>Ga0209284_10001298_pt1 | contig 38884 bp, 32 predicted proteins | sample FRY03_FD_187211 | JGI IMG/M metagenome (GOLD analysis project Ga0209284, IMG submission 187211) | Freshwater microbial communities from Lake Fryxell liftoff mats and glacier meltwater in Antarctica - FRY-03 (SPAdes) (version 2) | ecosystem: Environmental > Aquatic > Freshwater > Ice > Glacier... | reverse complement strand
GGTCAAAGTTATTTCAAATGTATTAATGCCCATACATTCTTGAAGCTTGGATTCTTCACAGAGCTCATCGAGTAAAATTCCCATAAAGATGTGTCGTCCAGAGCGCTTGCAGCGAAGGACTCCGCTAAGTAAAATTCCCATATAGATGTGTCGTCCAGAGCGCTTGCAGCGAAGGACCGTGTACAACGTAAGAGCCCAACTTCCATTTCTATTCCCCCTAAAAAGTGACTGATTGAGATTATTCGTTCTTATGTTGTACCCGGTCCTTCGTCAGGAGCTATCGCTCCTTCCTCTGGACGACATATCGTATGGGGACGTTGTTGATTATTTTTGAGGATATGAGAAAAGGCTTTGTGTACATACATTCTACAAAGAAGCGGACGACATTGTATTCAGGTGTGACCAATGATTTAGCACGCAGGACGGGTGAGCATGTGAATAATCCTAAAGGCTTCGTGGCTCAATACAGCGTGAATCATTGTGTGTACTTTGAAGAAATCATTGGCCCAACATTCATGACCGCAATCAAACGAGAAAAAGAAATCAAGGGATGGTCACGTGCCAAACGCGTTGCACTCATCGAAAGCAAAAATCCACACTGGTATTGCTATAACCACGAAATCCTAGGCTTAGAAGGAAGCTGCCCATGCAACACCTATAACCCAAAGAGATCAAAATAGAATTCCCAAACCAATGTGTCGTCCAGAGCGCAGCGCTTGCAGCGAAGGACTCCGCTAAGTAAAATTCCCATATAGATGTGTCGTCCAGAGCGCAACGCTAGAAGCGAAGGACTCTGCTACGTACAATTCCCATATAGATGTGTCGTCCAGAGCGCTTGCAGCGAAGGACCGTGTACAACGTAAGAGCCCCATTACTCAAAAGTTGTCCAATAAACCTAGCCATTATACAAAGCTACCGCCTTCATAGCCGCAGTCTCCGTTCTAAGTCGCGCTGCACCTAGGCTCAAGGCTTTGAATCCTTTCTCTTTGGCCAATGCAACTTCCTCTAGACTGAAATCTCCTTCGGGGCCAATAAGGATGATGCATGGAGCTGCTGGGATGATCTGAGCTTGTTTCTCTCCTTCATAGCAATGTGCGATGAATTTGTTCTCAGGTCCTGCAGCATCCAAGAGTTCATTGATTTCAGTAAGTTCATCCAAGATGGGCATATGAGTTCGCAGGGATTGTTTCATAGCTGAGACAGCGATGCGTTCTAATCTATCCAATCGCAATCTTTCCCGCTCCCCGCGCTCCGTACTGAGTGGCGTGAACCTGCCAATCCCCATTTCCACCGCCTTTTCCAGGAACCATTCCATGCGGTCTACCTGCTTGGTAGGCGCCATGGCAATATGAAGTCCAGACATTGGATCATCTCCTTGAAACATCTGCATCAAAGTATAGGTGCATTGTTCCTTTCTTAATTCCTCTATGCGAACATGGGCCAGCTTTCCGCGCCCATCCAGGAGCATAAGCTCCTCGCCTGCTTTCAGGCGCATGACTTTGGTCATATGATGCACTTCAGGGCCTTCCATTAACTGTTGGGCCTGATCATTCAGGAGCGGATGATAGAAACGGTGTAGACTGGGATGCATAGGCCGCCAAGGTAGGATTCCGATGACTACATTTACAAAAAACCAAGGCATGAAATCTCCATTTATCCTTTTTATCCTGTTTTTGGCCGCTTGCACTCCGCCACCTCCGCCTCCGCTTCCAGCAGTGGATAAGGCCGCTGAGACCATAAAAATCGATGCGCTGATGGATGCCTGGCATCATGCGGCTGCTGTGGCTGATGAGGATGTCTTCTTCGGATCCATGTCTGATGATGCCGTCTATTTGGGAACGGACAAGACCGAGCGTTGGGATAAGGAAGTATTCAAGGATTGGAGTGCTAAGTATTTCGAGCGGGATACTGCATGGGCCTTCACACCTTATGACCGCGTTGTCTACTTGGGTGAAGATGGAGATACGGCTTGGTTTGAGGAAGTATTAAAAACCTGGATGGGACCTTGCCGTGGAAGCGGTGTCTTAAGAAATGACAGTACAGGTTGGAAGATTGTCCACTATAACCTGGCCATGCTGATAGACAATGATGATGTGGATGCCGTATTAGAGGCAATCAAGGCACCCTTAGACCCCACGGAGGACGAGTGAGGCGGCATCCTTACCCAATGAAGTTCCAAGTGCAACACCCATTCCGCCCAAGCGCACAGCACAATGTATGCGAGGCGAGACCTTTTGAAGAATAGGATCCCTAGTCTTTCCAGTTCCCATGATCCCCGCCCAGCGATGAGCGATTTTAAATGGAATTCCGGGCAATATCTTTTCTCGTAGCAATGCTTCCAAATTATTCTGAATCAATGTATTAAGCTCCATGGAAGGATTATATTCTACCTCCATGTCCATATTCCTTCTGCCGCCCAAGAGCACTCTATCGCCCACATTCCTGAAATAGGTATAGCCATGATCCAGATGGAAGACACCTTCCCAGTCCAATCCGAAAATAGGCTCCGTAATAAGTACCTGAGCTCGCGTGGGCCGTACATCCAAGTCAATCAAGCTGCGACTGAGTCCATTGGTCGCGACCAGAACTTGTTTCGCATGAAGCGTTGCATCATCCAGAAGCACATCGACTAGATTTTCTTGCTCTTTCAAGCCATGGACCTTGGAACCCATGTACACGGGAATATCCAGTTGGCGGAGCAGTGTTTGGAAGGCCGCCATCATCCGTGCGGGATCCAATTGGCTTTCAAAACGATTGGATATAGAAGCTGAGAACCCTCTGAACCCAAAATCTGAAGGATTCCCTTCTTGGAAAACGTCTTTACCAATGACAGGTTCTAGGAGTCCATTGAGCCGCTCTCTTTCTTGAAGGCAGCTTGTATAAAGACCCGAATCCTCAAAGACCTCATGTCCACCACAAGCTTTAAGATCCAATGCTTTATCAGGAATCAATGCACGCAAGGCTTGAAGCCCTTTCCACCGGCTAGAAACAAGTGCGAGCATGGCTTCTGTGCCAAGGCTTTGTTCATCTTCAAGCAGCTCGCTCATGCTCCCGAAGCATGCAAAGCCCGCATTCTTGGTGCTGGCCGTGGTCATAAAAAGCTTCTCAGCCTCTATGATCCCTATCCGGAGTGAAGGATCAGCACGCTTGATATGAATGGCCGCAGAACAGCCCGTAATCCCCGCTCCGATGACGATGACATCGAATGGCCTTTCGCGATAGATATGTTCCCAATAACTGTACATCTCTTTGGGCTTTGAAAGTAAGATTTTCACTCAGTCGCTCATTGCATTGAACCACAGCTTTACAAATATGTGTAATTTGAGAAACAAAAGACCGTTCTCCATCGTTAGCTTAAACATTAACTTTGGTCTATTAATTGAAGCTATAAAGGGATTCCATACGATTTGATTGTTTTCAAGAACTATAAAACCTTGATTTACAGGTTATTTACCCTGTTCGTCATGTCCTTTTTCCTGATGTCCTCACAGGCACAGGAAAGTGTTGATGTGCTCATATACGGCAGCGTTAAAGACTATTTCAGCCGTAGAAAGCTAGAAGGTGTCCAAGTAAAAGTGTCCCAAGATGGAACGCTATTCGACTCTCAGACCATTTCAGGAAGCGGGAAATACGAGTTTTTTCTTCCTTTAGACCATGTCTACAGCCTCAGTTTTGAGAAGAGCGGCTATGTTACTAAGTTCTTCGAAGTCAATGCAAAAAATATCCCTGTAGAAGATCTGCGTGGAGGATTCTCCATGCCTTCTGATGTCAGCCTCTTCGAGACCATGGAAAATGTGGATTTCAGCATATTGAAAGACCCCATTGGCAAAGCCAAATATGAGCCGTCCCGTGGCGGAATTGAATGGGACAATGAGTATACAACTCGGATACAAAATGAACTCGCCCGTCTCATGCGTGATGTAGAGAAGGCTGTTGAAGAACAAAGCAAGGAAGAAGACTCTGCAGCGCAGGCAGCCTTGAAGCTGGAAGAAGACTATACTAAGTATATGGCCCAAGGAAATGGCGACATGACCAAGAAAGCATATGGTTCTGCAGTTTCCAATTTCACCACCGCTTTAGATCTCAAGCCCGGTGATGCTGCTGCCAAAACGAAGTTGGGTGAAGCCAATAAGAAGCTAACTGAAGAGAATGCCGCTGCCGAGCGCGATAAGAAATACAATGCATTCATGGACGCTGCAGATGCAGCCTTCAAAGCCAAGAACTGGCAGGATGCCATCACTAATTATGATGGAGCACTTGGAGTCAAAGCTGCTGAGAAGTATCCGACAGATCAGAAGAGACTGGCCAAGGCTGAACTCGATAAAGAAAAAGCTGCTGCTGATAAAGAATCTGCAATCGCCAAGCTGATCAGCGAAGGAGATGTTGAAGTGGGCAAAGAAGCTTATCAAAAAGGCATAGACAAATTCAAAGCAGCTCTAGTAATTATTCCAGCACAAAAAGATGCTACAGAAAAGCTGGCCAATGCACAGAAACTCCTCGCAGCATATATGGCCGAAGCTGATCAGCGTGCAGCCTATCAGAAGCTGATCACTGAAGCGGATGGCCTTTTCGGTAAGAAGGATTATAAAGCCAGCATCCTGAAATACGAGGCCGCACTGGCTGCGATGAGCGATGAAGAATATCCCAAGACGAAGATCAAGGAAGCTCAGGACCTCATCGCCAAGATAGAAGCTGAGGCAGCAGATGCGAAGGAATTAGCTGAAAAGCAAGCCCGTTTCGATGCCTTGATTAAAGAAGCTGATAGTGCGATGGGTATTAAAGGCTATGATATGGCCATTTCCAAGCTCAGCGAGGCCCTCACCGTCCTGCCTGACAATAGTATAGCCAAGGACAAACTGGCCGCTGCGCAGAAAGCCAAAGCAGATGCACTCGCAGCAGCCGATGCAGATGCCAATTACCTGAATGCCATTACAGATGCAGACAAATACTTCGGGAAGAAGGAGTATGAGGCATCTATAGAGAAGTATAGGGAAGCTCTAACAGCTAAGGATATCAAGTATCCTAAAGATCAAATCGCAGAGGCTGAAAAATTAATCAAGGAGCGTGTCGCTGCTGAGAAAGAATCTGAAATATTAGCATCAGAGGCTGCTGCACTTGCTGTAAAACAGGCAGAATTCGATGGCTTCATGGCTGATGGGCGATCAAACTTCAAGGACAAAACATATGACAAGGCCATCACTTCCTTCGAGAAAGCACTTGGAGTATTCTCTGACAATGCTGATGCTAAGAAAGAATTAGCCGCCACCAAGAAGGCATTGGAAGATGAACTTGCTGCTATGGTAGCCGCTGACCGTGAAGCAGCAGAAAAGGCAGCTCTTGCTTCAAAACAAGATGAGTATGATGCTATGATGGATGCTGGAGAGACTGCACTGAAGAACAAGGAATTCCAAGCAGCTATCAATTCCTTCGTAAATGCAGCCAGTATCTTCCCTGGTAACACCAAGGGCCCAGAGAGAAAAGCCGCTGCCGAGAAAGCATTCACTGATTGGAAAGCCCAGCAAAGCGCTGCAGAGATACTGGCCCAGTATGATTCCTTTATGGCCATCGCCCGTCAAGAAATGAGTTCTGAAGCGTATCAGAAAGCTATAGAGAATTATGAAAATGCCTTGGGCGTAGTCGCTAAAGATAAAGACGCACTGGCCGGAATAGATGCAGCTAGGAAAACCATTACAGCACTTGGCGCGGCAGCTGAAGAAGCAGCCCGTATGAAAGCTGAAGAAGAAGCAAGGGACAATGCCATGGCTTCAGAAAAAGAAAAAATGGACAGGTTCAATGGATTAATCCTCCAAGGAGATGATGCCATGACTTCTGAGACCTATCAACCAGCCATCGATAATTATATGGATGCACTGAGCATCTTCCCTGAAGATAAGACCGCTCAGAATAAATTGGAAAGGGCTAGGAAAACACAGAGCGATGCCTTGGCAAGGAAGGAAGGTGATGTACGCAGAAGAGCTGAGGAAGAAGCTAGACAAGCCGAGCTTGATAAGTTAAAAGAGGCTGAAGAGGCTGAGGCTAGTACACGCAGAAAGCAGGCTGAGACCGATCAATCCTATTTGGACGCCATCCAGGAAGCAGATAAGTCTTTTACTATGAAGGAATATCTGGTGGCAAGGACCTATTACGAAGATGCACTTTCTATCAAGTCGGGAGAAGTGTATCCAGAATCCCGATTGGACAAGATCAAGTTGATCTTGAAGCAGTCAGAAGAAGACGAAAAACTCAGAGCTGAACGCGAGGCCAACGATCTTGAACGTGCAGCTGCCAACGCTTATAATCGTGGTAAGGACTTGGGTAAAAGTGCTGAAGATGGCATAGATAACCGTTTGGCTGAGGAGCGCAGAAGAGCCTTGGAAGAGAAATGGGCAGCCATGGAGCGCGACAAGGAATCTTGGAAGACCAAGAATCAAGAAATCCAGCGAGGAGAAGGAAGCAGAACAGACGAGCATGAAGAGTTACTTCGCTCCTACTCTGCCTATGATAAAGAATTAGCTGAGAACGAAAGTAACAGGGCGGCAGACCGCGCTGAGAACATGGTCGGTTATAAGGATGCTCTGAAGGGACAGGATCAACGCAGAGAAGCCATACATGCCGAGAAAAGGGATGATGCTGAAAGAGAGGTAAAGGACTTCAGAGAGAAATCGTCTGAGGAACAAGAACGATACTATGGCAAGAGTTCTACCTACACTGATCATGTCAAGGAAATGAAAGAGCTTAAGGAATCCGATCAGGAGATCAAGGAAAAAGGAATCGAAGTAAGTGATTCCTATGCAGATCAACATGAGCAGGAAGCTAAATCCTATACTGACTATAAGCAGCGTAAGAGAGAGGCGAGCAATAAGAAATCAGCTGAATTAGAAGCGCAGGTCCAAGAAGACAAGGAGGCTGTCCAGGCTTGGAATGAAAGAGCATCTGCTTTGGCTAAAGAAACAGAGATCGCTGCTATAGAATCTGAGAAGATGAGACAGAAGGGTTTTAAAGAGCGCATGATTACTCTATCAAAAGAGAAACGCGAAGAGAACCTTGAAGAAACTGAGGCCTTAGAGACCTATTCCAAAGCTAAAAACCCAATGAAATTTACTCCTTCTGCCTTGGTAGATGAGTTCCCACAAGGGGTGACCGAGGAGACCTACGAAGAAGGAACCAAGTCTGTAATCAGAAGAGTGGTTATCGTTGGGAATAAAGCCATAGAGTATTATAAAGTAGCCTCTCGCTCAGGAACCTATTATTTCAAGAACGGGGTCAGCATCTCCAAGACCCTCTGGGATCTGGAGAGCGATAAAGTACCTGAATAGTATCCTTGGTGGATATGTGATCCTTAAGTACTTTTATAGGCATGAGAACTACCTTACTTTATTGCCTCCTTTCCGTTTCATGGGTATATATATCGGCCCAATCCTACACCTCCTATTTTACTGGCGACCAGACAGATGTCTCGCCTATAACCCAGGCAGGGATATGCATCATGGGTGGAGCAACTGAACATGATGAGGCCATGCGTTGGTTCCTAGAACGAGCCAATGGCGGTGATGTCCTCGTAATAAGAGCATCAGGCAGCAACGGATATAACGACTACCTCTACACTGATTTGGGAATCACTGTGAACTCTGTAGAGACCATCGTATTCAACAGTTCCGCAGCCTCTTCAGACCCATATGTCTTGAACCAGATCTCGCGTGCTGAAGCCATCTGGATCGCAGGTGGTGACCAATGGAACTATGTAAGCTACTGGAGGAATACTCAGGTAGAAGAACTCCTGAATAACCATATGTTGGTCAAACAAGCTCCCATAGGCGGAACCAGTGCTGGAATGGCCATCCTAGGTCAAAGCTATTTCAGCGCACAGAATGGTACTGTTACGTCTGCAACAGCCTTGGCAAATCCATTTAATGCCAATGTGACCATAGGTTCAGACGACTTCTTGTCCTCCCCTTTTCTGTCCAATTGCATCAGCGATACTCACTATGATGACCCTGACCGCAAAGGAAGGCATATGGTCTTCCTAGCACGATTGAGCCAGAATATCGGTTCATTGAGCTATGGGATAGCTTGTGATGAATACACAGCTGTATGCATTGATGAGAATGGCTTAGCCAGCGCATACGGCTATGCACCTGACTTCGATGACAATGCCTATTTCATACAAGTGGATTGTGAAGGAGAGTTCTTGCCCGAAATCTGTATGGCAAGTCAAGCCTTGGACTGGAACCGAAATCAAGCTGCCGTAAAAGTCTATCACATTTCCCCTGACGCATCTGGTACAATGACTTTCGACCTCAGTGATTGGATGACGGGTGTTGGAGGAGATTGGCAGCATTGGTGGGTAGAAAATGGTGTTTTAATGACTGGCCCAGGCACTAGTCCTGATTGTCCAAGTGCCTTAGAAGAACTTGAACCTACGCTGCTCAGCCTATACCCCAACCCTAGTTCTGATATCCTGCACTTCTCAGGACTCAAAACAGGTGATCAGGTGATCGTCTATGATATGTATGGCCATTCCATTCTGGGTCCGAGACCATTGACCCAAGGAATTCAGGTGTCAGAATGGAGTAAAGGAAGTTATGTGATAAATATCTTCAGAGATACAGAGCAATTCTCCTTTAAATGGCTCAAAGAATGAAGAAGTACAAGTATCTCTGGGTATTTGCCCTTCCGCTAACAGTGTTCTATGCGCTGGGTAGCTATGGCTTGTATACTTTTCTTCCGCTTATCATCTATTTCGGCCTAGTTCCTGTCCTAGAGTTGATTATGCGCCCTGACCCTGTGAATATGGATGAGAACGAAAGGATACTGAGCGAGAAGGATTCCTTCTATGACTTTCTCCTTTATCTCATGCTCCCAATCCAATATGGAATGCTCATTTATTTTCTCTTCCAGATATCTGAATCTGGTCTGAGTTATCTGGATCTTGCAGGAAGAATAAGTGCGATGGGCCTTATGTGCGGGGTGATCGGAATCAATGTAGGCCATGAACTTGGGCACAGAAGACCAGGCTTACCGCATACCATAGGTGAATTGCTCATGTTAAGCTCATTGGAGAATCATTTCATTCCCTATCATAATCTGGGGCATCATATGAATGTCGCTACTCCCTCCGACCCTGCTACAGCGCGTGCGAACGAGTCTTTATACAGTTTTTGGATACGGTCCCACTTCGGGAGTTATAAGATGGCCTGGGAAATAGAAGCTGAACGCATGACTAAGCTTGGAATCTCCTGGTTGAATCTGAAAAACAAGATGATACGATATACGTTGGCACAAGTCATTTTATGCTCCTTGATCTTCATTTTCTTCAGTTTTAATGTATTGCTCGCCTTCCTTATCGCAGCTGCGCTGGGTATTATTCTGCTGGAGACCGTGAATTACATTGAGCATTATGGTCTCTTACGCTTCAAGAATGAACAGGGGCGTTATGAACGCGTGAAACACCATCACAGCTGGAATTCAGACTACGTCATAGGTAGGATAGTGTTATTCGAACTATCCAGGCACTCAGATCATCATTATAAAGCCAGCAAGAAGTATCAGACTTTGGAATCTATTCCTAGCAGCCCACAGATGCCTACAGGATATCCGGGCATGATGTTGGTGGCCTGCATCCCTCCTTTGTGGTTCAAGTACATGAATAATAGGCTGATAGACTTCCAGAATCCCTAGCTGAGAATACCCGTGTCATGCCCTTCCTTAACTATTCAATTCGGGCATCAGAAACTGAACTTTTTCTGATGCTCTGATGAAAACAATCAACACCTAGGCTCCAGCGCTCCTTATGGTCTTGTGCACTCAAGGTGATTTCTCATAAGGCATCTTTATGGATGCAAGTAATCTAGGATGTCTCGTCTATACCCTTGGTGGTCCATTCTCCGACTCAGGTCTTGAAGCTGGCCGCTATTGGAATTTCGAAGACAATACCATGACTCTGTCCTCCTCCAATGGCGAAACAATCAAACTCGACTTTGCCAAATTCCATTTAGAGACCGAGAAGGATTTCTTGTATGTCTTTGGTCCAATGAATTCAAGAGCAAAAGCAGCACCTGGGAGTCTTTTGTACAGGAGATAATTATGGTAGGACGATTATTGAATAGACTGGAGGCTGACTGACCTTCAGTATGATTGCTGACTTCAAGGTCATGCGATCAGGATGCTTGGCCGATATAGCCCTGGGTGATGATCTGTGGTGAATGTTAAATGACCTGCACTAGAAGGCTAAAAAAAAGGCGGGACCTTATGATCCCGCCTTTTTAAGTCTTTATCTGAATGGATTAAGTCGCCAAGGCAACTTCCTTATGTCCTAAATCATACAAGAGGCGCATATGAGCCACGATAGCGCTGAAAAAGCTGCGTTCTGACTTGTATTTATGTCCGAATTCAGCTGCAGTCTGAGAAACTATGTCAGACAGCTTCCTGTAATGAACGTGACAGATATTGGAGAACAGGTGATGTTCTACTTGATAATTCAGTCCGCCAACATACCACGAGAAGATGCGGCTTTTAGGAGCGAAGTTCGTGGTGGTCATCAATTGATGCACAAACCATGCGTCTTCCATCTCACCGCTCTCAGCTGGTTCTGGGAATTCGCACTCAGGCATCACATGGGCTGCTTGGAATATCAAAGAGAGCATGAGCCCACACACGAAGTGCATCATGAAGAAGCCAAGGACAATCCATCCTGCTCCTACAGAAGCGAATATTAAGGGAAGCACCATGATGAATGCATAATAGACCACTTTCCATATAGCCACATCCCAAAACAACTTCTTAACCTCTTCATCGCTGCGTATCACTCCTTTTCTACGATAACGTGCTATGCGGAAGAAATCAGCATACGTGGCAAACATCAAGGACATCAAGCTGTAGAGTGGCCAAGCATAGATATGTTGGAAACGGTGTAGGAAATGCCTTTCCTGATGAGGTGAGAATCTGAACATGTTTCCTACATCTATATCCTCATCCTCCCCTTCTATATTGGTATATGTATGGTGCAGCACATTATGCTTCATCCTCCACATCTTGTCATGACCTCCGATCAGCATCATAATACGGCCTACCCAAGTATTGACTTTGGCATTCTTAGAAAAGGTTCCATGGTTCGCATCATGCATAACGCTCATGCCTATACCTGCCATGCCCACACCCATGACCATCCATAGGATTAAGGATAACCAAACACTTGTAACTAAGCCTGCGGTGATAAAGATGAAAGGGACTAAATATATAGCGACCATTACCACGGTCTTCAGAACCAAGGTCCAATCTCCGTTCTTAGAAAGATTATTGGTAGTGAAATAATCATTGACACGTTTATGCAAGGTCTGAACGAATTCAGTGTCCTTGGATCTAGGGAATTTCAATCTTCGATTTTCAACACTCATATGATTCTCTTTAATTGCGGCCGCAAGGTACGCATCCTGCTCGCTATTCAACGCATAATAAAATGAGCTTTATAAACACAGCTCTGAGTATAGGACTACTCAGACATCAAACGCGCTTCTTCCTCGTCTTCATATTGAGGAACTCCACTAAAAGCGAAAAGGTAATGGCAAAATAAAGATAGCCTTTAGGAACAACGCCTACTTCTTGCCCAAATACCTGAGCATGAGCAAGATGCATTCCTTCAGCAATCAACATGAATCCGATAAGGATTAAGAAGCTCAAACCCAGCATCTGTATAGTTGGATGCTCTTGGACGAATTTACCCACTGGATTTGCGAATAAGAGCATGATGAGTACAGAAAGAATCACCGCGATGATCATCAGGATCAAGGCACCTTCCATTCCATTGGTCATACCCACTGCCGTTAAAATGGAGTCAAAGGAGAAAACGATGTTGATTAAGGTTATCTGAACGATGGCGCTTGTCAATCCTTTATTACTTCGACTATCCAAATCATGGTGACCATCTCCTTCAACCTTATCCCGTATCTCTGAAGTGCTTTTATAGAGCAAGAAGAGTCCTCCAAGAATCAGAATGATACTTTGTCCAGAGAAAGCAGCGTGCATAAAGCTCAGGTCTACTTGGAACCAAGGCTCTTTCATGCTGATAAGCCATGAGATCCCGAAGAGCAATAGGATCCTCATCACCATAGCTAATACCAGCCCGATGTTCGTAGCCTTTTTCTGCTCCTGAGGCGGAAGCTTACTTGAGGCAATAGAGATGAAGATGATGTTATCTATCCCAAGAATGATTTCTAAGAAGACCAAAGTCAAGAGGGCGATCCATACATCTACAGACAGGAAAATATCCATGTGATTATTGTTTTATCAGGACAAAGTAAAGGCTTATTCAATAGACTTAATCAGGCACTGGATCATGCCCCGTTCCTCCCCAGGGATGACAGCGCAGTATGCGCTTGATAGCGAGCCAAGAACCCTTGATAGGGCCATGCTTATCCAGCGCTTCCAAAGCATAATGTGAACATGTAGGTGAATACCTACATGAACCTGATAACCAAGGTGATATAAATATTTGATAGAACTTTATAGGAAGAGATAAAAGCCAAGTTAATAGGCCCTTCATACCTGGTCAAGAAAATAGTTCATAGCTAAATGATAAGACCTAGGTCCAAAGCCAGAGATGACCCCTTTACATACTCCAGCAATCAAAGATTGATGTCTGAATTCCTCCCTAGCCTGCACATTGGAAAGATGAATTTCTATCACAGGCGTCTTGATCGCAGCTATCGCATCGCGGAGCGCTACGCTGGTATGAGTATAACCCCCTGCATTCAGAATGATGCCATCACAGTTTACATCCCAATCTTGGAGGGTCTGGATCAATTCTCCTTCGATGTTGCTCTGAAAATCCAAAATCTCAGCCTGAGAAAAGGACTTTTTCATTTCTTGAATGACTTCTTCCAAGCTCTGAACCCCGTAAACATCAGGGTCTCGCTTACCAAGCAAATTCAAATTAGGACCGTTGATAACACCTATGCGCATGCCTCAAAGGAAGGTATTTCTCCCGTAAGATTGTTAGAATGAACTGGACCCAAGGCGTCAAAGGCTTTCTCTCTTACTTGCGATTAGAGCGCGGACTTTCCAAGAACAGCATAGAAGCATATAAGAGAGATGTGCTTCGCTTGCATTCATTCATGATGGCAAGTCATGAAGACGTAGTCTTGAAGGAAGTGAAGCAAGATCATTTGGTGGCATACATCCATCACATACACGCAGCAGGGCTCAATGCACGCTCGCAGTCCCGTATGATCTCAGGTATCAGAGCATTCTTCAAATATCTCATACTTGAAGGTCTATTGACTGAGGACCCTTCAGAATTGTTAGAGTTGCCGCGCATCGGGAAACGCCTTCCTGTCACCTTGGATATCTCTGAGATAGAGGCAATGATTGCAGCAGTGGACCTGAGCAGCAGTCAAGGACCTCGGAATAAGGTGATCATAGAAGTACTTTATGGCTGTGGTCTGCGCGTCTCTGAGCTTACCGAGCTCAAGCGAAGCAATATCCGCCTGCAAGATGGGCTGATCCGCGTGGTGGGAAAGGGAGATAAAGAGCGGCTTATCCCCATCGGTAAGGGTACCAGCAAACATCTCAAACTCTATCTGGAGCAGGTGAGGAGACCAATGAATGAGCAGAAAGGCTTTGAAGATCATGTGTTCTTGAACCAGAAAGGAAAGAATCTGAGCCGGGTGATGGTCTTCCATATTATCAAGGATCATTGTGCCAAGGCGGGTATAAAGAAGAATGTGAGTCCTCATACTTTGCGTCATAGCTTCGCTACACATCTGGTAGAAGGTGGCGCAGACCTCAGAGCGATCCAAGAGATGCTCGGGCATGAATCTATCACCACTACGGAAATCTATACGCACCTAGATAGAAGCTACCTTCAAGAGACCATACGCTCATACCATCCACTAGAGCGCATGAAGAAAGGCTGAGTCATGGCCTATTGATTCTAATCCCTGAATTCCTGTTCATAATCCCTATCCCCTGCTAGATGGGAAATCTTATCTTTTGAAAAGGGTTATCTTAGTCCTAGACTAATAAGATATTCACATCGCTGGACACTTATAGTACTTTTTACTACTATTACATGAAAACTAATTTTATAGACTCATGAAAAAACTATTAAGCCTTCTCGTCCTTTGTCTTTCCTTGACAGCCTTTGGACAAAACATGGTCACGTTCAAAGTTGACATGGCACAGTATGTTGGAACATTCACTCAAGTTAATTTGAATGGAACTTTCAACGGATGGTGCGGACCTTGTGCAGTCATGACCCCTGTTGCTCCTGGGTCCAGTATTTACACGATTACCTTAGATCTACCTGCAGGACCTATCGAGTATAAATTCACCGTTGACGGTTGGGTTGGACAAGAGAACTTTGCTCCAGGTGGCGATTGTACCATAACTACTGCTGGCTTTACTAACAGGACTTATACAGTCGCTGCAACTACTGCTCTACCTACTGTATGCTGGCAGAGTTGTTCTGCATGCGGAGTAAGCTCTTCTTCCAATGTCACTTTCCAAGTGGATATGAATCAATACACAGGCAGCTTGGTTGGAGCTGTTGTGAACTTGAACGGATCTTTCAACGGATGGTGTGGAGGATGTGCTGCAATGACTGATGCGAATAATGATGGGATCTATGATATCGTTGTCAATCTTCAGCACGGAGCTCATGAATATAAATATACAGTGAATGGATGGGACATTTCTGAGACCTTCGAGCCAGGAGGATCTTGCACAATGACTACTGATATATTCACCAATAGAGTGATCACTGTTTCTGCGCCTGTGACTACCCCTGCTTACTGCTGGGAGTCTTGTGATGTTTGTATGGGCGATGTATGCATGGCTCCAACAGGCATGGAAGTGATAGAAATCGATTTTGGATTAGCAAATCCAAAGGTAAACGCATCATGGGTCAATGGTGAAGGAACTGCTTCTTGCGAAGTACGCGGAGGAAGGATCTCTGATGCCACTGCTGGAACTGCTAATCCAGTTTTCCAGAACATGACCAACACCAGGATCATCAATCAGACCAACGGTTCTACTGTGAACTTCAATATCGCCCTTTATAATAACCCGAACATCCCGTTCACAGTTGCTAAGACTTACGGATATGAAGTGCGTTGCGATTGTTCTGACGGTTCAGGCATGAGCCCATGGTCAGGAGTCAGTCCAGGTGCCACATTCGTTGTGCCAAGTGTTCCTGCTTTAATCGCTGGAGCTGCTGATGCCAAGCTCTTAGATGCTGGAATGAACAGCATGAATGTCTTCCCTAATCCTGCTGATGCCATGCTTCAGATACAATTAGAGTTGACTGAAGAAGGTTCTGTGCAAGTTCTAATCAGCAATGCATTGGGTCAAGTGCTGAGCCAAGAGCGCATGAGCGGCCTTTACATCAATAGGTCTATCGATGTAAGCACGCTAGAAGCTGGAATCTACTTCTTAAGCGTTTCTACTGAGACTGGATTAATCACAGAACGTGTGATCATCAAGTAATACGACCTTAAACTTTAAAAGGCCCTCTCAGGACATTTTCTGAGAGGGCCTTTTCTTTAAATTTACATCATGAGAACAGCTTTAATTTTTCTTCTATCCCTATTCATCAGTTCATCCTGCATCTCCCAAAATTGGGACCTTATTTGGAGTGATGAATTCAATGGGACTTCTTTGAATCCTGAATTTTGGACACATGAACGCGGCAATGGCTTCGTGAATGGACTATCAGGATGGGGAAATGGTGAGCTTCAATATTACCAAGAGGAGAATGCAACAGTGGCCAATGGTGAGCTCACTATTCAAGTGAGGCATGAACCTCAAGGTATTGCCGATGAGTTCACGAACTTCGTTCCATACTATTACTCCTCCTCACGAATCATAACTCAAAATAAGTTTGAATTCCTGTATGGCAAGGTGGAGGCACGAATCAAAACCATGGATGGACAAGGTCTTTGGCCTGCCTTCTGGATGTTACCTGGCGGCTGTTGGCCAGAGACAGGCGAGATAGATATCATGGAGCAATGGGGTAATGATGGACCCACCAATGTCACTACGGGTGCTGCCCATTTAGGAAACTGCGGAGGTGGAAGCACATATACAGTCAATTCCCAAACCATTAGTTCTGGATCATACGCTGATGAATATCATGTCTATTCAGTCATTTGGTCTGAAAATAGCATCGCATGGTATGTGGATGACATCCTTTTCCATTCTGTTACGCCTCAGAGCTACCCGTCCAATCTGAACTGGCCTTTCAATGAAAATGACTGGTTCTTGATATTGAATCTGGCCATCACCAGCGGAGGGCCCAATGGCAATACCCCCTTTCCTAATGCGATCAAGGTAGACTATGTCAGAGTGTACCAAGATCCAATAGGCATCTATGATGTGACATTTAGAGTTGACGTCAGCGATTTGGGGCTTAGCCCTCAGGATGCAATCTATCTCAATGGAACTTTCAATGGGTGGTGCGGACTCTGCAATCCAATGGTGAATGAAGGAAATGGCATTTGGTCCACCACTCTTCCGCTGACCGCAGGGCAATACGAATACAAATTCACTTTGAATGGCTGGAATAGTCAGGAGGTATTTGTTGGCGGAGAGGAATGCACTTTGACAACTGGTGAATTCGTGAATCGAGTCATCCAAGTTGCTGATAATACTGTCATACCCACGGTCTGCTGGGAAGGCTGCCAGATGTGTAATGCGTTCGGAAATGTGACATTCCAAGTGGATATGAATGACTATACCGATCCATTCAGCCTGGTTAATCTTAGTTCCAATTTCAATGGCTGGTGCGGAGACTGTAATCCAATGATGGATTCTGATGGAGATGGAGTCTATTCGACCACAGTGAGTCTCCCCTTCGGTGCCTATGAATACAAGTTCAGCTTGGATAATTGGATTGTGGCTGAAAGTTTTCAGCCAGGCGCACCTTGCACGAATACCACGAACATCTTTACCAATAGGATTATCACTATAGACGGTTCAATGACACTTCCGAATGTCTGTTGGAATTCATGTTCAGCCTGCCCTGCTCCAGTATGCCAAGCTCCGCACTCCCTGGATGTCATGGAAATAGGCTTTGGCGGATCTAGTCCCCGGGTGAATGCTACATGGGTGAATCCAGAGGGAACGACTAACTGTGAAGTCAGAGGTGGCCGCATATCAGATGCTAGCGCGGGGACATCGGCCCCTGTTTTCCAGAACATTGGCAATACCCGCATCCTGAATCAGACCAATGGGTCAACGGTCAATTTCAACATTGCCTTGTACAATAATCCGAACATCCCATTTGTCACCGGAAAGACCTACGGATATGAAGCCAGATGTCAATGTTCCTCCAGCTCTGATTTCTCAGTATGGTCAGGGATTCAGCCATCAAGTACATTCATTGTTCCTGCCTTGCCTGCAGGAGTTATTGGACAAACCAAATGGTCAGAAATGGGTATCATGCATCTGGAAGTCTATCCGAATCCAAGTCATGGTATATTGAACTTTAAGATCCAGCTAGAAAAGGAAGACGTTATAGAAATGAGGCTGAGAAACAGCCTTGGACAGATCGTTCATCAGGAACGTTGGAAAGGAGACGCTATTCAAGAGACGTTAAGTCTTGATGGTTTGGAGTCAGGGATCTATATCCTCGAGATGATGACATCCATAGGCGTCTTGAGCGAGAGGATTATGATAGAGTAAATATAAGTCAGCTCTCGGGGATTTGACTGCGGTATGCTCACCTCTAAAGATGCCGCAGAGATCCACTGCGATACGTCTAGGAAAAAGGCTGAATATAGCTTGTGCTTTTAAAAACCAACTCGCAGCCTTGGAACCCGAAACTCTGAACTCAGCTTCAGTTCATTAGGACGATATAGAGATTCAGCGAAGTCGCGAGCAATATCCATAACAGGTACGGCAAGATCAGGAACTTCTCCCAGGTCATGTCTCGCCATGCTTGCTGCCAGAAACGTATCACAAAGAGCGCTAAGAGTGCGATGACGAATAACGCAACAGTGGTCCACTGCAGGTAGAAGAAGACAGGATTCCATATCACATTGAGAAACCAAGCTGTTCCGAATATAATAAGGACTTCTCTTCGTTGTTCCCCTTGATAGTGCTTAAAAGCTGCCCCCATATAAACCGAGAAGCAAACCATGATAAGTGTCCATGCCGCTCCGAAGACCCACCCTGGTGGTGTCCAAGGAGCTTTCTCTAGGCTCAGATACCATTCACCTTGAACGGCATCAGCCGTGAAGTATGAACCTATGGCAAGGCCAATAAAATTGATGATCAAAAAGAGTAGGATCTGCTTCCACATAGATCTACAAATAAAAGGGATGCCGAGGATATATCATAACCTAGTCACCATAGAATCCAATCTGTTTTTTCACAGAAAGTACTCTTTTACTCAACGCATCTCCTTTCAGTCTTGAGAAGAAGCCTTCATCTTGCTGCCAATCAAGTAACTAGCTAATAGACCTGCTCCAGCCATTAAAAAGATGGATGCTGGATAAACAGCGTCTTCACCTGTAGCTTGGTAGAGGAATATGGCCATGGTAATCCCAAGGCCTATTCCCATAGAAGTAAGTGCTACATTCAGCACGGCTAGGCGCCTCAGCATTCCTGTATTGTCCTTTTTGGACTCGAATAGACTGGCGTCTGCTCCCTTTTCTATAAGGGCCATGCGTTCTCTGTGTCTTGTAGAGAAGAAGAGGTAGAATACACCGAAGACGCAAGCAAAGACGGTAAACGGAACAAGTATTTCAGGTAAGACCATATATTTAACAATTGTGATTTCAACCGTATGACGAGCAATTCATTGGAACGGTTACATCTGCTTTTGATTTCCTTGAAAAGAAATAAGTCTGTAACCGAATCTGAAAACCTGTCGTCCAAGGTCCGAATGGACCGAACAACAGATCAAAGATTGATCGCTGGAATCCTGAATAAGGATCAGGCAATCATCTGGGAGTTCGTGCAAAGGCATGAAAGGCTGGTATATTTGCTATGTAGGCGTATGCTCGGCAATGACATGGACGCTGAAGAAGCGAGTCAAGATGCCTTATTGAAAGCCATAGATAGGGTCAAGAGATTCGAGGGGAGATCCAAACTCAGCACCTGGGTTCATCGAATCACTTATACCACCTGTCTGGACGTCCTGAAGAAAAGGAAGCGCAGAGACAAGGAAGTAGACATAGAGCATGTTCAATTACAAGATTGGAATGAATTAGGATCTGGATTCAGAATGCTGCATGAAAAAGAGCAAAGAATGACCATTGATCAGGCGATAGGCCTGCTTGATGAGACCGATGCTTTGTTAATAGACATGTATCATTTGCAAGAATACTCGATAGCTGAGTTAAGCAAGATCACTGAAATGAATGAAAGCGCTATAAAAGTCAGACTCTTCAGAGCAAGGAAGAAACTGGCCATGCACTTGGAATCTCTCTTGCCCCATGAAACCATTAAAGAAATAAGACATGAATCAAGTAGATGATAGCGAGGCAATAAAGGACATCCTAAGTACTCAGAGCCCCATCGTTCAACCTCATGGTCTAGCAAGGCGGGTGATGGATGCGTATAACATGAAGGAAAGCAGGAATATCAGCCCTATACAGGCATTGATAAGCCCATTAGCATGGTGGACCATTGCTGTTTCAATGCTCGGAATGGTCCTTATCTCGCTGCAAGGAGGTGCATACAAGGCATCTCAGAACCCATTTATGAAAGGAATAGATAGCGGCATGGATCAGGTGAGCGGAGTCCTCATGGGAATTCCATCAGTTATGATTCTCGGTGTAGCGACATTAGCCCTTATGATGCTATTCTCTGCACTCTGGATCAATCATAAAGGAGATTCATTTTTTACCTGAATCAGGATTCGATAAGATCATTGAAGCAGTCGCTGAACCTCCTTCGCTCACCTCTGTTCTTTTCTCGCTCACGCTGGCATTTCTTCCTTGCTTTCACCGCACGATTTTTATTCCCCTCTGATCCTTGAACAATGAAAGGACGCCCCGATATACATATCTGATTCTCTTCCCTAGGGCTTCGTCCAACCAAGTTGAAATTGGGCTTCATCTCTTCAGATTATAGTGTAAGAAAGTACAGTAATCACAGCTCCAACTATCAAATCCACACCTAACGCTTGATTATTGACCGTCTCTCGTTCTCTTTGATTCTAGGTGTCAACAAATTAGGCTAGGCTCTCTGTTCAAAGGACCTGAGCCAAGGCATATATTCAACCTCCTAGCGATGAAGGGTATCTGCTCTTAATCAACAGGTGATCTGAATGGTCATTCCTGAAATTGGATTGGACGATGCCTCAAGCACACTGTGCTGTGCTCTGCTGTCCTTAACTGTGCTGTGAGTCATATCTTGCGCACATCAAGACCAATTCCAAGGAGCAGGCCTGCTTGCCATTCCATAACGCTATCACGGGCCGTATTCATTAAGAAGAACCTTTATAATATGAGCAGGGAAAAACTTATTCGGGTCTTCATGGGTATTCTGTTTATCAGGACTGAATGGAATGAATCAGCCCTCATGGTATACCTTGGTATAAAAGTAGACTGAGGAACCGCATTATTCATTGTCCAATGAACAGACTTATAATGCTTCAAATTTTCTTTGGTCATTTGCATCCCTATAATCAGGTCAATTGAAATTGGCAAAAAGCTGCCTTCAGCTTATCTTGCGGAACCATTGACCAATAAACCATCATACATGAAATCAAAGATTCTCCTACTCTTCGCGCTCCTTTCCTCTTTAACTGTGCTGAACGCTCAGAATAACAGCTTGCTCTTTGACGGGATCAATGATAAAGTACAGATGCTCAATGAGCCTATCTATAATCTCAACAATGGCTTCACCTTAGAGGCTTGGATCTATGCAGAGGCATGGAAACCCAGTGTATGGCAAGGGAGTATCATAGCGAAAGATCAGGACCCACAGAAGGGCTTCGTTCTTAGATGTGGTGCCAATGGGACCTTGAGCTGGACCGTTGGGACAGGGGCTAATTGGAATGAGATCACCAGCGGACCTGTTATGAGCACCACTACATGGTATCATGTGGCAGCCGTGCTAGATGGAGGTCAATCCCGTATCTATATCAACGGGAGTCTTGCAGGCTCAGGAGCCTGTCCAGCATCAGCTTCTTCTACGTCCCAGCTGCTCATAGGAGAGAGCTCAGGTTTTGCCGGAAGGGTATTCGATGGGAGAATAGATGAGGTACGTATATGGAATATCGTTCGTTCCGAGGCTGAAATAGCTGCGAATATGGCTATAGATATCGCTCCGAGCAGCAGTGGTCTGGTCGCATATTACAAATTGGATGAGACCACGGGCACCATCGCCCAGAATGCTGTGGATCCAAGCGTCACGGACGGCACCTTGATCAACTTCGGCAACAGCCCTTGGCAGAGCGGATATGCCATTCCTGGACTGGACATGAAATGTGAGGCCATCCTCTCCCCTGACGCTCTTACTCTGAATGGAGGGGCGGCTCAGGTGAAGGCGCGCTTCCTGAATAATGGGTTGGATCAAGTGAGCACCTTCCAAGTCTCTTATGTTTTCAACGGGGCCAATCCGGTCACGGAGACCGTAGATTTAACCCTGGCTCCTGGAGAGAGTTATGTGCACAGCTTTTCTGAATTGGTTTTAAGCAATCCTTCAGGTGATGACCTCACTGTGACTGTATCCTTGATCGATGACAGCAATATATTGAATGACAACCTCAGCGTATCATACGAGCCACTTGCAGGACCATCCACACTGAATATATTCGAGGATGTACAGCATAATTTTTCAGCAGCGGGACAGAGTCACCTCAGCACTGTAGTCTTGCCCGAAAATAATTCTGCATACGGCACTATTCTGATGGATATCTGGGTAGATTGTCCAGGATCAGGCTGCGACCCTTGGGATCAGCCAGCTAAGATTTCTTTGGTCAAAGATGGTGTCACCTATGAGCTTGCACGGTTCATCACACCATACGGAAAAGCCTGCGGACCATGGGTCATAGACGTGACAGATTTCAAATCCTTACTTCAAGGTGACTGTGATTTCAACTCGTATATCCAGGTCTGGGGAAGCTCAGGATGGCTCTTGAATGCCAGCCTTACGTTCCTTCCTGGTGCGGCCGACCACCCTTTCCAGCGTGTGACCCCGCTTTATGATACAGACAACTGGGTATATGGAGACCCAGCGATCAATGACGACTTGCCCACACAGACAGCTGAAGTGCATTCCATGAGCTTAGATGCTCGCATGCGTATGACCATCAGTGGACATGGACAGGCGAATACCAACAATGCAGCAGAATTCTCTCCTAAGACCCATCAATTCGTGGTGAATGGAGCAGATTTTCAGAGTCATTATCTCTGGAAGAATGATTGCGAGTTTAATGATTGTTCTAATCAATTCGGAACATGGACCTATGACCGTGCGGGATGGTGTCCTGGCCAAGGTGTATATCCATTAGAGTTGGAATTAGGCTCGGTCATCATACCGGGAGAAAGCATCTCGCTTGATTATGAGTTGCAAGCCTACACGAATCTTTTGAACACGGGCTATAACGGAGGATCCCATACTGAACCGCATTATAAGATCCATAGCTATCTCATTGAAAAAGGAGATCAGCACATTGCTTCAGAGACCTGGACCAACGCGACTGCCTTGGAATTGACGGCTCCTTCTTCACTAGCTGATTTGAGCGCTGCGAGCCCCGTCATTGTGGAATTCAAGAATACCGGCCTCAGTCCTATTTCACATCTGGATATGAAAGCCTATAGCAATGGAGCATTGATGTTGGATGAGGATTTGGATTTCATCGTGGCCTTGATGCCGGGTGAGATCTTCAGCTACATGTTCACTGGAACCTTGGACCTCTCAGATGCAAGTGCAGATATGAATGTGAGCATATTGGTATTTGCCTCTGGAGATGAAGCAGCCAATGATAATACCCTACATCGCCATTTCGATTTGGTAGATGCACTGGAGGAATTAAAGCCTCTGGAACTATTGATTTACCCTAATCCGAATCAAGGGCAAGTGATGCTCTTCGTAAGTGAGATGCAGAGCACTGCAGTCTTGACCCTGCACGACCTAGCAGGAAGAGAGGTGATGCGTTATCAGAGCAATCCTGGAGCTTTGGCAGCTGGATTGACCATAAAATTGCCTTATGCTTCTGGGACTTATCTATTGAGTCTAGAAAGCGCTGAAGGAAGGGCGATGAGGAGATTGGTGCTGGAATAAGTGTCCATTAAGCGAGCTCTCAAATCCGAATTCATAGACTCTACAGTTGCATGGCCATTGAAGTTTAGAGTAAGGATCAGTGCTGCTCTATAATGGATAGATAGTTTTTATAATTCCTCTATGATATTGACAGGAAAGGGTCCTATGAATGCATTGAAAAGTAATGCAGCCAAACTATTCGCCTCATTTTACGCAATATTCAGTGCTGTGGTATTCTTGAGTAAAGTCGCCATATTCTTCTCACCCTTCGACCATCGCTTGAGCCATTTGATGCGCATTGAAGAAATCCCCGGCAATTGAATCTCTGCTATGAATACTCTCCTTAAATATTGCCGCCTGAATATCATGATATCTGATATGGATAAAGCCATTGCATTCTGTGTCGATAAACTGGGGTTCACCTCGGTCAATGGTCGCGGAGATAACTATGAAGCAGTCCAAGCTTCTGAGCTGATCATTGGTCTAAATCCGAGTTCAGGCAAAGTGAAATATGTTGACAATCACAGTATACGGGGCACTTTTGATGAGATAAAACTGCATCCAAGGCCTTGGATAAACCAGTAATTTTAGCACAGGCAGAAGATGACGGCTATATGAAACTGGCTTATTTCAAAAATCCAGATAGCAATGAACTCTTTTTAACCCAAAGCAAGCATTGAATATTATGGCATTGAACATCGTCCTTATAGAACCTGAGATCCCTATGAATACTGGGAATATAGGAAGATTAAGCCTTGCATCAGGAGCTGAACTTCATCTCGTAAAACCCTTCGGATTCAGCTTGGATGATTCCAGAGTAAAACGTGCCGGCCTGGATTATTGGAAGCACTTGAAGCTGCACATCTATGAGAATCAAGAGGAATTCTTCACTCAGCATAAAGGAAGTCCGATGGCCTTCTTATCCAGCCATGGAGAGAAAGATTATTGCTCTATTGATTACAAGCCAGGGATGTTCTTGGTCTTCGGGAAGGAGTCTGTAGGATTGCCGAAGGAGATCATTCAGACCGAGCGTGACAGGACATTCACCATTCCCATTCATAGCCCACACATACGCAGTCTGAACCTGGCCAATGCTGTGGCTATAGTCGTGTATGAAGGACTAAGAGCAATGAAGGTCAGCTGATCCAAGATTCTTAGCTAAATATCAACAGAACTAGCTCTGAAGTGACGGACAAAAGTAATTTTGTGCCCGCATACTATTCGATTTATTTCCCTCATGCTTAGCTATCCTAGAGTTTCAGACCTCGTCTTGGTCAGTTTGTTCATTCTTAGCCTTGCGATCAGTTGTATGACTGAAAGTCAGGGGGATCCTGGACTTGATATACAATCCAATAGTCAGACTAAGCCATCCACTCGGCCTGTAGACCTGAGTGGGACTTGGGTCATGAATGAAGGAGCTGACTCCTTGATCATCATAGAAGACCTGAATGGTTATGTCATCCATTGGAAGAGACCTTCAATAGGTCTTGATAATGAAAAGATTTTCTGTGATCGCATTGCTGACACCTTGATCGGTGATTTCTATGGCCATGAAGGAAGTGTGAAGCTCTATTATGAAAAGGGCAGATTGATACTCAGCGTAGATCCCTTCTCTGATTTCGAATCTATCCATAATGCTGCCTTTGTTCGTATTGAACAGAGGACTGCTGACCATGACACCATGAATGGCGAAGAGCTAATCTTCAGTTTCAAGACTGATGATGATCGCCAATTCATTCTCTCCAAAGCCCAGGATGATGGCTTCATCAGGGTCCGATTCAAAAAATCAGACTCCCTGCTCTTCTCTTTTCCCACTGATCCAAATGATAGTTGGAATTCATTCCTATATCAATATTACCTCCGTGGGGGTGGTGCTGAAAATGAAGGTCTGGATGATAACACGTTGAGGTTCAATACGGAGACATACATTTACGAGGTCTTTGATACCTATTATGCTGTGACAAATCAGGAAAGCATAGGGTTCAGGATACTGGATCTTCAAGGAAATCTGATAGAGGAGGTTGACGGAGTTCTTGAAAGTAGGACAGGAAGTTTGATACGTCTCCGAGACAGTCCTATACGCACTGAAGAAGGTAAAGCAATAGATGCGGGGATCAAGGAGTTCCCTACAGACGAAGGCGTAGCTCTCGTGAAGAACGAATCCTTTGGACCGCTCAAAATAGGCATGAAGACCTATCAAGTAGATGACGTGATAGGCAGACCTGATTCTATCTTAAATCAAGGATATTGGCAAGTCGATGGCGGTAATCATAGGGCCTGGATCTATGAAAAAATATCAGCCACGCTTGAGTTCGTGACCTATACTGATAATCTGAGCAACTATGAACTAGAAGTTTTACGCATACACAAGGGCTCCAAACTCAGAACGACCAAGAATATAGGCATAGGATCAAGCATCGCTGAGGTTTTGCGGGCTTATGAGCAGGCTGAGAAGGCCTTAAGCCAAGAAAATGAGCATGGAATACGCTTATTATTCTTAGGAGAAACCCAGGGCATGATATTCAGTTTCAAGGATGACAAGGTCTTCGAGATTATGTTAGGGAATATCATCAGGAACTGACCCTGCTATTCCTATTGCGAATGCCTATCATTGGGGCCTGATGTCCTTCGAGAAATTCCATCCACATATTCAGAGTATCCTTTCAAGGATTAAGTTCAATGAAGCATTGCCCTTTCAGGAAGAATGTTTGAGCTCGATCAAGAGCGGTGCCCATCACTTCCTCATAGCTCCACCGGGGTCAGGAAGGACCACGAGCCTGATCATATCCGTATTGCAGACCTTGGACTGTGAGGCCTTCGAGGATGTTCCTAGGGCGATGATATTCGTGAAGGATAAACTGGCTGCATTGGAATTGGAAGAGGCTTTCAAGGTATTCACCAGAGGAACTGATCTAAGGATCTTCAGTGCTTTTGACCAACATAAATTCCGCAATCAGAAAGATGATATCTATTTAGGAGTCGATATACTCATCGGCACTCCTAAACGATTGATGCAACTCTTCTTACAAAACGGGATCAATACAAGTCAACTTCGGATATTGGCCTTGGAGGATGCAGAATTCGTGACACGCACGAAAGAACAGAATGATATCATCAGGATCACGGAGAGCTTGAAGAAATGTCAGTATCTGATTATCTCTGATGCTGATCACCCTCGCTTCGAGCGATTCAGTTCCACGTTCATGTCGCGTTCTAAGACCATAAGCACTTAGTCAGGCATATAGCAGCTTTCATCAGGGAATTCTATCTCGATGGTAGCATGACTTATCCCACTTTTCTTAAGGACTTCTTTGACCTTGCTTTTCAGTGTGATGATACCTTTCACAGAGCTGGGTTCCTTAATCACCAAGTGGATACTGAGGACATGTTGAGCGCCATCTAAGGACCAGATGTGGGTATGATGCACATCTACGACATCTTCCAAGGCTTTCACTTTCTTCTCTAAGGCTGCGATATCCACTTCCTTTGGAACTGCCTGCAGGAAAACCTTGAGCGTCTCCCTCAGGTTCTTGACCACATTAAAGAGCACGAAAGCGAGGATGGCAATTGAAAGCAAAGGATCCAGAATTGGTATATCCCAGAACATAAGCACCACACTCACTATAAGCACTGCTAACCAGCCTAAGACATCTTCAAACAGATGCCAACTCACCAGGCGCTCGTTCATGCTCTGCCCTCCTTTCATTCGCAATACGGCAGCCCCGTTCACTATCACGCCTATGATAGCGATCCACATCATACCTTGTGCATCAGCATGTTCAGGTGAGAACAAGCGCGGGATGGTCTTGGTCAAGATAAGAATGGAACCTATGACCAGCACGCTGCCATTGATCAAAGCACCTAAGAGTGAAAAACGCTGATATCCGAAGCTGAAATGACGGTCGCCTTTCTGCTTGGACTTACCGTCCAAATACCAAGACAGCCCAAGAGAAATACTATCTCCAAGGTCATGTACGGCATCAGAAAGGATGGCGACACTGTTCGTATAAAGACCCCCGAATATCTCGAATATTGTGAATCCCAGATTCAGGAAAAAGGCTACACGGATGTTCTCTGTACTGCTGTGCTGGTGGTTATGACCATAATGTGAATGCTCATGAGACATAATGCGATGAATTCAAGATGTAAAATCTATTCTTCAAAACTAGGCATTAAGAAAGCTCTGAAAACACTCAGTATTTCTTCTTCCCTCTGCTTTCACCGGGTTTCGCTCCTCTTGGGCGATCAGAAGCACCTGAGCCAGAAGAGTCAGGTCTGCGCTTGCTTGGACCTGATGAACTCCTTCCTCCGCCTCCACCGTCACGGGAATTAGAGCGAGCCCCTGAGCCACTGCTCTTGTAGGAACCGCGAGGTCTGTTGCTGCGGTTATCATCATCATCCTTGTTCACTCGGATGGCACGTCCATCGACTTCTATGCCATCGAAACGATCCCCGAATCCTTGTTTATGCCCTTCATCTACATCGAAGAAGGTGCAGTTCTTCTGCAAGGAGATATCAGAGAAATACTTGCGATTCACTCCTGAAATGTCAGAAAGGAAGAAGAGAATATCGTTCTTATCCAATCCGTCCATCATACCTACATTGATGAAGAAGCGATTCGGTTTAGCAGATCTAGAGCTTCTTTCACCTGTGCTTGCCCCTGCTCTTTCATTAAGGTCGCCATAATGCTTGTCATTTCCGATAAGCTGTTCCAATTGGGAACTGATTAATCTCAAGAGTAATTGGTCTTTATCTAATTTTGATAAAGGATCTTCAAGTTCTTTCAATATACCTGGAGCACGCTCATCTACTGGAGTTCCCAGTAATCTCTTGGCCCAAGATTCCATACGGATGTTCTGGATCTCATCGATGTTCGGCACTTCTACACGCTCGAATTTCACCCTGATTTTTTTCTCTAGTTCAGCTAGTTTCCTGCCTTCTCTGGAATTGATGAAAACCAGAGAAATCCCTTTCTTTCCTGCTCTTCCAGTACGTCCGCTGCGGTGTGTATAGCTTTCTAGCTGATCAGGAAGTGTATGGTGGAGCACGTGGGTGAGATCATTCACGTCTATACCTCTCGCTGCGACATCTGTAGCGATCAGCAATTGCATGGAACGGTTCTTGAAACGTTTCATAACCGCATCTCGCTGACCTTGAGAAAGTTCTCCATGAAGGGCTTCAACGCTATAGCCCATATCTCCTAGGTCATCAGCTATTTGCTGGGTCTCTCTACGGGTACGACAGAAAAGGATGCCGCGCAGATCAGGCTGTACATCCAGGAATCTTCTCAGGGCTGGAATCTTATTGGTAGCCTTGGTGACCACGTATGCATGAGAGATATCCACATTGGTCTTCTGATCAGCATCAATCTGGACCTCCAGTGGAGCATCCATGTATTTCTTGACGATTCTGCGGATCTCAGAAGGCATGGTCGCAGAGAAAAGCCAGGTAACACGCTCTTTAGGCGTATGCTCAAGAATGGCATCTATGTCCTCCTTGAATCCCATATTCAGCATCTCATCAGCTTCGTCCAAGACCACGTAGCGCACGTCATCTAGTCTCACAGCCTTACGTTTCATAAGGTCAAGAAGTCTTCCAGGGGTAGCGACCAGGATTTGGACTGCTCCTCTCATTGCCTGGATCTGGGTAACGATGTTCGCTCCGCCATATACGCACTCTACAGTAAGCTTACGATCATAGGAAGCAAAGGAGACTAATTGCTTGGCCGTCTGTTGTCCAAGCTCGCGCGTAGGCGCCATGATCAGTGCTTGGATATTCCGATTATTGGTGTCGATAAGTTCTACCAAGGGAAGGCCGAAAGCCGCTGTCTTACCTGTCCCTGTTTGAGCCAATCCGATGAAATCGGTAGGGTTCTGGCCTAGGAGCATTGGGATGGCTTGTTCTTGTATAGGTGTCGGTGTCTCGTAACCGAGCTGATCCAGGACTTCAATCACCTGTGGTGAGAGTCCCAGTTTACTGAATGAATTCAAAAAAAAGGGTGTATTAGAAATTGAGTGCAAAGGTAGATGAAATGATGGTGCTAAAAACATAATGCTTTATCATCTGTCTGCTTTTCAATGGACTAGGTCGAATAATTACCTAAGAAAGATCTTTTAACTTTATGCTAGTTTCGTCCAATGACCATAGCCTGTATCGATTTATGAAGAAGCTGTCCATCATCATTCCAGTCTATAACGAGGCGAAAACCGTCCATCTCATCCTAGATAAAGTCAAGGCTGTAAAACTCTTGAAAGACCTAGAAAAGGAGATCATCTTGGTCAATGATTATTCAACAGATGCCTCTGAGGATACTATAAAACGATATATGGCTTCCCATCCTGAAATGGATATCCAGTACTTCGCTCATACCATGAATAAAGGCAAAGGAGCCGCTTTGCATGAAGGTATTTCAAGGGCCACTGGTGATTTAACTATTATTCAGGATGCTGATTTGGAGTACGATCCTGAGGAGTATAATCTTTTATTGGCCCCTATCCTGAACGGCCATGCTGATGTGGTATATGGTTCGCGTTTCATGGGTGGAAATCCGCACAGGGTCTTGTTCTTCTGGCATTCTATAGGGAATAAGTTCTTGACTATGCTTTCCAATGCGTTCTCCAATCTGAACCTAACAGACATGGAGACTTGCTATAAGCTGATGAACACGAAGATGCTTCAGTCATTGAAATTAAAGGAAAAACGCTTTGGTTTCGAGCCTGAAGTGACTGCCAAATTATCTCAGATTCCGAAGATACGTATCTACGAAGTGGGTATCTCTTATTACGGACGCACTTTCGAGGAAGGAAAGAAGATCAACTGGAAAGATGGCTTCAGAGCCATCTATTGCATTTTGAAGTACGGTCTATTCAAGGCTTGAATCCAGTTCTTCCTCCTCTCCATCACCGAGTTCTAAGGCCTTGACAGGAAGGATGGCGCTGCCACCTATTCCCCTTACAGATGCATACATATCTATGGTGTTGGTAACCACTTTTTCTATCTGCTTCTCACGCGCTTTCCATATCTTACTCATTGCGCGTTTTTCCTTATCCAGGTCAGTCTTCATTTGTGTGAATCCTTCAACAATGGCCTCGATTTGCATGCGGAAGGTAATGCTGGTGAGATAATCATAGAGCATATGCATTTTATCTCCTTTGTTTTCCTGCACACTTACTGAATTGCTCACTTGCACTATGCTCTCACGTAAGACAGCACAAAGTCCCTTGAACTCCTCATAATTGCATATCCATATCCCTTCTTTTAATCCGAAGCGATCCATATCGCTGGGCATGACCTCAGTTACCAGCACGCCTATATTCGCACCGCGATCTCTGATGTCATTCTTGAATTTCTCAATCCATGTAGGCTGAAAATCCTTGGTACGCTTACTTTCATAGTATATGGTCCCGCAGTTCTGACGAATCCTCGTGTTCACTATCTGAATACAATCACCGCCCCTTGCACCTTTCTTGATCTCTTCAATGGTATCAAGCGGGAACTTCGCTTGAAGCCATTCTTCTATGGCCAATTCCTGAACTTCTCCCTGCAACTGCATGGAGCCTTGCTCCTGCTTTCGTTTCATCTCCTCAGTAAGTTTCTTCTGGTCTTCCAGTTGCTTCTGCATCTCCTTGAAGCGCAGTTCATTCTTCTCCTCCTCTGCCTTTCTGATCTTCGCTTTTTCGCTGATCAGTGTCTCATTCAATTTCTTCTGGGACTCGGCCTCTAAAGCCAATTTCATCTCAGATTTTTCGCGCTTGAGCTTTTCTATCTCAGCTTTACTGACATGCAATTCTTTGACTTGTTCTGACTTCTCCTTCAGCTCCCCTTGCATAGACTTCATAAGCTCTGAATACTCTTCACCGAGCTTTTCCTTGAGCTTCTCTTCTATGGATTTGCGATCGGATTTCAGCTGATTCTCCAAGCGCTCCTGAAAGAGTTCATTTTCCTTTTTCTTCTTCTCCTCGAACTCCTCTTTAGATTGTTGTAATTGCTTGTTTTCTAGGTCATAACGCTTCTTGTCTTGCTGTACTTGAGCTAGGTATTTCTGCTTCAATTCCTCCTCCAACTGATGCGCCAAGATGTCCTGCACATCTATGCTGGTCCCGCAATTTGGGCACTTGACTTGGGTGTTCTTCTCCATGGGAGGTGAAGGTAGGATTATCCCATAAAAATTAAAGCTTGAATCTCTACTTTCGGTGCGGTGAAATTCAGGACCCTGATTATACTATTGGCTGCTGTCATGCTTTTTAGAGCGATAAGCTTTGAAGAGGAGAATCCTTACCTACTTCCCATTGGCGCTGAGGGACTGGGATACTATAGTTATCTACCCGCCCTGTTCATCTACCAGGATGCCAGCTTCCAATTCATGGATGAGGCCACGGCTTCGCATTATCCAGATCAGCATGGATCTAAGATTTGGGTAGTTAATATGCATGAGGATTCACAGATGAACAAGTACCTGCCAGGTGCCTCCATCCTCATGGCTCCCTTTTTCGGTGTGGCCCATGCATACTGTCTTCTTAGTGATTCAACAGCTGATGGCTATTCCATGCCTTATCAGTATGCTATCGCAATTGCAGGAATATTCTATCTCATATTGGGGCTCTTCTTTGTAGCTAAAGTCTTAAGATTCTTTGGGGCAAAAGAATGGGAGACTGAACTGATCATCCTTTTGCTAGGATTGGGTAGCAATCTACTTCACTTGGTCACTTTTGAATCCGCTCAATCCCATGTATATCTCTTCTTCTTGGTCTCTGTATGGGTCTTTTATTACTTGCGATGGTTCAATAGTTTCAAGTTCAAGGACCTTTTCATAGGAACCGTTGTGCTTGCATTGATTGGGACTATTCGTCCGCAGGACATCATTCTGGTCACCTTGATCCCCTTTCTAGCGGGACCTAATGTAGATTGGAAGAAAGTATGGACCGAAGTCTTTATTGAACCAAAGAAAACATTCCTCCTCGCAATTTTAGCTGCTGCTATACTCTTCTTGATTCCCTTGAATGCATTTTTACAAACGGGACATTGGTTCAGGAATCCCTATGCGGGAGAATACTTCGTATGGTCGCATCCCAGCCCGCTCTTACAGCTCTTTAGTTATTATAGAGGGTGGCTCACCTACACGCCATTGGCTCTTATCTCCTTCTTCGGATTAATCGGACTATGGAGGTATAACAGGCGAATGGCCTATTCTGCGGCCTTCTTTTTCCTTAGCACCATCTATCTTCTTTCATCCTGGTGGTGTTGGTATTATATCTCAGCTTTCGGACAACGGGTATATGTAGATTTCTATATGCTCATTGCAATCTTATTATTATTCCTATTCCGATCCATTGAGAAAAAATCAGTTCGAATTGCAATGATTTCTTTATGTGCATTATGTATTCCATTGAACATGATACAGAACCATCAGGTCATGCATGGCATGTTAGAACAGGAAGGCATAGATGCCGGATATTATTGGGCGCGATTCCTGCGCTTGGATAAACGCCTTGATTTCCATCTACCTGAACGAGCTGTCAAAGCAGAGATGTCTTTCACATGTGAAGAGCAGTCTCAATATTGGCCAGGCCTGATTTCTAATGAAGAAAACACCTATACGAGTGCCCAACAGGAATTCTTCGGGACCTATCAATACGTTTTTGATGATACGGTTTCAGTGAACTGGAATATGCTCCGATTCAGTGCTGAATTCAAAGCAGAATCTGAGCCTGATGTCTCATTGATCATCAGTCAACAGAGAGGTTCAGAGATTTTGGTTTATTCTAGAAAAGACCTGACTGGATATGTGGACCTCAGACATTGGTCAGAGATAGAAGTAGGGACTTCATTGAAACCAATTGAAAAAGGAGATGAGATCAAGGTATACTTCTGGAATCCAAATTCTGATATACGCTTTCAGGTCAAAGACATGAAGGTTCAACTGATTCTTCATGATGATCCCTACAAGAGATTTCTACCTCCTTTAAAGGAGGGTAAAAGGGAATATCAACGAGAAAAATAAACGCTGCATTTGACAGGTGATAGCAATCAATCTCCATCTTTAATCTCTATACCTAAATCTTGGATACAGATCTCTGTAATGTTCTGTATACAATCGTATTCAATCGGAGTGCAGATGTTCCAAAAGCACATTAGATCACTTCAATAGGATTAGAACTAGCGCAGCGGAAATGGAAGGAATTTACTTTTCTTAACTCAGTACTTGGGATCGAACATATTTTTTCTGATGCGACTCTCCATGTTGTTCGGCTTTTTCTTCTTGGTCAGGCCCATTTCATAGACGAGATTAGCTACACGGCAGGCTATGGCATGGCTCACTTCCCTTATGTTCTTCAAGGAAGGGTATAGTTTCCCTTGCTCCAGCTCTTCTTCAGTTAATTGGGCAGCCAGTGTTTCTGCAGCCGCTATGAGTAATTGATCATCAACACGTAGTGCTTTGGATACCAGGAGACCTAATCCGAGTCCTGGGAATATATAAGCGTTATTCCCTTGGCCTGGAACCAAGGTCTTTCCTTCGAATTCAACCGGTTTGAATGGGCTTCCGCTCACGAAGATCGCTTTTCCTTCGCTCCATAGATAGGCTTGCTCAGCGGTGCATTCAGCTTTGCTAGTCGGATTGGATAGAGCGAAGACCACTGGCCTTTCATTGACCTTACTCACGGCCCTGATCACCTTCTCAGTAAATGCTCCTCCAGCTCCGGTTGCTCCGATAAGGATATCCGGTTTCAATGCTTGGATGGCGTCAATGAATTCCATACATTCCATGTCATGTGCATAGGGCAGATTATGATCCATGAGGTCTTCTCTTCCTTTGACCAATAGACCTTTGACATCACAGAAGAGCATCCTTTTCCGGGCCTCTTTCTCAGATAATCCTTGATTGATCATTGCGCTGCACATCAGATCTGCGATCCCAGTGGCAGCAGACCCTGCGCCTAGATACATGACCTTCAGGTCTGTAAATGATTTTCCAGTCAATCTGCAGCTAGCTATAACACCAGCTAGTGCTACGGAAGCCGTTCCTTGAATATCATCATTGAAACAGAGTAGCTTATTCTTGTATTTATTCAGGAGGCTATAGGCATTGGGGGTCAAGAAGTCCTCGAATTGCAAAAGCACTCCAGGATATAGTTTCTTAACGGCCCGCACGAATTCATCCATCAGGTCATCATAGGCTTTCCCTTTGATCCTCGGATGAGGATATCCCAGATAGAGCGTATCCTCTCTAATCTCCTTGTTATTGGTCCCGACATCGAACATCACAGGCAGACATTTGCTAGGATCTATTCCGCCAAATGCTGTATAAAGCGATAATTTCCCGATAGGTATACCCATTCCATTGGCCCCCAGGTCGCCTAGGCCTAAGATGCGTTCTCCATCAGTGATTACTATTACCTTGATATCACGGTAATTCCAGTTCTTCAGCATGTCCAGGATCTTCCCTTTATCATCAGGAGTGACATAGAAGCCCTTTGGGAGGCTGAAAAGGTGGGAAAAACGCTTGCAGGCCTCTCCCACTGTAGGCGTATAGATGATGGGAAGCATCTCCTCTATATTCTGCATGATGACCTCATAATAAAGTCTGTCATTCCTGTGCATGAGTTGGAAAAGCGCGAGGTAACGGTCTATATCATCATCCTGTCTGCGGATGTTGGTCACTATGCGCTCTACTTGCATTTGCTGAGAGCTCACCGCATGTGGCAAGAGCCCACGAAGGCCTAGCGCATCCCGCTCTCCACGGGTGAATGCCGTAGATTTATTCTTCCTTCTATCTCTAAGTAGATCTATTCCTTTCTTCGCCATATTGTTCGTCAATAGCCTGACAATATCCGAATAATGCTCTGCATGAGATTCATGTGCCTAAATTCTATTAACGAATCCATTGGGGATAGATCCGAGACGATTATCTTATCACCATTCAGCCACCTTGGCGTTTATTCCATTCCTTTGATGCGTATCACAACACCCCTTATCTTATCATGAATCGCCAGAAGGTCATAGTAATAGGTGCAGGATTTGCAGGTCTTCAATTCATGCGAAACCTGAAGGAAGACCTATATGAGATCTTGCTTATTGACAGGCAGAACCATCATCAATTCCAGCCGCTGTTCTATCAAGTGGCCACTTCTCAGATAGAACCCTCAAGTATCTCCTTCCCCATACGCAGGATTTTTCAGGGCCGTGATGACATAAGCATACGCATGGCCGAAGTAGAGGCATTGGACCTTGAGAAAAAGCAAGTCAGGACTGATATAGGAGTCTTTCCATATGATCTATTGGTGATAGCGACTGGTGCCAAGACGAATTTCTATGGCAATAAGCAAATAGCTGAGAATGCCCTGAGGCTCAAGAGCACCCATCAGGCAATCACGATCCGTAACAGCATCTTGGAGAATTTCGAGAAGTTCTTGAGTACCGAGGATGAAGAGGAACGCAATCGTTTATTGAACATAGTCATCGTAGGTGCAGGGCCAACAGGAGTTGAGCTTTCAGGTGCCTTTGCAGAGATTAAGAGGGATATTTTGCCAAAGGACTTTCCACACATTGATTTTTCTCAATTACGTATCCTGCTCATCGAAGGAGGCCCGCATGCCTTGGCCGCTATGTCAGAGGCATCAAGAGCAGAATCAGAGATGTACCTCAAGAAGCTAGGAGTTGAGTTAATCTTGCATACCACTGTGACAGCTTATGACGGCAAGTCAGTGACATTCAGTAATGGCAGTTCATTGCCTACGAGCATGGTGATATGGGCCGCTGGTGTTACAGGAAATTGGCTTGAAGGCATCCCAGAAACCTCTAGACAGAAGGGAAATAGGATACATGTTGACCGGCATAATAAAGCGATAGATGTGGAAGGTATTTATGCCTTGGGTGATATCGCATACATGGAGACGCATAACTACCCAAAGGGACATCCGCAATTAGCTAACGTAGCCATCAACCAGGCAAAGAACTTGGCTAAGAACTTGAATTCAAAAAAGGATCCTAGCGAATGGAAAGAATATGAATACAAGGACCTAGGATCCATGGCTACTATAGGCAGAAATAAAGCGGTAGTGGATCTTCCCTTCGTACATTTCAAGGGCTATTTCGCATGGTTCGTGTGGATGTTCCTGCACCTGATGTTGATCCTGAGCGTGAAGAGGAAACTCTTCATCTTTATCAATTGGACCTCCAACTATTTTACAAAGAATTCCTCGCTGCGACTGATCCTGAACGGCAAGGAGGATATGGAAACCTGAATCAGTAGATTATGTAATAGCATGCTATTCCTGCCGCGTAGCCCAGTAAAGCGAAGATGCTAATGTTTCTCAGATACCATTTGAAATCTACCTTGAGGATGCCCATCATAGCCACACCAGCTGCAGAACCTATGATTAACATGGATCCTCCTGTACCAGCGCACAAGGCTAATAATTCCCAAAAGCTGTGATTCACTGGATACATATCCAAAGGATACATTCCAATGACCCCTGCAACTAAAGATGCATTATCTATGACCGATGACAGCATGCCGATCAATGAGTTCATTGCATAGATACTGGAAACATGATCACTCAGGAAATTAGATAAGGAAGCGAGATGCCCAGCGGTCTGCAGAGCTGCTACGGCCATTAATATTCCTAAGAAATAAAGAATACTCGGGGTATCTACTTTGCGCAGCACTCCAACTATGGAAAGCGGGGTCTTATGCTCTGAGCTCTTCTTATAATGCATTATATCAGTCACAGACCATAAGACACTGAGACCTATGAGCATGCCCATGAAAGGAGGTAGATGTGTAAGCGACTTGAATACCGGAACAAAGAGTAAGGCACATATACCCAAGATCAATACCAGATTCTTTTCCCATGATTTGAGCTTCTGTTCTTCTATTTCAGAAGCTGAGTCTACACTAGGTCGTTCTACATCACCTTTCATTCTGAATGACATGATAGATAATGGCACAAGCAAGACGAAAACGCAGGGAATAAACAGGGTATGAATGATATGCCCTGCGGTCACCTGACCATCTATCCAGAGCATGATGGTGGTCACGTCACCGATAGGTGACCATGCTCCGCCAGCATTGGCCGCAATAACGATCATCCCTGCGAACATCCATATGTCCTTCTTCTCTTTCATCAATCTGCTCACTAGAGCCGCCATGACAATAGCCGTTGTGAGATTATCCAATGCTGCACTCAGGAAGAAGGTAATGACACTGATAATCCAGAGCAATCTGACTCTGTTCAAAGTCTTTATCTTATCTGTGATCACTGAGAATCCTTCATGAGAATCGATGAGCTCAATAATCGTCATTGCTCCCAAAAGGAAAAAGAGCACCCCAGCTATCTCGCTCAGGTGCCCCATCAAACTCTTTTCTATATAATGCGCTGATTCAATAGCGTCCAAGGAAGGGAACATGCTTTCCCTTCCCATGATGAGTGCTGTCCAACAGAGCACCCCTATGAACATGGCAATAGCTGCCTTATCGACCTTGATATTATTCTCAAAGACTATGGCCACGTATCCCAATAGGAAGATGAGAATGATCAAATCATACATGGGATTGGCTATAAAATAAGGAGATAAAAGAAGTGCATTATTTCCCTTCTCTAAAGTCGATATTATAGGTGATGCCTAATTGCAGGTTATGGTTTCTCTCTGCATGGACTCCATCAGTTTTGAAGATCATCTGGTTCAAGTAACCCGCTTGGATCTGCAACTGAGGCGTAGCTTGATACCCGATGGCAGCATAGAGCCTATTCTGATCCATGGTATTAGCCCCTATCCCCTTCCCGAATTGGATAAATGGCTCCTCATAAAGCGCAAGGAAAATTGCTTTCTCCTTCATCTCTTTCTGATTCAATGGGATATTGACCATGAAACGATAACGCGCTCTTTGTCTGAATACGAATTCATCATGCTGGAAATCACCGGCATCATCAAGTTTCTTTCGCTCCAGGAAACGTTGTTCAAGTCTATAACGGTGATTGAAATAGAATCTTCCAGCTTTCTGCTTAATGATCATCTGTTCCCATATCCTGTGCTCATTAAAGGCGTAAGAAATGGGCTGTTCACCATAAGGGAATGATTCTATCCAACCGTATCCGAGCGTGAAAACGGGCCCATCAGGGACATAATAATCCAATCCCACCCTCATCAAGGACTGTTGCCAGTTCTGCCCCAAGTCCTCACGCCTCCATTGATACTCGGTATGGATCCCTAATTTATCAGTCAACCTGTGATTCCCGAAGTACATGAACCATGCATTGTTCTGAGTATCGATTTGGCGCTGAGCATTTAAGTTCCCTGCCATTGACAAAGCAATAATAGCGCTAAAAATTATGTTCCTATTCATGATATTGAGTCGATTATAGATCTGTAACAAAGCACAAATCTGGGTATTTCTGAATTAATAGAATTGAAAGAAGATAAAGTGCGTGAATGCACAAGACCAGCTCGACTCTTTTTAAGGAGTCAAGCCAAGTCTGCTTAGTATTTTTTAAATGGGTGTCCGTAAAGTCACCCCGTAAATAGGTTACGTAGCGCCTATATCTCTTTGTGTCAAACAAATATATAGAGACATGACACTGTTTGAGATAGCTAAGAAGTACCCTAATGAGAAGGCCTGTAAAAGGATATGGAAACAATATAGAGATAGTGAAGGAATCACTTGTCGAAGGTGCAA
>Ga0209284_10001296_pt1 | contig 38963 bp, 17 predicted proteins | sample FRY03_FD_187211 | JGI IMG/M metagenome (GOLD analysis project Ga0209284, IMG submission 187211) | Freshwater microbial communities from Lake Fryxell liftoff mats and glacier meltwater in Antarctica - FRY-03 (SPAdes) (version 2) | ecosystem: Environmental > Aquatic > Freshwater > Ice > Glacier... | reverse complement strand
CGCCGGACTCATCAGCGTGGGGAACAACACCATCACTGGTGATTTCGTGCTGGGCAGCACGGGAACTGAGGGCCGCGCTCTGGCGACTCACGGGGTCACCACACTCACTGGCGGTGTGCAGCTCGGTTCAGGCGGGGCTGAGCTGTTCTACGGCAATGGCAACTGGATCATCTCCGGCATTGTCACCGGTTTTGACCCGTTGGGTGATCGCTTTGTCAAAACAGGGAACCTCTTCGGCACCACTCTGTGGCTACAGAATGACGCCAACAATTTCGCGCAACCTCTTCGTATTGACTCGGGAACAGTCCGCGTCGCCACCGTCGGCGCGCTGGGTTCCAATACGGGGCTGCAATCCCTCGATTTTAATGGTGGCGTGCTAGAGTTGCGCACGGAACAGACGGATTTCAGCAGCAAGGAGGTGCGTAAGCGTGGCAACGCGGGTGGCATTTTTGTGGACCACTCCATCGGTGGGTCTTCTATCAATCAGACGCTGTCTTTTGGCAATTTGCTGCTTGATGCAAACGCTAACTTCACGCTTACCGGGCGCAATGGGTTAGGTGCCAGCTTTAACGGCGGCGCAGCGGCGGGAGGCACCGCGATTGATTGGGCCAGCGGCGGCACCGGAAACTTCACCAACAGCAGCAGCGGCCTGCTGACCATCAACGCCGATGTTTTGCGCCGCTCTGAAACGACGGCACGCAACTTCACCGTCACTGGCAGTGGCGATACCCGGATGACGGGCAATTTCCTACAGTTGGGGACGGGCGCGGTGAGTCTGGTCAAAGATGGCGTTGGAACGTTCACCCTGCTGGGAACGGCCTCGACCGCCACCGGGATAACCACTGTCAACAATGGAACGCTCGCGCTGAAATCATTTGGCGGACTGCCCAGCGGCGAGTTGCGCATCGGCAACGCCACCACGACGGCCGGGGCGCTCGATTACCAGGGGGCTGGAGAAACCAGCAGCAAGGCGATCACTATCAATACCACAACGGCCAATGCCTACATCAACGCCAACGGCAGCGGGGCGCTGGTCCTGACGGGAACGATCACCGCGCTGGCAGGAGCGAAGACCTTGGTGCTGGGTGGTGCCAGCACTGCCAGCAATGAAATTCAGTCGTCGATTCCACTCAATGCGACGAATTTGCAGAAAATTGGAACAGGCACATGGGTGCTTTCCGGTGCCAATTTGTACACTGGCACCACCACCGTCTCCAGCGGTACTTTGCAGCTCAAAGACACCTTCTCTGGCTCGTCACGGAATGGGATAGTGGACACGTCCAATCTCATTTTCAATGTGGACACCTTTTCGCAAGGGGCCGGCGGCACCTTTGAGTATCTTGGCGACGGTGCCAATCCCAGCGCGGAATCCGTCGGCTCTCTGCTTGGGACGGCGGGCGCGGGCACGGTCAAAGTCACTGCTGGCGGCGGCGGGACGGCTGCACTGACCTTCTCCTCACTCGGCACGATCTCAGCGGGCAGTGGGATCAATTTCGTCACCAACGCTGGCGGCTCGGTCGTTCTAACTGGAGCCGCCGACATCAATGGCATCCTCAATGCGCACCTCTATTATAATGGCGCGGACTTCGCCTCTGGTAGCGCGGTGACGGCGGCCACTTACACGGCAGAGGCGGCCGGTGCCAGCCTCGCGGCAAGCAACACGAATCCCTACCTCGTCAACACCACCGACATCGCCGCGCAGGCCACGGCTATCATCAACGCTGGTATCAAGTTTGACGACACCCGCAACCTCACCCTCGCGGGCGGCGCGACCCTCACCATCCGCAATGGTGCCACCGTCTCCGGTGGCATTCTCGTCACTGGCGGCAGCTCCGTCGTCATCAGTGGCGGCACCGGCATCACCAGCGGCGGCGCGTCCGATCTCGTCTTCCGCACCGATGGCGTGGGCGACACCCTCACTCTCAATACACCCATCACCGCCGCCTCCACCCTCGGCTGGACGAAGCTGGGCGCGGGCACCTTGGTGCTTGGTGCTGCCAATGCTGGCACCACGGGCGGTCAGATTCACATCAATGAGGGTACGGTCCAGCTCTCCGGCTCTGGCCGCCTGGGGGCGGACAGCATGGATGTGCGTCTGCGGCAGGGTGCCACATTGGATTTAAACGGCGTGAATCTTGGCACGGCTGCCTCAGCGACGGCTGCCATTGATGAACTCAATGGCGCGGGTACGGTCACCAACAGTGCGGCTGCCACCATGGCCATCTTGCGTGTCGGCAGCGCCAACACCAGCAGCTTTTTTACCGGTGCCATTGAGGATGGCCTGGGCCAGATCAGTTTAGTGAAAAGTGGCAGTGGCACCTTCTGGCTCTCCGGCGCTCAATCTTACACTGGCGTGGTGCAGCTCATCGGCGGGAACCTCGATGTGACTTCTTTGGCAAATATCGGCGTCGCCAGTGGACTCGGCCTTGGGGATGCCACCAGTGATGTCACCAACGCCGCTAGTCTCGTCTTCAACGGCGGCGCGCTACGCTACATCGGTCAGAACACGACGAACACTTATCAGACCACGCAGAGTCCTTCCGTCAATACCAACCGCCTCTTCACCCTGGCGGGCAACGGCACCATCGCCAGCTTCGGCAGCTACGGCAAAAATGATTCTGGTGGTCGCGCGAGCAACCATGCCGCGCTGGTCTTCAGTAATACTGCTGCGGTGGCTTTCAGTGGAGCGGGCAATCGTCTCCTCGACCTGCGCGGTGACTCGCTGGGGGATAATATCATGGGGCTGCAGCTCATTGACAACCCGACCGGCGGCTTGCTGAGCGTCAGAAAGTTTGACAGTGGCCTCTGGATCCTGACCAATGCCAGCAACTCCTACACTGGCGACACCCTGATTGGCGGGGGTGCTCTGCAGGCCCAGGACGGCAGTTCCCTTTCCACCAACAGTAATCTGGTGATCGATGGCGGTGGTGGCATCTTCCAGACCTCCGGCACCTTCACCCGCGCTCTCGGCACAGGTGCCAACGAGGTGCGTTTTGGAGCGATCAATCTCCGGGGGGGCTTCGCTGCCAGCACGGCACCGCTGATAGTCAATCTGGGCACCTCGGGACTCGTCTGGGGATCATCGAACTCTCCCACCGCTGGCACCACCCATTTCCTCGGCGCCGGCACGCTCTACCTCAGCTCCAGCACCGCGCTGGCGGATGTGACCTTCGTCAATGACTTTGAAGTCACCCAGGGTATCGACAAACCGATCACCGTCACCACGGCACTCAATAGCACCACAGTGACTCTCACTGGCGGCACCACCACCGATGGTCTCACCGTCGGCCAGGCCATCTCTGGTGCCAACATTCCGGCGGGAGCGTTCATTGCTTCGGTCAATACCGCCACCCAGATCAGCCTTAGTGTTAACGCCACCGCTGCCGGCACTGGCACCGTAGCCAGTGTCTCCGGCGCCGGTGTCCGTGAAATCCGCGTCGATGACAATGGTAACACGGGCCTCGATTACGCCACGGTTTCCGGCGTGATCAGTGGCGCTGGCGGTCTCGGCAAGGTTGGCGGTGGCTTACTGATCCTCAATGATGCTAACACCTACAGCGGGAACACGTTGTTTCGCGAGGGTGGTCTCTTTGTCAGCTCGATTGGGGCTGCGGGAGCCACATCCTCCAGCCTGGGCACCAATGTCAGCGGTGGCATTCTCGAACTCGGTAATCCAGGCACCAACACGACGGTCAGCCTGATGTATGTCGGTCCTGGTGAAGTGGCCACGCGTAAGGTCGCCATCACCGGCACCACGGGAACCCGGCGTATTGACTCCAGTGGCAGCGGCGCGCTGGTGCTGACCAATCTGGTGCATACTTCGGCGGATTCCGTCACCACCACCGGCGGCGCCAAGATTTTGGAAATCCGTGGCAACAACACCGATGGCAACCGCATCACCTCGGTGCTGGCAAATAACGGCGGCATCTTGACGATCAATAAGTTCGACAGCGGCACCTGGATCCTGGATCCCACCAGCGCCAATACTTTCACCGGCATTTTGACGGCGGGTGCCGGCACGCTCGGCCTCACCGCAGACGGGATCGGCAGTGCCTCGCGGCTCGACATGAGCAATGCTGCTATTTTTGCTTATGGCGGGGATCTGACTACCAGTATTCCCATGCAGTTGAACAACAACACTGCCGCGGTGTTCACCGGTTCGCACAACATCACCCTCGATGGCACCGTGACCAAACAGGCGGGCGCGAACGACCAGACCTTCAGCAACAATCTTGAAAATGGTGCGGTGCTGACCATCAACGGCAATTTCGTCAACGACCAGAACGCGGTGGCCACCCGCAACATCAACGTGCGCGGCTTCGGCTCCACGGTGTGGAATGGCCTCATTCAGAACAACAGCACCGCCGGTGCGCTCACCCGCTTCGACATCCGCATCGCCAACGAGGCATCTTTCACCCTCGGCGGCGACAACAAAGGCGCGGCGCTCGGCTTCACGGGGGGCATCGTGCTAGGCCAGGGAACGCTCATTGTGGCCCACACGGGTGGTCTTGGCCCCACCGCGAACAATGTGATTCTGAGTGGCGGGGTGCTGACGGCAGCGGTCGATCTCTCCGGTGCCAGCAAGATTACAAACAATGTTTTCCTCCAGGGCGATCCGGTGACCATCAATGGCACGCAGAACATCGAGTTCGGCGGTAGCCTGACCCATGACAACGCAGACCGCAATCTGGTCAACAACCTGTCGGGCGGGGCGATTCTCACCCTCTCGGGTGGAGTCAATCTCTCGCAGAACGCCACCAGTCGCACACTCACCGTGCGTGGTACGGGGGACACGCTGATCAGCAGCGTGATCGTCAATGGCAGCACCGCTCCGGCAAGCGCCTTCCGCATGCGCGGCACCGGCACGGTGGAACTGACCGCCGCCAACACCTATGACGGGGCTACTGCAGTGGAGAACGGTGTGCTCAAACTCGGCGGGGCCGGGGTGCTCGATCAGAACTCTGTCATCACAGTGAGCGGCAGCGCGGTTTTACGCTTAGACAACGCTACCACCAATAATGGCAATCGTGTGAGCGACACCCGGGACATCAATCTGGACCACGGCACACTGGATTTCATCGGCAATGCCGCAGGGTCCACTGAGTCCCTCGGCCGGCTCGACATCAATGGCAATGGCTTGGCCAAGGTTTTGATTTCGGGCGGCGACAGCACGCTGACCTTCCTGTCAGTGAACTTTGCCAATACCGGCTCGGCCCTGGATCTGAGCACCATCGCGAGCCTCGGCAGCAACAACAAGATTTTGTTCACCACCGCCCCTAGTGGCATTGCGGTGTCCAACGGCATCCTGCCGCGGGTGGTGATCGGCAGCGACTTCGCGGAATACGATGTGACCAATGGTGTCCGCGCATTCACTGGCTACAACAACTCCAACAATCTCGGAACGGCGTTGGCCACGGCCACCATGAACCTGACTGCCGCCGCGAGTGTCACCGGGTCACAGACCGTGAATGCTTTAAGGCTGGACCATGGCACAGGAGTGACCGTGGGATCGACGGTTGCGGGAGTCACGCTTACCCTCACCAGTGGTGGACTCATCGCCACTGGGGGCGGCATCCATCGACTGAGCGTACCCATTGTAAACTCGGGTGCCAATGGCGCTTTCTTCCAGGTTTCCGCCGGTACGACGTTGGAGGTGGATAGTGTCCTCACTGGCGCGGCATTCACGGCGCTCCAAGGCGGCAGCATCAACTTCAACACCCAGCAGTTCTTCACCAGCACCACCAATCTTCATGGCGGCACCCTGAAGCTGAACGGCGGCCTGAACACCATCATGCCGTTAAAGCAGGCGATCTTTATCAATCCAGGAGCCACCCTCGATCTCAATGGCAATGTCCAGTTTGCTGGCAACATCCTCACCAGCAGCGTCCAGCCCGGTGCCGGTGGCTCCATCATCAGTAGCACCGGCACCGGCACCATTGTCACTGACAATGGTGGCAACTGGATGGGAGTTATCAGTGGCAGCGTCAATCTCGGCCGAGTCGGTGGCGGCACCTTGACCATTGGGACGGCGCAGACCTACACCGGCTGGACTTTCCTGACCGCCGGTGCCACCACGCTGCGTGACGAGGGTACGCTGGCGAACACCTCTGGCATCGACATCAACCTAGCCACCCTGACCCTCTCTAACAACGAGAACCTACAGACGCAGAACAACAACAGGATCAATGATGCCGCAGCGATCACGCTGCGCAGCGGTACGCTCAACGTCAACGGTCTAGTGAATACCGCCGCCTCGGAAACTTTGGGAGCCATCACGGCGGCCATGGGGGCCAATGTGATCCAGTCCGCCACCGGTGGCACCGGCTCTGCCGGCGCTTTTACTTCGCAAGATCTGAGGATTGAAAGCCTGACCCGTTCGGGCGGGGCGACGGTCAATTTCGCCAATTCGACGGCACTCGGCGGCATTGGCAACTTCCCGCGCATCGTGTTCACCACCGCGCCCACGACTTATCTCGGCGGTGCGCTGGGTGCATGGGCCATCGCCAACTCCAGCGACTACGCTGCCTACAACAGCACCAACGGCGTTGGCACCCTGGGCAACGGCGGCTACACCGGCTATGACGCCACCTTTGCCAGCGGCAACATCACCCAGGTCGCGCCAGACTCCATCGCGCCCTTCACTACCACTCTTTCCGGCACTACTACCACCGCCTTGCTACGCCTTGGCGGGGTGTATGAAAACAACATCGCCTTCACCGCTGGCGGCAATGTCCTGAATCTGGAATTGGGCGGACTGCTCCGCCAGAACGCCGCCTTTTCCTCCTCCATCGGCACCAGCGCCCTGCCTGGCGTGCTCACCGCCGGCGGCACCGAGAACTCGGGCGTCCGGGAACTTATTATTTACTCCAACACCAATGGTAACCCTAACTTTACCGGCTACACAATTAATGTGGGTGCGACAGTCATCAGCGGTTCGAACACGCAGGGCCTGCTGCCGGGCATGACCGTCACGAATGCCAATTTCCCCGCTGGCACCACCATCGTGTCCGTGGACAGCCTCAATCTGGTGACCGTAAGCCAGGCGAGCATAAACACCACCGGCCAGGGCAATCAGACTCTCACCTCCGGTTCATTCATCACCGGGACACAGGCCACTGGGTCCAACATCGTCTCGATGAACTCCACCGTAGGCATCGCTGCCGGCATGACAATCACTGGCACCGGCGTCTTGGCCAATAGCTATGTGGTGTCGGTGGACAGCGCCACCCAGTTGACCTTGAGCCAGAATGCGACCACCAGCATCGCTGGCACGGCCAGTTACACCCTCGGTCTGGGTAATATCATCGTGAACTCGGTCATTGCGGACAATGGTTCCGGCAATTCAGTCCAGCTGGTGAAATCGGGCAACGGGGTGCTCAACCTCTTCGCCAACAACACCTACACCGGTGGCACCCTGATCAATCAGGGCATCGTCAACCTGTTTGGCAGCGGTGTCATCATTCCAAACGGCGGCATCACTATTATTGGCACGGTGCTCAATACCATTTCCAGCGGTCAGATCGCCTCCGGTAACAGCATCAATCTGGTGGGTTCCTCCACGCTCACCTTAGTTGGCAACAACACCCTCGATAGCATCAACTTCAACCACATCGGCGGCACTGGCGCACCCACCGTGACCACCAACGGCGTGCTCACCCTGACTAATGCGACTCCGATCGATGTCACCAACATCAACAGTGCCGTCGGCGTCCCTACGGTGAACGGTTTCCTTGATTTTGGCGCTGGAGCCAAAACGATCAATGTCGGGGCCATTCAGTTGAACGGGGTTGTTTATGACGAGACCGTCAATCGCTCACTTAACATCGGAGCGATTATCTCCGGTAATGCTTCCATCACGAAGACCGGCGCTGGCCTCCTCGGTCTCGGTGGGCAGAGCACCTTCAGCGGTGGACTCACCATCGCCGAGGGCACCCTCGTTATCTTCGCCAGCAGCACTTCCACCGTGCCCAACACCCTCGTTTCCGGACCGCTCGGCAGCGGCCTCGTCAGCATGGCCGCTGGCACGCGCCTCTCGGTGGATGACAACAGCCGCATCGTCGCCAATGCCTTCAGCTTTGCCGGTGATCCGATCTTTGGTAATGTTGGGGGATCCACCGACACCCTCACGCTGAATGGCGCTCTCACCTTCGCCACCTTGGGCACTAGCGGCCTTGTGGTGAACGTGGAGACGCCCTACCTCAATGTCGCACTGGCAGGCCCGCTGGCGGGGCTGGGCACCGTGACCTCCATTGGTGGTGCCACCGGGGTCAACACCATCGTCAAGAGCGGCCCTGGCAATGTGACGGTGCTCAACGTTACCGGCCTCAATTCTGCGGCATCCATCAACATCACCAACCTGACCAACACCACCGCCTTCTCGCTGCTGCATGACGGCGACAGCACCCGGAAGCTGGAGACGCTCGATTTGGGGGCGATTTCATGGGTGCCACCCACATCTACAGAGAATAGCGTCTTGACTCTGTCCATCGGCAGAGCCGGGACTGGCGTTTATTACGCCACTCCGGCCTGGAAGATTCTGGCACCCTCCAGTTTTACCTCCTCGCTCCTGCCTAATGGACTGACTTTGACGGTCGCTGACGGGTACGGGCTGAAACTGGTGGACGATATCGCCCTCAGGACGGTGGCGACTAACACTGGTGCTACCTTCAACGTCTCAGGCACCAACACCTCCCTGCTACCTCCTGGCCTCACGCTGGATGGCCTGATCTCCGGCGGGCCGACGGGCGCGACGGCGCGGCCTATCATCAAGGCCGGCACTGGCACTCTGGTGCTGGGCAATGCCCTAAACACCTTCGGCGGCAGCAGCTCGATCATCGACATCACGGACGGCCTTATCCAGGTGGCTTCTAATGGAGCCCTCGGCGACTCCGGCAACATCGTCCGCATCAGCGCAAACAATGCTTTAGAAGGCCTGCGCGTCAGCGGCACCTTCGCAACTAGCCGTGAGATCAACCTCAACGGTGCCAGCAGCGGCATTGACGTGACGGGCAGCAATGTGCTCACGCTCAACAGCGCCTTCACTTTCGCCACGGCGACCAATGACCTGCGTAAAAACGATCTGGGGACTTTGGTGCTCACGCAGGCGCAGACCGGCTGGGACGGGGTGCTGACCATCGGCCAGGGCACCCTGCGCCTCATGGATGGCGCTGCTCTCGGCACCACCACGGGCAATCTGATCATCAACAACGTCGGCGCTTCGCTGGAACTGCCCGGCGGTGTGACCGTGGCTGATGCCATCCGCATCGCCTCCACGAACAACTCCTCCAGCAATGGCGTCAACAGCAGCGGTGCTATTCGTAGCATGAGCGGCACCAACACCCTCACCGGCGCGATCACCATTGACACCACCACGGCGGACAACAATACGCGTTCGGGTACCCTGGTGGCCGATTTGGGCTCCACTTTGGAAGTGCAGGGCGGCATCGTCCTTGGTCTTGGCATGACTGGCACCGTCCGTGACAACTGGGTCGGCTTTGGCGGTGAGGGTACGATCAATCTCACCACGACTGGGATCACCCGCACCGGCACGCTCGGCCTCGGAACGCTCACGAAATTCGGCAGCGGCACCTTGAACCTTCAGGTCGCGAACGCCTTCGACAGCCAGCAGGTGATCGTCAAAAGCGGGGTGCTGTCCCTCAACGGCGCAGGCACGCTTGGCGCTTCCACCCTTAGCGCCCCTGGGACGGTGTTTCTCAACCCGACCGGCATTCTGACCCTCGACAACACCGGCACCAACGTGAACAACCGCCTGAGCGGTCGCCTGCTCAACATCTCAGGCGCTGATCTCAACATCATCGGCAACGGCTCAGCGGCAACGACTGAAACGGTGGGTCTGTTTACCCTGCGGGAAGGCTCATCCTTCTTCACCCTGACAGCGGACGCCGCCCAGCAGCTCGACTTCACCACTGGCACGATCACCCGCTCGGCCCAGGCGACACTGATCGTCCGTGGCAGCAATCTCGGCAACGCCGCAGGAGCTGGCGTGGCCACGATTGCAGGCGGTGCCTACGTCTTCATCGGCCAGACCGGCGGCACCGGCTCGACCAACAAATCGATCCTGCCCTGGGCCTTTGGCGACACCAACCTCCTCACCGGCGGCGGTACCTTCTTCCTCACGTCCGACTCCGCCGCCGCCGGCGCGAACACCGGTACGAACATCCTGCGCGCCCTCACAGCCGGCGAGCAGGTGACGAATCTTGCCACGGCCTTGGCCAATGTGAATCTCTCCACCAATGAGGCGCTGAGCAGCCTGACGACCTTCAACTCGCTCCGGCTCGACTCCGGCGGTGGCGTCACCCTGAATTATGTGCCGCTCGCGCTCGACAGCGGTGGTCTGCTGGTCCTCGCTGGCAACACCGGCATCACCGGCTTTAGCGGCGTGAGCTACCTCACCACCACAAGCAATCGCGAGCTCGACCTCCACACAGTGGGGAACATCACGCTGGACATCCCGATCGCCGGCACCACCGGCGCGTTGACAAAATCCGGCGCTGGCACCCTCACCCTCGCGGCGGGCAATACCAACCACAGCACGGTCATGGTGAACGATGGCACGCTGAAACTCGGCGGCGGTGACCAGACCATCCTGTATGGCCGCAACATGTATGTGAACGAAGGCGGCACGCTCGACCTCAACGGCACGGTGCAGCAAGTGAACTTCCTGGAGTCACGCTACAGCCCCGTCCTTGCCAGAAATGATTCCAACCCACCCTTTGGCGGCGGCACGGTCAGCAACTCCTCCGTCACCCAAGCCACCTTGGCCATGGCAACGGCGTCGTCTGTTTTTGCCGGGCAAATCACCGGTAATATCGCCGTGGTGCGTTCCACGGCGGCTGGCGCGACGGTGGACTGGAACCTCTACACGGAGCAGACCTACACTGGGCCCACGCTTTACAATGGTGGTCGTGTCATTCTCGCGGACACGGCCAGCCTCAGCGCCACGACTTCGATCGAGATTTCCAATGCCACCTTCCTGATCACCTCTAGTAACAACACCACCGAACCCGGCAACTTGACCAACCGGATCAATGACGCCGCTTCGATTACCCTGAGTGGTGCCATGCTGCAGTTCCGCAACCGGGCCGCGCTCTATACCACTGAAACCTTCGGTGACGTGATCCTCAAGGGTGGTAACAGCATCTTCGACTTCGCCGAAGGCGGCTCTGGGGTGAACCAATCTGACATTTTCTTTGCCAGCTTTGCCCGTGAGGCCGGATCGCATACCACGGTGCGCTTTCTGAACATCGATGGGCAGCTTAGCGGTTTGCAGCGGCTCTTCTTCAACTCGCTCAATGGTGTTGCGACCACCAACGTCGGCGACGGTCTGACCAACAATCTCATCGGCGGCTGGGCCACCTTTGAGCGTGAGTTTGCCAGTTACACTCCCGGCATGGGGGTGGGCGGCTTGAACACCGGCGGCTTTGCCGGGTACTCGCCGATAGTGAATCCCAATCTGGGCGGTGCCACGGACAACATCCGCATCGCTCTCCCTGCAGCCGGGGCGCTGACCGTCCTGACGGCAGACCGCACTCTCAACAGCCTCAATCTCCAGGCTTCCACCAGCGCCACGGACGACAGCACGCTGAACTTGGGCGGCTTCACGCTGACTCTGGCCAGCGGCGGCCTGATCCTCTCCCCGGTCGCCACGACAGCGCTGCTAAACAGCATTAACGTCGTGAACGGCAGCCTCACCGCCGGCACCACCGCCAGCCCTGCGGACCTCTACATCAATGCCCTGCAATGGTTCAACAACCAAGCGGACAACACTGGCAACGCCGACGTCCGCATTGATGCCAGCATCGTCAATAACAGTGCGGGTGGTGTGGTCACGCTGGTGATCGCTGGCAATACCGGCCGCGGCACCCTTGTCGCCACCAACGATGTGATCCTCACGGGCAACAACACCTACACCGGCGGCACTTTCATCAACTCCGGGCAGGTCCGGCTGAACAACACCACCGCCGACGGCGTGACCAACTTTGCCATCACTGGTGATCTGACCATCGCGGGTGGCTATAGCAGCAATCCTGCCATTTTTTCCGACCGCAATACCACCGTGATCTTTGATAGCGACAGTCAGATCGCCAACACGGCCACCGCCACCGTCATGGGTGGGGCGATCTTGAACCTAAACAACCGGAACCAGACCCTGGCGGCCCTGGTTTTCGACAACAATGGCGGCACCACGCCGCAGGTGACCACCGGCACCGGCACCCTGACGCTCACGGGCAACATCACCGCCGGCGGCCAGAATCTCGGCTCCACCTCGCAGATCAACGGGAAGCTGACCTTGAGCGCTGCCACGACGACCATCACCGTGAATCCGGTCGAATGGCTCAAACCTGGTGATGCGATGCCGACGAATCTCAATCCCTACCTGCCTAATCTGACCATCAACGCACCGATCACTGGCGGCAACATCATCAAGGCTGGCGCTGGGATTTTGCTCCTGAGCGGAGCCAACGGTTTCACGGGCGACTTCGATCTGCAAGCTGGCGGCGTACTGCTGGGCAACAACAACGCGTTGTCCGGCGGAACATTGACGATCGGCAACAACACCACGCTCAGCTCCACGGCTGACAACCGCGTCATCGCCAACGCCTACAACGTCAGCGGCAATTTCGGCCTGATCGACATCTTCAACCTGACCATGAGCGGCGCTGGTGCGCTGGCCGCAGGGAATCATGACATCAACGTGCAGTTCGCGACGAAATCCCTGACGCTCAGCGGCATCCTCTCCGGTGCCACCGCCAGCATCAACAAAATCGGCGATGGCATCCTGATCCTGAGCAACAACAGCAATTCCTACGGCGGCTCGACCACCGTTTCCGACGGCACGCTTGTCTATGGCGGCGTGGACGTGGTGCCCACCGGTTCGGCCCTGACTGTTCTCGAAGGCGCCTTGGTCAACATCACTTCCGGTGGTCCCGCCATCACGGTGGGATCGCTCGCGGGCAACAGCGCCACACAGGGCGGAGTGATCGTCACCACCGCCACCAGCGGCACGGTGACCTTTACCGCTGGTGCCAACAACACCAGCACCGCTTTCGGCGGCGTGCTCACCAATGGCGCAGGCTCCACGCTGAACTTTGTCAAGGTGGGGACCGGCACGCTCACCTTAGGTGGAGCGAATCAATACAACGGCACCACCACCGTGGCGGATGGCCGCCTGGTGGCAAAATCCGTCGGTGGCAGCAGCCCGCTGGGTACCAGCCAGAGTGTCATCCTCGGCGGCACCACGACCTCCGGCATCCTGCAGCTCGGCGACAGCGCCGCGCCGCTGGATCTTACTTTCAATTCTGTCGCCACCCAGGGCGCAGGAACGCTGAACAAGTTCGTTGGCGGCAACACCGCCGCTTCGACGCTGACGCTCGATGTCTCCACCCCGTCACTGTTGTTCGCGAACATTGGCGACGGCGGCACGAATGAATCCAATCTCAATCTGGTCAAGAACGGCGCGAGCGACTTGTCGTTCGCCGGCACTGGCACCAGCACCTTCAACGGCAGCACCACGGTGAACAACGGCAAGCTGTTCATGAACACACCGGGAGCGTTTTCGGCCACCACGAGCAGCCTCACGCTGGCTGATGGCACCGAGTTCTCCCTGCGCGGCACCACCAATGCCGCCAACCAAGTGTTTGGTTTCTCCGGCACGGGCAACAAGATCACCGTCGGCTCGAGCACCGGGGCGACGCTGGGCTTTGCGCTGGATGGCGGCTTCAATAGTCAGCTCAATCTCGCAGCGGGGCAGACGATGACGGTCACTGGCACCCTGACCACGGCCATCTATGTGAACAGCGCGCCGATCGGTCTTCAGGACTATGTCCTCATCAACGGCACCGATGCGGCCTCATTGGGCAGTCACGGTGCGTTTGACCTCAATCCCGTCATCTTCAACGGTGGCAGCTTCACCTATGCGCTGCGTTTTGGCAACGGCATCAATGGCGGCGGCGCGGATCAGTGGGTGCTGACGCCGACGGCCGTGCCGTCCGCACCCGACACCTGGTGGATGGGCGATCTCATTGGCCTTGGGACCGGGGTCTGGTCCGCCACGACCACCTCGGGCACCGGTTCCCCGTCGAACTGGGCCACTGATGCTGGCGGTTTGACCGACGCTCTGGTGCCGCCGGATCAAAACTCCATCGTGCATTTCAGTGCAACCGGTGCCGCGAACTTCACGACCACGCTGGGCGCGCACATGACCATCCAGGAACTCATCTTCCACACCGGCAACGTCGCCACAACGATTGGCACCTCCAACGGCGTCAATACCCTGACACTGGGCAATACGGTGGACCCAAGCGGTATCACGCTTCAGACTGGTGTCGGTAATGTCGGCATCAGCGTCGAAGTGATCCTCGCTCAAGATCAATCATGGAACATTGAGGATACGGCACGCACCCTGACGCTCTCGGCTGGCCTCGCTGGCACCGCGAAGACTCTGACGATCAATGACGCAGTGACCAATGCCGGCAGCCTCATCATCACCGGGACCGCAGGAACCCTGACCGGCACGCTGAACATGCATGCCGGTTCCCTCATCTTTGACGACGGTGGCAGCCTCAGCTCCGGTGCTGACGTGGTGCTTGGCACAACCACCAAGGCCGCGACCCTCCAGGTCGGCAGCACCACCGCTGCGACCAATGCCATCATCGGTGGCTTGGGCAATGGCAGCTTCACTGGCAGCAGGGTAATCGGCGGCAATGCCACAACCTCCACGCTGACGATCGGAGCCACCTCTGGCAGCCAGACCTTCACCGCAGCCCTCGGCGGCCTGGGCACCAATGAAAACAACTTCAATCTCGCCAAAGATGGCGCGGGCACGCAGATTCTCAATGGCGCAGCAACCTACACGGGCACGACGACTGTGCGCCAGGGCATCTTGCAGCTTGGCGCTGCCAGCACCTTCGCTCCCACCGGTGCGCTCGCCGTCATCGCTAATGCGGGCACGACCGCCACCATGGATTTCAATGGCAAGAACTTTTCCACGACGGGTGTCCTTACTCTCGGTGGCGGCACCAGTGGCATCGCGCAAATCATTGGCACCGGCTCCACCCTCACCTTGGGCGGCGACATCGTCTTCGACGCGCTCAATGATCCGGGCGCGGCAGTCATCTCCACCAATCTCTCCACCGGTGCGCGCACGATCACCGTGGGTGAGTCGGTCAATGCCGCCATCGACTTGAGTCTGAACGGCACCCTCGCCGCCACCGGCGGGATCACGATCGCCGGTGCCGGCAGCGGTGCGATCAATGGCGCATGGACGCTGGCAGGCACGAATCTGAGCAACACCTTCAACAGCACCGGCACTTGGGACTTCAATGCCGTCACCAACACCACCGGCACTGGCGACTGGAACATCAACACCGGTGTCATCAATGCCACGGTCAGCAATGCCTTGAATGCTGCGGACGACATCATCATTGACGGTACCGGCACGCCGGGTAGTGCCACCATCAACATCTCCGGCACGGCGGGCACCTCCGGCATCCATCAGGGGGATGACATCTTCATTCGCAACGGCGGTCTGATCAACGTCACCGTTAATAACGGCATCAGCACCGGCACGGACCAGTTGGTGATCGGCGATACCGCCTCCACCACGGCAGGCTCCGCAGGTGTCCTGAACCTCGCGGCGAACATCAATGTTGGCGCGGGCGGCCTCGTGCTGGGCACCAACACCAACATCGGCAACATCACCGGCACGGGCATTCTCACCACCGCCGGCAACAAGGATCTACGCAACGGTTTGATCGAGGCCGGCATCACGCTGGCGGGCAATGGCGCGATCTTTAAGCAGAACACCGGCACCGTCACGTTCGCCGGTGACCGCGCCACCGCCTCCACCGGAGCCACTCACATCCGTGAAGGCCGCCTGATCCTTGACTACACCACGAACAACAACAGCAAGATCGGCGGTGTGCTCAATCTTGGGCTGGCAACCATTCTGACCAATGCCACCCTCACCCTCAATGGCAACGCCTCGGCGGCCACCATCGAAAGCGTGGTCAGCACCACGATCCTGAACGGCAACACCTTTGTGGACATCACCAACGGTGCCGGGCAGACCGCGACGCTCAATCTCAACGCCATCACCCGCACGACGCCTGGCGGCGCGGTGTTCTTTAGTTATTCTTCGACGGACGCCAAGGCCACTTCTACCAGCCCTGCTGGCACCCTCGGCTGGGCGACGCTGGTGACCGGAGCTGGCGTGCAGCGCTTCGCGGCCATCGACGGCAGCGGGGACATCGTCCAGGCCACCCTGACGACGCAGAACGCTGTGAGCCTCTGGTCTCCAGGGCAGGACATCATCAACAGCGGTGCCTTCACCGGCACCGTGGCTTGCGCGCAGATTTCCAGCCTGACCTTCGCGGCCCTGGCCACCTCCACCGTCAACATCACCTCGACCGGCCACCTGGTGATCACCAGCGGCGGCATCATGGTGGACTCGGCCGTCGGCGCGCTCGACATGAAAATTCTCGGCGGCAGCCTGTTTGGCAGCACCTCCGGTGCCTTGGGTGAAATCATTGTCCATCAGAACAATGCCGTTGGCACGCTGACCATCGGTTCGAACATCGTCAACAGCATCGGCATCACCAAGACCGGTGTGGGTACACTCATCCTTACGGGCAACAATTCTTTCCGTCCTACCGGCTCGCAGTTGAACATCAACGCAGGCACCGTCCAGCTCAGCGGCGGCAACGCGATTGGTGACAACACGGCTGTTTGGATGCGGGTTGGCACTACCTTGAATCTCAACAACAGCGCGGAAACCATCGGTCATCTCAACACGCTCAGCGGCACCACCATTGCGCTGGGCACCTCAGGTGCGCTCACCCTCAACCAGACCACGAACACGACCTTCACCAGCGCGCTCACGGGTGGTGCCACCAGCTCGTTCATCCTGAATTCGTTCGGATTCAATTTCAACATCAACCAGGGAATCACCACCACCTTCACCGGCCGCGTGGTGATCAATTCAGGCCTCCTACAGCTCAGTGGCGGTGGTCGTCTATCGAGCGCAACCGCCTTCACCATCAACAAGGGCGGCAACCTGCTGATTGATAACAACGGCACCACGCTCTCAGGCGACCGCATCCTGAACACCGCGACCATCACCCTGAACTCCGCCGACGGTGTCTTCGGCACCCAGACTCAGCCGCGTGGACTCGCCATCCGCACCGACCAGGACACAACGCTCGATGAAACCGTGGGCGTGGTCACCGCCAATTCCGGTGCCAGCTACGTGACCTTGGAGGCCACTACCATCAATGACGATTCCGACATCATCATGACCAACCTAGTGCGTGCCAACAGTGCGACCTTGAATGTCCGTGGCACCAACCTGGGCAGCACCAACGCCAACAACAACCAGTTCCGCATCGGCAATGGCGGCAACGAGACGGCCTTCATTGGCACACTGGTCGGCGGCGGCGGTGCGGCGGGGACGCAGAACATCAGTATCGTGCCCTGGGCGATCGGTGAATCGACGCCTTCGGCCACGGTCATGGCGGTGACCAACATGGGCAACTCGCTCGTGACTTATGTGGCAGGTGCCGGCATTCGTCCGCTCGACTTTGCAACGGAATATGACACCTACGCCGCCGCTGCAGCCACGGACAACGTCCGTGAGAGCCTCTCGGCCGATTTGACTGGGCTTTCCGGCAAGACCATCAACTCCCTGGTCATCCATAAAAACAGCACGGGTGCGGGTGCCATCAATGTCACTGGCACCGGTGTGGGGCAGAGCCTCATCAATACCAGTGGTGCCTTCCTCTTTACCCAAAACACGGGTGCTGCCGTCAGCACCGCTCACAGCGTGATCCTCGGCGGCTTTGACGACGGCATCCAAGTGGGAGCTGCCAATGAGTATGTTATCTCCGTGGTGAATCCCTCCTCGGCCACCAACACCGCCACCATGACGGCAAAGATTGACTCCTCGCTGAATACGAACGCGGCTTCCGTCACCAAGTCGGGCCGCGGCACGCTGGAGTTCACCGCCGTCAACACCTACGGCGGCGGCACGACGATCAACGAAGGTACGGTGCTTGTTCACCAAAGCGAGAACCTCGGCACTGGTGGCGTCACCCTGGCCGGCGGTACTTTGAGCTTGGCGGCCGATTTCGCCTCCCCGCTGACAACCGCGACGCTGAACCTCCTGAGCGGCGGCGGCACGCTCGAAGTGCTTGCATCCAGTGTGGTGGCCACCGATCTCGCCATCACCGGGTCGGGTCCGCTGACTAAAATCGGCACCGGCACGCTGCAACTGACTGGAACCACCGCCAGCACCAACACCGGTGACTTCAATGTTCGCCGTGGTACGCTGGAACTGAACAAGACGGCAGGCGTTGACGCCATCGGTGGCGGCACGCTGTTCATCGGGTTCAGCACGACTACCAATGAAACCGCCACCGTGAAGCTGCTGGCGGACAACCAGATCAACAACGCCACGAATGTCAGCGTGCGGTCCAACGCCACCGGCGCGGTGGGTACCTTCGACTTGAACGACCGTGCGGAAACGATCGGTTCGCTCACCTTGGGCACCATCACCGGCTCCGGTGTCATTGTCAGGACCGGTGCTGCCGGCGTGCTCACTGTCACGGGTGACATCACCCTCAGCAATGATCGCAATACCAATGACACGGGCACCAATCCGCAGATTGTGAAGATTACCGGCACTGGCAGCGCCAACACCGGCACGCTAGACTTGGGTGGCGCGACGCGCACCATCACAGTGCAGCCCAACAGCCTGTCAGTCGCGACCACCATCGGCCTGCCGGACGCCGCCATTGAGACCGTGATTCAGAATGGCGGCGTCATCAAGGAAGGTTCCCGTATCCTCTATCTCAGCGGCGACAACACCTACACCGGTGGCACCACCATCAACAACGGCGGGATTGAACTCACGGGCAATCTGGCCGCTGGAACCGTGACAGTGAGCAAGACCGCCGGTTCCCTCACGGACGCCGCCGTGCTTTCCGGTGGCGGCAATGGCACCACCACTGGTGTGATCGGTGGCCCGGTGACCTTGGGTGAAGTTTCTGGCGGATTCACCTGCGGCGTGGGCGTGCTCACTCCCGGCATTACCATCTCGGGCACGGCCAACGCCAACGGCACCCTCACCCTCACCGCTGGCGGCAACGCCCTCACGGTGAACGACGGTTCGCAGATTCAGATGGGCATCACCTCTGCCACATTTACCAGCTCCGGCTTGGTTGCAGCCTTCGGTGCCAACACTGCGGTCAGCGCCCTCGATTACCTCCAAAATGCCGGTTCCGGCGAGATCGCCTCATGGAATGCCAACGCTGGCAATCGGGACTTTATCAACCTAACCGGGGCCGCTTCCAGCTTGAGCATCGGCACACGCGCCTCGGGCACCTTTGGGGACGGCTCCGTGGTTGTCTCAGGCGCCAGTCTGGCAACTCTAGCGTATGGTCAGGTCTTCAATTTGATCGACTGGACAGGCTTGGTGAACATCGGCGGCACATTCAACACGGGCAGCAGCTCAATCTATGATGCGACCGCCAGTGTCCAAGCGGGCGATCTGGATCTGGTGGCTCTCGGTGCAGGTTTTGCCTGGGATGTCAGCGCTTTTGCTCAGTATGGCGTCGTTGTCGTGGTGCCAGAGCCGTCGCGCGCGTTGCTGCTGCTGTGCGGCCTGCTCGGCCTCATGCTGCGCCGCCGCCGCCGGGCCATCTGAGGAGTCGAGCTGGGCTGCTCAGGCGGTGGTCTTCCCTTCCGACCAGCGAATGGCGAAATAAGCCAGTTCGCTGCTCTCATGGATGCCTAGCTTGGCGCGGATGTTCATCTTATGCACATCCACGGTCTTGGGGCTGATCCGCAGCGCTTCGGCGATTTGTAGGGTGGTCCGGCCCTGGCCGATAAGGCGGAACACCTCAAATTCGCGATCACTGAGGCTGCCCAGGGTGTCTTTGCCTTCCGCTTTTGGGCCGGAGGAGAAGGCTTGCAATATCTCCTCGGACATCTCCTCGCTGACGGCGATGCCACCAGCAGCCACCCGGCGCAGCGCTTGCTCCAGCACCTTTTGCGGTGCGCTCTTCATGACATAACCACGCGCACCGGCCTTCAAAGCCCGCTGGGCATACAGCTTTTCGTCATGCATGGAGACGGCGAGCATGGGTAGTTGCGGGCGCAGCAGTCGGAGGTCCTTGATCAGCTCCAGACCTGAGCGGTCTGGCAGTGAGATGTCCACGATCAGCACATCCGGTGTGTCCAGCTCCAGTTGCTGCACCGCCTCGGCGGCGTCCGCGGCCATCCAGGCAAATGCCAGGTCGCTGGAGTGTTCGATGAACAGGCGCCAGCCTTCACGCATCATCATGTGATCGTCAACGATGGCTACCCGGATGGTGGTTTGCGGTGCGTTTTCTTTCATTTGCGGAGGGGTTGGGTAGCGGCTGAAGACGAGGTGAAAGGGGGATTGTTTATTGGAATGCGCACGGTGGCAATGGCGAAATCTCGCGCGCCTTTTTGCACGGTTCGTTCAAGTGTCGCAGAAAGGGTTCGCAGCCGTTGACTCAGCAGGTACAGGCCCATGCCGCGACGGTTTACCGGCTTCGGCTCGGCAAACGCGCTGCCGTCATGCCGCACGGTCAGCAGCACCTGCCCCCTTTCCACCCGCACGTCAATACTCATGCTCTGCGGTCTGGAATGCTTGCAGGCATTGGCGGCGAGTTCCTGGGCAATGCGGAACAGCAGCTCCTGGGCGCTGCCTGTCAGGTATTCATGCACATCGGTACACTCCAGTGTGCATTTGACCTGATATGATCGCTCGGCATGGCGGGCCACATTTTCGAGCGCGTCCTTCAACCCATGGTCTTCAATACCCACCGGTGAAAGGCCTTGGGCCATGCCGCGTGCGATCAGGACCGACTCCGTCAGCTCTGCTGTGACCTGCTGTGCTAGGCGGGCGATTTTTTCCTTCCCCTCCGGCACCATGCCCTGCAACACCTCGGTTTTCATCTTCGTCGCCGAGAGCCGCTGGCAGAGATCGTCGTGTAAATCTCGGCCAATTTTCCTGCGCTCTTGCTCAGCGGTTTCTAACACCAGATTTTCTGCCGCGCGCAGTTGTTTCAGCGCCTGGGCAAACTCGCTGGAAATCAGCGATAGCTCATCTGCGCCTGCCAGCACCTGCGGCGGCCCCTCTCTGGATACCGCCGCACGCAGGATTTTCACCAGTTGGCGCACCCGTCGTGCCACCAGTTCATCCAGCATCCACCACAGCAGCAGGCTCAAGGCCAGTAGCACGGCGGCTTGCCGCAGAGATTCCTGCCAGGCATCCGCACGCACCTGCGCCAGCGCCAGCGTTGCATCGTAGCGGATCAGGATCGCCGACCTGTTGGCGGGGTCATAGGTTGCAAAAAAGGGGAACATCACCACCAAGGATTGGCATTGTTCCATCCAGGTCACCGCCGGTTCCATCGTCTCAAGCACCTGTGCAAACTGTTGCCACTCGTCCCCCAGCGGCGTGTCTAGCACATCCATTCCCTGCCACTGCAGTTGGGTGGCGCAGATCACCTTCCCCTGCATGTCGCATACCAGCCCCAGATCCACGTCTGGGGAGAGTGAGACATACGACATCTCCAGTTCCGCCGCGCGCTCCTGCTGCCGGCGAGAAAGGTGCTGCAAGAGACCGGCCAGGCGGCTGCCAGTGTCTGCCGCCTCCTGCTCCATGCGTTCCAGCCGTCGTTCCAGCAGCCAGCTTTGATTGCGCCAGTTGTTTGACAAGATAATCACCAATCCGAACAGCAGCACGGATAGGGAGATGCGGCTTTGAATGGAACGTGCCGCCCTCAAGGAAACGCCTCCTTGAACAGCATGGGATCAATCCAATCGGCGCTGACCGGCCGGGTTCGCAGCAGCCCGTGGCGGATCATCTGGTCCTCGACCTGCGCCGCCATGCTGACGAGCTTGGGGCTTGCTCCTGCCAGCATGGCGGAGTTCTCACTGGCGTCCAGGGGCCGCACGCGTGCCAGCAGTGCTGCGAACTCGCCCGCACTGAGTTTTTCGCGCCGTAGGATGGCCTGCAGGCCGTCAAAAGATTCGCCAGACCGCACCAGCTTCGTCATGCTTGAGTGCAGTTGCAGCAACGTCGTCAGCTCGCCACGGGAGGACTGCCAGGTTCGTTCGGTGGTAACAATCAGGCGCAGAATCGGTGTGTTTAACTGGTTGGAGTCATACACACGGTGCAGGCCGTTCTGCCGCAATCGCGTCAACCAGGGCTCCGAGACTACCACTGCCGCCACTTGCCCGGACTGCATGGCATCTTCCATCTCCGGCTGGATCAGTGGCACCACTTGCACATCTTCCAGTGTCATTTTGGCTTCTTCCAGCGCATTGACCAGCAGGTAGGCGCCCACGCCACGGACATCCACCCCCACCCGTTTCCCCCGTAGTCCATGCACATCCTTGATCTCTGGCTGTGCTATCACCGCATCGGCGCCGGCGGATTCGTCCAGCACCAGCAGCACCCGCAGTTGCTGCCCGGCCTCGCGCATGCGCAGCACGCTGTCGAGTGTCACCACGGCCACATCCACCGCGCCATTGCCCAGCGCGTGCATCACGGCGGACGACCAGGGAAGTTCGATCATCTGAAACTGATTCGCGGGCAGTTTCTTTTGGGTGTGTGCGAGCAGAAGCGCTTCTGCTCCCGGCCACATGCCAGGCGCGATCCGCAACCGCTGTTTTTTTTCAGCGGGCGGCAATAGCGCCGTGACCGCCAGCAGCAGCAGGGCGCACAACGGAATCACGAACCGTCTGAACTGGGTCTTAAAATCGCTCATGCCATGATCATGCAACAGGTCGGCGCTTCATGTCCACTCTTGGGTCGTGTAATTCGGGGGCATTAAAAAGCGCAAAAATTATGTCCAAAAACGCCCGCCAGCCTGCTTATTTGAAGCAGACACCCGCATTTGCCCATGAATCTCATTCCCCATCACGAACTCCTCACCAACCGCCGTGACTTCCTACGCCGTGGTGGCGCGGGCTTTGGCACGCTGGCGTTGTCGGCGTTGATGGGCGAGTCGCCGCTCATGGCGGCGCTCGGTGATGTCTCCGGCACGCCGGGAACGCCGCAGGCGGCGAAGCTCGCGCACAAGACCGGCAAGGCAAAGAGCGTGATCTTCCTATTCATGGAGGGCGGGCCGAGCCACCTCGACCTGTTTGACCCGAAACCGCTGCTGCGGCAGCTCGCCGGACAGTCCTTGCCGGACAGCTTCGGCAGCGTCATCACCGCCATGGGGGAAAGTCGTGCGCCGCTGATGGCGGACAAGCGCGAATGGCAGCAGCACGGCCAGAGCGGGCTGTGGATCTCCGACTGGCTGCCACACACCGCGCAGATGGCCGATGAACTGTGCGTCGTGCGTTCCTGTGTCTCCAATGGCATCAATCACGCCGGCGGCGTCTGCCAGATGAACACCGGCAGCATCTTCGGGGGACGTCCGTCGCTCGGTGCCTGGGTGAACTACGGCCTTGGCACGGAAAACCGCAATCTGCCCGCTTTTGTCGTCATCAAGGACACCGAAACACAGGTGGTGAACGGCGTGCGCAACTGGGGCGCGGGGTTCATGCCCGCCACCTATCAAGGCGTCGAATTTGAAGGCGGCACCACGCCCATCGACAACCTCGCCACGCCGAAGGGCATCAGTGAATCACGGCAAAAGGGCAAGCTCGGCTTCCTCAACAAGCTCAATCGCGACTTCAACGCCACGCGCACCGATAATACCGAACTCGACGCCCGCATCCGTGCCTATGAGCTCGCCTTCCGCATGCAGTCGGAGGCTCCGGAAGCCGTCGATCTGCGCGGCGAGTCCGAGGCGATCAAAAAACTCTACGGCATTGATGATCCGAAGACCGAGGTCATGGGCCGCAACTGCCTGCTCGCCCGCCGTTTGGTCGAGCGCGGTGTGCGTTTCGTGCAGCTTTATCACGGCAGCGGCAGCAAATGGGACGCGCATGACAAGATCGAGGGCAATCACACCAAATACTGTGGCGAGCAGGACAAACCCGTCGCTGGTCTGCTGCGCGATCTCAAAGCCCGCGGCCTCCTTGACGAAACGCTCGTCATCTGGGGCGGTGAGTTCGGCCGCACGCCGATGAGCGAGAAAGGCGATGGCCGCGACCACAATCCCACCGGCTTCACCATGTGGATGGCCGGTGGCGGCGTCAAAGCTGGTACCACCGTCGGCAGCACCGACGACCTCGGCCTGCGCGCGGTCGAGGACAAGCTCCACGTCCACGATCTCCACGCCACTATTTTGCACCTGATGGGCATCGATCACACCCGCCTCGTTTACACTCACAAAGGCCGCCCCGAACGCATCGACATGAACGAGGGGAATCCGTACACCAAGATGCAGGCGTAAAGTGGTCCGCACAGTCCCCTGTGCGGCGCTCCGCTTCTTCGAGAACTCCGCGCCCGGCCCAAGGAAACCGACAACATGCGGCTCTTGTTAGGAAAGGAGTCCTGCCGCCTTGCCTCATCGCCGGGACATGATAAACTCCTTCCATGCCAACCAGCGAACCTGCCTCCACGCGTCCAGCGTTGCACCAAAAAATTGACGCCATGCCAGACGAGGATCTGGCGCTCGTCGAACACCTGCTCGAAAGAGTGGAGATGGACAGACTGTGGCATGAAACGCGTGGTGATTTCGCCCAAGACTGGGCGGAGGGCAGGTATGATCGCCTTGACCAAATCGTGCAGGAGGCACGTGCAGAGTTGCAGCGGAAAGCCGCATGATTGTGGTCATCGACACGAATGTGGTGCTGCAGGCGCTGAACCCAGCCCATCGTCATGGGGTGATTTTGGATGCTTGGTATGCGGGGCGGCTCACCTGGGCTGTTTCCACCGACATCCTGTTCGAATATCAGGAAGTCATCACCCGGCAGTCCGGGCCACAACGCTGGTCGCAGTTGAGCCGCATTTTGGACTTGGCACCAAGGCATCAGCACAATTTGATCCAGGTCGCGCCAGCGTTCCAGTTTCTGGCCATTCCGGCTGATCGGGATGACGACAAGTTTGCCGATTGCGCCATCGCCGCGCATGCAGATTTCATCATCACAGCCGACCGCCACTTCCGCCCGTTGATCGGCTCCGGCTACAAGGCGCAGCCGATTTTACCTGACGAGTTTATTTCGCGCTATTTGCCTTCGAGCTGACTCTGTCAGCCATTCCTCTTGCGGCTCGCGCAGGGAAATGGCACAGCGTTCAGCACATGGAAACAACTTGGGATGTCATCATCATCGGCGGTGGGCCGGCCGGCTCCACGGCGGCCATCACCCTGCGTCAGGCGGGCCGCAGCGTGCTGGTGCTGGAGAAAGAAAAATTCCCACGCTTCCACATCGGCGAGTCGCTGCTGCCCTACAACCGCCCCATTTTCGACGAGCTTGGCGTCTGGCCGAAGATTCAGGCCGCTGGCTTCATGGTGAAACGTGGCGCGCAGTTTTGGATGGGCGATGCCTCACGGCACACACGGCTGAATTTCGCCAGCGGCTCCTTCACCGCGTTTCCAGAGTCGCTCCAGGTCGAGCGGGCCAAGTTTGACGACATCCTGCTGCGCCACGCGGCGGAACTCGGCGCGGACGTGCGCGAGGAGTCGCTGGTGCTGGAGCATCGCGTCGAGTCAGAGCATGTGACGGTCAAATTTCGCGCCAAGGACGGCGCTGAGCACGCGGCGCAGGCGGCGTTTCTCATGGATGCCAGCGGTCTGACCAATTTCACCGCGAACCGCGAGAAGTTGCGCGACTACTATCCCGGCCACAAAAAAATCTCCATCTTCGGCCACTACTCCGGCGTCGCCATGCCCGTAGGGGATGAAATGGGCGACATCATCATCGTGCGGCGGGAGAATTCTTGGTTCTGGATGATCCCGCTAGCCGGTGGCAAGACCAGCGTTGGCTTGGTGCTCGACCAGGCGGATTTCAAGGCGCTCGGGCAGGTCCCGCTGGCGGTTTTTGATGCCGCCGTGCTGGCCACCAAGGCCGTGGGCGACCGTATGACCGCCGCCACGGCGATCACGCAGGGCCATGTGCTCACCGATTTCTCCTACACCAACCGCAAGCTCGTGTCCGACCGCGTGGTGCGCGTGGGCGATGCCTCCGGCTTCATCGATCCGGTCTTTTCCAGCGGCGTCATGCTGGCCATGCAGACCGGACGGCGCGGGGCAGGGGTGGTGCATGCGGCCATCCAGGCGCGCAAAACCATGACCTGGGCCATGCGGCGCTACGAGTGGACCGCCAAGGCCCATGTGGGCCTCTTTTGGCAGTTCATCGAGAAGTTTTACACCAAGCACTTCGCGCAGGTGTTTTTCCAACCCGCCAACAAATTCCGCGTGCTCTGCGCCATCAACTGCACCCTCGCTGGCCGGACCGATCTGACCTTCGCCACCTGGTGGCGGCTGCGCTTCTTCTTCACCCTCGTCTGGCTGCAAAAGCACATCCGCGTGACGGAACCCATTGACATCCGCTGATCAGCGCAGCTTAACCCGCAGCATCGGCGCTGAGCGGGTGTCATTTTCCTTGGTCGCGAAGGCGTGGACGAGGCCGCTGTCGCCGGTCTCATCGGTTTCACGGCAGATGATGAGTGTGGCGATTTGATTCGTGTCCGCATTCAGGAAGTCGGCCAGCTCTTTGCCGCGCAGTTTGCGCGTGCCACGATTGATGCCCTGAGCGATCTCGAATTTGCCGAGCAGTCGGACCTTCGCGGCGTCTGGCAAATGCCCCGGTGCCTGTGCCGGTGCGTTCTGCCAGCTCAGGCCATGCTCCTCCCACTCGTCCGCCGCTTCATCCGTCACGCCATAGACCGCAAAGGTGCTGTCCGGCACAAAACTGGCAAAGCCCAGCTCGCTGGGATCAATCGTGAGCACCAGTTCGGCATCCTCGATCTTGCGTCCGGCGAATTTGTTCAAATCGAAGGCGATGCAGCCCTTGCGGTTCAGCTCCGGCTTCCCCTCGCTGCGTTTCACGCGGAAGAACGGATGCTTGCCGAAGTCTGGCGTCGGCTTTTCGGTGGATTGGATGTAGCTGTCCTTGCCACGGCCAAACGCCGTCGTGATCGCCTGCCAACCGTCGCCCGAATCGATCACATTGGCGGGCTGCCAGCGGCTCGGTTCTGGGGCGCTGCCGATGCCGGGATGAAGCTGGCTTTGCGACCAGCCACGATCCACGCCCTCGCCTTTTTCGAGCTTCTGGGCTCCCACGGTGTTTTTGTCATTCACTTCGACCAGTCCTTCGAGCACGCGCACCATGTATTTGCCGTCTTCATCAGCGCTGATGCCAAACTTGGTGCCCCAGTCGATCACCTTGGCGTCCTTGGTGTCGATGGTGAATCCCTTCGCCTGCGGCGGCACCTCGGCCACTAGCGTGCCTCGGCGCAGTTTGCAGTTCATCGCGTCGAGCACTTCGACGGTGGCCGGCGCTTCGAGCACGAGTTCCGCGCCGCTGTCGAAGCGCAGCACGGCGAGTCCTTCGATCAAATCGAGCACGCCGGGTTTCAAACGCGCACCTTCCACCGTCGGCAGGCTACTGCCGGCCCACTGGCACTGCTGTGCGCGGATCAGCGTCGCCACACTGCCATCGCGGCCACTTTGCAGCCAGAAAATGCCCAACGTCACGCAGGCTGCCGCCGCAGCGGTGATGACATGCCGCCACCAGATTGGTCTCGCGGCTGATTGGACTGCCGGGGCGGCCTGCGTGTGCCAGGCATCGTCAAAACACAGCTCCGCCCGCTGATGCAGCGCTTTGGCGAAAAACGCACGGGCGGCCGCGTCGTCGCGCAATTCAGTTTCCAGCGCGGCCAGCTCCGCCGCGCTCAGTTGTTCATCCGCGTAACGCTCGGACAGCTCCAGCAGGCGAAATTGATCGGTGGTTTTCATGCTTCGGCTCCTTCCAGGTGCAGTTCTTTTTCCACGCAGGTCATGAGATTCATGCGGATGCGGCTCAGCGCGCGGTACACCGCGCCTGCCGTGCTGCGGATACGCTCTGCCACGCCGTCGATCTCCAGGTCCTCGTAATAGCGCAGTGTGATGAGCTGGCGGTGCGCGGCGGGTAGCTTCGCCACGCAGGCGCGCAGGGCGTCGCCACGGCGGTCGCCGCTGTCGCTGAGCTTGGAGACCTCGTCATGTAGCAATTCCAGGATTTCATCGCTCAGCGGCACCGCCTCGCGCTTTTTCTGGCGGCGGTGGGACAGCACCTGGTGAAACGCCGTTTTGCGCGCCCAGGCCAGGAAATTCGTACCGGTCTCGAACTGATCAAAGCAGCGCCACAAGATCATCTTCGTCTGTTGCAGGATGTCAGCCGCGTCATGCGGATCATGCACCATGCTATAGACATGCACGCCCAGCGCGCGGTCATGGCACGTGAGCAGTTCGAGGAATTCCTGGGTGCGGTCGGTGTCAGGCATGGCGTGGAAACATCGCTGGAGAGGCGGACGTACCTCATTAGGCGGCGGTGCGGACGCTTTGGACAGAAAAAATCGTGTCCAAAACGGCCGCTTCCCCCACTTTGGAACCAGAACCATGATGCGCGCCTTTTCATTCCTCCTGCTCTCCGTCACCGCCAGCCTTGCCGCGCCGACGGCGGACGCGCTCAAGTTTTTCGAGAAAGATGTCCGTCCGCTGCTGGTCGAGGCCTGCCAGGAATGCCACGGCCCGCAGAAGCACAAAGGCGGGCTGCGACTGGACAACCTGCCCTACATCCTGCAAGGCGGCGAAACCGGCCCCGCCATCGTGCCGCATAAACCGGACGCCTCATTGCTTATCAAGCTGGTCAATTACGAAGACCCTGACATGGAGATGCCGCCAGATGGCAAACTCAGCGCCGCCAAGATCGAGATTTTGAGGAAGTGGATCGCCATGGGCGCTCCTTGGCCCGAGGCCGAAGTCGCCGCGGCCAAACCGGCGCGCAAACCCGGTGACATCACCGAGGACGATAAACAATGGTGGTCGTTTCAGCCGGTCAAATCACCGCCGGTGCCGAAATCCACGGCGGCGTCTCCCATTGATGCCTTTGTGCAGAAGAAACTCACCGAGAACGGTCTGAAGCCTGCGCCTGCCGCCGACCCGATCGCGTTCATCCGCCGCGCCACGTTTGATCTCACCGGCCTGCCACCAACGCCGGAAGAGACTGCCGCATTCCTCGCCGATCTCGCTAACGGTTCCGACGCCCACGCCAAGCTGATCGACCGCCTGCTCGAATCGCCACGCTACGGCGAGCGTTGGGCGCAGCATTGGCTGGACTTGGTGCGCTATGCGGAGAGCGAGGGCTACCGCCTCGACGCGTATCGTCCGAATGTGTGGCCGTATCGCGATTACGTCGTACGCGCGTTGAACAACGACAAGCCCTACGACCAGTTCGTGCGCGAGCAGCTCGCTGGTGACGAGATGCTTTATGCCAAGGGCAAAACGGTGCCTGAAACTGCGGAAGAGCTTGATCTGCTCAGCGCCACCGGCTTCCTGCGCCACACGATCTACGAGTACAACCAGCGCGACTCCGAAGGGCAGTGGAAGCTCATCATGAACGAGGTCACGGATGTCACCGCCGATGTCTTCATGGGCGTGAGCGTGCAGTGCGCGCAATGCCATGACCACAAGTTCGATCCCATCCTGCAAAAAGATTATTACCGTCTCCAGGCATTCCTTTCGAACATCACCTGGACGGAGGATAAGCCCTTCGCCACGCAGCAGCAGATCGCCGATTACAACGCGCAGCTCAAAATCTGGGAAGACGCCACGCAGGAACCGCACGCGGTGATTGATGCCATCGTCGAGCCGAAAATCACCGGCGCGCAAAAAAGCGCCATCACCAAGTTTCCCGAGGAAATTCAGGTCATGTTCGCCAAATCAAGTGAGCAGCGCACCCCGTATGAGGAGCAGATTGTCCAGCTCGCCGGACGGCAAGTCTATTACGAGCGCGAGCGCTACAAGGCGGACAAACTCAAGGAGCCTGAGGCCACGCAGCATCGCGAAGCGAAGGCGAAGATCGACGAGTTCGCGCACTTGAAGCCGAAGCCGCTCATTCCCACGCTAGCCGTCGGCGAGACCGGGCCGCGTGCGCCGGAGACGAAGTTCGCCTCCCGCAAAGCCGGTGAAGTCACCACGGCACCGGGCTTTCTGACCATCCTTGATCCCAAGGACGCGGTCATTCCCGCGCCGAAACCCGACGCCTTGACAAACGGCCGCCGCACCGTGCTGGCGAACTGGCTCACCAGTCCGCAGAACCCGCTCACCGCCCGCGTCATCGTGAACCGCGTGTGGCAGTCGCACTTTGGCAAAGGTCTCGTCACCACTGCCAGTGACTTCGGTCGTCTCGGCGACAAACCCTCACACCCGGAGCTGTTCGATTGGCTGACCAGCGAGTTCATCAAAAGCGGTTGGAAATTGAAACATCTGCACCAGCTCATCATGGCCAGCGCCACTTATCAGCAGAGCACGGCGGCGGATAAAACCGCGCTGCTCAAAGATCCTGAAAACCGCCTGCTGTGGCGCTACAGCCCCCGCCGTCTCGATGCCGAGCAGGCGCGTGATTCCATGCTCATGGCCAGCGGTGAGTTGGATTTGACCATGGGTGGTGAAGGCGTGGAGAAAACCAAGCCGCGCCGCAGCCTCTACCTGCGCAAAATGCGCAACACGCCGGACGCGTTCCTCGCCAGCCTTGATGCGCCGCCTGGATTCCAGAGCACGCCGGAGCGCCAGAGCACCACCACCGCCACGCAGAGCCTGCTCATGGTCAATGGCGACTGGCCGCTGGACCGCGCCCGCGCCATGTCCGCCCGGTTGTTGAAGGAAATGCCGGGTGATGATGCCAAACGCATCGCTAGCGCCTTCGAACTCGCCTTCTCTCGTCAGCCCACGAAACAAGAATCCGCCGCCGCGCTCGGCTTTGTGAAATCCCAACGCACCATGCTTCAGCGCGAAGCGCCACCACCGCCCGTCGCTACCCCGCTGGCGGACGCGCAGAAATTCTTCGGCCCCACGCCTGCGGCACGCACCACCAAGACCTTCCTGCTCCAGCCCGGCACACCGAATGAAAAACTGCGCGTGAACCTCGAAGGCAAAATCGAAGGCGAACAGTTCGCCGTTGAAGCCGTGGTAAAGTTGAACTCGCTCTATCCCGATGCCAGCGTGCGCACCATTGCCGCGCGTTGGAACAATGACAAAACCGCCCCTGGCTGGTCGCTCGGCGTCACCAGTACCAAATCCGCCTACCAACCGAACAATCTCATCGTGCAGCTCAATGGTTCCGATTTCCAGGGCAGCCCCGCGTATGAAGTCGTCGCCTCCGGCCTGCGCATCCCTGTGGGCAAGCCGTACTACGTCGCGGCCAGCCTCGACAACCATCCCGCGCCCGGCCAGAACTTTGGCGGCACCATCACCTTCTATGCCCGCGATTTGAGCGATCCGAACGCCGAGATGCAGACCATCACCGTTCCGCATCAAATCGTCGGCGGTTATGTTCACAAAGACCGCGCGCTGTTCGTCGGCGGTCGCGAGACGGACAAACGCAGCGTCTGGGATGGTGCCATCGCCCGCGTTGCTCTCCGTGCCGGCCAGCTTGATGCCGGTCAGCTCATGACTTGGGCCGCCAACAGCGATCCCACCTGCATCGCCGACATCAACGCCGATCAGGCCACCGCCATGCTCCAGGCGCCGAAAGAATCCCGCTGGTCCTGGGAATCCAGCGCCCCCGCCGCCAAGTCCGGCGGCACACCGGATTTCAGCCGCGAGGCCCTCACCGACCTCTGCCACGCGTTGCTGAACTCGAACGAGTTCTTCTATTTGCAATAAACGGGCTCAAAAAAACACGGCAGCGGAGTTACCGATGCCGTGTTGGTTTACAGGGACTGCTCGCGTGAGCGCTACTGCGCCAAAAACTCGTCTAGCGCCGTTTTGGTGATGCGGTACTGCGTGCCGATCTTCTTCGCCTTGAGTTGACCGCCTTCGATGCTGGAAATGACATCCGCCTCCGTCACCCCGAGTGATTGGGCGACTTGGGCCGGACTGAGCACGTCATAGCTGGGTGCTGCGACTGCTCCTCCCGGCAGCGGTGGTGGTGATGCCGCACCGGCGGCAGGGTTCATGTTGAATGCACCCTGCGCCATCATCTGCTGCGCCATGCCAAAGCCCATGGCGATCTCCGCCGCCGCGCCCGCAGGCCCGGTGCCGCCGCCTTTGGTCATGCCTTCGGCCATCTGGAACTTCACATAGTCGTTCAGATTGCCGATGGCGCTCATGCTGCTGCGCTTGTCGATCGCGGCCTCGACTTCCGGCGGCACGCTGGCGTTTTCGAGGATGAAGCTGCTGATTTCGATGCCGTACTTGCCCTGCGTGATCGGATTGATGAGCGGCAGCAGCGCGTCGCCCAGTTCGGAGTAGCGCGTGGCGAGATCTAGCACCGGCACCTTCGCAGTGGCCAGCGCATCGGAGAACACGCTGATGATGCGGCTGCGCATCGTATCAGCGAACTCATCCAGGCGGAAATGATGGTCTGAACCAGCCACTTCTTTGAGGAAGAGCTTGGGATCGGTGATTCTGAAATCAAAGGTGCCGAAGGCTCGCACCCGCACGATGCCGAAGTCCTGATCGCGCATCATGATCGGGTTGCTCGTGCCCCATTTGTTCCCGGTAAACAGGCGGGTGGTGACGTAATAAATGTCCGCCTTGAAGGGCGATTCGAAGCCGTACTTCCAGCCCTTGAGCGTGGAAAGGATCGGAATGTTGTCCGTCACGAGGTCATGCTTGCCGGGCCCGAAGGTGTCGCCGAATTCACCCAGATAGACAAATTGCGCCACCTGCGATTCGCGCACGATGAGCTGGGCACCACGCTTGATTTCCTTGTCCTCGTCCGGGAAGCGCCAGGAGAGCGTGTCGCGTGAGTCATCCGTCCACTGGATGATTTCCAGGAACTGTCCTTTGAGGTAATCCATGAGGCCCATAGTCGTGTGTGGTGTGCGTTGGTTTTTGTGCGAGACTCGCCGAGTTTAGAGTGCCGCCGCCGTTTTGGCGAGTGCAAATCTGGGAACGGCTTTGTAAGGTGTCGTACCACCATTCCATGAGTCCCAGCGAACTTGCCAAGAGCTACGATGCCATTGCCCATGTCTGGCAGGAGCCGCATCTTCAAACCAACGGGATCGTGCCGTTTGAACGTGCGTTGCGATTCACTCAGAACGACGGTCACGCGCTGGACATTGGCTGCGGAAGCAGCGGACGGTTTCTCGATCTGCTGATGCAGCACGGATTGAGGTGGATGGACTCGATGTGTTAGAGCGAATGATCGCCCTGGCGCGGCAGAATCGCCCCGCGATCAAGTTTCATCACGCCGACATCGCCGCGTGGAAACTGCCGCGAAAGTACGACTTCATCTCCGCTTGGGACAGCATCTGGCACCTGCCGCTGGCCATGCAGGAGCCGGTGATGCAGAAAATTTGCGATGGTCTGACACAGGGTGGTGTCTTCCTCTTCACCACCGGCGGGCTGGATGCGCCCGAGGAGAAATCCGACTCGTCCATGGGACCGCCGGTGCATTACAGCGTCCTCGGCATCCCCCGGACGCTCGAACTGCTGACTCAGTTCGGCTGTGTCTGTCGCCATCTGGAGTACGACCAGCTTCCCGAGAAGCACCTCTTCATCATCGCGCAGAAAGTCTGAGCGAGAGACGCGGTGTACTCAAGCATACTCCAGCAGCGCCTTGATCACCTTGCGTTCACTCACGGCCTGGAACGCGTCGGCGATGCGCTCCAGTGGGAAGCGATGCGTGATGAAGTCGGCGGAGGTGAGCCTGCCGTCTCGAATCCACTGGCAAATTGAGGTTTGGGATTCTTTCTCGTAGCGGCGGGTCGGCCACTGATGGACGAAGAGGTTGAAATTGAAGTCAGCCTTCGCCTTGTCGATGTGCAGCACACCGTGCGTCAGCACGCCGTAGATGCAATGCGATCCACCGCGACGCAGCAGTGGCAGGCCCTGCTGCACGATGTCGGGATGACCGACGGCGTCGATGACGGCGTCGAGCTTCTTGCCGCGAATGCTGGAAAGCTCGCCGATGGCGAGGTCCTTGGGCGTAAAGGCGGCATCTGCACCAAACGCGAGCGCCTTGGCCTGCTTGTCGGCATGACGATCCACGATGCCGATCCAGCCGAGGCCGAACAAGCGGCCGAGCTTCACAAAGCTCAAACCGACCGGGCCAGCGCCGTAGATGAGTACATCGTCGCCGGGTTGCAGATGGAAATCGCGAAACGCGCCCAGCACCTCGCGCCAGGTGCAGAGCAGCACGGCTTCTTCGGGCGGGATGTCGGCATCGACGCGGGTTTGAATCTCAAACACCTCGACCCAGCCATGCGCTGCATCCGCCACGCCATCGGCGACCATCGCGTCGTGGTCATTCGCCAGTGTGAACTCGCCAAAGCCGCCCCAGCCGGAGTCCACGCCCTCTTTTTGCAGATCAAACACGAGTCCACCGACCGCCCGGTCGCCGACGCGGAAGTTTTTCACCTTGTCCCCGACCTCGACGACGATGCCCACGCTCTCATGACCGAGGACGAAGGGGAATTTGTCCTCCATACCGGGAAACTTGCCAGCGAGCAGCTCAGAGTCGGTGCGGTTGCACAGGCAAGCGCATTCCGTGCGTATCAGCGCCTGATACGGTCCCGGTTTGGGCTGCGGCGTGTCGAGGATAGCGAGTTCTCCGGGCGAGATGGCAATGACGGACTTCATGGGCCGCGCATCGAACACGCGGGGCGGGGGAGTGCAAGCGGGGAGATGTCATTCGCCAGATCCGCACTGGAAACCTGCCTGATTCTTGCTTTGGAAACAGCGCCCATGTTCCGCACCCTGCTCGATTACCTCCTTTGGCCCTTGATCCTCGTCGCCGTCCTGATTCCAACCGGGATCGGTATCGCGCATGGCTACGGGCCGCTGGCCTTCAACATCACTTACTTCAGCCTCGCTGCGCTGTTGTTTTTCCTGGAGCGCTGGCGGCCCCATGAGAAGCAGTGGTTGCATTCAGACGGGCAGGAAATCCCGGATCTGGCCCACACGGCATTCACCAAATCCTTTGTGCAGTTGTTGATCGTATCGTTGACCTACCTCGGCCTCGCCGCAGTCGTGGGCGGTGAGCAGGGCACCGGCATCTGGCCGAACCACTGGCCGATGTTCTTCCAGGTCGTGCTGGGCCTCGTGGTGGCCGAGTTCGGTCTCTACTGGGCGCACCGCATCGCGCACGAGTGGCTGCCGTTGTGGTACTTCCACGCCGTGCATCACAGCTCTAAAAAACTGTGGTTCTTCAACACCGGCCGCTTCCACATCGTGGACACGCTCAAAAGCATGATCTTCTCCGCGCCGCTACTGGCGCTGGCCGGGGCACCCCAGCCCGTCGTGCTGTGGTTCGGTGCCATCACGGCCTACATCGGCTTTTTAACCCATGCGAACATCCAGATGCGCTTTGGCTGGCTGAACTACATCTTCAACACCCCTGCGCTGCACCGCTGGCATCACTCGATGGATCTGCGCGAGGGAAACAAAAACTACGGTGAAAATTTGATGCTCTGGGACCTCCTCTTCGGCACCTACTACGACGACACGAACCGCCGCCCGCCCGCCGACATCGGCATCAAGGACGCGATGCCCCATACCTTCTGGGGCCAGATCATCGAGCCGTTCCGCTGGCGCAAGTTCCAGTCCGCCGCGAAGTCCGGCACCGTGAAGCGCAAGCTGCTCTGATTGATTTTCAACAGCAGGCCCCGCACATCGTCTGAAAACGACTTGCCGCCCTCCGTCGCGCATGCGAAGCATCGGCCCCGAACAAAGCGCCCGTAGTTCAACGGATAGAATGGTGGTCTCCGAAGCCGCATATCCAGGTTCGATTCCTGGCGGGCGCACCAGTCGGAAAACGGCTCAATCCCTTGTAAATCAAGGCTTCCAGCCTCAAACGGTCCATTTAGCGACTATTGTTCTAACGAACATGTAATTGCGCTGAAATGCACCGAAATGAAGCGGAAAACCATTACAAAACCGTTACAGATTTTGGGCCATAGATGGATTGCGGGCAGTGATGGCGGGATGCGCTGGGCAACGAATGGCGGATGAGGCGGCGAGAAAGAGGCAACGCGGCGGCATTTTGGCGGCAAGTTGCGACTTCCGTGTAATGGTTTGGAACGATTTCAAATCATGGAGACGCCAACACCCTACATCGTGAACGGCAGGCCGGTGAAAGCCCGTGTTGAACGCTTTCGACTCAGGCCGCAACGGGTTCGCTACCGTTTCACGCGAAGATTCGCCCCTTGTGATGCACAGAGCGTGAGCGCTGCCACGGCTTCAGTGGATGCTTGCGGTTCGGCAGGCCGATGGCATACTGCGGGCATGCCTGCCACCGTCACGCCATCGCGTAAAACCGCCGCACGGAAGAAGTTTCGCGATCTGCCGCCCGCAGAGCGGAAGAAGCGCATCACGGCTTTTTTGGACGATGTGAGCGAGTTCTGGAAGGGCAAGCCCAGCACCGGCTCCGTGGATTTTCTCCTCAAGCTCCGCCGTGGTGAATGAAGCCTTTCGCAGACGCCAGCTTCATTGTTTCCTTCTGTGCCGAGGATGAGCATGGGGCGAAAGCCAAAGCGTGGTGGCGGAAAAGTCCGTGCGCCATGTTCACCTCCCGGCTGGCGCTGTTTGAGGCGGAGAATACCCTCCGTGTGATGCGGGTGGCACGAAAGCTTTCCGCTGGTGAAATGAATCATGCACTGGCAACCCTGCAACGTGCGCAGTTGGAGGGTTTCATCGAGTTGTGGGAAGTGCCGGTGCGCAGGCTCTATCCAGCGGCAAGACGGTTGAGCCAGTATCACAATACCCACAAAGGCTTCGGAGCGATGGACATCCTGCACGTTGCCAGCGCCCTCGATATGGGATGCGACACGTTGCTTTCCTTCGATGGGCCACAGCGGGAACTGGCAAAGGCAGAAGGGCTGAACGTCCTGCCTGCTGCTTGATGGCTGGTTTAGGAGGCGGGTTTTGCCTGCTTTACCGGTGGCTTGGAATCGGCGACCCGTTTGCGCCGCGCTCGTTCTTTGCCGGGGAGCTTGCCTTTTGCCATCAGTTCCACGGCTCCGGCGGCGGTGAGGATGGTTTCCATGCTGTACTTCGGCAGTTCCGCGCCGGCCTGGAGGTAGATGGAGAGATACTTCTTGGAAGCGGTGATCAGGCCCATGCGCGAGGCGACGAGGTAGGCGACGGCTTCGGCCTCCAGCTCGCGTGAGGGGTGTTCGAGGTCGTTCCGGTTCTCCCAGAAATCATCTCCCGCCTTGCCCAGGTGTCCGCAAAAGAGGTGGCCGAGTTCGTGGGCAAGCGTGGCGAAGCGTGCGGCGCTGTCATGGGTTTCGTTCAAGCGCACGAGGAAGCTGGGAGGTGGCTGGGGAATACGGCGCACATCTCCGGCGAGACTGGCATCCAGCGATGTGTCTTGCAGGTGGATGTTCATGCGGTTGCAGGCACGCTGCATTCTTCGCCATGTCTTGCTGCTGACTGTGCCTTCCACGGCGAACGGGTCTTCGATCTCGCGTTGCACATCGGGCGGCAAATCGTGGCCGTGGGTGTCCGTCACATCGAAGACGAACTTGACCGGGTGCATCGGGGCGAGGATCACCAGCGGGCGAGCGCCGGGTTTGATCTTGCGGCCCATGGCCGCCCACTGCTGCGGACTCGCCACATACTTGAGCTTCGGATTCTGGATGTGAAGCAACATGCAGTTGAAGGGCGAATACTTCGGCAGCCTGCGGGTGAACTGCATCAGGTCCACAAACCTTCCCGGCGTGTGGTAGGCCAGCGCACTGCGAATGAGTTCGTCGATGGCCGAATAGGCTTCCTCGCGCTCTTTATCGTCGGTGGCGAACAAGTCGAGTGAAGCTGCCGGGCGAGTGTTCATGGCATTCAGTGGGTGATGCTCTCAGCCGATCAACGGCTCATTATCGCCGCTCAATTCGGTGATTTCATTTTTCAGCCGTTCCGCCTCGGTTTTGAGCGTGATGAGGTCTTCTTGGATGCCTTGAATTTGCTGCTCCACTACGCGCTCAAACACTTCCGGCTCCTGCTCGATGGTTTGGTAAAGCTCGTAGCCGGGGCATTCCTTCAGGGCGCTGGTGGCCTCAATGATGGCGATGATTTCGGCTTCGAGGCTGCTATGCAGCTTTTGCAGTTGGTCGAGTTCCTCCGTGTCGCCGAGATCGAGCGCTGCCCAACCCTGACGCATGACGTAGCCAGCGGGATCATCAGCGATCTGACGGAGTGTTTCGAGGTCGCCGCTGTCCTTGGCTGTGTTGATGACGCCCGTGAGCTTCGTGTAAGCTTCCATCTTGGCAGGATCATCAGCGAAGCGATCAGGATGAAACAGCTTCACCAGCTTGCGCCAGAGGCTCTTTACTTCGGCTTCCTCGTCGTCGGAGAGTCGCCGCTTGGATTCCATCGCGGTTCCGGTGGCTTCGTATTCCTCGCGGTTGCGTGTTTCGGCTCGCTGATACTCATGGCTCACCCTTTCCGCTTCTTCCTCGCCCTCCCGCAGCAGAGTGTCGAGGAAAGTGCGGCGGTAGCTCACCACCAGCCGCAAGCGGTCGCGTTCTTCAAAATACTGGCGCAAGCGCTGGAAGATGCGGGCTTGCAGGGCGGTGACGTTGGTCTTGTCGGAAGTGTAGGCTGCCTCTAGGTCTGCTAGACGTGCGCGGGATGCGGCAATCAAATCGCGAAGCCGCTGCGTGGCGGGATCAACGTAGAGGATGACCTTGCCGCTTGGTGGTGCGTTGGAGGTCGGGCTTGCAGGTGTGTGGGCCTCCAGCTCGCGCATATATACCTCGCGTCATGAAGATTTGTGAAAAGGGAAAAATTGGAAATTGAGCGTCAGGAGGGTGGCGAGCTCGGGCTTGTAGTCCGTCTGCATACGCTCCAGGCAGGTGTCGATGCCAG
>Ga0209284_10001295_pt1 | contig 38965 bp, 30 predicted proteins | sample FRY03_FD_187211 | JGI IMG/M metagenome (GOLD analysis project Ga0209284, IMG submission 187211) | Freshwater microbial communities from Lake Fryxell liftoff mats and glacier meltwater in Antarctica - FRY-03 (SPAdes) (version 2) | ecosystem: Environmental > Aquatic > Freshwater > Ice > Glacier... | reverse complement strand
ATCTCAACTTCACCAATTTGTACTATAAGTCCAAAATCTTGAAGAAAATTGCCAATGACCAGCCTTTGCGCGACGTGCCAAAGAAAAAAACCGAGGAGCAAATCAAAACCGAGAAGAAAAAAGACCAATTCGGCGACGATACCGACCAATCTGACGTAGTTAAACAAGCCAAGGGAGTGGACGACAAACCCGATTACACCTGGAACATTCCACGGCATTTGGTAAAAATGTTGATGATGGTGAAAAATGCCTCGGCCAATTACAGCGTAACGCAAGGTACTATTTTGCCAGGCTTCAACCAGAATCCACAATTCTTCGGTAATAATTTTGACAGCGATGCGCCAGGTTTGCCGTTTGTATTTGGCAGTCAGGCCGACTTGCGCCCCACCATCATTGACCGTGGCTGGTTGGTAAACGACACCAATTTGAATGCGCTTTACATGAGTACCCGCAACATCAATTTGCAGGGGCAGGCGACCATTGAACCAATCAAAGATTTCCGAATCATCCTCAGCATTGTAAAAACAGAGAACTTTCGTTACCAGGAAAACTTTCGTTCTGACGGCTTTGGTAACCCCTTGCAGTTCAATGGCCTCGAATCGGGCGACTACAGTGTATCGGTCATCACCTGGAGAACGGCTTTTGAGCGTATCGAAACCGATCCAAAAGCTGGCAACTACCTCGAATCGGGGGCTTTCCGGCAGTTAGAAGCCAATCGACTCACCATTGCAGAGCGTTTGGCTGAGCTCAACCCCAATTCTATAGGGCGCGGGGAGGTAGATTCCTTGTTCCCTGATGGCTATGGCCGTCGCTCCCTTGATGTTTTGGTGCCTTCCTTCTTAGCAGCCTATACTGGTCAGGACCCCGCGCTCATGGACCTGGGCATCTTCCCACGCATCCCGATGCCCAACTGGCGCATTACCTACAATGGTTTAACACGCATGGCTTGGGCCAAAAACATCTTCCAAAGCTTGACTTTTAACCACAGTTACCGTTCGGTGTATTCGGTAGGCAATTTTACTACCAACCTCATCTATCAAGAAACCAACGGCTTTGTGTCGAGTCGCGATACGGTGATTACCAACGACTTTCACCCGAAATACCAGATCACACAAATCACCATTTCGGAGCAGCTGGCGCCTTTGATAGGAATAGATGCCACTTTGCGTAACAACATCACCGCGCGGCTGGAGTACAAGCAGATGCGCACACTAACGCTAACGCTCCTCAACAACCGCATGAACGAAATGCGCACCAATGAAATCACCATGGGCATTGGCTACCGCATTACTGCCGACAAGCTGCCGTTTTTATTTAACGGGGTGCAGGGCAACGCTAAAAATGATTTAAATGTGCGTTTCGACCTCAACATCCGCGAAAACACCAATATATTGCGCGATTTAGATGGGGCAGAAGCCCAGCCATCAGGCGGTGGTCGCAATGTGAGCATCAAGCCTAGTGCCGATTACGTGCTCAACGACCGCGTGAACCTGCGCTTTTTCTTCGATTACGTGTTGAATACGCCCTTTATCTCTACCACCTTCCCCAACCGCCAAACCAGCGGCGGCTTGATTGTGCGCTTTACGATCGCGAACTAAGGTTGACGTAAGTATGTCGACCCGTCATTTCGACAAGCTCAATCACCGGTCGGTCCTGTGCTCAATTTCCATGCTTCAGCTTGATCTCTTGCTTTGCTTTTTGTAATTGGAGAATCAAGCTGGATTTATTTAAAAAAAATGGGGTATGTGGGCTTCGCTATGAACAAATCTGTACGCACGCGTACACCCAAAAATCATTTTTGCACCTCCAGCGCCTGTACAGGGAAAAATTCGAAAACCTCAAATACAACCAGCAAACGGCATACCACCACGCAAAAAAAATGACCCAATAGCGGTACAGCTCGCATTGGTCTGGCTCCGCAATAACCTTTGCTGCGCCTTGGCTACCTCCTTATAAGTGTCCTCCTGGCAGTATTCACGCTTTCGTGGATGAGCAGCTTTTTCTGGGTCTGCAAAGCAGCCTTTTTGGAAGCGGGTTCTAAAGCCGATCTTAAGCCTTCTCCTGCAACTCCAACCACAGCAAATCCTTCAGCTGCATCAAGTTGTAGTTCGTAATGCTCGAGATAAAAATCGTAGGAATGTCTAAGGGTAGTTCCAAACGCAGCTCGCCCATCAGCTCTTCGTCGAGCAAATCACTCTTGGTGACTGCCAATACCCGGCGTTTGTGCATCAACTCAGGGTTGTACATCGCCAATTCGTTCTCCAAAATAGCATATTCAGCCCGCAGGTCTTTAGCGTCGGCAGGAATCATGAACAACAACAAGCTATTCCGTTCAATGTGTCTCAAAAAACGATGTCCCAAGCCCCTGCCCTCATGCGCACCTTCGATGATACCTGGAATATCCGCCATCACAAACGACCGGTAATCGCGGTAAGGTACAATGCCGAGATTCGGCACCAAGGTAGTAAAGGGATAATCGGCAATCTCCGGCTTAGCTGCCGTGATACTGGCCAGCAAAGTACTCTTACCAGCATTCGGAAAGCCTACCAAACCCACGTCAGCTAGCAGTTTGAGCTCTAGGATGTTCCAAATCTCTTTTCCCGACTCGCCGGGCTGGGCGTAGCGGGGGGTTTGGTTGGTAGGGCTTTTGTAATGGTGGTTGCCCTGTCCGCCGCGGCCGGCTGGGGTAAGCACAATTTCTTGCCCATCCTCCGTGATCTCGCAAATCTGCTCACCCGTTTCGGCATCTCGTGCCACGGTGCCGATGGGCACTTCGAGGTACTCATCTGGGCCATTGGCCCCAGATTTTAAACCTGAACTGCCGGCTATGCCATTTTGCGCAATGATGTGCTTGCGGTATTTTAAGTGCAACAGCGTCCACAGCTGGGAGTTACCCCGCAAAATAATGTGACCGCCGCGACCGCCGTCGCCGCCATCAGGTCCACCTTTGGCTGTGTGTTTATCACGATGCAAATGCACCGAACCTGCGCCACCCGCACCCGAGCGGCAACAGATTTTTACGTAATCAACAAAATTGCTTTCAGCCAAAATGGGGTATTTATGCTTCTATTTCTGTGCACAGAGCAGCGAAAATGCTGTCGATGGCACCAATGCCTTCTATTTCACGCAGCTTACCTTGCTCGCCATAATAGCCAGCCACTGCTGCGGTTTTGTTTTCGTATTCGTGTATCCGCTTGTGGATGATGCTTTCGTCTTGGTCATCGGGGCGGCCTGAATTTTTACCTCGCAGCAACAGCCGCTTGGTGAGTTCCTCTTCGGTTACGCGCAGCGACAGCATGCAGCTGATGGCTTGTTTATGTCCCGCTAACAACGCATCGAGTGCTTCTGCCTGCGCAATGGTGCGCGGAAAACCATCGAAAATAAAGCCTGCCGCCGTTTTATTGGCGTTCAGCTTGCTGTCGATCATGCCAATCACCACCGCATCGGGCACCAACAAACCTTGATCCATTAATTTTTTCGCCTCCAAACCTAAGGCCGTCCCTCCTGTAATTTCCGACCGCAGCAAATCACCAGTTGATAAGTGAATGAGGCCGTATTTCTCTATGAGTTTTTGCGATTGGGTGCCTTTGCCGGCGCCTGGGGGGCCAAAAAGTACAATATTCAGCATGAAAAAATCAATTAAAGCGCAAAGATAGCAAAAAAATAGGGGTCTGCCATGTTCCATGCGTAACAGCCGCAAGCTGTTGCGCACACTAAAGCTGGCCTTTAGTTTAATCAAGGCGCTCCTCCTACCAAATCCTCCAACAACCTGCGCCACCACCGCAGAAAATGATTGATAAAAGCTGGTCAGCTGTCGCTACAATGGCAACCAGCTGAACTTCTCAAATGGCAAACGACGTACAGCTGTTTTGGGCACATGCCATTAAAAATCAGCTGTTTTAACTCCTGATAATCGATAATCCGCAGCTGCAAATCCCCCAGCATGGCCTTAAAAGGCAACTGTTTACCTTCCCAATAAATGGGCCAATGACTACTAAAACGCAAATGTGTGGCGGGAATATGGGTGTTGGCCATCGGCAATAATAAACGGGGACGGAGGCACACTCCTTCGTTGGTGATACGTAGGATGATCGTTTGGCCCGTTTCCTGCTATTTTTGCAACAGCCTCCTCGCCCGCACCAAATCAGCCTGCGTATCGATGCCGATGCTTTTTTCGGCTACTTCCGCCATTCGAATGGGCATGCCGTAATATAGCAAGCGCAACTGCTCTAGTTTTTCGGTAAGCTCCAAGGCACAAGGTGGCAAGGCTGTAAAAGCCAGCAACGCCTCCCGCCGGTATCCATACACCCCGATATGCTGAAAAACATTCGCTGGCAAGGCATCAGCAGCCATCAAACCACTGCTCGGCAAATTTACGTCGCGGGGGAAAGGCACCACGGCACGCGAGAAATAAAGCGCATCACCAACTTGATTACACACCACTTTTACCACGTTGGGGTTTTGAAAATCGGCCCAATCGTTTAACCTACACATGAGCGAAGCCACCTGCACGCTGGCATCTTGGAAGCAGCGGAGCAAGGCGACCAGACTCTCGTGCTGCACAAAAGGTTCGTCGCCTTGCACATTCACCAGTAGATCGGCATCGAGCGAAAGGGCTATTTCTGCTATGCGATCGCTGCCACTTTGGTGGTGAGGACTGCTCATCACAGCACGACCCCCATGCGCCTCCACGGCCTGCAAAATGCGCTCGTGGTCGGTAACCACCAGCACCTCGGCAAATAAGTTTGTGGCTTGCACTGCTTCCCAGCTGCGTACGATGAGGGGCTTTCCCCCTAAATCGGCCAACATTTTTTCTGGAAAACGCGTGGAGCCGAGTCGCGCTGGCAACAATGCAACAACTTTCATAAAACGAAGATAAGTGAAGTTCGGCTTTATCTGGCTTTTCCGTAACTTGTCACTAAATTCAAAACCCATGAACAGTCAACGCGTCCTTGCCATTTTGCTGCTCTTAGTGGGCGCTATATTATTGGCCAACAACCTGCTAGACTTAGATATCAGTCTATTTAAACTCCTCCTCAGCTTCGGCCTGCTCATCATCGGGGCCATGCTGATTACCGGCCGAGGCCTGCCTGGTCCCGGTCGCCCCACGCAAAACACCCAAAACGTGGTCTTTGGCAGCGTCCACAACCGGGTTAGCGACGATTCCACAGCTGAAAGTTTCACCACGCTGTTCGGAGAACAAATCATCAACCTCGAGCACCTTTCGAGCGGAGGCAAAAGTCTGTACATCAGCAGCACTTTTAGCGAAGTCAAGCTACTCATGCCCCGCGACATGCCTGTGCGGATCACTGCCAACGCCCTTTTTGGCGAAGCCAAGCTGCCCAATGGCAAAGGGGTAAACTTTGGGGAGAAGCGCTATGCGGACCTGCAAGGACTAAACGAGCCGGTCGTTGATATCCGCGTTCAAGTGTTGTTTGGCAGCTTCAAAGTCATATGGATTTGAATATTCAGCTTCAGGAAATCAAACACGGTTCGGTAGAATATGCGCTCAGCGTTGCCTTGCGGGACCGCGTTTTACGACATCCGCTCGGTTTATACTTTACTCCCGAGCAATTGGAGGAAGAAAAAAACGAATTCCACCTTAGTGGCTGGCAAGGCAACGAACTACTGGGCTGCTTGGTGCTCAAGCCGGTAGACATGTACATTATCAAAATGCGGCAAGTGGCGGTCTCTCCCCAAGCGCAAGGCCAGGGCATCGGCAAAATGTTGGTGGAGTGGAGCGAAACCTTTGCCAGCGAACATTTGTTTACCACCATACGTCTGTCTGCGCGCGATACGGCCATTCCTTTTTACCTCCAACTCGGTTATGAAGTATTTGGTGACGCCTTTACCGAAGTCAGCATTCCGCACCGCTCCATGCAAAAACAACTCAAATGAATTTTAGGCTCACCTCCGAATACGTTCCCACCGGCGACCAGCCTGAAGCCATCCGCCAGTTGGTGGAAGGTGTGAATGATGGCGAATTGCACCAGGTTTTGCTGGGGGTGACGGGCTCGGGCAAGACTTTTACCATGGCCAATGTAGTGCAGCAGGTGCAAAAACCCACTTTGGTGCTTACTCACAACAAAACCTTGGTGGCCCAGCTATACGGCGAGTTCAAGCAATTTTTTCCCGAAAATGCGGTGGAATATTTCGTGAGCTATTACGACTATTACCAGCCCGAAGCCTTTATCCCTACCACCAATACCTACATCGAAAAAGACCTCGCCATCAACGAGGAAATCGAAAAGCTGCGGTTGCGTACCACCTCTTCCTTGATGAGCGGCAGGCGTGACGTGATCGTTGTAGCCTCGGTGAGCTGTATTTACGGCATGGGCAACCCGAAAGACTACACCGATAAAGTGATACGGCTGTCGGTAGGCAACAAAATCGCCCGCAACGCCCTGCTATATGCGCTGGTCGACAACCTTTACTCGCGTACCACTGCCGATTTTCGCCGGGGCACCTTCCGGGTGAAGGGTGATACCGTAGATATTTACCTGGCCTATGCCGATTATGCCTACCGCATTGAGTTTTTTGGGGACGAAATTGACCATGTATCCGCCGTAGACCCCGTAAGTGGCACCACCCTCGAAAAATTCACCGACATCGCTATTTTTCCGGCGAACAACTATGTAACGCCGAAAGACCGGCTGCCCGATGTGCTGTTTCAGATACAAGAAGACATGGTGCGACAGGCCGATTATTTTAAATCCGTCGGCCGTTTCCTCGAAGCCAAACGCATCGAAGAACGTGTGACTTTCGACCTTGAGATGATCCGGGAACTCGGCTACTGTTCAGGCATCGAAAATTACTCACGCTACCTCGACCAGCGAAACCCCGGCGACAGGCCCTTTTGCTTGCTCGATTATTTTCCGAAAGATTATCTGCTGATGCTCGACGAAAGTCACCAAACCATTCCCCAAGTCCGGGCCATGTACGGGGGCGACCGTTCCCGCAAACTCAACCTCGTTGAACACGGCTTCCGTTTGCCTGCGGCCATGGATAACCGACCGTTGAAATTTGAAGAATTTGAAGGGATGATCAATCAAACCGTGTATGTGAGTGCTACACCGGGCGATTATGAGCTACTGAAAAGCGAAGGCGTGGTGGTAGAACAGGTAATTCGACCCACTGGCCTCCTCGACCCACCCATCGAAGTGCGGCCCGTGGGCACCCAAGTCGACGACCTGCTCAACGAGACCGAAAAGCGTGTGCAGCAAGGCGACCGCGTGCTCGTGACCACCCTCACCAAGCGTATGGCCGAAGAACTGGCCAAATACATGGCCAATTTAGGCATCAAATGCCGCTACATCCACAGCGAAGTAGATACGCTCGACCGGGTAGAAATTCTGCGCGACTTGCGGCTGGGTGTTTTTGACGTGCTCATTGGTGTAAACTTATTACGTGAAGGCCTCGATTTACCCGAAGTATCCTTGGTGGCTGTTTTAGATGCTGATAAAGAAGGCTTTTTACGCAGTGCCCGCTCACTCACGCAGACTGCAGGGCGTGCTGCCCGAAACGTAAATGGCACCGTTATTTTTTACGCCGACAAAATCACCGCCTCCATGCGCCATACCATGGACGAAACCCTGCGTCGCCGCGAAAAGCAGATTGCTTACAACACCCAACACGGCATCACGCCCCGCGGTATCCTCAAAACCAGAGAAGAAATCATGGGCCAAACAGCTGTGCTCGACATCCGCAAAGGCACCAAAGACAGCAAGCACAAATATTATGTGGAGCCTGAGCCTAACAGCATGGTCGCCGACCCCGTTACCGAGTACCTCGGTGCCGAAAAGCTCACCAAACTGCTGCAATCCACTAAAAAGCAAATGGAAAAAGCTGCCAAAGAGCTTGATTTCATGGAAGCTGCCCGTCTGCGTGACGAAATGTACGTATATGAAGCCCGCATAAAGGATTTACAAGCAATTTAACGGCAGTCCACTGCCAATTAAATGCCTGTTGCCCTCTTCGCCTTTAGATTTCCACGTCATTCCACAGCTCCCAAGCAGCATCCGCTTGTAGCTGCAACATTTCGAGGCCATTTTTCACCTTGGCACCTCGGCTTAGGCCTTCCGCTAAAAAGGGCGTTACCTCTACTTGATACACCAAATCGTATAAAAAATGGTTCGGTCCAACCGCTTCATAAGGTAATTCCGGCTTCAAGGCGGCATGTTTAGGCGGCATACCCAGGGGTGTGGTGTTGACTATAAGGGGATGGGCAGCCAGCAGCGCAGCATCAAGCTGTACATAGCTAAGTATTTCCCCTTGTCCTTGCCGCGACACCATTTTATAAGTCATCCCTAGCTGCTGCAGCACATAACAAACCGCTTTTGCTGCCCCGCCGGTGCCTAGCACCAAAGCAGCTGGCCGCGCCGAGCCAATAAAAGCCAGCAAGCTGCGCTCAAAGCCAACAACATCGGTATTGTAGCCGGTTAAATGAAGCTGCGGATGGCGTTTGATCACAATGGTATTCACCGCACCTACGGCCTGAGCGGTAGCATCGAGCGCATCTAATTCAGCCAAAACAGCTTGTTTGTGGGGGATGGTGACGTTTAAGCCTGCTACATCTGGCTGCAAATCGATAAAGCCCCTCAAAGCATCTACCTCCTGCATCGGGTGTATACGGTACGCATAAGGAAGTTGCAGCAGCTCAAATTTCTGACGAAAATATGCAGGGGAAAAGCTCCCCAAAAGCGGAAACCCAATGAGGCCGAAGCGTTTCATGCGACCCTTTTGCGCCCGAGGCGATCGAGCAGCGCCACACTTCCTATACCCACCAGCATGAGCAACAAGGCCATACCAAGCTCAGAAGCATATCCAGTTGTTTCGGCGTAGGTGCCTGGCATCAGATTGCGCTCTACTAGCGGCTGCACTTGGCCATGACTATCCGTATATACCATCGTAGGGATTTTCCACGGCCACACCTTGTTGAGCGAACCAAGCATAAAACCAGCGAGCAACGCAATGGTGAGGTCGTGGTGGCGCTTCAGCATCCAGTTCAGCACATGGGAAAAGGCCAAGATGCCCGACACCATGCCCAGGCTAAAAAAGCCGATCACCGCGAGGTTAAACGACTGAATGGCGCCCAAAATAAATTTGTACTTGCCCATCAACAGCAAAATAAAACTACCGCTGATGCCCGGCAAAATCATGGCGCAAATGGCCACGCTGCCACTCAACATTATAAACCACCAGGTTTCAGGCGTATTGGCAGGCGCTACCCGGGTAATCCAGAAGGCTATCGCCGTTCCGATCACAAACATGCTCATCAAACCCGGTTTGAAGGCTTTGATGCTCTTGCCTACAATCCAAATCGAGGCCAAAATCAAACCAAAGAAAAACGACCACAGCAGTATTGGTTCATTTTCGAGCAGCCAAAGTACGAGGCGTGATAAGCTCAATACGCTCACACCGATGCCTGCAATTAATATCAACAAAAAATTCCCATTGACATGCGCCCACAATAACTTGAATTTTCCCTGTGTTAGGAGATGCAGGGCAGTCAAGTTTACCGAGCGAATGCTGTTGATCAACTCTTCGTAAATGCCGGTTATAAAAGCGATAGTGCCCCCTGAAACGCCGGGCACCACATCGGCTGCGCCCATGGCCATGCCTTTGAAAAAGAGAATCGACTTAGCCGTGAGCTTATCCATATCACTGATTCAGAAAATGGTCGAAAGTATCACTGCGCAGGCCCAAACGCAACGTTTCGAGTGGAATCACATCGTTTGGCGCGATGTTTCCGAGGTTTACATTGGCCCCCAACAGCTTCACAAACCACGTCTGCTGTGTTTTCTGCGGCGCTTCCCACAAAACCATCTCCGGAGGCACCTGGGTTAAAATTTCATCAATCAATCCCGAACGCACCTCACCAGTACCTCTGAAAATACCCACATTCCCAGCTTCACGTGCCTCAGCAATCACTTTTACGGAACCGGCCTCAAGCTCGCCCTTCATCATGGCAATCCACTTATAAGGCGCAATGATCTTTTCGGCATCCTTGGAGCCTACCTCTGATAAAACCTTATAGTCTTTCGATAAAATGCGGATGTACTCACATTTCTGGTCGTGTGGAATCTCCAGCGAACCGTCCGAAACCTCCACATATTCCATCTTAAACTGAGCCAGCAACTTGCGGTATTCCTCAAACATCCCCCGGGCAATAAACACCTCAAACAAAGTGCCGCCAAAATAGCAAGGAATATGCGCCTCCTGGTACAAGGCCAATTTTTCGTTCAAATTGGGACTCACATACGAAGTGGCCCAGCCCAATTTGATGATGTCCGCATAAGGCCCCCCCATGGTTAAAAAATCTTCGGCTTCGCGGGTGCTTAGCCCTTTGTCCATGACCATGGTCATTCCCTCCGTGCGGGGCTTTGCCGCACGGTCAGGTATTTGTGATAAATGATAATTCATTTGCTATCTGTATTGTTAATAAGTGCTACAAATCGAACATCTGCCAATGCATCCGGCACGATTTCAAAAAAAGTAGTGTGTTCTTCAAAGTCCAAATTTAAGCCTTGTTGGAACTGCACCAAAGCTTCTTGCATCAAATTAAATCGATAATGGTACGCGGCCAAGCGGTAATGGAAGTCTGACTCCCCTTTGTGCAAAGCGATGCCTTTGTCGACCAGTTCAACTGCCTTTTGTGTATTGCCGCGAACTACTTCCGAAATCGCCATGTCGATGCGGGCCTCATAATAGCCTTCATCTATGTCTAAAGCGTGCTGATAAGCCTCAATGGCGGCGTCGGAGTCTCCCATTTTGGCATACACCTCACCTAAACTACACCAGTATTCCTCCGAGTCGGGCATGAACTCAAGCGCTTTGCGGATGTGCGTCACACTGTCATCGTATTGCTGCTCTAGCTCGTCGCAAATGCCGAGACCGTACCAGGCATCTGACAAAATCGGATCGGTTTCGAGGGCTTTGGTGTACCAAGAGCGGGCTTCAGGTATGCGGCCCATCTTTTCGTGGCACACCCCCACGCCACAGCGCAACACCGAATTTTCGGGTTCGGCATCGTGGGCACGGTACATGCAGTCGAGCGCCTCCACGTATTGCTCCATATTGATGAAGGTATTGGCTTTGTTGAACCAAGCCAAACTGTTTTTATCGTTGATCAACAGGGCGTAGTCGAACGCCTCAAGGGCCTTCTCAAACAACTCTGATTTGTTGTAGAGGGTTGCCAAATTATACCAAGCAACATCTGAAAACGGTTCTTTTTCGATGTAATCCTTAAAAAAGACTACCCCCGCATCGATGTCTTCGAGCTGGTGGTAGCAAAAACAAATATCATAAAGTGCTTCGGTATGGTCTGGAATCAAATTCAGCACCAGTTGTAAGTAATAAATGGCTGAATTGTACTTCTTCCAATTGATAAATACCCCTGCCAAGGCATTGTATACCACCTCAACCTGGTCTTCCGCGTACCCTTCCGCAGTTTTTAAATGTTTTACCGCCTCTTTGGGGTTGCCGGTGAGGTCGTATATGCTGCCGCGTATTAAATAAAGCTCATAATTAGTGGGCTCAAAGATTTCTGCCTGGTTCAAATACCCCAAAGCTTCCTCAAACTTGCCATGCGCCATGCTGATTTGCGCACGTTTTACGTAAAACAGGGCAGAATAGGGATTTTGCAAAATACCAAACTCCACTACCTGGGCAGCCTGCTCAATGTGCCCTTGATGGTAGTAGTAATCAAATATCTCTTCCAGTTCATCCGACTCAAAAAAATAGTGACCATGATTCTTCACCATTTCTTCAAATCTCCCAACCGCCAGTAGCAAGTCGGGGTCAAAGCTATTCAGGAAATCGTCGTCGTTGAACATCCGTTTACTTTAAATTGACACCGTAATTACACCAAGCCGATAGCTTATGGGTTCAAATTACCAAAATGAATGCCAACTTGATGCAAAGTTACGATAAAAATTATGCACCTCCTATGTGGAGAAGCTGGCAACACCCCCTAAAACTTGTTAAATGAGGGGTAAAATTAGGTCTGGAGGGCTTTGGCAAGGGCGAAAATTTCGGCTTCGGCGAACGGCCTTCCCATGAGCTGGATGCCCAGCGGCATGCCGTTGCTGTGAGTGGCAAATGGCACAGATATGGCCGGTAAACCCGTCAAATTGGCTAAAACCGTGAAAATATCTTCGAGGTACATCTGAATCGGATCATCCGATTTTTCGCCAAATTTGAAAGCCGTACCCGTGGTGGTGGGTGTTAAAATGGCATCGGCTTGCAATAAAATCTCTAAAGATTTATCGCGCAGCAAACGACGTACTTTTTGTCCGCGGCCATAATATGCATCGTAATACCCTTCGCTTAACACAAAAGTCCCCATCATGATGCGGCGCTTTACCTCTTCGCCAAAGCCTTCGGTGCGCGATTTTTTGTAGGTACCCTCCAAATCGGTAGCATTTGCGCTGCGGTAGCCATAATGCACGCCGCTGTAGCGCGATAAGTTGGAACTGGCTTCTGCTGTAGCCAAAATATAATAGGTAGGAATGGTGTAAGGCAGATAAGGGAAGGAAACTTCTACAATTTCATGTCCCGCTGCCTTTAAATCCACAACCTGTTTTTGAAAAGCGGTTTGCATTTCAGGATCCAAGCCCTCGCCGCTCAGAAGCTCTTTAATAACGGCAAATTTGTACTTTTTACCGGTGGCCAAGGGCAGGTAGGAACCTACTTCTTGGGTTGAACAAGTGGTATCAAAAGCATCAGGGCCAGCCATGACCTCGGTGAGGAGGGCGGCATCTTCGATGCTTTTGGTGAAGGGCCCTACTTGATCGAAGGACGAGCCAAAGGCGATGATGCCATGGCGCGAAATGCGTCCGTAAGAGGGCTTGAAACCTACCAATCCGCAATAAGCGGCAGGCTGACGGATGGATCCGCCGGTGTCAGTACCTAGGCTGGCGTGACAAAATCCTGCTGCTACCGCTGCCGCAGACCCTCCAGAGGAGCCTCCGGGTACGTAATCGGTGTTGAGGGGATTGAGCACCCGGCCAAAAGCGGAGTTTTCGTTCGAAGAACCCATCGCAAACTCATCGCAGTTGAGCCTTCCAATGATCATGGCGCCTTCCGCTTGCAAGCGTTCCACTACAGTAGCAGAAAAAAGCGACTCAAAACCATCCAAAATCTTAGAAGAAGCACTAAAAACATGGCCTTTGTAAGCGATGTTGTCTTTAATACCCAACACCAAACCCGTCAGCTTCTGCCACTCACCACGCGCAATAGCAGCATCTTGTGCTTGCGCTTGAGCAATGACTTCCGCTTCAAAAACTTCTAAAAAGGCGTTGATTTCGGGGCGGGCCGCAATGGCTGCTAAATAATGGCGCACCAAATCTTCACAACGAAGACCACCAGCACGCAAATCAGCCTGAATTTCGGCCAGTTGGATATATTGGTTCAAAACGTATTAATCCTTTTTTTCGTCCTCTTTGCTTGTAGAAGCACCATCTTCAATCTCCTTGCGGATGCCTGCAGAGGCGTCTTTAAATTCGCGTATGCCTTTGCCTAAGCCGCGAGCTAACTCGGGAATACGCTTGGCACCGAAGAAGATGACAATCACAAACATGATCAAAATCAGTTCGGGACCACCAATATTTCCGAGGAAAAGCATGAGATTTGCCATTCAGTTTGTAGATTTAAGCCACAAATTTAGCATAAAAAGCATTGTAAGCGAAAGCCTGCCAGTACTCTTAATATTTTTCAGATGTCGTTGAACCCCATCGTACTATCCATTCCCATTTTCTTTGTGCTCATTGGCATCGAGGTTTTTTACGACAGATTTGCTAAAAAAGGCGTTTACAGGCTCAATGACGCACTTACTAATATCAGCTGCGGCATCACCGAACAGGTAAGCGGGGTTTTTGCCAAAGTTTTTACCGTCACACTTTTTTACCTCACCTACGAGCATTTTAGGTTTTTTAGCATACCCACCGATTGGTATTGGCTAGTGTTGCTGTTTTTGGTGGTCGATTTTGCCTACTACTGGGCCCACCGCTGGAGTCACGAGGTAAATTTATTTTGGGCAGGCCACGTGGTACATCACCAAAGTGAGGAGTACAATTTGTCGGTTGCGCTGCGACAAGGCGCTTTTCAAAAGCTATTTACGGCCATCATCTACCTGCCTATTGCCTTGGTCGGCTTCGATCCAGGTTGGTTTTTGATCATTAGTGCCTACAACACCCTCTATCAATTCTGGATCCACACCCAATATGTCGGTAAACTAGGTTGGCTAGAGTACGTGTTCAACACCCCCTCGCACCACCGCGTGCACCACGGCCGCGACCCTAAATACATCGACCGAAACCACGCGGGTTCACTCATCATCTGGGACCGCATGTTTGGCACTTTTCAGGTGGAAGAAGAAAAACCCAATTACGGAATCACCACCCCGCTGGCTTCCTGGAACCCCGTGTATGCCCAATTACAGCACTTGGGCAATATTTGGGAAGATTTTAACCGAGTTTCGGGCCCAAAAAACAAGTTTATGGTGCTTTTCGGGAGGCCTGGCTGGCTGCCGCAATCGCTTGGTGGTCCTCGCAAACCTCAAGCCGTTCCCGCCAATTACCAAAAGTTTGATACCACCATTCCCTTGCTCGTGAATGTTTATGTGCTGGTCCAATATGCTTTATTACTTGGCGTTTCGAGCTACTTTTTGTTCCAGCTGGGCCAATTCAGTCTGATCGAAAAAGTAGCCTTTGGCAGCATCATCTTTTTCAGCTCAGCTACCTTGGGCATGCTACTCGAAGGGCGCATTGCAGCAGTACGTACCGAAACGCTGCGATTGCTGTTTACCACCGCGGCCATGATTGGCTTGTTCCCACAAATGTGGTCGCTGAGCTTTTTACCGCTTTTGGTGGTGCCACTTGTTTTTGCTTTTTGGGCGCTCAAATTGCCTTTGAACCCCGCTGAGTATGACCAGAAATTCGTTTGAGCGCTTGTTTTTGCAGGTAAGCGCCTTACACTTGGCCTTCCATTTGCTCGAAATACCACTCGGTATAACCGTTACAAAAGTGCTGTTACTGCCCCTTTTAGTTGCTTTTTTCTTGCAAAAAACGGGCCCCGTGCGCCGTACAAATCAACGCTGGATGCTGGTGGCCTTGTGCTGCTCTTGGGTTGGGGATGTGCTGCTGATTGGTGGCGCTCGACCGGGTTTTTTTATAGCAGGACTAGCCGCTTTCCTCCTGGCGCAATTGGCTTATACTGCCACTTTTTTGCTGACTTCGAAGCAGGATAAAGGACTAATAAGCAGCAAACCTTGGTATCCCGTGCCGGTACTTGTATTGGCTGGGGCAGTATATTTTTATCTCTACTCCAATTTGGAGGAATTGCGTGTTCCGGTATTGATTTATATATTGGCCATTTGCAGCATGGTGCTAAGCGCTGTGAATCGGCTGAATTGGGCAGGCGAAAAAGCCGGCATTTGGGTGCTGCTCGGCGCTTTGAGTTTCCTGCTTTCAGATGCTTTACTTGCGGTGAACAAGTTTGTGGACCCTATTCCGCTTGCGGGATTGTGGATCATGCTCACCTACATCACGGCACAATACCTCATTGTGAAAGGCTGCAGTCGAGATTTTGCGGCTGAGCCAGTCATGCTGGCCACTTAAAAAGGCTAGCTTAAAAATCGAGGTTGAGTGATAAATACCAAACGGGACGTAAAATCTGCCCGTCGTCGACGCCCCAAGCCCGGTCAATGCGCAGAAAATATCCAAAAACCCGCATGCGTGCCCCCAAGCCGTAGCCAGCAATGATGGGGTTTTTGTTGGTGACCACCGTAACCCGCACAGGACCATCTTCGAAAGTGGTAACGTTAAAAGGGTTGTCGAGACTAAATGGGTCGGGACCGCTCCAAGCCGTGCCTACATCTGCAAAACCTACCACAGCCAAATTCCGCCAAAATTCAGAGGACACCGGCGAGCGCGAAATTACCTGTACAAAAGGCAGGCGCAATTCGGTGTTGATGAGGAAAAAATTTGCGCCATTGCGGGCATTCTGCAAAAAGCCACGCATATTGGTGCCCACCGCGCGATAGGCGAAGTTCTCGTTGGCGGGCGCCGACAAACTGTTGTCAATACGCGGCAGCAACCAATTGTCAACCCCACCCAGCATAAAGAGCGTTTTGCGTGCCCCCAGACTCACATTGGTAGCCACCCGATTGGCCCAAATAAAATTTTTATAAATCTGTAAATAGGTGCGGTAATCGAGCCCTACCACGGTCATGTAATCTTTATTGTTGTCTAAAAACTTATAGCCTTCTACATACACCTTCCAACGAGTGCCGCGGAGGGTGTTGAGCGCCAGTTCTTTGGTATTGTCTTGCACAAATTCCGTTTTAATGCCTGCCACATGCTCAAAAAGACCCGGTCGCTCCAGCTGACTCAAGTCTGTGGAGGTAAACGACCGGCTGTCGCTGCGATAAATGGCCGCCAAGCGTACACTTTGATAGCGGTTAAAGGGGTAGCTGAATTGCGCCATGCCCTCGAGGGTATTTACTTTGGCGAGGGCGTTGAATCCTTCGGGCTGCTGACTCCTGGTTTGGATAAACAAATAGCGCTGATCCCAGCGCCGACGCAAGTGCTCATACATTAAAAAGTACTGATTGTTGGTGTAATCGGCATTGAGCAACAATCCGCCCGAAAACTTATGGTCCTCGAACAAATCAGATAAGCCCCCTTTAAAAATGAGACCCACATTGCTGTTGAGGGCATTTACAGTGCTTACCGTAAAGCTCGGCATATCATTTTGGAAGATGGTATTGCCCACCTGTGATACCAAATAATCGGTGCTCATGGTAGGCGTGTAGAGGCGCGTTTTGGCAATGCGGTAAGGATCGTTGCTCGTGCTCTGGGTGCGCTTGCGAAAGCTGGCGATTTCTTGAATCACGGGCGGCATACCGGGCGTTTCTTCGACTTCTAGCAGCGGAAAGCGCATTTGCGGCTGGAAAGTATAGCTGGCGGTTTTGGGCAAGTTGTTACCCAGACTGTCTTTTGGTGTTTTGTAGCCCGCGTTGTCGAGCATACCTATAGGCACGGTGAGACCAATGAGCTGCTTGGTAACGGATGGGCGTTTTGCGGCTTTGGCTTCGAAAATCAGGCGGTAGCGGGTGGCGATGGGCAACTCGGCAACGGCGTCCAGACTGTCGGGGCGCAAGCGACCGCGGTACAGGAGCGGGCGCTTTTCGCGCATCGCCAGCAGCTCGATGTATTGACCAGTGCGGGGTTGTGTATCATGCCAACGGATGTTGCGTTGGTAGTTGCCCGCTGGCACCTGATAGGCTGTGTCTTGGTACAAAGTAAGGGTATCGCGGAGGGTGTAGCTCAGCCTTTCCCCGCTATCTCCCTCATATTCCACCAAACTGTCTCGGATAACTTGGTAAGGAATGCTGTCGAGCCGACCAATGTGCCGGTTCATCACCCCGCTTTGGTCACTAAGGTAGCTGAAAAAGTTGCCGTACTGCCATTGTGGACTCCGCTCATTGACTCCTGGCGTGTTTGTGGCGCGCAACAAGTGGTTTTTTTTGCCGTCTTCATTAAAATAAACAAATAAATCCGTGGTAGGCATAGGCTCCAGCGTATCACTGTTAATTTGAATCAGGGTATCGATAGGCCGATTTGAACTGAACAGAATTTTACTGCCACCATCAAAGTAGCGCGGTTCGTAGTCGTCGAATGGATCGGAGGTAATGGGCAATATGCGCTTGGAAGGCACATGGTAGAGAAAAATGTCGGTTTGGCCGTTGCGGGCACCGGAGAGGGCAATGTGCTGACCATCGGGACTATAATCAATGTCGTATACCTGATCAAACCGAAAAAGTGGGTACTCAAACACCTCATGTTTACCCTTGTCGTTGAGGCGGACGGTGCCAAAATGCACCCTGCCTTTCACATCAAAAAAGTAAGCGACGGTTTTGCTATTTGGATGCCAAGTAAGCACCGGATATTGATTTCCTCCGTGCAAATACAACCATTTGACCCCGCTTTTGTGCACCCGATCGCGCTTTCCAGTAGTTAAATCATGAACGTACATGCGGTGGATGCCCTTTCGATGTTCGACATAGGCTATTTTACTGCCATCGGGACTAAATTTTAGCTGGCTGAGCTCCGCATTCTTTCGGAATTTGCGTAAGAAAAGCGTGTCAACAGGCATGGTGCGGAGCGCATCTTCCCCCTCAAAGCGTTCCCGGTAAAAAGCCAGCCACTCTTTACTCAGCTGCTTCATTTTTTTGCCTGTTACATAACTTAGTCCCTCTTGGAAATTGCGATTCACACGCGTCAAATACAAAACATTGGGTACTGCCGTCTTGCCGTAGGTCTCCGAAATAAAGTGCCAAAAGCTATGGCCTGCCAACTCCTCATGATCATTGAGCAGGTGGTTGAATTTCTTGAAGCGCTTTCTACTCAGTAAATCGCGTAGCTCGTTGTCGTTTTGCGCCCCCCACTCGGTGTGGATGTAGGAAAAGAGTCCATTTAAATACCAATCCGGCAAATAAATAGTGGCAGCATTCTGCACCCGCTCGCCTATGTTGCCGCCGTACATCATATCGAACAGCAGCACTTTGGCGATGCCAACGCGCAATTCGCGCAAAAAGGCGTCGCGACTTTCAGAAAAATGCACCATCACCTTGTTCCCGCCTAAGCGCGTGAGACCGCCGGTATTGTATTGTTCCAAATCAAACCCCAAATTGGTTTGGTTGAGGTCAGATATGTTGTTGTAAATGATGATTTGATACTTGCCATCCGCCCGGTAATTCATGAAGTCCTCAATCTGGCGCACAGTTTCTTCGGCAATGGTGGCGGTGTACACCCCCAACTCGCGTCCACCGACGGCATAATAAATCTCAAAATTCGGTCCGCTCAAGTTCGACCACTCAAAATCGCGGTACTGAATTTTATTCTTGCCAAAAAAGGTTTGGGAAGATTGGTTCTGCGACCAAGCCGGTCCTTTTGCAACAAAAGCACCTAGGCACAAAAGATATAAAAGCAGCTTTTTTAGCACAATGGTATTAACGCAACAACTTACACGAAGGTTTATTGTAGATGCTGCTACAAAGCATAAAAATACGTGCTAATTCTTATACTTCTTCATCCTTCTGTCACAACTGCTGCGGTGGTGGTTATTGAAAGAAAGGATTATTTTGTTTTTCACGACCGATGGTAGTGGCTGGACCATGCCCAGGATACACCAGCATTTCGTTGGGGAGGGTAAATAATTGGGACTTCACCGACTGAATCAGTGTATCGTAATTTCCGCCGGGCAGGTCGGTGCGGCCGATGCTCCCCTCAAACAGCACATCGCCACTGATAACATAGCCGTCTTTGTGGTTAATAAAGCAAATGCTGCCCGCAGAATGCCCTGGCGCCTCGCGTAATTCAAATGTCAAGGTGCCCACAGCCACTTCACCGCCAGGCTTCAAATAACCCGCTGGCGCTGGCGAAGCCATGGCCTGAATCCCAAAAACAGGGCCATAACTCTCTAATCTTTCCAAATCTTCTTGATCCGCCGCGTGAATCCATGGCTGCAAGCCATAGGTATCATACACAAAGCGGTTGCCGAGGACGTGGTCAATATGGCAATGGGTATTCAGCAGCAACACTGGCCTGAGTCGTTTTTCAGCAATAAAAGCCTGCAAAATTTGCTGCTCCTGCACCTCCATACATCCGGGGTCAATGATGGCTGTTTCACCAAACGCATCGGCCACGATGTAGGTGTTTTCGCTAAACATGTTGAAGGTGAAGAAGTGAAGTAATGACATCGCAATGCTTTAAAAGGACATAAAAAAAGCCAATTCGTTGTTTGAATTGGCTTTCAAAAATTAAAATAGCTTATCGGTTCGAAAAAGCCGCCAAGTCGAACATCATGCTAAAGCGCAAGGTGTTTTCGAGCGGATTGCCACCCTGCAAGCGCGTGGTGGGTACCAAATAAGAGAAATTCAAATTGAATACTTGATACTTCAAGCCTGCGCCAAAGGTCAAATACTGACGACCGCCCTTGGTAGGGTGCTCGTAAAAATAACCCGCACGCAACGCAAATACGTTGTTGTACCAGTATTCCATACCCGCGCTGATGTTGATTTCACGTAATTCTTCGAGGCCACCGTTTGGCGCATCTCCAAAAGAACTGAATACACCCTCAAGCACCGTTTTTTGATTGGGATCTTGCCCCTGCGCCACAATCGGATTGCCATTACCATCAAACTGAATCTGGCCCGTAATCGAATCGCGTGCATAAATCGGATTCGAAGGCACCAACAATTTATTCAAGTCAAATGCAAAAGTAATGCTGTTATAATCATCAATTTCTGCGGTAATGGCCGTTCCCACACGCAAATTGGTGGGTAAAAAGTTGGAGTTGCCCGACTCCGTGTAGGCGATTTTCGCACCCAAATTGGTAATGCTGGCACCAAACGCAATTTTACCGTCTTTGCCCAACACCTCGGTTTCATTTTCGTAATAAGCCGAAATGTCACCCGCCGCTGATTGCCCAGGAATGGTTTGGTTATTTTGGTCTAAACCCGCAGCCAAATTCGAATAAATGTACCGCAAACCGATACCAATGCTAAAGTTATCACTGAGTTTACGCGCATATGCCCCGTCTATCGCCAGTTCATTCGGACGGAAATTGGCGATTTGTTCACCCGTAATACTCGTAAACGTGATATCACCCAATGAAAAATAGCGCAAAGAGGCGGCAAAAGTCTGTAAGTCGTCTATTTTCTTGTAAAATGACAAATACGACAAGCTGATATCAGGCACCAAATTGCGTAACCACGGCGTATAATTCATCGCCACACCCATTTCTTCTTCGGCAAAAGCCAATTTGGCCGCGTTCCAGTGAATGGCATTGGCATCTGGCGAAATGGCCGCACCAACATCTCCCATACCACCTGAACGTGCATCAGGAGAAATCATCAAAAAAGGCACAGCCGTTGTAATCGTATTTAAATCAGCACCACCAAGCTGCCGCCTGTTGGTCAACTGTGAGTGGCCTTCTGTGATTGCGGCAAGACTAAAAACGGTTGTCAGCGCAACCAAACGAAATTCCGACATATAAAAATCAAATTTGTACAAATATAGTTGAATGCAAAGGCATTACTTAACGTAAAATTACAAGCTTTTCTGTTTCTTGCACACTTTCGCCCTCTGGAGAACGCAATCGCAGTCGGTAAATGTACACACCTCTCCCAATTCTATCACCAAAATCATCTAAACCATCCCAATGCAACTGATTGGCATGGAAGCCTGGCGTAAGCACGGTTTGTTGGATGCTTTTTACGAGTTTACCGCTCACAGTATACACCTGTAAAATAGCCTCTAAAGGTTGATTTGGACGATTATGGTCGAAATGGAAGGTGGTGTTGGTGGTAAATGGATTGGGGTAATTCAGCAGGTTATCGATGGCCAATTTGGCATCCTCCGCCACCACAAAATCGAGGGAGGCCTCTCCAGAATTGTTGTGCACGTCCCACACCTTCATGCTCAATCCATAATTTCCTGGTTCTAGCTGAAAAAATGGATAGCGAATTTCTCCCCGCGTATAATCGTCTAAAGATGCCTCATAAAACTGGTTGAGAATGATGGGACTGTTGATTTCCTGGTTTCTTATGAGGGTGATGTCACGACCGATGCCCGAACCGACAGTATTGATGCCGCTGATGTCGCTGAGTTGGGCGAAAAAGAGCGGACTTTGGTTGGTGATGCCGCCATTTACAAAGCTGCGGTCGTTCATGTAGAGTTTAATTTCGGGACCAATAGCATCGGGTAAAAAATTAGTATCGGTGCCTCCTACAATCACATTCCTGAAATCTCCTGCTGCATCGGTTAGGTTGTTGGTGGCATGCAAGTTTATCCGTCCAAAACCATAGTTGTAGGCAATGTCACGTGGTACGATGAAGGTAAAACTCCACTGGCCATTGCTGATGGTGGCGCGACCGCGGTAAATAACGTTTCGGTATTCTGAATAGGTGGTTAAACGCGAGCCGGCATCATTTACCAGGGTATTGATTTGCGAGGGTTTGTCGAGCACCGTTGGCGTTAATACCCCAGTAAAGTTATTAAGGAGTTGTCCAGCACGATCTCGCATATCGCCCGTAATGGTAACTCGCGCCAACGCACGCAAAGTATCTGGCACAGGATTCACCTGCACATTGTTGATGCTGGCTACTTCCGCCACTTCCTCAGGATAAGCTAAGGTGAGGGCTGGGTCGCCAAGTAGACAAAAATTCCGGGTATTTACGGCGCTGAGCTCGGGATTGGAAGCATTCATGAATACTTCCCCTAGCGTTTGATAACCCGAAGCACTGCGCCGGAACAGCTCATCGCGATATACCCGCGTACTCAGCGAAAAATTGAAATTAGTAAACGTCACCCGGGTGGTCGTCATCAAAGCGATGGCTCCACCCACTGGGTTCAACAGCACCCACTCGCCTGCACTGGTGAAGGTTGGATTGTCGTAGCGCGTAAATTCGCAAGTAGCAGTAAGCATCATCGGCAATTTACTGCCGCTGTTCCAAGCCTGAATTTCGGGTATGGTGAGCACCCGCTCTTCAGCCCAGCCATTGATGCCGCCGTGGCCCATGTAGCCAACAATCAAAGCCCCTAAATTCATGCGGGCATTGATGTCGCGGTTTACTTCTGGAAAACGGGTGCCGCCAGGTCGAGAAACTTGACGATAGGCATCAAAATACACTTTTTGTATGCGTCCCACCGGATATTTCGCATTGATGTGGGCGGCCATTATCTCGGTGTCGTCAAGGTGTAGATTACCGTCTTCGTCATCAGCCACCAGTAAAATTTGATTTTTCCAGTCTCCAGAATTACCCGCATCCAAATAGCCTCGTATTTTATCGACCATTTGTTGGGCTTGCTGGGCGTTTTTCGCAGGAAGTCGGCCAATGGCTACATCCATGCGGTCGGAACCATTTACCGCAAACGCGCCCTCGCTGTCATCGAGCAATCCGAAATAGCTGTCGGCGCAATAAGAAAGGAGCGGATCATTGGAATTTGGACTCTGAAAAGTTGGCACCCAGTTGGCGTTGCCTGCTAAGCGGTGTTTGTAGTCGTAAGAAGCCGACCCCAGCAAGAGCAAAAAGCGTGGCTCTTCCCCGGAAGCCGCCCTGTCGTACAGCATTTTAACCAGCGCACGAATGGCGGTGATGTCTTGTCGGCCCGAAGAAAACTCATTGTAAACTTGCATGGGGGTGACCACCAAGCTGGTAATGTTATCGCGCTGCTGGTGCAAACTTGCCAACTGATTCGCTTGATTTAAGAAGGCCGACGGAGCAATAATCACCATGTCGATGTTGGCACTGGCATGCAGATTTTGATTGCCTACCTGTTCTACCAAAATTGGCGCCGGAAAATTTGCACCCGTAAACACCATGAAAGTGCGTAAGCTATCGGTAGCCGCTACAAAGGCTGCCCCCCGTGCGCTGGAGGTGAGTGCCATGCGTCGGGTGTTTGCCAAATCGGTCACGTCCCAAACTTCATGGCTGGTGTTGATGCCGGCGACGTCAAATTGGGTGCGTTGGCCCACTGCCACGGAGTTTTTATCGCTAAAAATAAAAGAGCCGGTTTGACCATTCATGTTTAGGTCGGCACGGCCTTGCAATTCTATATAATCGAGCCAGCCTTGTGAAAAATTATTGGGCTTATTGTAAGTTAGGTTGATGGTGATGTTGTTGCTGTTGGCCGCGTAAGTAGCATCCACCATGGCTTCGCGCATAAAATTATCGAGGTAATAGCTGGTCACCGCGTTAATGGGAATGGTGTTCACCACACTGCCGTTGGCGCGAACCACAAAAGAAGAGGCGGCTCCCAAGCTACGCGCTGCCACCGCTGTTCGGATGCGAATGGGCTCCGAAGTAATTAAATTGGGCAACTGGAAGCTGAAATTTCGGGAAAGGTCTAGGTCGAAAAGCTCGCCATACCATTTGCGGCCGCTGCGAATGAGGTTCCTTTCGTCGCTTTGGTGCTGCGTTATGGCGTCATAAGAAGTAGTAGTATTGGTGGCAGGACCAGGTGCTGCCAAGTTTTGCACGCGCTGACCGGGGGCGCCAGCCACGGTTATGAAGTAATAATTAGTATCGGCGTACAAATTATATTCATGCTGATATTGGCCATTTGCAGCGTTAAAGCGCCATTTATGCGCGCCCTCTCCGTAGAAAAGCACGTAGTCATTGGCATCGAAACTGCCGTCACTTTCTCCAAAAACGAAAATGGGATTTTCTACAAGGTCATCGCGCCTAAACACTGCGTTGGCCTCGGGCAACATGCCTCCGCCGTTGCCGTAGACGCGCAAATTTCGAGGATCGAAGCTGCCAGGACTCAAGCCCATGCTGCTCAAGGTGCTGGCCGACAAGCGGTACATGCCATCGCGGGCAACTCCTATTTTATACCAATTGCCAGATGAAAGCACAGAATTGCTAGCGTACACTTGGCTGGCAGCTTGACTGGTTGCTAAATTGTTGGTGGCGGTTGTGCTTACGGTGAAGCTCATCAGCCGCTCCAATTGCCCATTACTGGCATTGCGGCGCACTGCTTTTACTTGATAGTGGGTTTGTTGCTGCTTTTTAATGGTAACATTTTGCTGGCTGACTTCAAAATCTGTTGGCCAGTCGCTTAACTCTAAGGCAGCCCGCTCTTCGGCTGGCACCACTTCAGCTGCGACAGCCAGTATTGAAATACGAAGGCTTCCGTTCAGCTTCCCAAAATAAACGGGTACAGACGCCCTGGTGCCTGTGTAACCACAATTCAAACAGTTTAATCTGTTGAAAAATTGTTGATCATCAATCTCATGCTTGGTTGCTGAGCCCCACATCAGTTCAATTTGGTCCTGCCCCATTCCCACCAATGGAAAAAAGGAAAGTGCTATCAAGCTCAAAAGTTTATTCAAGTTCATCAGGTTGTGCATTTTTAACATCTCTATAACTACCGCAACAATTAGTTAGTATGTTTGCGCAACAAATATGCCCAAGTCTGGTATAAATTTTTGATGAAAAACAAAAAATCAGTACTTTAAAATTGGTTCATAACTTAAAAAGTATAAAATTCACGTTTCCGATAAACCGTAGAAATGCAGAAAAAGCTTTTGATTGCCTTGATTATCTTGTTGTGTGTGGGTCAAACCAAGGCGCAAGATGTAGGCTATTCACAATTTTATGCCAATCCACTTTACCTCAATCCAGCTTTTGCGGGTAGCGGAGTAGGCCCACGGTACATTCTTAATTACCGCAACCAATGGCCTAGCTTGCCGGGCAACTTTGTGACTTATGCTGCTTCCTACGATCAGTATTTCAGCGCCATCAACGGCGGTTTAGGCATTCAGGTGCTCTCCGATCAAATTGGTGATCAAAATTTTCAGCACAATCAGGTGGCCATCATGTATTCAAACAACCTCGCGCTCAACCGAAAGTGGGCATTGAAAACAGGTTTCCAATACATGTTTGCACAGCGTTCGTTAAACTGGCAAAACTTAATTTTCCCCGATGAAATTGATGCCCGTTTAGGCGTTCAGCGAGGCACAACCGCTGAAAACCTGCCAGGACAAAACGTTACCAATGCCAACATGCATGATTTCAGCGCAGGCGCTATTTTGTTTTCAGAGCAATTTTATGGCGGATTTGCGGTGCATCACCTCACCCAACCTAACCAATCACTTATTCCACCCGGCGTGGTACCTTGGAACCTCCGCACTACCATTCATGCTGGTGCCAATTTTGAAGTGGTTCGCGGTACCCGCAATCGTCCCGGAACAACTTTATCACCCAACATCATTACCATGTTTCAAGGACCGGCAACACAGGTAAACGTGGGAACTTACATCACACGTGGCCCTGTCGTGGGTGGCGTTTGGTACCGTTTTGGAGATGCCTTTATCTTGTCGCTAGGCCTCCAACAGGGCGTTTTCAGGATGGGCTACAGTTATGACATTACTACCTCGAGAGCACGGGCTGCAGCGCTTGGATCTCATGAAATTTCCTTCGCCGTTCAGCTCGAATCGAAAGAAAGAAACCCCCGTCGCAAGATGGTTAAAATAAAATGCCCCACTTTTTAGTTACTTTAGCCCCCGCTATCATAAACAAATTGCTTAGCAAATGAAAAGCAACAAATTAATTCTCACAGGAGCAGTACTTGCTGGCTCCTTATTTTTGGGAGCATGCTCGCAAAAATCAAACAAAACAGGCTGGAACTATAACGACCCCAAGAATGGTGGTTTCGAAGTGGTGAAGTATAAGGAACAGCAAACTGGTCCAGGCCTCGTACTTATACAAGGTGGAACTTTTGTGATGGGCGCTACTGAGCAGAACATCGCGCACGACTACGACAACATCTCCCGTCGGGTTACGGTAGCTTCATTTTACATGGATGAAGCCGAAGTATCGAATATCGACTGGTTAGAATATACCTATTGGTTGGGTCGCGTTTTCGGTGAAACTTACCCAGAGGTATTCAATGCCGCTTTGCCCGATACTACCGTTTGGCGCCGTGACCTCGGCTTTAATGAGCCGTTTGTAGATAACTATCTACGTCACCCTGCCTACCAAAATTATCCAGTAGTGGGTGTGAGTTGGAAACAAGCCAGTGACTATTGTGTGTGGCGTACCGACCGCGTGAACGAGCAAATTTTGGTCGATCGCGGTTACATCAAGGCCAATCCGAACCAATATGGTGAAGAAAATTTCAACACTGGTTCTTATTATGCTGGTTTGTACCAGCCCGAGGTGCGCAAAGCTCGCAAAGACCTCAACCCGAACAGCGACACCCGCAACATCCGCCCCGAAGATGGTGTTATGCTACCTGCATACCGCCTCCCAACAGAGGCAGAATGGGAATATGCAGCGCAGGGATTAATCGGAAACTCAGACCGTGAAAACATCAGCGACCGCCGCTTGTATCCTTGGAATGGACTCGGGGTTCGTTATTCAAAAGGCAGGGCCCAAGGGGATATTCAGGCCAACTTTAAGCGTGGTCGTGGTGACTACATGGGTGTAGCCAATCGTTTAAACGATAACGCAGCACCTACTGCACCTGTGAAGTACTATTGGGCAAACGATTACGGTTTGTACAACATTGCGGGTAACGTAAATGAGTGGACAGCCGATATTTATCGTCCGATGACCTACGCCGATGCGCAAGACTTCAACACCTACCGCGGTAATGTGTACACCTTGCCTAAAAAGGATGCCGATGGGTATATGGAGAAAGACAGCTTAGGCCGTGTTTCAACCGAATTAGACTTTAAGCGCTACAGCAATCCAAATGTGATTGATTACCTCGACAGCTTGGCCATGTACAACGAGCGCAACAGCTTGATCTCGAATCAAACCCGCGTGTACAAAGGTGGTAGCTGGAGAGATTTGCCATACTGGTTGAACCCAGGTACCCGTCGTTACCTTGACGAGAACATGAGCCGCGACGACATTGGTTTCCGTTGCGCCATGACCCGCGTAGGTAGTCCGGGCGGCACAAAGCGCTAAGTGCATGCAGCATTGGATTGCTAGCACCGAGGCATATGTAAAAGCACAACTGCAAGGCGCAGAAGGCGGGCACGACTGGTGGCATGTTTACCGGGTTTGGCAGCTGAGCAAGCGCATTGCACAACAAGAAAGCGCCGACACACTCACTGTAGAGTTGTCGGCGCTTTTGCATGACATCGCCGACGCCAAATTTCACGACGGCGACGAGGAGCTGGGGCCAGCCCGGGCTACCGCCTTCTTGGAGCAATTAGGCGTGGATGCCCCGCGGGTGGCACACATCGGCAACATCATCCGGTACATGTCGTACAAAGGCGGCCACAATGAAGGGGCTTTTTATTCGCCCGAATTTGCGGTGGTGCGCGATGCCGACCGCCTTGATGCCATCGGTGCCATTGGCATTGCCCGCACTTTTAACTATGGCGGTTTCCGCAATCGGGCCTTGTACGACCCTGCCATACCACCACAACTGGGCATAAGCAAGGAAGCCTATAAAAATAGCACGGCGCCCACCCTCAACCACTTTTACGAAAAACTGTTGCTGCTCAAAGATGGCATGCTCACCGCAACAGGGAAGCAGCTGGCTGAAGCACGGCACGCATATATGCAGACTTTTGTAGACCGCTTCAAAGCCGAATGGGAGGGTTTGGATGGCTGAGCGATTGGAAGTAAGCTGCGCCATCATTGAACGAGACGGCTTGGTGCTGGCTGCCCAACGCAGTGCCGCCATGAAGCTGCCGCTCAAATGGGAGTTCCCTGGTGGCAAAATAGAAAAGGGCGAAAGTCCGGCAAGCGCACTGCTGCGTGAAATCCGAGAGGAACTGAGCGTGGAGCTCGAGCTGCTGCAGGCGCTAGAGCCGCAGGCTTTTCAGCCAAGTCCTGAGCTCGAATTAGTACTTTATCCCTTCATCGCCCGTATCCTAGCCGGTCAGATTCAGCTAGCCGAACACGCCCAGGTGAGGTGGTGCACTGCTGCAGAGTTGCAAGCATTAGATTGGGCGGAGGCAGATTGGCCGGTATTGAGGGCGTATCTCAACATTTGATCGCACTTAAATGTATCTGGAGAATACAGCACCCGTTATTTGCTTAATCCTGATTTTCATTGCTCGTGTCGTTGGTTATAATTAGCATTAGAGCCGCTAGGATGTATTGCATCTTAAATTATGATGATTGAGTTTATCTGCATAAAGCACATTAACTTTTGGTCCTGAAACAATTACTACTTATCGTTTTCATATAAGCGTCGGCCCTCACAAGCCAAGCACAAAGCTGTGCACCTTTTCTATTACAGTCTCCCAACCAACAAGCTGAGCCTTTAGATCAAGTCGATCGTGGCTATTTATGGCAGAAAATTTGGACCAAGTGCTATGACATTAACGCCAGATGGTGGCGTACAGTTTATTACGGTAGCTCAAATTTGGTATTTCAGTCATGGTACACAAGGAGCGCGTGGGTATTTGGCCAAACTGAACGCCCAATTACAATTGGAGTGGGATACCCTTTACGGTCAAGAATCGCAGTGGGTAGGCAATCGTGATTTGGTGCGTAAAGCGGACGGTCGTTTATATAGCTGCGGCGAAATGGGCATTGTGAATGGCGTAACTCCCTTTCATTACGGCTGGCTGAATGCTCATTCACCTACTGGTGGTCATTTGTGGCAACGATTTTATCTGCCCTTTGGCGATGGTGAACGGGAAGAAGGCCAACTAGACGCCATCCGGGCCCATCCCGATGGAGGTTTTGTGATGGCGGGACAGGCGCGGGCATATGGGCCATCCATTGCCAAAGGCCAGCACGCTTGGCTATTGAAGGTAGATAGTTTGGGTTGTTTGGTGCCGGGTTGTGCGGTTGGCATCAAAGAACTAACGCCCGAAGCGGTGTATTTAAAAGTATGGCCTAATCCTGCCCAGGGTGAGGCTTTTGTATTGTACAAATCAGAAAAGGAATTGCCCGGGGCGGTATTGGTGCTCACCGACATGCTCGGTCGCGAACGCCGCCGCGCACCCGTACCCGAAACCGATGCCCAATACCACCTCCGCCTCCACGATTTAGAGGCCGGCCTGTATGTGGTGCAGTTATGGCATCAGGGGCGTTTGGTGGCTAGGGAGAAATTGGTGGTGCAGTGATGCCAAATTTCCCATTTCGAAAACCCCGTTAAGCACAAAAAAAGCGGCCCGAAAGCCGCTCCCAAAAATGAAAAAAACAATTATACGGCCTGTTTCGAGGCGTAATAGAAGGCTGCGCCTGCAAGGGCCAAGTCTTTCAAAATGGTAGTCATGGCCATTTGATCACCGCCCATGACGGCTGGCAAGTGAATGCTCAGCACAAAAACGAGCAACAAAACGCCCAGCAAGGTGGCCGCCAATTGCGCCATTTTACCCAGCATGATGGCCACCGCTGCCGCTACCAAACAGGCACCCGTGAAATACACCCAAATTACGCCACCGGGAATGGCCGAGGGAACCAAGCCCGCCATGTCGTTGGCAGCCATAAAATGCATCAAACCGAAAACGGCGAAAGGGAGGGCAAAAAGGTATTTGCCAATTACGTCAAGCTTGTTCATGCAATAGGTATTTAAAAGGTTTAATATGTAAATACATATATAACTGCAAATTAGTTGATTACATATTTACAAAAAAACTTTTAACACCTAAGTTATCAACGGAAGAAAAGCAGCACCTGCCCTTTTTCAACGGTATTTCCGACTTCCACCACCAGCTTATCCACAATGCCTTGACCGGGTGACTTGAGGACATTTTCCATTTTCATGGACTCCAGCACCAAAAGAGGGTCGCCTTTTTGCACTTCTTGCCCGGGTGCGGCCACCAAACGCAGCACCAGCCCTGGCATCGGCGCCTTCAACTCATTTATTTTCTGCACCGCGCCTGCATCGATGCCCAATTTATGGAGCATGAGGTCGAGTTCGGTTTTAAGCGTCACCTCAAAAGTGCTTTGGTTCACGCGTACTTGCAGGTTTTGGCCTTCCTGCCCCAACAGCTCCACTTGGTAGCCCTTGCCGTTCACCAGCAAATGCAGGCGGTCGGCATCGAGCCTGATGGCATCGGGTTGCAGCATTTTACCATTCAGCAAAAGTCCATTTCCTTGCTTTTCGATTCTAAATTTTTTGCCTTGGAGTGTTACTTCAAACATCTTTCTCGTATTTGCGTTGCCAAAACTACTAATAATGCCCAAATTTGGCGTTCTTAGCTTGCTATAATTGCATTTTCATGTACAAACACCGTCTCCTATTCGTTCCTGTGCTGGCCCTTTTCCTCGGCTGCAACAGCAATAAAGCCCTTGTAGAAGTTGCTGAGCCTGCTCCACCCGAAAAATACACACCGCATGTAAACGACGACTACCGCGCGAGCCGTCCGCTCGATATGAAAATGGTGCACACCAAACTCTACCTCAAACCCGATTTCAGCCAAGCTTGGATGTACGGCACAGCTTACCTCACCGTGACCCCGCACTTCTATCCTTCCAAAAAAATTACCCTCGATGCTCAGGGTTTTCAGATCAACCGGGTGGAGCTGGTGGGCAGCGATTTTTTCAAGCCCTTGCAATACCAGTACGACGGTCGGCAGCTGCACATCGAACTCGACCACACCTACAGCGCTGGGGTGAAAGTGCAATTGCTCATCGACTACATTGCCAAGCCCAACGAGCTCAAGGACGTGAGTGGCAGCAGTGCCATTCAAGGGGCCAAAGGTTTGTATTTTATCAATCCAGACGGGGCCGACAGCACCAAGCCTGTACAACTCTGGACACAGGGAGAAACCGAAAGCAATTCGTGCTGGTACCCCACCATCGACGCGCCCAATCAAAAAACCTCACAGGAAATTTACCTCACCGTTGACACCGCTTTCGTTACCTTATCAAACGGCGAGCTCATTTACAGCACCGACAATGGCGACGGCACCCGCACCGACTACTGGGAGCAAAAGCTGCAGCATGCCCCCTACCTCACCATGCTGGCCGTGGGCAAATTTTACGTTGCGCGCGAGCAATGGCGTGGCAAGGAAGTATCTTATTACGTAGAGCCTGAATTTGCTGCTACCGCTGCCAAAACCTATCCCAACACCGTAGCCATGCTCGAGTTTTACAGTAATTTGTTGGGCGTGCCGTATCCTTGGGACAAATACGCCCAAATTTCGGTGCGCGATTATGTGTCGGGTGCCATGGAAAACACTGGGGCTGTGATTTTTGGGGAGTGGGCGCAGCGCACCGAGCGCGAACTGCTCGACGGCAGCTCCGAAAGCACCGTGGCCCACGAAATGTTCCACCATTGGTTTGGCGATTTGGTAACCGCCGAAAGCTGGAGCAACCTCGCCATCAACGAAAGTTTTGCCACTTACGGCTCTTACCTCTGGGATGAGCATAAGTACGGCGCCATGGAGGCCGACCGCGGTTTGTACGGCAATCTGAGCGGCTACCTCAACGAGTCGAAGCGCAAACAAGTAGATGTAGTGCGCTTTTATTACGAGGACAAAGAGGAAATGTTCGACGGCCATTCTTACGCCAAAGGCAGCCGCATTCTCCACATGCTGCGCAAGGAAGTAGGCGACAAAGCCTTTTTTGCTGCCCTGAAGCTGTTTTTAACCCGCCATGCCCACCAGGCCGTAGAAGTGCAGCAGCTGCGTTTGGCTTTTGAAGAAGTTACGGGCCGCGACCTTAACTGGTTCTTCAACCAGTGGTTTTATGCCAAGGGGCATCCCGTGCTCGATTTCAACTACGCTTACGATGCCGAAACGGCCGAAATTGTGCTCAAAATCACCCAAAAGAAATCGGGAGAAGAGGTGCCTTTGTACCGTTTGCCGATGCAGGTGGACATATACACCGCCGACAGTAAGACCACACAGTCTATTTTATTCACCCGAGAAACCCAGGAATTCCGCTTTAAAAGCGAGCGGCCCTTGTTGGTAAATGCCGATGCAGACAAAATACTCCTCTGCGAAAAAACCGAAAACAAAACCCGCGAGCAGTACCTCGTACAATTTCAGCGCGCGCCCTTGTTTTTAGACCAATACGAGGCCCTGTTGTACTTGCGTGGCCTCAAAACCGACCTGCAAGCCCGTAGCAGCTACCTAGACGCCATGCAGCACGCGTTTTGGTTCATGCGGCAGTTTGCCATCCAGCAATATGATTTTACAGACTGGAAGAAGGACGCCAATCTGTTGGTGTTGCTGCAAAAACTTGCTAAAGAAGACCCCAACAGCTCCGTACGTGCCGCAGCTGTTGCCAAATTAGGTGAAGTGGATGCTTTGGCCTACGGTCCGTTTTTCTTAGAAATTTTAACCCAAGACAGCTCCTTCCGGGTTATTGGCACCGCACTGCCCTTATATGCCAAAACCGATTCGGTAAAGGTAATGGACCTTGCTAGGGCCCTTGAGCCACATCGGTTGGTACGTGGCCAGGTGTTAGAAGTATATGCTGCTTACGGTGATGCGGACTTGGCCGACTTCTTCGAAAGCAGCTTCGCACCGGCCCAAGGCTGGGGCAAGGTAGTCATTCTACAGCGGTACAGCCAGCTGGCACAGCGCCTCGACAACGACGTCCTCACCCGGAAGGCTTTGGCTTTTATGAAGCATGTGCCCAGTCGCAGCAACAACGTCTACCTCTCCCGCATTGCTTCCCAAGAAAGCTTAAAGCTGGCGGCTTTGTTGCCGCCAGCTGAATACTAGTTGGTCAGTGCCCTTTTCCACAGAAAAATCAGTCTGTGGATAATTTGCACAGCTGTAGTTTTTTAATTACTTTTGCATCGAAATTGAGTGAGGGGACCGAAAGTCCCCTCTGTCATTTGAGTATGATAAACGAAGTCAGAAACAAGGTTTTACAAACGTTAGAGCGGCTTTTGGCCGACAATGCCCACTTTGTGGTGGAGGTGAACATTTCGCCCGACCTCAAGCGCATTGGGGTGGCTTTAGATGGTGACCTGGGTGTAGACATTGATTTTTGTGCTCAGGTGAGTAGAGAACTTGGCAACGAGTTAGAGACCATCGAAGGTTTGGGTGCGTATGTGTTGGAGGTAAGTTCGCCAGGTGCGGATACGCCCATGAAGTTGCTTCGGCAGTTTCCCAAGCATGTAGGCCGCGAATTAAAAGTGGTACTAAACGACGGCAGTGAATTTAAGGGCACGCTCGAAGAGGTGGCTGGCGATGAACTCAGCCTCGTTTACAACCACAAAGAAAAAGGCAAAAAGGCTGAAGTGCGCACCCGCGTGCTGCCCTTCAGCGAATTAACATATGCAAAAGTCATTATATCCTTTAAATAAGAAAGCATGAACAGCAGCGAACTGATCGAATCCTTTTCGGAGTTTAAAGAACTCAAGAATATCGATCGCGCTACCATGATGCGCGTTTTAGAAGACGTATTCCGCAGCATGGTTCGCCGCAAATTCGGTACCGATGAGCACTTCGACATTATCCTCAACACCGAAAAAGGTGATTTGGAGATTTGGAGAAACCGCGAGGTAGTGGAAAACGATTCGGAAGAAGTTGGTCAATCTGACAGAATCACCCTGAGTGATGCCCAGAAGATTGAGCCCGATTTTGAAGTAGGCGAAGAGGTTTCGGACGAGATTAAGCTCGGGGAGTTTGGTCGCCGTGCGATTTTAGCCGCGCGTCAAACCTTGGTGCAGCGCATTTTGGAGCTCGAAAAAGACAACATCTACCAAAAATACAAAGACCGTGCAGGTGAAATTGTAACGGGCGAGGTATATCAGATTTGGAAGAAAGAAATGTTGATTCTTGACGACGAGGGTAACGAACTGATTTTGCCGAAGACCGAGCAGATACCTGCCGACTTCTACAAAAAAGGAGATGCCGTTCGTGGGGTTGTTTTGCGGGTAGAAACGCAGAACACAACGCCTCGCATCATTATTTCGCGAACAGCGCCGGCCTTTTTGGCCCGTTTGCTCGAATTAGAGGTGCCAGAGATTTTCGACGGCTTGATTACCATCAAAAACATTGTTCGGGAGCCAGGTGAGCGAGCAAAAGTGGCTGTAGAAAGCTACGATGACCGTATTGACCCTGTAGGTGCTTGCGTAGGCATGAAAGGTTCGCGGATCCACGGCATCGTTCGGGAGCTGCGCAACGAAAGCATTGATGTCATCAACTTCACTAATAACATACAGCTGTACATACAGCGGGCTTTGAGTCCGGCTAAAATCAGCAATATGGAGCTCGACACCGAACGGAACAAGGCAAGCGTTTACCTCAAGCCCGACCAAGTGTCGTTGGCCATCGGTAAGGGCGGTCACAACATCCGTTTGGCAGCCAAGCTCACAGGCCATGAAATCGACGTTTTCCGTGACATCATAGAAGACGACAGCGATGTGGACTTGGACGAATTTGCCGACGAAATCGACAGCTGGATCATCGACGAACTGAAGAAAACCGGCTTGGACACGGCGAAAGCTGTACTAGCTGTTGGACCAGAAGAACTCGTGCGCCGCACCGAGTTAGAAGAGGAGACGGCTGCACAGGTGCTGGCCATACTCCGCGCAGAATTTGAATAAGTATATCGTCGCAAAGCGCAGATTACCAATAAATAGAGGGAATGTCAGAAGGAAGTATCAGGATAAAAAAGGCGGCCACCGAGTTTAACATCAGTGTTGGCCACGTGGCGGACCACCTTGCAGCCAAAGGCTTTGAGATGGATGCCAATCCGAACGCCAAAATCACCGACGAGATGTATGGTGTGTTGCTGCGCGACTTTGGTCAGGATAAAAAAATCAAAGAGCAGGCAGCTCAAATCACCATTGGCACCAATAAAAAGGAAGATGTGGTTTTGGGTAAGGGGGATTTTGGTCCTGCTACCAGCACCCAATCCGAGCCAGAGGCTGATGAAGTGCTTATTAAGGGCTTGAGCAAACCCGCTGTGCCCCAGGCCAAGCCAGCCGTGAAACCCGTTGAAGCGCCCGCCCCGGTGGTTGAAAAGCCAGCGGAAGCCGTACCAGCTGCCAAAGCGCCTGTTGAAGCCGAAAAATCGGGTTTAAAGGTGTTGGGCAAAATAGACCTCAGCACAGTGGGCAGGGGTAAATCTAAGCTTACGGTAGAACCTCCAAAAGCAGCTGCGGCACCAGCGGCAGCCCCCAAAGTTGAAGCGCCAGCGGCGGCATCCCCTCAGCCAGAAGCAGTTGCGGCAATTCCAACGCCTGCGGCCCCAGTTGAAAAGCCAGCGGCCGAAGAAAAGGCGGCGCCAGTGGTGGCTGAAAAGCCCAAAGAAGCGCCTGAAGAAGCAGCCAAAATAGCACCAGTGGTTGAAAAAGCAGCTGAATCAGCGGCTAAGAAGCCAGTGGCAGCAGCAGACAAACCAGCAGCAGCAGATAAAACAGCAGCAGCAGGCAGACAAACCAGCAGCAGCAGATAAAACAGCAGCAGCAGGTAAACCTGCAGCAGCAGACAAACCAGCAGCCAGCAGTCCGAATATTGCGGACGCACCAGCGGCACCCGTTTCAAGCGATAAAACCGAAGACGAAGATGTGGTGCGTGCCAAAGCCGACAAGCTGCAAGGCACCACGGTGTTACGTACCATAGACCTCAGTCAATTTGAAAAGCGCAAACCCGTAGCCAGCTCGAGCGATAGCAGTGTTGGTCGCCGCAAGCGCAAACGCAAAGACAGTCCCGGCGGTGCCGCCGCCCCAGCAACCAAAGGCGCCACACCAGCTGCCAATGTAGACCGGCCTTTACGTTCACCCAACGCACCTGGCACCATGCCGCAGCGCCCGCAGGGCAACCGTCCACATGGCGGTGGTCCTGGTGGTCCCGGCGGCAATCGCCGTGGTCCAGCAGCGCCACTCGGACCAAAAGCCGAACCTACCGAAAAGGAAATCCAAGATCAGATCAAGGCCACCATGGCCCGTCTACAAGGCGGTGCCAAAGGCGCTAGCCGTGCTAAATACCGCAAACAACGTCGCGATGACCATGCCGTTCGGGATGGTGCAGAGCTCAACGAAGACGGCAAAATGAAAATGCAGGCCACCGAGTTCCTCACCACGGGTGAACTCGCCGGCTTGATGGATGTGCCCGTTGGTGAAGTAATCATGAACTGCTTTTCGCTCGGGTTGGTAGTAACCATCAACCAACGCCTCGATGCCGAAACGATTACTTTGGTGGCCGATGAGTTTGGTTACGACGTAGAATTTATCTCAGCCGACGCTAACGAGCCGGAAATTGAGGAAGAAAACGACGAGGACAACCTCACCGACCGTTCACCGATTGTGACGATCATGGGACACGTTGACCACGGTAAAACCTCCTTGCTCGATTTCATCCGCAAAGAAAACGTTATTGCTGGCGAAGCTGGTGGCATCACCCAGCACATTGGTGCCTATGCTGTAAAGCTCGCCAACGATAAACAAATCACCTTCCTTGACACCCCAGGTCACGAAGCCTTTACGGCCATGCGTGCCCGTGGCGCCAAGGTAACCGACATTGTAGTGATTGTGATTGCGGCTGACGACAGCGTTATGCCACAAACCAAAGAAGCCATCAGCCACGCACAAGCGGCCAATGTGCCTTTGATATTCGCCATCAACAAAGTAGATAGGCCTGGTGCCAATCCTGAGCGCATCCGCGAACAACTTTCTGGTATGAATATATTGGTAGAAAGCTGGGGTGGCAAGTACCAAGACCAAGAGATTTCAGCCAAATTTGGGCAGAATGTAGACTTGCTCTTAGAGAAGATTTTGTTAGAAGCCGAGATCCTCGAACTCAAAGCCGACCCTAAAAAGCGTGCTGTAGGTACCGTTATTGAAGCATCGCTTGATAAAGGCCGGGGTGTAATTACCACGGTGCTTATTGAAGGGGGTACCCTTGAAATGGGTGATCCTATTTTAGCAGGCGCCAACTACGGCAAGGTAAAAGCCTTGATGAATGAGCGCGGTCAACGTATTACCAAAGTAGGGCCTTCACAGCCCGTGCAAATATTAGGCTTTAACTCAGCACCCACCGCTGGCGACCGTTTTTACGTTACCGACTCCGATGCCGTTGCCAAGGACGTAGGCACCAAGCGCATGCAATTATTGCGTGAGCAGGGCATGCGTACCAAGAAACACATCACCCTCGATGAAATTGGCCGTCGTTTGGCGATTGGCAACTTCAAAGAGCTCAACCTCGTGGTAAAAGGCGACGTGGATGGCTCGGTAGAAGCCTTGGCCGACAGCTTGATGAAACTCAGCACCGACCAAATACAGGTGAACGTGATTCACAAAGGAGTGGGACAAATCAGCGAAACCGATGTTATGCTCGCTTCTGCTTCCGATGCCATCATTGTGGGCTTCCAAGTGCGACCGCTCGCCTCTGTGCGCAAGCTCGCCGAGCAAGAAGAAATTGACATCCGTACCTACAGCATCATTTACGATGCCATAGACGAAATAAAGTCGGCCATGGAAGGCATGTTGGCCCCTACGTTCGAAGAGAAAGTGGTGTGCACCGTACAAATCCGTGAGGTCTTCAAAATATCTAAAGTGGGCACCATTGCGGGTTGTATGGTTACCGACGGTAAAATCAACCGCAATACCAAAGTACGGGTACTGCGCGATGGCATTGTGATACATACTGGAGAGCTCGAATCGCTCAAGCGCTTCAAGGACGACGTGAAAGAGGTACTCAAAGGTTACGAGTGCGGTTTGAACATCGCCAACTTTAACGAAATCAAAGAAGGGGATATCATTGAAGGTTACGAGCGCGTTGAGGTGAAGGGTAAGTTGTAAGCTCCGTTCCTTAAACTAGGCAAGGCTGCTTTCTGCAAAGGAAGCAGCCTTTTTTGTTTCTACCTAGAGGCACTTGCCTTAGGAATTACCCCATGCAACAGCTCAATTATGTACACAGGTGCAAAATACTGTTGATGCCTTCATTTTGGAGCTGCGTTTAGCGTTAAACGCGCTTGCGTGTGCTTAGCTGCAAGCAAGCAGACCTTAGATGCTACTCCTGTTTTTAATGGCCTCCTACAAAGCAATTGCGTGGCGTGGCGGAAATTGGTGGTAGCTAGCGATGCCGCCGCAAAAGGTCTGTTAGGACTAAAAAGGCTGTTTGGATGCGATAACAAACTGCAGCTAAGTCACGAAGGAGCGGAGATCAAAACAAAAAACGATTCAGCCTGGCTTAAAAACAAAAAAGGCCCGCTTACCAGCGGACCTTTTTATACTTATCGGCTTGGAATTACTTCACAAAGCGAACTGTTTCTAAACCACTTGTGGTTTGTAAACGCAATTGATATAACCCTTTAGCAAGGTTTTGTACCTGTAATTGAAATTGGTTGTTCCCTGCGGTGAGATTAAAAGCCTCGGATGCCACCAACTGGCCTTGCAGATTAAAAATTTGAGCTGAAAGTTTCCCTGCTACCACTGATTCCAAAGTGACATTCATCACGTCTTGTACGGGATTGGGATATACCTGAACCTGAGCGAATTTATTTGTTGCCACCGACAGTGCGAAAGATCCAAAGAAATATTCTCTTTTGGTGTCATTCACATAACCGTTG
>Ga0209284_10001293_pt1 | contig 39012 bp, 41 predicted proteins | sample FRY03_FD_187211 | JGI IMG/M metagenome (GOLD analysis project Ga0209284, IMG submission 187211) | Freshwater microbial communities from Lake Fryxell liftoff mats and glacier meltwater in Antarctica - FRY-03 (SPAdes) (version 2) | ecosystem: Environmental > Aquatic > Freshwater > Ice > Glacier... | reverse complement strand
TCTAACAAAAAATCACGAAAAACTGTATTTTTTCTTTTCTCTTGAATTTTTTTCTGCCATATATCCAAAGACATAATGATGTATTATCAAATAAAATCTTTATATAGCTGTTCAATCCCATCAATCGTCTTCTCTCGAGGGAATGATTTAGGATCTATATGGATAAATTTCTTGTTTTTTACCTTCACAACAGCATCCACAATAGCTTGTGATGATTGTGGTTCAACAAAAACTACTTTACCATGAACAACCTCAGGTATTGATGCTACATAACTAGTGATTAATGGTTTTCACATACTAGAAACCTCTGCATGCACCGATCAAAATCACTCTGACAATGATGGAGCAACAATACAATCACTAGCTGCCACCAATGTACGTAAATTATCAAGAGAAAATCCACTAAATAGCTGTATGTTCTTGTGATATCACAAGTTACGTATTTTTTGTTTTGTCTCCATATCCCTCTTAGCATGAATCAGGTTACAAACAAAGAGAATATCTGGATATTGAGTAAATATAGTAGGCAAAGCCTCTATAAGATAGTCCAAACCTTTTGATTTACCACTATGTCCATAATACAGCAAAACAAAACGATCTCACCAGCCATATTTCTTTCTCCAATCTTTCATTGTTTTTTTAGAAACTTTTTTTGCATCCCAAAAATCACTATCTACTCCATTATACACAAGGCGAATAAGTCTATCAGGAACATGATACAGACATCTTATACTATTGAGCGTGTAGGTAGATACCACATGGTATGCCGTATAATTAAACAAAAAAATAAACCATTCAAATCACTTATACAACAAGGACTTTGGCCATTTTTTATAGACAGATCGAAGGTCACCAAAAACCTCATGCACAGTCAAAACAACCTTTTTACGAGTCAACAATCAAACAATCCATCAAGGGATCGCTCATCCATACGTACTTGTATGCACAAAATCGATAGAAAATCTACGACAAATCTTCCATCAAAGCCATACAGCAGAAAAAAGAAACGAAAATCTCCCTTTTCATGTTCTATATACAGCAATACCATCCAAGGATTCATAAACGGGTAGATGCGGAAAAAAACGTGATGTAAGCACAGTTATAGCGTATCAACGAGCCAAAAGTCTATGAGTAATATGCTCAAAAACTGTCTCAGCACCTCATCTATGAGGAGTATAATAATCTAATACGAACAATATATGTTTTTTCATCAGGGAAGTGCAGACAAATAGAACATATCAAACATAATCAAAACATGGAATAAAACAACTAAAAACAGCATCAAAAATTTGACAAAAAATATCGATCTATATACAATAATGGTATAACATTTACATATGACGACAACTAGCAAATATGAGTCACAATGAAGATACCAAATAAAAGCATCAAAAATTTGACAAAAAAGACATTTGTCTATACAATAATGATATAACATTTATATATGACAAGAAATATGACAACAAAAAAGAAAGTCATAATAAAAAAATCTCAAATAAGAACACTACATGATCACTTAGATCATCAAGTTTGCAAGTATTATCATAGACATTTTCGCATTGTACACCATAGTCATAACAGTTTAGCTCATTTCTGAGAATTAATCTTAGTTCTATTAGTTGGATCTATGAGTTGGATGTTTGCTGGGTGAATATGACTACCTAGTAACAATTCTTTCATATACCCACTACAACAAGTATCAACAATAGATTGTAGAACACAACAACGAGAGCAAATGGAAGCAGGATGTAAAATAAATCTACCACACATAACCAATGCAAACTACAATCAGTTTAGAGAAAGCCGTATACATAGACAAATATATACTGTACTCTTTGCTGCTCCATACAAAGCAGGACGAGATCAGAATATATGAGCTCATGCAGGGCTAGATATCGCAACAGCACGTGGAACACCATTACATTCCATAGGAGATGGACAAATTACTTATGCTTGACGACAAAATGGATATGGAAATGTTGTAAAAATAAAATATCTATTCAAATGACAGTACATCCATGCTGTATACGCACATATGGACACAATCCAAGTAGAGGCTGGTCAAAGTATATCAGCAGGACAACAAATTGGAACTGTAGGAAACTCAGGAACAACATTTGGAGCGCTAGGATGATTCCATGTACATTTTGAAATCACAAAAGATAATCATGGAAGACCTATGTACGGATATAATGGATGTCCTGATCTGAAAAAATGACATATGACAATCATTCAAGAGTGATTATGTAGGGAACAGCTACTAAATAATCTGTATGATCCTATCGTATTATTCGAACAAAATCGTCTATGACATATTATAGAAGAAACAATAGATAAAACAGAGGAAGTTATTCCTGAACAAGTAACAACTACAGAAGAAATAATAGTTCCAGAAAAACCCATCCCTGAACAAATAGTTGATTCACAACTACCACAAGAGGTTCTCCCTGAAAAATCTGTAGAAATAATAAACCCAGAAATTAAAAAAAACAATACAGTAGAAGGAATAACCCCAACCATACCAACACAACCAATAGAAAAAGAACCTCTAGTAGAAAAACAAGAACAAATACTTCATCCAGCTCCTGAAGTAGAAACTCTAGAACCAATATATATCTCAAATCAAATCGATGATATAGAAGGCCGTATTGGAGAAAAAATAGCATTCGACACAAAAGATCTATCTGAAGAAACAAAACATTTCTTCAGTAACTACGATATGTATATAAGCAACCACACATGATCCAATAACATAAAAGTTGGGTGAAATAAGGAGATAGAAATAAATTTCTACAAAAAAGATAGCAATACTAAATTCGTAGGGATATTGCCGTTTATACTTGATCTAATTCCATCGCAAACAAGTATCGTAAGTGATATAAATACACTACAACTCATATCACCAAACCCAAGCATTATTAAAATACAGTGAATAGCCTCAGGAAGAAGTTCTCTCATACTCAGCATAGACAACAATACTATCTACAAAATAGTATATACAATACAATAAAAAATATAAAATCAAAAAACTCCTCTATAGAGAGGAGTTTTTTGATAGGACTAAAAGAACTAGTCCTTCTTTGGAACAGGAGTCAATGTCAAAGAATAATCAGGAGAAGTATCTTTACTTTTTTCAGCATTTTTATAAATACTGACGTAAAAATCCCCTACCATATCTGGTCTAATTGTGATAGTCCCAGATATAGACTGCCCAGCAGTCCCATCTTTCTTACTAAAGTCCTTCATCCAAAGTCCCAAAGACTTGTAGTCACCATTCAAAGTAATTGCTTCCATTATAATATATCATAAGAATATAAAACATATTAAGCAGCATCTTCCTGAATCATCTCTTCTTTTTCCTTAGAGCTAGATGGTGTCTGCAATGCATCCAAAGCACTATCATCAAGAACTTGCTTACCTGTTCTCATCTCCTTGATTCTTGCTTGGATATCTTTTTCTAATGCTGTCTTTAACTTATCATCTTCTTGAAGAAGTGCGACAAATTTCTCTTTTCCTTGAACTTTTTGATTACCAATAGTATAGAATGCTCAAGCTCTCGTTACAAGATTGAGAATACTAGCTGCCTCAACGATATCTGTATACGTATCATATCATTTATTCCATAAAACAGGCAGCTCTACATTCTTAAATGGAGCAAATATTTTATTTTTTACTGTCTTAATCCTTGCAACATACCCAATCTGTTCCTTATCAACCATAACCTTATCTCATTTTCTAATTTCAATTCTCTGTGATGCAAAAAATTTCAATGCTTGTCATCCAGACGTTGTTTCAGGATTACCAAACATAACTCCTATTTTCATACGAATTTGATTAATGAAAATACAAGTAGTTCCTGTTTTAGCAAGAATAGAAGTTAATTTTCTCAATCATTGAGACATCATTCTTGCTTGTAGTCACATATAACTATCTCCCATATCTCCTTCTACTTCAGCTCTAGGAACCAACGCAGATACAGAATCAATAACTATCAATCTTACTGCTCCTGTCTTTGCTAATTCTTCAGCAATTTGTAGTGCTTGTTCACCAAAATCTGGTTGTGAAAGAATAAGCTCATGTGTATCTACTCATAATTTTTTGGCATATGATGGATCCAAAGCATGTTCTGCATCTATAAACGCAGCCACTTCTCCTCTCTTTTGTACTTCAGCAATAGCATGCAATGCTAATGTTGTTTTACCAGAAGATTCAGGACCATAAATTTCGATAACTCTTCCTTCAGGATACCCTCAACCAAGAATAAGATCAAGAATATACGAACCTGAGTGAAATGTACTAACCATACCAACGTTGGCATTGTCTCACATTTTCATAACTGCTCACTTTCCAAATTGCTTTTCAATGTTTTTAAATGCGTCTTGCAGTACTTGGTCTTTTGTAGACATGTGTATTCCATAAAAAATATAAAACTTCAGTTTAGCTTCATGACTATACATCCTGTTATTATGCAGCCCGATATCAATACAAGTACTCATATCAGATAACCACAAAGGTGTATAGAACATATGTACTCAACACAATCCAATAAGGTCTACATCGAGGTACGTCTCAAATATACAGAATACAAAATCATTGTCAAGAGATTTTTTAGTAGTCCAGAACTAGAGTTATAAATTTGTCAAAAAAATAGTTGATTTTGTCAAAATTGATTTGACACCGTCAAGGAAAAAATTAAGATACTAATATATAAAGTATGTATTTTACAATATAATAGATAAAAAATGAAAGCTCTCGACATTGTACAACAAGCATTGATTACATTTTTCAAACAAAATACCAATGAAGAATGACTCACCCTCAGAGAAATATCTACTGCCATAGGAGTGAAACATCCACAAACAACACTCAACAAACTAAATCAGCTAGTTCAATTATGACATTTCACAAAAGATTCACATGGATACAGACTTATCAAAGAAGAAATAACTCCCGAAGAAAATGATATCCTCTATATACCAATATATGGATTCGCTCAATGCGGAAACAAAGGATCTGCGATCGTGAACGAATATTCCCAAGAAAAAATGCCTGTCACTACAGCTATGGTTGGATCCAAAAATATTGGCAGCTGTTTCTTTGTGAGAGCAAAAGGAAATTCTATGGAACCTAAAATACAAGATGGTGATCTCGTACTCATAAAACAACAAGAACATTATGATATCAATGAATACATCTTTGTGATCCACAACGAATTACCAAAACTCAAAAGAATCATAAAAAAAGATGGTCAGCTAGCACTAGAGTCCGTCAATAGATTTTTTGATGATATTAGCATAGAAACATACGATAAGACCAAGGTTATTGGAGCAGTCAAAAGGGTTATAAAGAGCTTGTAACTATACTATTGCTTCTTTTTTTCTTGGTAATACATCATAACGCATATGTGAGACATACAATGCAGATTTACTTTTGCTAGTAAGTTCATTTTTGGGATCTACAATTCTTTCAATAACACCATCTTTCCCATTAGATTCAAATACACGCAACCTTCCATCACCCAATTTTTCTGTAACCATCGCAACATGATGGATACGATGTTTTGTTCACTGCACATCGATAGTAGGTATTTTTGATCATTTCCAATCATATGAAGGGTTCGTAGCATCCCAATACAGAAGATCTCAAGGCTCAGTTTTATTAAAAACAGGTGCATCTATAGATCAATTGGATGTAGATGATAATTTCTTAGCATCAAACTTTGTAAATAAAGATCTCGATGTCTGATCTCCTATTGCAAATCATGCTCTTCTCATAACATCACACATCAATCCAGAACAATCTACCGAAGGGTTTGGTTCTTTGATTAGTCTTGATCACATCTTATATTGTATAGGAGTTTTCTTATCTATCTCTTTTATCTCATTAATAGCTACAAGCGCTTTATCTCTTGGTTCATTATCATCATATTCTTCCAATTCTAATTTACTCTCATCAATAACGATATCATCTCCATCACAATCTTCATCAGGAACATAAAAGTCTTCATCTAGTTCAAATTCTTTACGAAAGTTATGCAATTTTTCAGAAAAATCCGCTTTTGCTTTTGCTTTATCCAAATTGATCAGAGACTCTCTTGCCTTCTCTATTTTAGAGTATAACGATAATCATATAGATTCTGATTCTTCGTCTCAAGCTAAGGATTTTTTTAATGCAGTTCCTAAAACCTTATCTTTAATAGCATCAACAATACCAGTACGAGTCAAATAATCATCCAAAATAGTATCCACTTGTTTTTCACCCAGAAACAAAGCAACATTCAAAAGAACATTTTCCTCCAATACATGCATCTCATCTCTCAGCTGAGACACAACTTCTGTTCTTACAGAATCTATCTGTTGTTTGTGTTGTTCTTTGAGTTCTTTATAAGATTCGGCCATGAGAAGAGGATATTATTAACCTAAAAGTTTTTGTGCAGCTTTTCCTAAAATACTAAATCTACTATTAAGATATGTTGCATAAGATCATCCCATAGCTCCAGATCGTATAGAAACATTTTCTTCAAACGTATCCTTCTTGAAAAGTTGATTAATGCCAGTATACACTCCTCATCTAACCCAGAGATTATGGTATGAAAAATAATCATAGATCAGAGTACGAGGAGTAAGAGAAGCTTGATTGATAAGACGATTAGATGCATTAGCAAGTCGAACAACTTCCTTTGGATCAGAAAACAAGATATCAAAACCATCAATTTTATATTTACCTCCTTCATAAATATTAATCTTCGTTTCCTCTCATCGACTTTCAAGTTCATTGGTTTCATAGTTAAATTTGATCACACCTCTCTTTTCACTAAAATTAGACTGATCATCGGTAGCTTGTATTATCTCTTGTATAGCACCAGACATTCTATTAAATTCAATCCCAGTCTGAGTCACTGTACTAATATCGGCATTAAGAATATCATTATCATCTAACAGCGCAATGGCTTGGGGGATGCTCAGATCACCAAATGTCGATACATCTATTCACTTCTCTGCAAGCAAAGCCTTCTTCTCTGTGAAGTAAAATCTTACGAGAACAAGTTGTTTTGTCGTATTTTCGATATCTTTTTTGAGAGCCGGGTTATCAGCAAAGGCGTTCTCCAGATCTTTTCTAAAGTTTTTTTCTTTCTGTGCATCTCCATGCCGGCCAGCAACAAGTCATTGGACTCGTTTAGCTCATGTGTTTACAATTTTAGCTAACCAACCAAGGAGTTTACTATCTTCATGCTTCGAGAGAAAATCAATAATTCATCATATAATATCATTTGTTTTAGTTCCTATTTTTTGAAGAAATGTGTCATCGATGATATCTCCAACTTTAGTAAAACTTTCAGCAACGACTGCCATAGTCTTACCATTCAGTCATTCTACGACGGTTTCATCATACTTCTGAAGTAATGGAGGAAGTCTCCCTTTATTCACTCATTCCGTCGCTTGTATATACATATCCTTAGATGTTGTTCCAAGACCATCAAGATATCATCTATCCACAGGACTATACTTATTATATAGCGTAGACTGATACGTTGCAAAAATAGGATTTTCAACAGCATCATCACGTTCTATGGATCAACTCGTTTCTATGCTAAGAGGTATTTTCTCTCCATTGATATCGATAGTGCTTTTGTATGAGGCAGCATTAGTATCTAAATATGGCTTAAGAAGATCATAAAACTTCTCTTTTGATAAGGTAATTGACATATCCTTGGTTTGTCCCATTCATTTAGCAGATCATGTCCCCTTCGCATCAATAATAAATTCATTTCATGAAACTTTAATATCTTGAATAGATACTTTCGTAACCTTATCATCGACAACACCAAATATCGTACCTGAATCCACCTTCATCGTAAATTCCGGAAAGGAGAGTTGTAATTTTGCATCACCAAGAATGATAGATTGACTTACTGCATCAAAAGAGATAGATTCAGGAGCTTTAGACTCTACAAGAACATCTTTATCTCAAGCATAATCAATAACAACAGGAATACTTGTCGTATCCATAACACTCTTTTGGATATACTTATTTCTTAACGTGATTTGTTCTGGTGTAAGTTTTGCATTAATATCAACAACCTCAGGTATCGATTGTGTTTCTGGAACAACAGACTCCTCTTTTTCATCTTCCTTATCTTCCTTTTTCTCTTTCTTCTTCCATCCTATCAATTCTTTAAAATCATCCCATCTATCAGAAAACCATTCTTTAGTGCTAGTCATATTATCAGCACCAAAAACAAATGCTAAACCAAATGACGATTCCTTAGCGCGCTCCCAGAACGATTTCTTGTCTTCTTCTTTTACAGGAGCGTCCTCTTTCGTAGCTTCTTGTACTGAAGAAATTATTTCAGCATCAATAAGTGCTTGTTGATTTTTAATAACTTCAAGATCAAGCACTTCAGGAACAGGAGAGGTTGCTTCAGGAACAACAGCTATTTCCTTTTCTGGTCAATCAACAGGTGTCGATTCTGGTGTATGAGCATTGGTTTTTGATATTTTTACTAACAAGTCATCCATCGATGACTTATGTTCTATAAGTTGTTTATACTTTTGCAAAGAAACATCAGTCAAAAAAATTGATTTATCTGCAGTATACTGAAGTTTAATAGAAATAAACTGCTGAATAATTTTATCTAAAGCAGAAGCAGTCAAGGATTCCTGTGACTGAAGTGTATTTTGTAGTATAAGCATATCAGAAGTAGGAGAAAGAGACGAAAGATCGGCAACAATATGCTGCAGTAAATTAGAGAAGTCAGCTTGTGTTAAAATTGTCTCGTCTTTTTCTACTGATGTTTTCAATAACTGCAAGGATTCACCCATCTTTTGAAGATCAGCATCTATCATCTCTTTTTCTTTGATCCTAGACTCATTAAAATCTCATCATAAAGCCATACAGCAATACATAAAGAATAAATATATCATAAGTATACACAAACACAGGTACAATAGGAAATATCAGACACAAACAACGCAAGAAAAATTGACAAAACAAAAAAACCACTTACAGTAAGTAAGTGGCAAGCAAAAACAGATATTTAAGCGGCTTTATTAAGAGCTGATTCTGGATACAAAGGAATAACATTTCATCATTGTTCTGGTTTTTTCGGTGCTTTTTTTCCCGCAGGGGCAGAAAATTTATCTTCTATCTTAGCTGCACTTACCGTAAGCTCTTCAACCAATGCTGTATTATTTCTAGCTTGTGCCTGGTTTCTTAGGTTATCGCAGTGTTTTTTGAAGATATCTGCTGACCATTTATTAGCCTTGAAAAAGTAGTCAAATAAAGAACTTCCTCCTGTATATCACAATGCTCATCATACAAGAGCACCAGCAACAGTACCAGCCATAGGAATCAAAAGTGTTCCTATAATACCACCTGCCACCGCTCATCATCATGTTCATACTACTTTAGCTGTAGCAGTACCTGCAACATCAACAAGTTGCAAACCAAAGACTTTCAATACATCTATCATAGGAAGTTTCTTGCCATCAGGCAATTTCTGTCATTGATAGAGAAAAAATAAGGTACTAAATATTCCTGAAGCTGTTTCTCATCAAAACCATCCCAAGACAACATCAAGTCCCCACTTATCCATAATATCACCATACCTCTCTGTTGCTTTTTCTATATCTTCAACTGTTTTAAAGTTGATTTCGTCTTCTTCCATAAGAGCAAGAAGTTTTGCTTTATCTTTCATCTCTTCGCTAAGGGCATCTGTAGAAGATTTAGCACTGTCTGTTGTTACCTTCTTAGCAAGTTCTTGACGTTCGGGAGCAAATTTTTGTGCAACTTCAGGAGATTCAGGAACTTGATCAATACCTTGGGGAAGATTTTGTGGGTTTTCTGGGTTTTCTGAGTTTTTTGAAGTCATAAGAATATAATAAAATATAAAAGGTTATTAAGCAGCTTCAGCATAAGGATCTTTTTCAGAATCTGGATCTTTTACTTCAGAAAATGCTGTATATAGAGCATCATGAGTTCACGTAGTAACCACATCTTTATGTGGCGTATTAACAACTGCTTGAGCTATTCTCTCTTGTGCAAGAGATCATAGAAGAATAAAAGACTTAGCTCTCTTAATGAGAGGAAGAGCAGGTCTAAGCTCAGGGATCAATGTACATGCTCACTCTGCAGCTACCATCAATGTACGAGTGCCATTCGCATCAGAAGCAATATTTTCTCTTAATACATCATCGGTCAATCATGTAGGTCTATGTAACACACCAAGATGAACCAACATCCTAGTAAATATAGCAAAGTTATCAAACATTTCATGAGAGACAGAAGTTTTACCAAAGAGAACAGAAATTGCTCTTGGTATTGGTCACTTACCAAAAATTATTTTTTTTGCAACAGGAAAAAGACCGATACTTCACCCATCATAAATATCTTTCTTAGACTTTTCCGACAACGTATTTCGATGAGTTGCCATTTTTTGTATATACTCATTATCTCTCAGAAATATGATGGAAAGAGTAATATCTTGCTCATATTTATTGAGTCCAGACATAATAGTCTGTTGTCACTTCTCACTAGCCACATAACCTTCTATTTTTTCAATAGTTCTCATTATGACAAAATAGGACATAAAAATTATTTCTTCCCCATTCACTGGAGATATAAGTCAGTAAATGCATCCACTTCTCTTTGGAGAACATCAGCAAGTTTTGCAAGATGACGAGGTTCCATTTGCGGAATCATCGCTATCCACATCTGTTTTTCATCATCAGGCATCCTAGATAAAGGAAGATACGTCATAATCATCTTAAGATACGACTTCTTCTCTTCCAGATCTTCAAGAAGATCATTAACATTTACGACATCTATAATTGGTTCGACCATTGTAATGAGATACAAATATAAAATTAGGCAGCTTTTTTCATTCCTTCATCTCCTGATTGTGTATCTGGAGACATTGATATGATTTTTCATCATAATGAAGAAGCATCACTATTTGATTTTCAGGCAACTTTTTTATACGTAACAACTCCTGTAATCATATCTTGATGAACAAGTCTCAAAAAATTTATAACATAATCAGGATCAACATCTTTTCAACTATTCATAGCTTCAAGTAGTTTATTTTTAGCCTTACCTCATACAGGATAACTATCAACCACTGTTTTAAATCAAGGTATCTTTAGAACAGGATTTGTTGCATATTTCAACAAACGATCAGGAACAAACATTGTCCATGCAGTAAGCGATTCAAACTCTTTTTGCCAACGCACAGCTTCTGAATCTCACTTCCCAAAACCTAAAGAGGTTCATAAATCCATAAATTTACTGAATCCAGGTGTCCATCTTGCCATAGCTGATTCAGTAACTTCTCACAACAGACTATGTCTTTCATTGGCATATGTTTCATCAAGTTCTTTTCCTTCTTTACTGGTTTTAGCATCTAACAATTCTCCACTAGTAAGTTTAGTCGCCAATTCTTCCACCATATTCTTAACCTTATCCACACCAAACATGATAAATAGTAACAAAAATAAAAATAGTACCTGATTATACTCCTCAGATACTCTTTTGTCAAATTTTTGGCACTTTTTATATGTATACACTATAATGCAAAATAAAATCTACAAACTAACCAATACAAAGAATACAATCCAAATAAGAATCGCTAGAAAGCGGAAATTGACTGTAAGTCTGCCGACCAAACTCGCGGTTTTTGGTCGGCTAGATTTTTTGGTACTTTTGCATTATGGCAAAAGTACAAAGACAAATTATTGGAGTAATAAATAGATCCTGGATTCTAGTCCGGGATTGCAGAAAGCATAAAGCAAAATTATAAAAAACACTTTTTATCTCACCAACAAAGAGAAAAACTTATCAATATCCTCTTTGGTCGTATAAAGATAACAACTCATCCTCAATAACTGCTGTTCTTTGAGATGATAGAGTAAAGGATGCGCACAGTGACCACCTACCCTTACACAGACATTATCTTCAGCCATGCGATCAGCGATATCCAAAGGATTTTCCTCGGTAGCAAAAGAAAATATCCCTATTCTCCCCTCTTGTTTTTGTGATCATACCAGACGTACAGTCTTGGGTAAAGTCTGTAGACGATCCAATACATACGCAATAATAACAGATTCTTTCTCTCTGAGTGTTGCATATCAGCCGATCCAATCTATATAACGCAACGCCGCCAACAAGCTTGCAGCGCCAATTACATTGGGAGTCCCCGCTTCAAATTTTTCTATCCCACGAACAAGACTATGTGATTGAACAGTAACGTCTTCTATCACTCCTCCACCCACACACAAAGGATCAAGAGTATCAATATGTTTCGTAGCCAAATACATCACACCAAGTCAAGTATATGCAAGCATCTTATGTGCAGTCCAAAACAGACAGTCACAGGCTATTTCTTGTACATTCACAGAAAAATTAGGGACAGATTGCGATCCATCAACAATAAAAAACACATCATCACCGATTAGTTGACGAATTTTTTGCATATCATAGATTGATCCAGTGACATTAGACACATGACTACAAGCAACAACTTTAACACTATCATCAAGTAAAGAAGCAAAAGCATCAAAATCTATAGCATAGGTTTCTTCATCAATAGGAATATAACGGATAGTAAATCCAAAGTGCTTTTGTAACTGCTGCCAAACGACGATCGTTGCATGATGATCTCGTATTCAGAGAACAACAGTATCTCATTTTGCTACCTTACTACTATAACACAGTGATTGAGCGATCATATTAGAACATGCCGTTGCGTTATAATGATACGCTATTTCAGAAAATTGACATCATAACAACTTTGCAACTGCCTTCTTAGAGTCTATATAAACAGATTCTGATTCATGAGAAAGATCATAATTACCTCTATGAATATTTGCGTATTGTCCTGAGACAAAGTCAGACACAGCATCTATAACAAAATTGGGTTTTTGTGTTGTAGAAGCATTATCCAAGTAAACAAGACCTGGCTTTTGAGTGAATATGGGAAAATCTTTTTTTATATCCATTCGATACCAATCAAAAGGTAAAATTTCTCTATATAACTATACATTTTATTTCTTGACAATCACTGTATCAGCATCCAAGCTTCCAAGATCAAACTGCCAGAGATTATCAAAATCAGCATAATTTTGCTTAAGGATATCTATCTTGCCTAACTGTAGTTGGATGTCACCAAGATTATTAATATACAATATCTTCCCATCAGCGGCAGTAATTTGTGTTTTCTCTACACCTGGAAAATAAATAATACTATACGGTTTTCTAAAATACGAATCAAAAATTGTCAGCTGTTCAAACAACATTTCTGGTGTTATCCTAAAAAACAACCCATCTAAAGTATCCATCCCGCTAGCATAATCAGCTAAAGTCAGTTGTATAGTCCCTTTTCAAAGAATATTTTGAGGATACAAAGGAAGAATATTAAGGGCATCATATACGGCAAACTTTCTTTCTCCAGAGACAATAAGCATCAATGGATCTGCAAAACGCAAGCTTACAGCTGCCGTGTTTTTTTCAAGAAAAAATATATCCATGTCAGTAACCATCGGGAATTTCTCTTGTACAGTAGCAAATACATCTCATTTACCAAAAAACCTCATCCAATAATAACTTTTCCCCTGTAGATTTTTACTTATAGTACTATAGAGTTCTGGCTCATCAAAAAGGCTAACACTCCCTGAGTCATATCTTACTGACTTAATAATATAGTCCGAAGAAAATAAAGTAGACTGAAATATATAGTTAAAAACAAATATAAGCACCACAGCTAGTCCAAAAACAAAAAAAAACGACGAAAAACGACGAATAAATTTTGCCGGAGCCGAATATTGAATAACTCTAGGAACAGTTGAGTTACCACGAGAAAATTTTTTCTGACGTCTTTGTACTAACCCAGCCATATAGGCACATATCTAACAAATAAAATCGTCAAAACACAACCAATAACCAACCCACCAAATACTTCGATTGGAGTATGTCAAATCCTCTCCTTAAGTGCTGGTCACTTATCTCATTTTTCCCATAGAACATCTTTAAGTTCAAAAGTAATATGGTTAAGATAATGAGCATGTCTCCCTGCTTCATATCTCACATTCATAGCATCATATGCTATAAGCAACATTAGGGCAACCGTTACAGCAAACAGCGTACTATCAGGACCTTCTCTTAGGAAGACCAATGTAGCCACACTAGCAGTAAGTCAAGCATGTACAGAAGGAAATCCTCCTGCAGTAAAAATGTGATGCCATTTAAGACGACGCAATGTAAGCAAATCGATAACCAACTTAGTTACTTGGATAATAATCGCAACTGAAAATGGTATCATGAAATCATAAATAACAATATCCATTCAAACACAAGAAAATAAAGAATATAAAACCTATAGTCAAATTGCTCGTTTTTGCAAGCATACTAGACATATACTAACAAAGAGATACTAACAACAAGTCAATTTGTTTTTCATAAAGAAATATATACAAATAACTTATTTATACCCAATATATGTCATGAAAAAACGAATCATTTATATAATAATTATCATACAAATCAGTGCAACTCAGGCTCTATCACAACAAAATGTGTATGATATTGTCGATGCATTCGAAAAAGTAGAACAAAACCAAGAACAGAGAATACAAAACCTTACCTCATTTGACAATATACTTACCATAGCATATCAAAAAGTACAATCACACATAAGACCAACAATCACCATCGTTCAGCAAGAAGTACAGAACAGACTAGAATGAAACCAAACAACTACCCAAAATCAATTCCCATTAACTACACAGAAATGGCTAGACCTACACAATAGTGTCAGAGACAATCCAGTAAGTATACATCCCGATCTTGTTCGTAGCGCACAGATATGGGCAACACATCTATCCGAAAATAATATCAAATCTTGAACACATAAAAGAGATAGATCACAAACAAACAGCTATAATTATAGCCAAATAGAAGGACGATTTAAGGATCTAGGTATATCATTCACCAGTATTAATGGACGATCCTTCTCAGAAAACATCGCGTATAATACAGTAAAATGTGTGACACAAAACTGCGATAAAGAATTAGTCGCAGCTACAGATAAATCACGAACATTTTTCTATGACAGAGAGAAACCATATAATTGATCTCATTATAGAGCTATAATGCAGGAAAATTTTCAATATATTGGCGTGGGCATAGCAATAAAAAATTGACGATATCACATAGTCATACATTACGGAACACAGATACAATCACCAGACCAACAATTAACACAGAAATAACAAAAAAATAAGGACAAAATAACCAGAATATATGTATTATAGTATAATTTTTTATTTACAACTTTCTTGTATTTCTACATCTAATTCAGTTGCTTTCAAAGAAAAATAAGCAATCTTTTCAGTCAATTCTTCTAATGACATTTTTGAAAATGATATGGATGTCGACAACACCTCACTTAAAATATCTGGACTCACACACGATCTACTTTCAGCAACCCTAACAAGTTCTTCATAATACTGTTCAAGTCTATGTTTTTGTCTAAGAACCGATGTGTCTTTACCAAAAATTTCATACACAAAAACCTGCCCTCTTTCATACATCACCTGAAATCACGAAAGAATAGACACTTTTTCTGCAGGATGATTCTGAATATATCCATACGAAATTAATAGGAGAACAATCCCCACTATAAATTTTACAATATTTCGATACAGCATATTTTTCTGCTCCTTGTCCATAAATACAATAATAGATAAATATAACCAATGTATCATACACATATTGTTTTCAGTAAGTATTTCAATAGATATATAGATAACTGTAATCAAAACGATCCTTTATATATGAGTATAGTTATGAAAATAGCATTTGTACATTGTCGGCTACTACCAGGCTGAGCAAAAAACGTATTAGAGCACATCATACAAAAGGAAGTATATACGCAAGCAAAAATTTTCACACTTATAACCAAAGAATACAAACAGACTATAGGAAAAGATTCCATACAAATAATAACAGTATTCCCCAAAATAATAAACAATTTTATAGTATGGATAACAGAAAAAAATATCCCAATACTATCATCATTATTTGATTATCGTAATCTCATTGTATTATCCCCACTACGATCATACATATTGAGCAGAAAAATAAGAAAATATAGTCCTGATCATATCTATATCTCTTCCTTTGCATGGAGTAAAAACATTGATACATTTACGATACCAACAACACTCTATCTCCATTCACCTATGCAATATATCCGAACACATTACCATGAATATTGCAAAAAAATAATATGACGAAAATGAATTATATTCAAAATAGTAACCCCACGACTCAGAAAACGAGATCAGAAACCAAGAAACTATACAAAAGCAATCGCAAACAGTAAATACACAGCACAGCAAGCAAAGAAATTGTACAATCTCACTACGAAAATACAATATCCATATATCCAACCAGAAATATTCGGACACCATATTCCACAAGAAATACATGACTATTTTATTTATGTGTGAAGACTCGTTATTTTCGTCAAAGAACTCGATATCATTATCCATGCTTGCAACCAGACAAATACACCACTCATTATCATGGGAGATGGCCCAGATAAGATAAAATTAGAAAAGATAGCCGGTAATAGTATTATTTTTATGCCATGGATACAAGATATACGTACTCGTATACAAATCATCCAAAAAGCAAAATGATGTATCAATATAACAAAAGAAAGCTTCGGTATATCGACTATGGAATCATTGCTCTTATGAGTACCAGTATTGGGATACAACCAATGAGCAACTCCAGAATTAGTAAACAATCAAAGTTGAATCTTAATAGACGACAAGGAAATACAGACCCTCGTTAAAACACTACAACAACGAGAACAAAAAAAATACGATAGATTGATAATACAAAAAAATGCAGAGCAAACTTATACGGAGTACGCTGCATAAAAGATTTCCCTTATTTCTTAATAATAGCTTCTATAGCAGCAAAAGAACCTGAACCATCAGCATTAGTGACAATATACAATTCATCACTAGTTTTTCATTTAAAAAACGTAACAGCTGCTTGATTGAGAAAGTATGTCTTACTATCATCAGTAACTGCAATAAATTTATTGTCATCAGTTTTTGAGAGAACAGCCCTAACATGTTTTCTCTCTACTGGGTGAATAAGTTTATAAATAAATTTTCCATCAGCAAGTATTTTCAATTTTAATACATCTCCAGGAACAAGTTTTGTCTTACTGGCATAGTTAAGAGGAACTGGATATTTCTTTTGATCAGACCCTATCATAAAATAACCATCAAACAATCACTCAACTACCTGCATACCTTCATCAACATACGACTGCAAAACAGCGTTCGATGTTTCGTCTTCTCATTGGTTAACAACATCAAATGAAGAAAGATCTGATGGATCAAATTTTTCAAGTGTTTGTAATGCGATTTTAACCCTCTTAAGATCAGACTCAATATCATGAATTGTGTTTTTTACAAATTGGATCATTTGGTGATATTTTGCAACAACTAGTGTTGTATCAGGTATAACAGCATCAGTTTTTTTTGTTTTTATTTTTGTTTTAGTTTCAGCCATACTATATAAAGCAAAAATATAAAAGAGCAATACAATACATAAAGTATAAAGTTTTTTATAAAAAAAAGCAAATTATCGATATATCATATATACAAGCATCCCTTGCCTTCCGTGTCTAATTATGTATAATGAAAGACATATGGGCTCTTCGTTCAATGGATAGGACACACCTTTGCGAAAGGTGCAATCTGAGTTCAATTCTCAGAGGGCCCATGTTTACTCGTATCTCGGATATGACCATCAGAAAAATAAAATCACCATATAGTTATATGACTAAAATCATTATAGCATGTATTATCATACTTATAGTCGTTGGACAGATTATTCATAGAAACAACAAAGATATTCCGATAACTGAACAATCTGACCTTATCACAGCTCCCAATGGTATCCAAAAAGAAAGCACAATAACTGCAATAGGAATTATCCAAATAGACAATAATTTTCCCATACATACACACAGCTTATTGTTATCAAACCAATCAAAAATAGGGCTAAGAAGTACAACTATCAATCTTAATAATTTTCTCTGAGAATTTGAAATACAGGGAATTATACACACAATAAAAAAATGAATGCCAAGCATGGATGTGAGTATATTAAGGAATAGAGCAGCAGATTATATGATAAAAGATAACATATACACCTACTTGAAACAACAAATTATTATAAATCTCCAAAATTTAGTAAGTATCTATAGCTTTAGCGACGCAAACAATATATATATCGTTACTGATGGTTTACCGATTATCACTATTGGATATATCGATTGTAAAGAAAATACCGAACAAGAACAATGTGAATGATATCAAAATCTCATTAATAATTCAGATACAGAAAGATTTACATCTTCTATAGGAATTACATTCTATAAAGTAAAAGAATGAGTATGGACTATATTCCACAGCGATGAAAAAATATATGTCCTCACTAGCGATGCTGACGATGATATTATAGATTTTTCAAACACTATAGATCTTATCGATGGCCCATACATACTTAAAAAGTATCAAAAAGAAATATTTTCGTCATGTGTAGAACTAGATAGTATCACACAAATTTCGACAAAAAAATCAGAACAAGGAGTTACTATAGATATAAAAGGAACTAATATAAAAAAGGAGACCTTAGGATGTACAATATCCATAGATCTCCGAAATGAAATGTGAATTACCAATATATCATTATTCTAGTTAACCGAAATGATTTTGATCGCTTGTTTTCCTGTAGCCATTCTCATAGAACAGGTGTCTCCAGTAGACTTTCATCTAATTGCAGATCCTAGTGGAGAATCCAAAGAAATATGGACATTGTTCTTATCAGTAGCAACCTCTCATGATCCTACGATAGTTATCTTATATTCCTTTCCATCTTCAAATTGTATTCTCACTATTGAACCATAGTCAACAACAGATGATTGTTTTTTTCATTTTACTTTTTCTTCAATAATCTCAACATCTTTAATAAGATGTTGAATTTCGATAATTCTTGATTCAACCAAATCTCTATCTTCAAGCGCTGCCTTATAATCAAAATTTTCTGAAAGATCTCATTGAGCCCTTGCTTCAGATATTCTTTCTATAACCGCGGGAAGCTTAACTTTTTTAAGATCATTGAGCTCATGAGACAATTTTTCATATCATTCTTTGGTAAGATAATTTTTTTGTGTCATACGTTCAAACAAACAGATAATAAAACCTACAAATATGTATATAACAAACTACACTACGATGATAATGCTAGCTTAAAGTGATTGAATGCATGATTTACCAGATCTTCTTCAAATTTAAATGGATTAGTAGGCTTATATAGATACAACTTTCCATCAAGAAGCAGGCGAAAACTCGCTTGATACTTATTGTTTTTATTCTTTTCTATTTTATAATCCAGGAAAATTTCCGCATCTTTCTTTTTTAAGACAGACTTTATGTATGAATCCATCTTCCCATCAAGGTTTTTTTGAACAAGATCCTTGATACCGACTTGTTTGTGTAACTCTACATTGTAAAACTTCTCAGTAATGCGGATAGTGTCAGCCATGAGTGGATTGTTACAATATAAATAACAACAATGTACACAAAGTAAGATAAATTGCAATCGATTTTATGCTAAGAACATATCTTAGACAAGAACAGTATGAACAACATATTGTCCATTTTTTAGATATTTTGGCACTCAATGATGATGTAACATTATTTCTCTACAGAATCATACTGGATCATCAGTATGGATAAGATTGATTGGGACAATGGTTTTTGCTTTAACTGTTCCAGCAATCTGACAAGCCATATCTACACCGACAGAGAAATCTATCAGTAATAAATCCAAATTTGGCAATCAAGCGATATTTGTCAATAAAGTATCTCCATGATAATACAATAGAGATAATCAAGCAATCGTCACAATGATACTCGTATCAACACGAACAAGAGAAAATACTGATGGGATATCAGTAGATATTTCATCAACACTAGACGTATCAATAAAACACGATCAAGGATGTTGAGAAAGTCTCTGTTTTTGCTGTATATTATCCAATGTTGGATTGATGATCAACGTTAGAGCATCATACTGTATCGCAACACACAACCCTCCATGTACATATGTATGTAGCATAGAAAAAATATATGAATGTAAAAGAAAATACTAATCAATAATTAAGTGCTTATACTATAGTTAATCTAAACTCTTTATGAACTGACTCTTCACATCATGGTTTTTGCGTCTATTGGTGATAATATGGTGTGCTTTTCTTACCAATTCTCTAATATCTTGATAATATAACAATGCCAATACATCAGCCAAAGTTGCCCACTTATACATACCCGTCAATCAACCACCATCTTCAATAGCTAGTAAATTTGGATCACCAAGGTATTCAACAAGAAAATATGTTGTATCTTTATTTAATTGCCCTCTGGATTGTTCATCACTTCTGAGATGTGTAATCCCAAGTTGGACTCACAATCTCATTTTATTTTGAGGAATCCCCGCTTCTTCGCTTATTTCTCTAATAGCAGCTTGTTCAGTACTCTCTCCTGGTTCTATTTTTCCCTTAGGAGCAACCCATTCGATTCTTTTGGAAATAGCATATCTCTTCATAAGCAGATATCTAGGATGACCATCAGTATGGATATAATAAACAATCCCACCGGCACTTTGGATAACTCACGACATGTAATAAAAAATAGTAAGAAATTAAATTATTTTTCTGTTTGCATTATCTTTTTCATCCAACCACCAACAACAGATGAGATAGGATTAGGATTCTGATCCGATTCTTCAATCATACGAGAAATAGAATGTGAAGCACTAAGAATTTCTTTATCTACAGACGAAGAACGATATAAAGGATCATGGGGAAATCTTTCCTGAGATCACGATCATTTATTCTCTCTATTCTTGGAAATAACAACACTCGAACGGAGTGTATTAAGATCTTTAACTACTTCTTTTTGCACAGACTTCTCTTGTGAATATAACCATTTCTCCAATGATTGCAATGCTTTATCAAAAGCAGTACGCGATGTATTTTTAACCTCAGCTGCCAGATAAGAAAGACTATCTTTAAATTGAGAAAGTAGTTTTTTTTCTGGGTCATTTTCAATATTTTTCGAAGGGTCTATTTTATCAAAATTTACCATGCCAGTCGTCTAAAAACATAAAATTAATTTCCCAATCACTGTACTACTCTTTTGAGTATAGTTACATTTTTTTTGTAATTTACTCTTGTTGGACCAACAATCGTCAAAATACAGTCATATCCTCAAACAAAAATCTTACAATATAAACAAGAAATAACTACAGCTCCATCTTCAAAAAACGTATAATATACTTTACCTTTTTTTGTTAATTTTTCATCAAGAAGAGGAATAATCTTTTTGTTTTCGATAAAACTTGCAATCTCTCTAACCATAGAATACTCAGTTTGCATCTCCTCTTTGAGTAAATTATTGATACCAAGAAAATAATACTCATCATTTCTTACAAATCAGGCAACCACCCCATCAACCATATTCCCAAGTGCCTCCACAATATGTTTCAAATCACCTCTTGCTCCTGCAATGTCAAGTTCCCAAGAGCTGTCACTCTCCAATTCATCACCCATATGATGTTCAAGGTACATAGAAAGTCATTGTATCGTAGGTATTCTTCATGAACTATTGTATGGCTGATACACGAATCCTGATTTCTCAAGTATATTAAGGTACTTTCTTAATGTTGATGGTGCATACGCTATATCTTCCAAACTATGCAAAAATTTTGATCAAACTGGATCTCATTTATCAAGGTAATTATCAATAACCGTATCCAAAAGTGCAAGTAACTTAGAATCAAACATAGCAAAAAGAAAGCTAAATCCCAAACATATAACACAAATATAACAATATGCTAGCTATTCTCAAGATAATATAAGCAGCAAAAAACTATAACACTTCACGATGAAGAACTCTGGTATACAATGATAACCTCGTCGTAGATGCATGACAAAACTCAGTCCCCGATAAAAGCAACAATCCTTTTATACGCATAATTACACAAAGCAGTTGATAGCGATCAAATCAAGTCTCTGACCACATGGCATACAATCATGAATCTTTTAGTTGTTGTTTGCTAGACTCAGATAAAAAATAACTATTATCATCCTCAGTCATAGTAACCTCTACAACAGAGGATGTCTGTTTTGCATCCAGAAGCATCACTTGAAGCTGTTCACTATACGACTCATCTAAATACAACAAAAAATCACAAAATAACGTCACATGTTTATAGACATTTTTAAGCTTATAATAATTGACATAATCAAGAAACTTCTTTGCTTCATCAGCAAGATAGCCAGGTATATCCAAGGTGTCTATATGTTCACATATACTATATCTCAATTGTTGGGCTTTTTCTTGCATAATAGAACAGAACAGATAAAATAAAGTTATAAGCCAAAAGCCACAAACTATTATCAAATATGCACCACACGTATTTCCTTCTTCAATTTCATATATTCTATCAAATGTAAGTCATGTGTAACCAACATAACAGTCACTCATCTACCATGGAGATCAAGTAACACATCAGCAATGCGCTTAGTATCTTCTCGATCCAAATTACCAGTAGGTTCATCAGCCATGATAAACTCTGGATCATGAATCAATGCTCTAGCTATAGCAACTTTTTGTTTATGTCATCCACTCAACAATTGTACGGGAGTATCAATATATTTTTGTAAATGTAACAATTCTACCACAGCATTGAGTTTGTGTTCAGTAGTTTCAGGATCTGTTTGTGCGATACGCAATGGATACAAAATATTATCTTTTGCAGACAACCACTCCAGAAGTTTGTGATCTTGAAAAACAATTCCGATATTTCTTCTGTATATTTGCATTTCATCATAAGAATATCTAGCTAGATCTTCACCTTTATGATACAGAGACTTAGCAGGAGCAGAGACCTGTCCAAGCAAAAGCTTTACCAATGATGATTTTCCTGCGCCAGATTTTCCACTCAACACAACAAATTCACCTTGATCTAGATGAAAATTAAAATGATCGAAAACCAAGGAAGGACTATCGTCATATCCCCACGTAAGATCAGTAATAGTAATAAGATGATTGGCCATAGAAACATAAACAAAACTAAATAATATCTGAGTATAACAACAAAACCACCAAAAAACAAAAAAATCCCACCACTTCCACACATCAGAATTGACAAATATATTTTTGTATGATAAGTTATAAAAAATATTGAAGAGAAAATAGATTTTAGATTGTGTAATGTATTTTTGGAAGAAAATAGAATATCCTGTATTTAGCGATAAAAAAGTTCTCAAAAATTTGCAAAAATAATCTTTCTGACTATAATATATTTGACAGACCGTTCTCTTCCTTGTATGTCCAAGGTATTACTTCCCAAATAGTCAGCACGGAGGTTCAAATATTTACTATCACAACAATACAATCTATGGGTTTGACAAATACCAGCAACACTACTCCTGAATTAGAAAAAGGACTGCAATCCTTAGCTGAAACTTTTGTCGATCAAAAAACATTAGGATACCTCCTAGAGACACTGGATCATGTGCGTATCGAGAAAGTAAGTAATAAGAGATATCAGACAAAGAAAAAAGAAAATATATTGTTAGTAAATACGGATACTAATGCTATATGAGGAAATTATACACTCTTTTTGCCAAGTAAGCTTCCTGTTTGAGAACTGCTTTTTTTGATTAGTCATCTCCATGAAACATTTGGACTCACACAATACGCTAGGATAGATGAGACTATCTCCAAGATTGCTATACTTGTGTGATATCTCATAAATAATGAAAACAAAAAAATAAAGAATGAAGAGAAAAACAAAAAAAATGAAAACAAAGACATAAAGAATGAAGAGAAAGACAAAGACAAAAACGAAACAAATCAAGAGAGTTCAAATCTTAGTCATATCTATGAAACATTTTGACTAACACAATACGCTAGGATAAGTGAGATCGTCTACAAGATTGCTACATTTGTGTGATATAAAAACAAAGACAAAAACGCAACAAATCAAAAGAGTTCAAATCAAAAGAGTTCAAATCAAGAGAGTTCAAATCCATGAATACAAAAAATAAAAGCATTGCTCGATCCAATATCTGATAAATACGGTATCACTGATGAATTCAAAAAAGCTATACAGGACTATAAAATCAAACCCACAGCCAAAAATAGAGAATTTATAGCATATCTCCTGGAGAATAATACCAATAAAGACAAGATTTGAAATATAGTCGAAAGATGAACGCAGGATCTTACGACCAATCTGACGAAAGAACTCGATCGTACATTCCTCAGAAAATGAGAGAATTTGTTGAGACGAGGGATGGAAACAATCACTCAAGCAGAACAATGAGCTGTACAAGAGAAACAGAAACAAATGGAGGAAAATAATCAACCATGAAAAATAAGGACACGTGTAGAGACTGATACTCTTGATGAAAAAGCACAACTTCTCAGAGATAAAATACAAATCGATAAACGAAAAGAGAAACTTGCTACAGCAAGAGCGAATAATAATACAGCAGAAATAAACAAAATAGAACTAGCAGCGACGAATGCAATCATAGCTCGTCTCTATGAATATCCCTGTCAAAACACACCAGATAACCATGGCTACCAACCACCCAAGATCCAAAAGTATAAAGAGATCTATTGCGTAGGATTTTCGCTCCTAGGACATGCTTTTTTGAGTGAATTGGGTATAAGACATCAATGATTAAATATACCTAGTCATTCAGCTCTCAGTATCAATATCTGAGACAAATTATACTATTTTGATGCTACTGTGGATCAGGAAGTACATGAATACATCTATGGAGAATCTATGGGAGCATATCGTAAAATAAAATTGGAATCAGTATCATTCAATGAAGATATATATGCTTACCCATGAGATCCAGAAGATATACTCCTAGCACAGCTCTATAATAATAAATGAATCTCTTTAGCTAAGCCAGGACAACGCGACGAAGCCATCGATATGTATGATAAGGCTATAGAACTGGATCCAAAGGATGGTGGTGCTTATAACAATAAATGAGTATCTTTAAATAAGCTAGGAAAATACGACGAAGCCATCGATATGTATGATAATGCTATAGAACTCGATCCAAACAATAGTGCTGCTTATAACAATAAATGAGTCTCTTTAGATGATCTAGGAAAATACGAAAAAGCCATCGATATGTATGATAAGGCTATAGCACTCGATCCAAAGTATAGTTCTGCTTATAAAAATAAATGAATCTCTTTAGCTAAGCTAAAAAAACACAAAGAAGCAGCAATATATTATTATACATATCGTGTATTAACTAATAAAATCCCCACATGAACAGCTCAAACCCTGCTACAAAAAACAATCAATGAGTTTATCACTAACAAAGACTTTGAATGACTTAGATGCTATCTACTAGAACCGACTACACAAGATAATGCTCTGCAAAAAAATATTCTAACAGATATAAGAGTTTTCCTAGCAGAATTATTCTCAAAATAAACAACCGCTTTGGTGTGAGTTAATAGTATTATTTAGACCTAATTTTTTTGTTTTCTTCTCTGAGATGCATATGCTCAGAGTAAAAGAGTACTCATCGATACCTCCGTGTATCCATCTCCACTATCTGCTCATCGCGGATGCTTTGGTTGTGATCATTTTAGATTGTGTAAATCTAATAAATACACAGGAAAAGAGACAATCAATCCATAAAACAAAAACCCAACGCAAATCACTAAAAAGAGCGAATTGACTTCAAGTACGGCAAACACACTCGTGTCTATCTACCCTGACTACCGTCAGGCAGGTTCGAAGTGACAATGATCTTTCCTTGCAAATTATCACAAAAACCCTATCCTCTAAACAAAGAAACCTCGTCATTGCCAGGAGGAGTATAACCACTACGCGGCAATATATCTATCCATAAGATCGCCACGACCCGTAAAATGAGTCTGGCGAAGACGATACACAAGACTTTACATCACTATACAACATGATTGATATCCAATCCGCCATCCAATCCATCCAATCCGCTACCAATAGCATTGATCTCCAAACTACTTTCGATGCTTTTCTTGGTAAAAAAGGACAACTAGCTGAACTATTCAAAAAACTCGCAGTAGCATCTCCTGAAGAAAAAAAGGAACTTGGACAAACACTTTCTACAGCAAAAGAACAAATCACTAGCGCCTACCTCAGCAAAGCCAAAGAACTCCAAATAGCAGAAATCAATATCCAACTCGAGAGCGATATTGTCGATAGTACTATCCCTGCTGCACAACGACCAACCGGTCATGCTTCATTACTCACACAGACGAGAAGAGAAGTCGAAGAACTCTGTCACAATATGTGATTTATCGTCGAACATGGACATGATATCGTCACGAAGTTTGAAAATTTTACGTCACTCAATATCCCACTCACCCACCCAGCCACAGAGATGCACGACACGCTGTATATGGACCAAACGGATCCTGATGGAGCGCAATTATTATTGAGAACCCACACCACATCACTCCAAAACAGTTTGATCAAAAAATACGGACTCCCACTCAAAGTCGTTATGCCAGGAAAAGTATATAGAAACGAAAATACCGACGCAACACACGACACCACATTTTACCAACTAGACGGTATTGTTATCGATAAAAACATCACTATCGGACATATGATCCAGACGATGAAAACGATCATCGGTGCACTCGTAAACGAAGACAGCTCGCCTCGCAGTACTGCGAGAGTCGAAGTCAGAACAAGACCAGCATATTTTCCGTTTGTTGAACCAGGTATAGAAATGGATGCCAGATATCCTATAATTGACGAGAACGGAAACAAAACTCGATCCAAATGGATGGAAATAGTCTGAGCTGGGATGATCCACCCAGAAGTACTCATCCAAGCAGGTATCGATCCTAGTGAATACAACGGTTTCGCCTTCGGTTTTGGTATCAACAGACTCGTCGCTGTCAGACACAGCATCAAAGACATCAGATATTTTACCAATGGTGATTTAAGATTTGTGAAGAGTTTTTAACGAACGTCATTGCGAGGGAGAGAACGAAGGGAACTACCGCGGCAATCCAGGTTATAAAGACAAGAAACAAAAATTATAATTTAATTAAATAAATGTCATGTTACAATTCGATACCTCTCTCGCAGAAAAATATAAAAGTTCTTCACAAAAAATAAGAGTCATGAGTGAAAATCGAGTATGAAAATATATTTATTGTATCAATTGCTGAACTTCTAAAATAGATACACAACCAAATAATAATAAAGCAGGTGACTTTATATGCTCAAATTGTAAATGAGAATATGAATTAAAAAGCAAAAAAAATAGTCTTGGAAAAAAAATAAATGATGGAGCGTATCAAACTATGATAGATAAAATAAATTCAAATTCACAACCAAATTTTTTCTTTTTAAACTATACAGAAACCTTTGAAGTAAAAAATCTTCTTCTTATACCAAAACACTTTTTTACATCAGCAATTATAGAAAAAAGAAATCCTCTGTCCTCAATAGCTCAAAGAGCAAACTGGGTATGATGTAATATATTATTTAGTAAATTGCCCGAATCATGAAAAATATATATAGTAAAAAATTGAGTATTCGAAGATAAAGAGAAAATAAAAAAACTACGAGAAAAAGGTATGTTTCTCAATGAAGAAAAAAATCAAGAAAAAAAGTGACGAATTTTAGACACAATGAACTGTGTAGATAGAATACAAAACAATCAATTTTCTTTAGATCAAATATATCAGTTTGAATCAATCCTAAAAACAAAATACCCTAACAATAATTTCATTAAAGATAAACTAAGACAACAACTACAAATTCTAAGAGACAAGGGAATTATAGAATTCTTGGGAAAATGACAATATAGAAAAATATAAGATCCTCTTGATCTTACAAACAAGATCCATAGATCGTGGATCACTTTTATTATTTCATAAAATAAAATGCCCAAGATCCTTATTATAAGAATTTACGAAGATTGATCTATCACAACAACATATTCAAACAATTGAAGTAAAGACTATATAGATAAAATATATAAAAAACTTGAAAAAGAAGCTAAAAATAAACATTTTGATAAATTTGAAATATATATAAACTGAGAGAATATAAGGAAGGAGTAAGATTTAAATTTTTTTATAATTAATCATATATCATGAGAATATCAAGAAATCTAGCAATAATTATCTTAAAATATCTATACGATCATCCAAAATTTTATTTCCCATTTTTAGTAATGTGTAAGGAGTATTCTCCAGAAGATTATGATTTTGTAGAAATTGGAGTTGAAGAACTATGAAACATAGAAGATGATCTAATATACCAAACATTTGAACTATGGGAAAATATACAACATCTATACAAAAATACTACAGCATTATTAGCAAAATGATTTATTGAAAAAATTATAAAGTCCTGAGTTACGAAAGAAATAAAAGATATAAAAAATCAGTACAGAAAATTATATAAACCGAGATTAGCTGAAAGTGTAAAAATAGAAGAATATGGAACAAATGAATTTTTCTGATGAAAAACAGAAGCTTTTGAAGAAGCTATAGAAATAATAAATAAACATATGAAATAGACAAATGAAGTTCCTACTTAATATGAACATCTTTTTATTTTCCAGAAAATTCAATAACATAAATCACCCTCTCTACGTTTACCCCGTCACTTGCTGCGGGGCCACTCCCTTCAAGCACATACCTATACTCTTTTTCTATAGTCAATTTCTTCTGAACACACAAATCAACTAACACTTTCTTCTCCTCTTCCTTGTATTCTTTATATAAAACCAACGTCCCTCCCTTCTTCACAATCGCCAACATCCATGGGATAAGGATATCCACATGCGCCACAGCTCTCGCTAACACCACATCAAACTTCACTCCCTTATACTCCTCTACCCTCGCCCATAATAGATGAACATTTTTCAACTCCAAAGGATCTGTTTTATATTCGTTTATCATCTCCTGTATCGCAGTTATTTTCTTCTTCCTGGCATCCATACCCACAAAGCGAACATCAGGCTGTTCTATAGCCAAAGGCAACAATGGGAAGCCTCATCCCGTCCCTAAGTCACACACACGTTGTCCAGCAGTGAACGAGAAAATCTTGAGTAGTTCCAGACTATCCAATATATGCTTCACATACACTCATTCAGTATCTCTAATCGCCGATAGATTGATCTGACTATTCTTCGCCAAAAATATATCTATCAAACTCCCCCACTTCCCAAAATCCATCTAGAAACCTAACAAATAAACATTAAGATAATCCTAATGAAAAAACAAAAAAAATCTATACCAAAACAAATCGGACTTTACACTATCTGAATTAGAAATCTAAATATTAAAACAATAAAATCATAGCCAATCTATGGAAAAGAAACTAACCAGGAATCGCTGGAAATCGGAATTTGACTTCAAGTATGGCAAACACACTCGCCGGCTGTGTTTGCCTAGATCTTTTTGCTACTTTTTACAGCAATGGTAAAAAGTAGAGGAAATAAGAGAAGAACAAAGACAAATTATAAAGGTACAGTAACAAAAAATCAGTCGCCGAAAGCATTGTTTATAATAGAATAATCTACTGTTTCCTGGATTGCCACGTCGCTACGCTCCTCGCAATGACGGGTGTTTTCTACTTTTTACTTTCAGCTTTGTACTTTTTATCTACTTCTCCAGTCCATCAAAAAATACCTGCTTCTTTTTCATCCACCAATTATTCTGCCTAGGTAACAACGATACATCTGCCGGATCATCCAATACTTGCTTGATAGATTCTTCTAAGAAAACGGTATTTTGACTTCCCTTAAATACCAATATATATTTGTCTTCACTATCTTTCAATAAACTTCTCAACGCATCACCAATCTCCAACGCAGACAACGACGTCTGGACTGTATCCATAGCAAATCCAATTTTATCCAATTCATCAGCCGTGAAACGAGTCATCATATCACCAACAAGATAAACTCTATCTGCAACTCATTGGACATACGAAACGATCTGTCTATGTTCTTGTTCAGATAAATCTCCCAATTCTTTCATATCTCCCAATACAACCAATATTTTATGTGCAGGATACAGTTGTTGCCTCAAAAGATGAGCTGCACCGATAGTTTTCTTCACACTACGGGGAGAGGAATTATAACTTCCATCGACAATAACACTATCTTTATACCCACCAAACACACTCAACCTTCCTGGTTGGAGTGTATAGTCTATAGTAATAGCATCCAGATCAGCTAATATACTTCTCTGTTCATATCTATACACGAGCATATCCGCTATCGTTAAAGCAACTCAAACATAACCATTGTGAGCCTTCCCAATCATATTGGTTTTGATCGTCGTTTTTGTGTCTTTTACAAACAAATCAAACGTTACATACACACCATCATCATAAACAAACAACTCATCTTCTATACGAATATCTGCATCACTATCATATCATTCAGTTTGATAGAAAAATTTTTCAATGCCCACGCGTGGATAAAGTTGGACAGCATAGTCATCATCTCTATTAAGAAAAGCAGTTTCTTTAGTAGCAAGGATCATCTTAATCTCTTCTGCTGCTATAGCCCCTGGATCACCAAATTGTTCACTATGGACACTATCTATCGCAGTAAATATACCAATATCCGGCTTTACAATAGACAGTAAAAAATCCATCTCGCCAGGCGTATCTATACCATACTCCAAGATAAGAATATCATATGGATTTTTTTTACTGACAAAAACCAGATCCAACGCATGAAACAATGTATACAAAAAATCATACACTCTCGGGAAAAAACTCTCTATCTTAAAAATAGAAAGCGATAATCACAGTTCTCAATTGAAGTTTTTTGGAGATGTATAGATATTTTTATGTGGCAAAAACTTCTCGAGTGTTTGTGCAATAATCATTCTGGATGAGGTCTTTCCGACACTTCCATTGATACCGATAACCAAAGGTTTGTGTTGCGCAATATATCTCTTTGCTAACCAAGCAAGTATCTGATAATACCAACCCAATATTTTCTTTTTCATGAAAACACACAAAAAATGAAGTAACCGAGAGAGTATAGAGAAATGAACCCAAAAGTAAAGGAAACCATCATTATACCATATTACTCTCCATAGATCATACTAATAATCACCGCTATAGGAACTGCTAGTACAACTCAAACAAATCACATAACCAAACCACCAACAATCAGACAAATCAATATCAACAGTGGACTAATACCGACAGTTCTATTCATTATATATGGAGTAAGAAAAGTACTTTCAAGTTGTTGAATAACTCCATACGCAAGGAAGACAAACAAGATTCCCCATCGACTAAGATTAACAAAAGCTAACAACGCCGCAGGTATTCATCACAAAAATGGTCAAAGATACGGAATAAAGTTAGTCACTCATGCAATAATAGCCAACGAGCCAGTATTTGGCAATGCAAATCCAAAGAGTGCAAGTATTTGTAAAGCAATAAATACAGCGATTCCAACACAAAAACATACAATAGTCTGTCCCCTTAACCATAAACCAAGTCTCGTATATATTCTATCCAGCTTCGCATAAACAAGATCATAATCTTTTTTACCCCACAACCCAGAGATAAATCTCATAACCATCTTCTTCTCGATAGAGAAAAACACCGCTAAAGTCACAACCATACCAAGCTGAGCAACCACGGAGAAAAATCAGCCAATAAGACTCACTGCTATATTTCCAATATTTTGTGCGTAACTTGTTCATAGACCAACAATTTGAGATATGTTATTTTGCAAATCTGATTGGATACTCGCGGAAAATTGCGGATTGGAAACGATATCCAAAACATACTCCTTTGCATAACTTGGTAACCAAGTCAAATCTTGTACAATAGCAGATAATCATTGAGTATTCAACGCGACTTGAAATGCTCTTACACTGGAAACCAAACTATCAATCATAGATGACATCTGGCTGAATACAAAGGGAACAATCAAAATAAATCATGAAAAGAAAACAGCAACCAATATAATGTACGATAAAGCCAAAGCAAATCATCTCGAAAGACCACGATTCTGGAAAAACAACACAACAGACTCCAATGCAACAGAAATAATATAAGCACCCAATATAAGGTACAATGCAGAAAGTGATTGAAAAATAATATATGCAACAGCGACTATTGCCAACCCTACTCACCAAAACTTCACCATAAGCAAAGTATCTACATGTCGATTCACATGTTGATGATCTTTTATATCAGACTCGGAAACCTCCCTATCAAGAGAAATGTCGATATCTATAGGATCTTGATGTTTAGGCAAAAGTGATGATAGTGATTGTTTTACTTTCCCAAAGATACTCATAGACGTTGGTAAAAACGAGTAAAAAATTGTGTGGCCTTCTCACTTACTACATTCTGTATAGCTTTCCTCTCCATCGTTGCAATAAGTTTTTGCATAGCTGGCATTTGCGCTTTATGTATCATAACAAAACATTTATAATATCCTGTAGCAAATTTTTTGTGCTGCAATTCTTGCTCAGCTACATAACGCATGACAATTCTTTTAATAAAATGTCTTACAACTGCACTTTTAGAAACTCATAAACCAATATTAACGGAAAATTGATTATATTGACGATTAGGATACTGTGGCACATAATACACCCCAAGTATGTCATGCACAAAATAATTCCTCTTCTTCACAAGATAATTAATATCCTTTCATAGTAACCTAAATCCCTTTTGTATCATATATAATCAGTATAATCAAAAAAAACGTCATTCTGAGTGTAGTAAAACGTAACGAAGAATCTAGGAGACAATATAAAGAGCAAATCTCAGCATTATCCTGAAGTAATTATTCCAACAGGCTGTGAAAGTGAAAGATCTAAGGAATAAAAAACAAAAAACCATTCACAATGAACAATTTATCATTTATCAGTATATTCCAACTGTTTCCATTTTCCTTCTTCCAGATTCCCCAATACATATTCTCCCTGTGATATCCTACATAGATCCAGAACGTCATATCATAAAGCATACATCATCCTTCTGATATGTCTATTTTTCCCTTCTTGCAAAACAATACGAACAGTATTATTCGATAGAACATCCAAAGCAATAGCACGCAATGTATCATTTTCATCAACCACTCCTGACAAACATTTTGCTACATCGCGAGGAGACAATGGAGAATCCAAAACGGCTATATATATCTTCTCCGAAGCATATGAAGGATGTGAGAGTTGATGTACAAGATCCAAATCATCAGACAATAACAACAACCCACGACTATCTTTATCTAACCTACCAATATAACGATAATGAGAAAGTGCTTGAGGAAGTATTTGATAGATGGTTTGGTTGTGTGGATCTGATACAGAAACAACATATCCCACTGGTTTATGAAATGCAATAAGTGTTTTGCGTTCATCAGACAAGACTACCGTGTATTGTCTGCTAGTATATCCAGAGATAACAATGCTATCGCCAGCGATAACCTGCGAAGAAAAATCAGAAACGACAGTTTCATTGAGTAATATATCTCATGCTTGCATCAACGCAAAAACCTTCCTTCTAGACAACCCGCACTTTTCTTGCAAATAACGACGCAACAACATAAACAATACAATACAATAGATAAAAATGTACAACACAGTGATATTGTACGAAAATAGGTCAAAAAAACAACAAACAAAAAAAAGACCCCTTACGGAGCCTTTTTAAGAGAAATACCTAGAAATTAGAATACTTCAACTTCTGTAGCAGCATCAGCTTCAGCAGCTGGAGCTTCTTCAGTAGGCATTACTTCTACTACTACTTCTTCAGCTGTAGGCATTACTACTTCTACTACTGCTGCTTCTTCTACCATTACTTCAACTTCAGCTGGAGCTTTAGCACAACCAGCAACTACTGCGAATGCAGCAACCAACATAACAGCGATCAATTTGTTCATTTTTGTACATAATTATATAATAAATGTAACAATACACAGTATTGCTTACTAAGAGCATAGACAAAAAAACACCATTTTCAAGGGATTTATACAATTTTAACAAAAAGGCAATCAAAAGCACCCAAAATATACAAATATACAGCAAGAATGACAAGTAAAAATACACATACGCTTTACAAGTACACTGACATAACTATATACATTATATTTATATCAGAAGGATATTGTATGTTTTCAGTAGACCAAAAACAATATATAACACAATATACCAGGATCCTTTTGGCTACCAAAAAAATTATTCCTATCTTGATTGTAACTATATTGAGTATATGTATATCTATATATATACTCAATCATCCCACTCAGAAAAACCATTATTCTCCAACACAAGTACAAACAGCAATCATACAAAATGCTATCCAAAAATTTCAGGATCCACAAACCATCTCGCAATGAGAAATCATAACTAAACTATGACCATTACAAGTAACAGAGAACGGACTCCAATCACAAGACAATCTTATTAAGATAGTCTGATTTATTATACCCAAGAATAGTACCATCTATAGTATCAACACACTCAAACCAATAGAATATTTTCAAAATACAGGATATGATATAGATACACTTAGGCTCCAAATAGGAGCACTACTCAATGGATCCATCCCAACGATAAACCGCAACAAACACAATAACAACACATTACCTACATCATCATTATACGCATCGTTTGACCTTGATTGTATACAACAAACTATCCATTCCCCATTATGTAGACAAAATATTGAAAATTTTCTAGCAACATTCTATACGTTTGATATACAAACAGCAGAATCCGAACTCCCATCCATTAGACAGAATCTTAAAAAAACTAAATACCAACAAGAGTTTTGCGATAGATTGCTATCGTATAGTCAATACAATCAGATATTTAGCTCTGCTATACAAACAACGCTCCAATCCTGCGATGAAGAAAGTAAAGCTATCTATGAACGCGCACACAATCTCCATAACATCAATACAGAGTTACAGAACAACACCTTCACACAAACAGTGTACAACGACAAAGAACTCAATGCATACAAAATCATGTCATTAGCGCAAACTATAATCTACGAAATACAGCAAGACATAATAAATACAAGACGTATAGAATGATATAGCAATCAGATACAAGCATTACTAAGAAAACCCATAGTAGATGCAATATATCGAGATATTCAGTATTGGATCATCAATTATCAACTACTCCCTTATCTCCAACAAAACAATACGAGAAACCAAACCTACAATACTATAAGTAGTCTTCTCTTATCTCTCAATAGAGAAAATGTATTACTCCAACATAATGGACTACAAAAAATGGTTACCAACCAAGCACTCATTACAAAACAACAAGAGATTATGTCTAGAGAAAATAACAATACAAACAGCATCATCCAATGACTCAGTTCTCTTCCATATATCACTATCGAATTCAACAACAACACAGATGATATAATAAGTATACATGGACAATTAAATATAGTTGATGCAATAGCTGGTGAGAGTCGCACAGCGTTCATTGCCACATGACAAATCAATCTCAATCGTCTTATTATTCAGGAGATAGATCTTCCTGAATATAAACTTTTTACGACTATTATTAATGCTTTCATCCAAACACGCAATACGACTCTTCCATGATTATATAGTTATATCAATGAAAATATTGCATTATATAGAACACAAAAAAACCAAGAAATATGTGAACAAATAAAGAATATAACAACATTTAAAATAAATGTCTGTAACGCATCACTTATCCAAGGAGAACAGACAATTCAAGATACAGTAACAACATATAAAATACAGATAGAAAACAATACAATCCAACAAGTACAAACATCAGATCCACTATTAACTACCTATCTTAATAAGCAATATGCACAAACAGTCAGTGATTCTATAAGAATAGGATCAATCATCCAAGAAATTATCACAACACAGATACCATACAACAACGAGCAAGAACAGATAATCATAGATACAGATAGCATACAAGTCATTGATGCATTTTCATTATTCTTCAAAACAAAACCAACAGATATCAAACACATCCAAGACACATATTATATAGAATTTACTATAGATAATATAAACTTTGTACTCAGTTACAACCTACAGAAAAACATCACAGGCCCACTATTTTTCAAAGACATCATCGTGAATGAAAAACCACTTCGTGTAAGTAAACGAGCAATCACACTCGAAACAAAAAGTAGCCCAATTATCAATAAATTCATCGCAGATCCACTATCCTATATACAAGATGTTGATCCATTTACCTACCAAACATATTTGCAATTACAGTAAGAAACAATAAAAAATATACCGATACCTATTTATACTGAGATATATTTCTATGTACAAAAGATTCTCTTTCGATGACCTCCAGAATATAAAAAATAATTTTTTTCAACATTTTGAAAGAGTCACACAAAGAGAAAGATGTATTCATGTTAAAGATTTTTGTAAAACGGTCTTCAAGCAAGGACCAAGCGTGTATTATTATTTCAAATGATCACCACAATTTGTTTGTCATGATCAAGATAGTGACTACAGTTTTATAGATCCAGTAGATAGCATAGAAGTAGTTTTTCCCAAAGAACAACTCCCACAGTTTTCACAACTATTCAAAACATATCTTACCAAACACAAAAAAAGAGATAACTCACAAACCATTCAACAAATACTCATGGAACAGTTTACCCAATGAGTATTTAATACTATCAACGGAAAACCATACATCGTTTATGATATTGAAACCGATGGAGATGTCTTTGATGTGACACAACAAAAATTTATCATGGCATACGCTGCACAACCAACAGAAAACAACAAAATGCAATATGAATATATTGATACGAGCAATCTTAAAGACTTTATTCAAAGACTACTCGATTTTGATTGATATATCGTTGGATTTAACAGCATATCATTCGATAATCCTGTCATCATACATAACATCAAATGATCACAGGACATGATCAATATACTAAATAAAAAAAGTTTGGATATATTCACATTCCTGTATCATAGCACAGGGAAGAAAATTGGACTCAATAAAGTATCTTCAGCACTTGTTGGCGTTGGAAAAACATTGGAATCCTGATTAGAAGGAGTCAATCTCTACAAACAATATCTCAAGACAGGCGATCAGAAACTTTTGGAGACATTCAAAGCATACTGCAAAAACGATGTAAAAATGACAATCCTAACCCTTTTATACCTCATACACTACAAAAAAATTCACATCGAATCACAAGAAGTTGAGTTTTCTATCAATGATCTTATTCAAAAATGATGCACGCCAATTGGAGAAGAAATAAAATCAGATGACATAGATAATAAACCTCAAAATCAATCTATATTCTAAATAATAAAAATCTTCCTCACGTCTTTGCGAGGACCGATAGCGACGCGGCAATCTTATTTGTAATTGATTATCCATCATGCATCCAATAACCCAATCCCTTCAATCTATATACAACGCCCACGCCAAACATTTTTCACAAACAAGAAAAAAACACCGACCAGAGATAGACCATATCATAGACTATATAAATACCCTTCCACAAAAAACACTAACAGTTGTAGAACTAGGATGTGGAGACTGAAGACTCTATGAATATTTAACAAAAGAAACAACAAAAACCATCAAATACACTGGTGTAGATATAGCAGACAAACTCTTAGATATAGGGAAAAAATCATATCCCCAAGCACATTTCATCCATACTGACATGATATCTTTTGTTCAACAAGGAAAACAAGAGTCTGTTGATATGGTTATCAGTATTGCTGCGTTTCACCATCTTGCAACGCGTAAAGATAGACTTATTGTACTAAAAAACATCTATAGATTACTCAAATATGATGGACACATTATCATGACCAATCGAGCATTATCGCAACGATTTGCAAAAAAATATTGGAAGTCTCTGTATACATCCATCACTAAACGAATAGTATCCATCGGACAAAAAGATCGAAGAGATGTTTATATACCATGGAATCGTCAATGAGATAGATACTATCATATATTTAGTAAAAAACAAATCGAAAACCTCAGTAGACAAAGCTGATTTTATCCAATACAAAACTGTTATATCCTCGCAAACGGAAAGCTATCCCAAGAACAAAAATACGCAAGAAACATATTTACCATATGCCAAAAATCCATCAGAAAACATAGTCTCTAATTTTTTGAAAAATTACTCATCATCTCCATCACTTTCAGTCAACTTCAAGTATTCACTATCCAAGAGTCTTGATAACTCCATATCTTTCTCAGTAATTATATCGCCAGCATCATGCGTGGTAAGTTTTACACGTACGGCATTATACACATTTGTCCACTCAGGATGATGTCCTACCTGTTCTATAACAAAACTACACTGTACCATCCACGACAATGCCGTAGGAAAATCTGAAAATACAAAACTTTTAACAAGAGCATTATCTTTTTCTTCTCGAGCCATAAGGAAATGTTACGAGATAAATATAATAACTATATACATATGAAGACGACAAATGCAAATCAAAACGCTATCCCAACTCCCACATAAAAATCGCTGCTGTTTGTCCAACATTAAGAGACTCTTTATGTCCTTGCATAGAGATAAATACCACAGCATCAACCGACGCTAATATCAAATGATCAACACCAACAACCTCATTTCAGAAAACAACTGCGATAGATGACTCGCTCTCCCCTTGTCAAAGCGGGGCTGGGGGGGATTTATAATTTCTTAAATTTTTTGCATCAGCAGTCACTTCCGCAGCAATCACATGACATCACAATTCCTTGGCTGAAGCAATAGCCTGTTCCGTCGTCACAAACGACTGCAGTGGAACATGATCCTGCGCTCACAACGCAGATTTACCAA
>Ga0209284_10001287_pt1 | contig 39099 bp, 31 predicted proteins | sample FRY03_FD_187211 | JGI IMG/M metagenome (GOLD analysis project Ga0209284, IMG submission 187211) | Freshwater microbial communities from Lake Fryxell liftoff mats and glacier meltwater in Antarctica - FRY-03 (SPAdes) (version 2) | ecosystem: Environmental > Aquatic > Freshwater > Ice > Glacier... | reverse complement strand
CAAGCTGATTTTGACTTTGAAAATATTTTCAATACTAATCCTTTACACTTCATGCAAGACTATCAAATTTCCTGAATTTAATTCTGCAGATTTTAATGGAAATCAGATATCAAATCTAAATTTCACCAAGCAAAATACACTTGTAATCTTAGGTCATTTGGGTTGTCCAGCATTTATGCAGCTTTTGGCCGATTTTCAATCCAATAGAATAGATTCAAGTTATCAAGTGATTGTTTTTTTAGAGAATACTCGTCAACAATTAATAGAGTTTAACTCTGAAGAAGTGAATATATGGTCATCAACCCGTAAACATTTCCAATTAAATCAAATAGCGGGGATAATTATACCTGAATGTACCTCCGATAATATTGTTGAAAAAAATGGCCAACATATTATTTTATCCCAATGCAGAAAAATATCCAGGAAATTGAGAACTAAAACATCTCCAACAAGTTATTTGGTCAAATCAGACGGGTTAATACATGCCAAGTTTGAAGGTTATTTCATGGGAAAAGGAGCTAAAGAAAGACTCAAGGAGTATTTTACAAAGATTGGAAACCTAAAGCCAGAGAACATTAATAAGTGAATCTCTGTTGGAATAGCACTATTGACCTCTAACTTAGGGTTCAAAATTTTCTAAAGCAGTCCCCTAATCCACTTTCTTAATCCATTCTCTTCCTATTCTCCCTTCTTCCTGTTTTTTCCCTTCAACCTAATTCCCAAACCATGCTCGATGTTTGTTGTGCCATTCTCATTCGTGATTCAAAAATGATGATCGTTCGAAGGTCGCCTGAAATGCGTTTAGGAGGGAAGTGGGAATTTCCAGGAGGAAAAGTGGATGTCGGAGAATCTCCAGAAGAATGCATTCTCAGAGAAATTAAAGAAGAGCTATTAATTGATGTACGCATTTTAAAAGCGCTCAAACCTGTTTTTCATTCATATTCAAGGGGCGATATTCGTTTAATCCCTTTTATCGTGGAATTAATTTCTTCTCATGAGCCCCAACTTACAGAGCATGATGCAATTGCTTGGGTTAGCCTAAAGGAGATTGCAAGCTATGATTTAGCTGGCGCTGATATTCCCATCCTCAATCAGCTTGAGAATGAACGGTTCTATTAAAAACGTTTGAGAATGCTTTATTAGATTCTTATCACTTCACCATTCTTGACCCTGGAATGAGCTTGTCGAATTCCCCTTCCTTGACCCTGGAATGAGCTTGTCGAATTCACACTTCATCTTTTTTTAAAAGGGATAAAACCTTCTGGCGACCTTATTGTTATTAATGCTAGAAATCGAATGAAGCTGCACACGAAATCAACTTGAAATCCGTTTCTAAACCAAACTCGTAATTGATGGGAAACATCGACAATGAAAAATCAAGGCAACCAAATCGCTAAAGAGCAGGTGAATAACACCACAACTGTTATTGGACTGCAAAAGGAGTCATTAACTGAGAATTCTCAGACTACAAATGGCGTTCATTCAAGAAATTTGAGCAAACGATTGAAAAGTTTTATAGATCACTTAGATATGTCATTCCGACGTATTGATTCGGGTTTGATGTAATTAATTCAACCCTTTTGCGAGAATATCTAATAAATCTGCTTCAATAGACTTTTTAGGGTTCTCGATGATTTTACCAACTACAATTCCATCTCTGATAATTTCAATTGTTGGAACATATTCAACGTTCCAATCTTTACATTCCTTCTTCTCGAAAGGACATTCTTTCTCGCGGTTAACTCCTATCAGAGAATATTTCCAACCCAATTGATCAGCTATTTTAATAAAGCGAGGAACATGAATTTGGCTGTCTTCGCACCAAGTTCCCATATAAACACGAAAAATAAAATCGCCCGAAGGGATATTTTTTAAATGCGACATTACACCAGCATCGGGTTCAGTTTCAGGATTAATTAATTTCCATTCACTGAAAAAATCAGATCCTAAAACAGAATCTGAGAAAACACCAATTATAACGGGACTAGTATCTGATTGTGCACTCAAGGTAATGGAAGATAAAAATGTGAAAAAATGAATAATGATTCGTTTCATACTTCAAGAATAACGAAAAAACGGATGTGATTAGAGATTTATTAGGAATTCCAATGTATCCACACCATCAGCATAATCGGCAGGACCTGGTTTTTGACTAGTTCCGAATGGAATTGATTTAATTCCTGAAAGTGGCGAAGCAACGGTACATTGCAATTTATCTTGCATTTGTTCAAGCTTCAACTTAAGCGCATCAACATTATCATACTTTTCATAATAAATTACACCAATTGGTGAATGAAAAGAATCGTCTTCCTTTAAAAGTAAAAATCCTGTATCGTAGTGTGCCACGCCGTTTACGAGATAAATTGCTTTATTGTATTCATAATTATTTAGATATTTATTGTGAAGAGCAATTTCGTTCCAGCCTGCTGAGGCATCAAGAAAACGAATCATATCAAACTCTTCGGGAATAAAGAGTTTTGAAACACTTCTGCAACCTTGACCGAAGTATTGAAAAATATCTTCAAAAACAGCTTTGTATTCAGTCTCACTTTCTGCTCCATTAAGAATAGCAACTGACGTACGGTTTTTACGAATGATATTTGGGTATTTCGCGAAATAGAATTCGAAATATCTGGACGAATTATCGCTTCCTGTAGCAATGATAGCATCAATAGTTCTTAGTCTTTCATTGGTGAAATTTATCAGATCTGCGAAACGTGGCTCGATACCGCAAAGCATCGCTGCTAAAGCAGGAATTAACACTGTATCGCCGCTCGAAAGCTTCGCCAATATTCGGTTTCCTGAAATTAAGATGCATAAAAAATCGTGAAACCCAACGGCCGGGATATTTCCAGCCATTACAACACCAACAATTTTCGGCGAGGTGATTTCTTGTGGGATGTCGTAAGCTGATAACCACTGCTCCAATGAATTTTTTTCGAGCATTTCAGCTATTCCACTTAAAGCATTATTAACTTGTTTATCTGTGAACCAAGGATTGCTTAGATGCACACGCTCAGAGAGTTCGCGTAGTTGTCTTTGCCGAATATGAAGTGTTTCAGCATCGATTTCAAAGTTCAAACTAATCCTGATTTCCTCGCCAAGTTTAACAAATGCTTGTTTTCGTTGTTCTAATGTCATGTGTGAAACAATTATACCTTAGTTTTGCCTGCGAAATTAAACCTTAAATCTGAAGTGTTATGGCAATCATGATAACTGATGAATGTATCAACTGCGGAGCTTGTGAACCGGAGTGTCCAAATAATGCAATCTATGAGGGAGGCACCGAATGGCGTTTCTCGGATGGAACAAATTTGAAAGGCTCTGTAACTGCTGCAGGTGGAACATTCGAAGCGGAGGCGGCGCAAAAGCCCGTAGCAATGGATGTGTATTATATTGTAAACGACAAATGTACAGAATGTGTTGGCTTTCATGACGAGCCTCAATGCGCTGCTGTATGTCCTGTTGATTGCTGTGTAGATGACCCTGCTCACCGTGAAACTCAAGAGCAATTGCTTGCGAAGAAAGAATACATGCACGTGTAATAACGGCCTGATCTGATTTTATTTAGTACATTTCTTAGTATTAATTCTTACTAAGAAATAGAGTTTACCTTTATGACGATACACAGAGAAGGCCATCGTATGCTTATTTCGTTGATAATCATTTTGTTGATTATTAATGTTTCCTTTTATGCTCTGGCGCCAAATAATCAATTGCTGACCATTTTACTTGGAATTGCCTCTCTTGTGGTTTTCTCGTTAGTACTTCAGTTTTTTAGAAATCCGAGCCGGAAACAAAACATTGGCGACTGGGTTTTATGTCCTGCAGATGGTGAAATTGTTGCTGTTGAGGAAGTTTTAGAGGATGAATATTACAAAGATAAGCGCATTCAAGTTTCAGTATTTATGTCACCGTTAAATGTTCACATTAACCGTTATTCAATAAGTGGAACTGTAAAGTATTTCAAGTACCACGAAGGTTTGTACCTAATTGCAAGTCATCCTAAATCTTCAACTGAAAACGAGCGCACCACGGTGGTTGTTGAAAACGGAAGTCAAAGTGTATTGCTTCGCCAAATTGCCGGATATGTGGCCCGAAGAATCATTTCTAGTTGTATCGTAGGAGATAAAGCGGAACAAGGAGGCGAATTTGGATTTATTAAATTTGGCAGTCGTGTTGACATTCTTTTGCCAACAACGGCCAACGTGCATGTGAAACTTGGAGAAATGGTAAAAGGAGGTTTGACGAAAATTGCTACGTTTTAGTTGGATAATTTATTCCTGCTTGGAACTTAATCCAGAATATTTAGGTAAAATCTTTTTTGAACAAATTATTGGCACGGTTTTGTACTGTTAAATTTCGATCTTGTTTCTATCGAGAATTTATTAACTCCGAGCAATAAGATTGTAATTTACTCGTATATTTGTTTAAATCAATCACTACAAAATGAAAAAAATCATTGCTATTGCATGCTTACTTGCCTTTACTGGTGGAGCATTTGCGGTTACAAGTGTATCTTTCTTTAATACTGAAACATCAGCTATTGTTAAGTCATTAGATAAAGACAAAGACAAGAAGAAGAAAAAAGGCGACAAAGCCTGTTGCTCTAAAGAGGCAGCAAAATCTTGCGGTGAAGCTGAGCATGGCAAAGCTGCTGCAGAATCTGGAAACGGAGCTGCAAAAGAAGGTTCTAAAGCTCCAGCAAAAAGCTGTTGTTCATCAAAAGCAGAAGGCGCTAAAGGTTGCGGTGGAAGCGGAGAGAAGAAAAGCGCTCCTACAGGAAAATCGAACTAAGAATTTAATTATTTTAAAGAACCTGCTTCTCAAAGAGCGGGTTTTTTTTATGCCATTAAAATGGGAATGAGTTCGGGGAGACTCTTAACTTCAATAATGTTTTCCAAATCATGGTCAATATTCATCGTGTTTACGAGAATGACATGATCCCAACCAGCTAAACGCGCACCTTCAATATCTGCAAATGGATCATCTCCAATCATCATACTTTGATTTGAACTTGCTCCAGTTTTTTTTAAGGAATAATCAAAGATTTCACGATTAGGCTTTCGCGCATTAGCTCCATCACTCGTTATAACAGCATCGAAATAATGGAGAATACCAGAGTTTTTTAATTTGAAGTGTTGAACGTCTTCAAAACCATTTGTGATAATATGAAGCGTGTATTTAGTCGAAAGCGCTTCTAAGGTTTCTATAGATCCTGGCAGAAGGCGCTTTTTAGAAGGAGTATGCTCTATGTAATGATCTTCTAATTCATTGGCTAAATCTCGGTTATCTATTCCGATTCTCATCATCGACCTATGAAAACGCTCTTCGCGTAGAGTTTTCTTGTCAATTAAATTTGCTGTGAATTGATCCCACAAAGCAGCATTTTCCTCTCGAAATGCACTTATAAATTCTTGTTTATCTGTTAGAGAAATAGTTTTTATATAACGATTAAACAGGTCCTCGAGTGTTTCTTTGCTATTAGTTTCGTAATCCCAAATGGTGCGGTCCAAATCGAAAAATAAATGATTTACGTTATGCATTAATTTGCACTAATAAAAGAAGGAAAGTGCAAAATTGCTGATAAAGTAAGAGCCCAAAGAACAACTGAGCCGCTAATATAAACGAATACCTTCCAACGATTGGGGAAAAGTTTTCTCGCCAAGATAGTTCCAACTGGAATTGAAATCAGGGTAGGGGTGAGCAATGCTAATCCAATTAAACCGTATTTTCTAACAAATGAAACAAAGCGCCGGCTGTTTTTTGAAAATACTACCTTTTTAGCTTTTTCCTTTTTAGGGAAGTATCGCATGCGCAACATATCCCATATTTTAAACAGCCAATCACTTAAGAATACAAAACAAGCTACACCAAATATCCCCGCGAGAGACGCAAAGATTAATAATTCAAAGAAGTTCATCTTCAAAGCCGTAAATGTAGCGGGAACTCCTATAACAAACTTCACCGAGGTGAGCAGAAAAAGCGATATTATTTTAATAAAAGAGAGCATGATAGCTTTAAACGAAATTAGGCGAAAAGAGTTGTTTTACTAGCCCTTTTTCTTTCCGTAAGCTAAATCGCCAGCGTCGCCTAATCCAGGAACAATATACGATTTTGCCGTGAGCTCATCATCAACAGCCCCTAACCAAATTGTAGTATTGTCAGGGAAATGGCTGCGCACATAATTCACTCCTTCTTGACTAGCAATTAATCCAATTACATGCACATGACTTGGTTTGCCTCGTTGTAACAACGCTTTGTAGGCCAAAAACATGGATTGACCCGTTGCCAGCATTGGATCGCAAATGATTAGTACTTTTCCTTCTATAGATGGGCTGCTCAAATACTCTATTTTTATTTCGAAGCTATTGTCTTTGTGATGTTTACGATATGCAGAAACGAAGGCATTTTCGGCTTTGTCAAAATAATTTATAAGTCCTTGATGAACAGGTAATCCAGCTCTTAAAATGGTCGCAATTACTGGTTGCTCCTTCAATGCTGTTGTTAGAGCAATCCCCAGAGGAGTAGTAACTTCAACGTCTATGTATTCGAGTCCCTTGCTAATCTCGTAAGCAAAAATTTCACCGAGGCGCTCCAGGTTGCGGCGAAATCGCATGCTGTCCTTTTGAATGTTAACATCACGAAGCTCGCTGATAAATACGTTTGCAAGTGAATTTTGATTGCTTATAATCTGGGACATAATTGCTTCAGGCTTTGAACCAACGCATATAAAATGGTAGGCGATTGAGCTTCAAATGTACGTAGTTCGCCTCAACTGCACCAAAACTCCTGTAAAATCGTTGTAAACCCTCGTTGTCAGAGCCTTCGAAATCAAATATCTTGATAGATTCAGGAGCGTTTTCTAAGTAATGATTTATTAGCGCCGGCATGGCACCGCATTCTTTTCCTGATACTGAATTGCCAGAAAATATAAATGTTGCTCGACCTTGCCATTCTATGATGAACATTCCTGCCAAGAGATTTCCTAACGGGTCATAAGCTCCATAACATTTACCATATGTTCTTAATGCAGCAACATTGTATAGTCTGTCGAGTAAGTTATACCATTCAACTTTAAATTTTTTTATTTCAGCTGCTTTGTCTTCTTGAAAAAGTTTTATGATTGCTCTAGCCGAAGTTGTGTTAAATCGAAGTTTAGCCTCTTGAGCTTTACGTATGTTTCTTTTAATATTGTCGCTAAATCCGTTTTTTATTAGTTGTCTTTCGGGATTAAGTTCTAGAATTAAGTTAGTCCTCAATTTGTTCGTAAAGCCTTCTAATTCAGGAGCCGCATTACTTGCATTTAGTTGAAATTCAATAAATGGAATGTTTGAAGCAATATGTTTGAAAAAATGATTACTTAATTCGGAATCTACTTTTTGGGGCCCAAAAACACCCAGCTGTTGAGTGAACAATGGAGTTGGCAGATATTTCACGCCGAATTTAGATTTCAGAGGAATTGGCATTAGCCATTCATAATCAGCTGTGACTATTGCGTCCCAATGATCATTTGTAACTGCATCTAGATACCAAGTAGTGGCATAGGCAAGCGCATTCGGGAATGATTTCAGAGCTTCATCCCAACGTATTTTATTTATTTCTGAATGCCTTTGGTAGATAAGTTTCGGCAGTTTCCCCATAAATTAGTTAAAGTGCTTCCTGTATTAGTTGTTCGTAAACAGCTCTCCAACCCTTCCAACGCTCATTTTCAGCAAAAGATTCATTATGCCAAACAGAAATGAATTCACCCTTAAGCGACTTAACTTCAGTTATTAATGGTGATATAACATTCATGGCATCTTCTGGCTTTAGTTGTAAATAATCTTTCAAGGTTCCATCCATTACGGCGAATGGATGAAGACGCAAGGGAGTTTCTATTTCTAGGTCAAGATCGTAAAAAAAGTAAGGTGAACAAATACTCGCTCTAAATCCTGTAAAATCTGCGTAACCCATTGTATAGTCATCAGTTATATCTCTTTCAATGAGTCTTTGGTATGTCTCGGGGACACTTAAACGGAGAAAATGTTGTCGACTTAGATGAATCTCTTGGTGTAAAATGTACGCTAAACGTGCAATTTCTTTTTTTAGCTTCAAAGGATTCTCAGACGAAGCATAGGAAGGATGAATACCAACTTCTCCAACGTCGCCCATAAATTTAATGAGCGATTGCATATGCTTGTTTTGATGAGGTACATTCTTATCGAATGTTCCATAATCACCTAACAATATAAAGTAGATTGGATTTAGCTTGTATTTCTCAATCAATTTTAATTGGTAGTCGTACGTATCGTATGGGTCTTGACGAAAATGAAAAACCGAACCAAACCTCACCTTAAAACTATCTAATTTTAATTTAATTAGGTCGTGCATTAATCCTGCACCAATTCTGATAAAACCTTTATGCCGATAAGCCCAAGCATTGTCAATATCTATGGTAGGTGTGAATTTATATTTTCGCTCCTTCGCCGAAATCTTTCCAAATCGAGCTTCCAATATTTCACGAATTTTCTTTGCCCAAATATTAACAACGGGACGCTGTAGGAATCCATTAAGGAATGCAATGCTTTGTCTTGGGTCGAATCTTCCATGAATATCTTTGATATGCGGCAGATACTCCTCATATCTGCTAACCAATAGAAAAGATGCAGCAAATGGGTCAAAAGGTAAGGCAGACAATCGCCCGACAGGGAAGAAAACCTTATGATCTCTCCACGGAATAAATGCAGGCTCTTGAACAACAATTCCAGTTTCGAATAATAATTCTGTGGCGCAAAAGAAAATTTCATCAGCAATTGGTTTACTGCAATAGGTTAATTTTGGGCCATTATATGATTTAAAATCCTCTTTAATTGTCGTAACTGAGAATTCAATTCCTAATATTTCCCCAAAAATTAATTTGAAGGTATATTTGCTGCGCGATGTGATTCGATGTGTGTAAATTAAAAGTTTCATAACGGGCAGAACTAGCTTATGATTGCTGTGAATGAATGTACATTTGATCTAGGATGAAGTCGGCCGCTTTTCCATCTCCAAATTCAGACGGGAATTGCAAAGAATTACCTACTTCTAAAAATGAGTTAAATGCTTCTTTAATAAGTTCTGGATTTGCATCACAAATTTTTGCACAACCATTCTGTACTAGTTCAATCCACTCAGTTTCTGGCCGAAGTATGATGCAAGGCTTCTCGAAATAATAAGCTTCTTTTTGAACCCCACCAGAATCAGTAATCACCATTTTAGCATGCTGTTCAAGCACAATCATTTCAAGAAATGATGCAGGATCAATCAGAATTAAGTGAGATGATTCAATTTTTTCTCTCACGTTAGGCTCAAGTAAATTATCCATCATTTTTCTAGTTCTTGGGTGAACGGGAAGAATCATGCGGATATCAGATTTGGTGCTTAATTCAGCCAATGTTCTGAATAAATCATTCAATCGAATAGTATCATCTGTATTTGCATTTCGATGAATCGTAACTAAAATAAACTCATCGCTTAACTTTAATCGCTCAAATATGTTAGTCTTCTCTTTAGCAACTTTAGAAAAATATAAGCTATTGTCGTACATCAAATCTCCACATTGATAAATTCCAGGATGGTCAGCATTATATGGCCCCGCCTGAATTTTAAATCCCTCGTTTAACAGGTTTTTAAATCCTGTTGGAGTAGGAGAGAAGAGTAATGTTGAAACATGATCACATAAAATGCGATTGATCTCTTCGGGCATTGATTTGTTAAAAGACCGCAAGCCTGCCTCGATATGAGCGATTGGAACTCCGATTTTGGAAGCTGCTATTGCTGCAGCTAATGTTGAGTTTGTATCACCATATACAACTAGCCAATTTGGTCTTTCGTTTTCAAGGATCTCCTCTAATCCAATGATTATTGCAGCTGTTTGCTTTCCATGGCTTCCAGATCCAACATTGAGGTTATAATCGGGCTTAGGAATCTCAAGTTCATTAATAAACACTTCAGACATATTCGCATCGTAGTGTTGCCCTGTATGAACGATTATTTCTTTCACCAGATGCTTGTATCCTCTTACGGCTCTGCTCAATGCTGCAGCTTTAATAATTTGTGGTCTAGCGCCTATTACAGTGACTATTTTCATAAGTCTGAAAAATTCATTGATATAATAAGATGCGAATATAACTCTTAGGCTTTCATCTGCTCAGGTTTTGTATTTTTATAGGCATGAACTTTCGCAATTGGATTAGTAGAGTATTCTTATCAGGCCTTGCTATATTGTTGGCTACTAAGGTTTTGAGTGGTGTTCATGTGGAAGATTACCGCGTGGCTTGGGTTGTTGCAGTTTTATTATCATTGCTTAATTCTTTGGTGCGCCCAATTCTGATCTTACTAACCCTACCAGTTACTATTTTTACTTTGGGCATATTTCTTTTGTTTATTAATGGTTTTATCATTTTAATGGTTGATGAGATTTTGGATGGTTTTTCTGTAGATTCAATCGGTTGGGCTATTGGATTTAGTATCCTTATCTCTTTATTTACGTATTTGTTAGAGAGTTTTTTGGGGACTCGTGAGAAAAAGAATGGAAGAAATGAATGAAACAGGGAGTTTGCCTGACGATTTGTATTTGCACGTTTTAGAGCATTGCAGCGCTGGTGTGTTAATTACCTCGTTTTCTGCAGCGGGTTTGTTACAAATTGATTTTTCGAATGAAGCCTTCAACAGTTTAATATCGAGCACAAGCGAAAACCTGTTGAAGTTAAATCCTCTCAAATCATTTGGAGTTTGTCAATCTGATTCGCAAGAGCTTGAATTTATTGATTCTTTATCACCAGGGAAAGTTGTGCATGCAACGCTTCATTTTCTGAATAATTCAAAGGAAGAAATAATTTCAAATTTTAAAATATCTGTTCATCAGATTCAACATAGGCAAATGCATATTTGGATGCAGCAGAATTTGCCTGAATTAAAATCAACCTTAAATAGTATTAAGGCGCAAAGAGAGTCTCTTGTTAAATTATTTAATGAGAGTGAGGAAATTGTGTTTTGTATCTCTTCAGACGCAAAAATGCTTTTTTCAAATAATTCATTGTCATATTTTACCGGCATTGACGAACCTTCTCTGTTGAGATTAAATTTAATTAACATTATTACTACACGTGAAGAAAATGAAGCTGAAGATGCTTTCAGTGGTGCGATTCAAGGAATTCAACAAACATTTTTAGGAGCATTAGAGGCCCGAGATGGAATGCAAGCTTGGTTTAGCTTTACGGCTACGCCTATTAAAGAAAACGGATTAGTTCATTCTGTTTATTTTGTTGGACGGAATGCAACTCAGGATCAATTAAATCAACGTCATGAAATATTAATTAATACGATTATTCGCCTTTTCGAGAAAGGTAAAAACCTTCGTTTAATTTTAGAAGAAATGCTTGAATTATTATGCGAGCGCTTTGGTTGGGAATGCGGAGAATTATGGATGCCCGATCAGATTCAAAGGCGAAGTAAATTATTTGCTTGGAGTTATCCTAGTTCGCCAGAATTTGATTCTTTATTGTCAGTAACATCTTCGGAAGAAATATCATCGGAAATTGACCATGCCTTAACCACACGAAGTGGAAAAGCATTGCTGCACAAAGCGACACATTTGTTTTTGGATGATAATTTCCCTCGGAAAGCATGGGCTGAGAGAGCTGGTTTAAAAGCAGGATTTTCAATGCCTATATTTTTAGGCGATACCTACGTTGCTTTAATTTCCTTTTTGGCCACAGAGTCAAAACCAAACTATACGCAAGATATTATTTCAATTGTAAGACTTTTAACACTTCGTATCGGTGTTTATATAGACCGATATCGTATCTCCTACGATTTTGATCAGGTGTTTGAATTAGTGCCAGATTTTTTATGTGTATTAGATGCCAATGGTCGATTTTACAAAGCAAACAAGCAATTGCGCGAGACTTTAGGTGAAGATGATATATCACTTCAAAAGAGATCCTTCATGGATTTTGTGGAGGAAGATTATGAGGAAACAAGTTTGAATTTCTTGCAGAAATTAAAGTCAGATTATTTAGTTCGATTTGAGAATGTTTTTGAAGGCTTGAAAGGGGATGTTTTATTAGAGTGGTCAATGTCGTTTAATCCTGTTGAAGGAGTTATTTATGGTGCTGCTAAGGATATTAGCATGCGTGCAAAGTACGATGAAGAATTGCGTCGCAGCGCTGAGCGTTTTGCACTTGTTAGTGAGGCCACCAATGATGTGATTTATGAGTGGGACCCCTATAATGATAGGGTAATGCTGACCGAAAACTTCAGGCGTATGTTTGGATTTTCATTTGTGAATTCACAATTATCAAATGCAAATTGGGCATCGTATATACATCCAGCCGATAAGGATCGTGTGTTAAATAATATAGATGCTTGCAAATACCATAAACAACGCCTTTGGAGTGTTGAATATCGTTACCTCTGCGCAGACGGTTCTTATAAGTCGATATTAGACAGAGGTATTTTCCTATATAATGATAAGGGGCAGAATATTCGAATCATAGGTGCTATGCAGGACATTACTGCTTTGAAGGAGAGTGAAGAAACGCTGATAAAACTAAACGACGCCATGCAACAAAGAGCGAGACAATTGCAAGGCTTTAACAAAGAGCTTGAGCAATTCGCTTACATTGTTTCACATGATTTGCAGGAGCCATTAAGGATGATTTCAAGTTTTATGCAATTGCTTCAGAATAGCGAAGAAATTGAGAAGAATGAAAAATCAGAATTGTACATCAGCTTTGCAATTGATGGAGCATTGAGAATGAAGCGATTAATTCAAGATTTGCTAACCTATTCAAGAATTGGAACAACTGAAGAAGATTTTCAATTGGTTGATTTAGACTTGTTGTTAAAAGATACCTTGGTAGTTTATCAGCAAACAATAAAAGACAAAAATGTTCAATTAGTTTGTGAACATTTGCCCATCATAAGAGCAATACAGTCGTTGATGGGGCAGATATTTCACAATATGATATCAAATGCATTAAAATACAGCCAAAATCCAAAGCCTAAAATAGAGGTTACTTGTTCTGAATCTGTCACTCATCACATTATTTGTATTGCTGATAACGGGATAGGAATCGATCCAAAATATTTCGATTTAATTTATGTACCATTTAAACGACTTCATAATAAAAACGAATATTCAGGAACGGGAATAGGACTCGCAATTTGTAAAAAGATAACCGATAAACACCAAGGTCAAATTTGGGTAGAAAGTAAACCTGGTGAAGGAAGTAGATTCTTTTTTAGTATTCAAAAGTAATTAATCAATAATTAGTCTTAACCGATCTTCCCTCAATGGTTTTGAAATAAAATCATTTACCTGACTAAACTTACTTGCTTTTTCTTGGTCTCTAGGGTCTATCGAAGAAGTCAGCATGTATATATTAACAGAAATATTTAGTACAGATATAGAATCTAAAAATTCCCAGCCATTCATTCGAGGCATATTAATATCTAAAAATATTGCATCAGGCAGTTTACTTGGCTCTTGTTTAAGTAAGTCTAACGCATCTTCAGCATACAAAAATGAATGAACACTGGCTTTAGGCATAACTCTGGAGATAAGTCTTTCGCTTAACATATTATTGATTTCATCATCATCGATAAACCAAACTGTTTGAAAATTTATTGTTTTACCAATTTTTAGATTGCCATTTCCAAAGGAAATAGCCTCCGTCATCTCTTTAATTACTTGATCTAATTGGAAAGTAGAGCGCTTTAATTCAATTAAAAAGTCTTTAACACTAGGGCTCAGATTTTGTTCATCTTGCATTAAAGAGCTTAAACCTAAAATATTTGCAACAGGTTTACGCAAATTATGTGATGTTAAATAAGCGAATTTTTCAAGTTTTTCGAGGTAATTATTAACTTCATTTTCAGTGTTTTTCTTGTTAGAAATATCTTCTAGAATTCCTATTATTCTTGCCGATTGACCGTTTTCTGATTGTTCAAATGTTCTTCCTAGATTTCTAAGCCAAATATATTCTCCTGAGGAATTTTGCATTCTAAACTCAACATCAAATTCATGTATTTCACCAGTACTTATTTTAGTGAAGACATTATTAACGTCGTTTAGGTCATCAGGGTGAACTAATTTATTGAATAATAGAACATCACGTTCGAATTCGTTGTGCAAGTATCCAAAGAACTCATAAAAAGTTTCCGAGAAATTAATTATACCTGAGGGTAGGTTTAAATCCCAGACCATATATTTATTGCTTTCTAATGCAAAACGCAATCGCTCTTGGCTTAACTTAATGGTTTTTTCAGCATTTTTAGCTTGAGTGATATCCCTTCCAAAGGCAGCAACACCTGATACTTCGCCGTTAATAATTATTGGATTAAATGAAACTTCAAAAATGTAATTATCTATTTCGATGTTTAAATTGTGAGGGCCATTCGAAATAGCTCTATCGTACATACTTTTCCAATCAATTGTATTTTCGGGATGCACTAACTCTAATATCTTATCGCCAATATTAATTTTATTAAGATTGAGTATTTCAAACTGCTGATCGAAATACTCATTGGAGGCAGTCAATCGATAATCTAAGTCGACTGACCAAATACTAACTTCATTAAAGTTGTTTATTAGAGAATTAATATTTGAATATGCTTCTTCAACTCTTGAAAGAAGCGCAACCCTGTCACTAACGTCGCGGCCCATTCCTTGTATTTCAATAAATTCGCCTTTACTCCCGTGAATTGAGGTGAATTCCCAATCAATATTTAATATTTCATTAGTTGGAGTTGCATCAGTTAAAATACTAAAGTTTTGTTGAGGTTTAGATTTACATAGTTCAACAATTTGCATAACCGAGCCGAAATCTTTTGAATTCAAAAACTCGCTTAAATTATGTTGACCGCTGCACATAAGATCTTTGCTAAACGCCTCTCTGAAACTGCGGTTGCAGAAAGTAATGTTTCCGGTTTCTGTGATTCTAATGATGAAGTTACTTTGAGAATCAACTAAGGATTTTAACCGTTCGCCATCTCGAATTATTTCTTCCTCTTTCGTTTTTTGGCGCGTTACATCTGATAATGTCCCTACAAATCGCCACAAGGCTCCTTCAGTTTTATAAAGTGCTTTACCGGCTACATGAATTGTTCTCCTACCTTTTTTCGGATGATTTATTCGGATGGATAAATTTAATTGCTCACCATTAAGTTTAGAGTTATCCCAAGCAGCATATAAATAGGGTAATTCGAGAGGGTCAATAACTTCGGTAAAACCTTCAGGGGTGCCATCAAATTTTAATTTATCTACTCCCAACAAGTAAAAAACAGTATCGTTTAGGTGCCATTCTTTTGACTCAAATTCAAATTCCCAAATTCCCAAATCACTTACTTTCGCAGCTATTTCTAAACGTTCGTAAGTGCTTCTTAAAGATTTTCTGTACTCTATTTTTTCTGTGACATCAAAGAATTCATAAGATATTATTGAAGAACCATCACTTTTCAATTTGGCCCGAAGATAATCGTACTTTGTTTTTCCTCTGACAGTGCTCGAAATGGAAAACTTACCTTGACTATTAACTCCTGACCTTAAGAACGATTCAAGATCTTGTTCAAATTCAACTAAATCACTCTTATGAATTTTCAAGGCAAATACTTCTTGCAACTTGAATTTTCCTGAGATGATTTTAGAATTTTCAATTTCAAAAACTTGACGAAATCGCCAATTTGCAAAAAGTATTACATCGAACTCGTTAGTAATGCAACGAGCCGTTTCACTTTTCTCGAATAATTGTTCATACAGGTCAATAGCTGCTCCTATCATAAATTCCTGTTTTTTTACATCAACAATATACAAAAATTGTTATCATGTCGATATACAATGACAAATTTTGAGTTTGCCCATTATTAGCTCAGTATTCATTATCTTTTTTACTAGTTTATAGTGTTAGAATATATGTCTATGGATTTGAATTTGCCATTCCAAGGTGAATGAAACTTAATTTCATTCATTCCGTAAGGATTTAGATATATGTTGTAAGTTAGATTTTAATAAGAAATTGGCATCAGTTGAATTGAAGATGAGTTAAACAATTGGTATGATTGATGCATAGACATAAAAGATTGAATGAATCCTAAACGACTACACGTCTTAATTGTGGAAGATAACATGGGAGATTTTCTGTTAATTCAGGAGATGTTGCATGAAATTCGCGATTTCCCCAAAGATATAAGTCATGTTACTTCTTTGCAAGAAGCCATTGATTCAATCGGTATTAATGCTCCAGATGTTATTTTGCTTGATCTTTCTTTGCCCGATTCTTATGGAATTGATTCGTTTATTCGATTGAACGAAATTCACCCTTCTTTACCAATTCTTATATTATCAGGTCTTAACGATACTCGTTTTGCTCATGATGCTGTGAAGAATGGCGCTCAAGATTATCTTGTTAAAGGTGAATTCGAGGAAAAACTTTTAGCTAAGTCAATACTCTATAGTATTGAGAGGAAGGCAAGCGTAGAGATGCTTCGTCAAAGCCAATCATCTTACAAACTTTTGTTCGAAAGCAATCCTATTCCAATGTACATTAGAAACAAGGAGAACTTTACTATTATCCAAGCCAATCAGTCAGCAGTCGATCATTTTGGTTATTCAGAACAAGAATTCGTTGGGATGAATGTTCTAAACTTGCACCCAGATAATGAGATTGATGCCTTGAGATTTAGCATCGAAAATCGAGATATTAACCAAGGTAAAACTGAAATTTTTCACCATATTCATAAAAATGGTAGATCTGTTGTGGTTGAAACGAGATCTCAGGAAATCTTACTCGATGGTGTTGAATGTGTATTAATACTTGCCGATGACATTACCGAAAAGCGACGTGTTCAAGAAGAGGTATTATTTCAAGCAGGCATTTTAAAGAATGTTCGTGACACTATTTTTGTCACTGATATCAACGGAATTATCACCTATTGGAATGAAGGTGCCGAATTAAGTTTTGGATTTTTACGTCACGATATCACCAATAAAAGCTATGATTTGCTTTATTCAGAATTGGATAAACCTAAAATTAGAAGCGAACAGCAAGCCATACTTACCGGAAGACTGCAACAATGGGAAGCAAAATTAATAACTAGCACCAATAAAATTGTTTGGTCAGATATTAAAGCATCCTTATTATATGACGAAAAAGACAAAATTATTGGAGTAATTCGGGTATGTAAAGACATTACTCAAAGCCGGTTCTACAGCGAAAGTCAAAAGGAAACGGTGGCTATGCTTAATTCGATTTTCAATAATGTAAATCAAAGTATTTTATTAATTGATGCCGATTTAAGATTGAAAGCTTTTAATTCTAAGGCAAATCAACATCAGATTCAATTGATTGGACAAGAGTTAAGTGAAAATAATTCTGTTCTTGAATTTTTATTGCCTGATTTAAAGGAGGAATTTAAATCTCGTTTCAATGAGTCAATAGAAGGAAATATTGTTCAGTGGGAAATGGCTTATCGTTTTTCTCCAACATCTGTCCATTGGTTCAGTGTTAATATGAGTCCCGTCTACGATGATAGCGGTAAAGTTTTAGGTGTTTGCGCCAGCATGGTAAACATTTCTGACCGTAAAATGGCTGATGAACAATTCAAAGGGCAGTTCGAAGAAATCGAAAAGAACAATCAAGAATTAGATCGATTGATTAAGATATTATCGCATGATTTAAGAGCACCTATGAATTCTGTGAGTGGTTTAATTACGCTTGCACGTCAAGAGAAAAACCCGGAAGAATTTGGAACTTATTTAAATATGATGGAGAAAAGCATAGTCAAGCTTGAAACCTTCACGAATGATATAATTTCTTCACTTAAGAATAGAGGCGGAATGATCTTAGTTGATATTCCGATCAAAAAATTAATGACAGAAATCATTGAGGAGTTGAGATTTGCTCCAGGCGCTCATTCAATTCGATTTGTAAATAGTGTTAGCGAAGATATCGTCTTAAAAAGTGATCCTGCATTAATTCGTAGTATTTTCAGTAATTTAATATCCAATGGTATTAAATATCAAGACCCATCTAAGGAAGATAAGTTTATTGAAATTTCGAGTGCTTCATATCCAATGTTAGTTGAATTTTCGGTGAAAGATAATGGAATAGGTATTTCCAAAGAACACCATGCGCGCATATTTGATTCTTATTTTACAATCGAAAAGCGCGAGGATAGCAATGGTTTAGGCTTGTCGAATGTCAAGAATGCGGTATTTAAGTTAAATGGATCAATTGAAATAGAATCAACTCCGGGTGAGCAAACTATATTCTTGGTTCAATTGCCTTTGGTTTAGACAAAATCATTGTAACTATTCTTAAAAGCGACAATTCTAAAAATAATCAAATCGTTCCTGTCAAAATTTTATTTCTTTTAATCGGGGTAAGGTTATAGAAGCCTCTATAGTTCAAACTCCTGACTCTGTGGATAGACACTATTTAGAGTCTGTCTACAGAGTCTCCTGATGTCGTTGCACTAGTCCGAAAAATGCTCATTTACAAAAGTAAACTGCGCCTTTTTGGCCTTCGTGCGCCTAATCAGAAGCCTTTATAGTTCAAACTCCTGACTCTATGGACAGACTCAATTTAGGGTTAAATTAATAACATCCAAAAGGCAGATTACGTGAATGTTAGAATGTATAATTTCTGATATACTGTTTATGTTTTAACGAAATCCCTCAAAGTTGCCTGCATCAAAAAGTATTTTTTTTATTATTTAGGGTTCACTTAAAAAGTCAGAAATGCGGCGGATGCGAGGCACAGACATTGAAGATGTATATTTAATACTTCGAAATGGCTGTAACGAAGCAAACGCCGTGTTTCTGGCTAGTTTAAAAATTATAAATTCAGGCGAAAAGATAATCTTGATGCAAGGATTTTTGATGATACTCAATTAAATTCATGCATTAAAAATGAATAATTAAGCAAGAGATACCTCATTTAAAAGGTATTAAACGTTTTTAAGTAAACCCTATTTAACACAATAGCTATTGCATCGGCATAAAACCATAAAATCTTGGATTAATTAATATACGGTGTTGGTTTTTTTACTAAACAGTTATTGTGTAAGCGTTTTATTGCAAAATTCCGGAGTAAATTATGAGGTGTCTTGGTGTAAAATCATCTTGCCTTCTATTTGACGTGTTTCTGACTTTTTATTGAACCCTATTTATTAGTAAAGATAAAAAAGCTCCAATCGAAATTCTGATGGAGCTTTTTATTTGAATTAGCATTTAAGTTATTTGTTCTCGATTTAAACGACGAATTAATTTAATATACCAATCAAATTAAACATCTAAAATTAAGTATCCAATGTTTAATTATTGATGGTCAACAACTAGTTTTTCTATAATTAATCCCTTAGAAGTTTGAAGTTTCACAATATAAAGTCCATTGGGGAAGTAGCGCGTTTCAATGTTTCCTGAATGGCCAATGATGCTTGTGTTGCTCATTAGTTTGCCATCTAAGCTAAAGATCATAACATCAGTAAATGGATCATTACTATGCCCTCTAACAGTGACATAGAAATTCGCTGGATTTGGATAAATTGAATTTACATTTGATTCGTATTTATTTGAAATCCCAACCGTAGTTTCTACCATTATTTCTAAGCTCAACACATCGCTGCAAGCTCCGTTTGAAGCAATGCAGGTTACCACATAAGTTCCTGTTTGTAAATATACGTGTGTTGGGTTTTGTTCATCTGAACTTGTTCCATCTCCAAAATCCCAATTGTACGTCAATGCATTTGCCGAATTTGCAGTAAAGTCGATTGTTGCATTTGGTAAAACAACGATTGTGGAAGAGGCCTCAATTGATACTTCTACTGGCTGCGTATCCGCAATTGCGAATGAAACAGGATATTCTCCAATACCTTCAAAGATGAAATAAAGCGTATAATTTCCCGGTGCAAGGTCGTTTTGTTCGAACTCGCTAATATTAATTGTTTCAACAATCACTTGCGATTGAGCATTTTCTAAACGAACTGATGCTCCTACAACTGGTTCGGTAAAGAATTGAATAAACCCATCATTTTGAACACATGTTTCTCCAACTGAAACTAAGGCTAATTGAAGTTGATTAAAATGATCAACTAAAATTGCACGGTCGGCTGCTACCTCTATTTCTTCTAAATTTTCACCCGCTACTAATGCAAAGCGGTAAACTATAGAATCTCCCACAGCAAGAGTAGCGGCTTCTGTTCCAAGTAAAGCTGAGATTTCTCCAGATGCATTATTTCTTGTGTTCGTTCCTGATAGAGCCGCAAACTTTTCGGCATTGCTAAATCCATCGTATAGCATTGCACTTCCCGATGAACCGTCGTTATTAAAATGATAGGCATGTCCCGCAAGGTCATTTAATAAAACCCAACCTGCATATTTTCCCGAAGGCTGAAAAGCGTAGCTCATTTTACGGTTTACATCATAAACAGCTTCGTTATTTGATGCATCTTGAATGTCCCAGTCGGTATAAATGCCTGCATAAAGTCCTGTAACAACTGCTGTTCCAACATTCTTTACGCTATAGTTTACACGAATATAATTAGCATCAGCAGCATTAGAAGGAGCAAAAGCATACTGACTAATATCAAGTCTTTGGTTAGCGGCAGCATTTGTAAAATAGGAAGATTCAATTCCTTGGCCTTCAGTTTCTGTTGTGTATTTAGCGCCTAATATTCGAACAAAATCAGCATCATAACCTGGAATTATTGCAGCATATGAATTGTCTGCAGTAGCACTTTCAGACGTACCTAACATAAACGACGATGAATACATCATGCTCATTTGATCTAGGTATCGAATACCTAAGCCATCGGTTGCGTAATCTTCATTATAGCCATTGTTTCCGCGAGAGGTAATGGTCGTGTGAACGTTATTTGCTGTTAGATTTAAATAATCGCGATTTACTTTTAAGCGCACATATTCAAATCCGGCGTAGCCGATATCAGAATAATTTAGTCGAATAATTAATTCGTGATTGTATGGTGTATTAGGTAATAGTTTAATGCCAAATGCTGAAGCAGGTAAGGTTTGAGAAGCAAGAGTGGCAATAATTCCAGCCGAATGATTGGCATCAATGATTTCTACAAATGGCGATGAACAACTCATGGTAACTTGTAAATTCTGAGAAGCTGCCAGAAAATTAAATAGATTTCCGCCAAGGCGAAGTGTATCACCGATAACGATTACATTATCATTTCCATCAGTAAATAATTGGTTTTGAAGGCGGATAGAAGGCTTTTCAGGGTCAGTTAGTGCACGAAGCATGTTTAGTCTTCCGGCACCAATAAAATCGCGTACAGCAGCATTTCCGGGTAATGAAAATAGTGCAGTGTCGGCAGTTACGCGAAGTCTTTCGGCAACTTGTTGTGCGTTATAACTTGGAAAATGACTCTTCACAATAGCTGCAGCTCCAGCCACGAGAGGGGCAGAGAAGGAGGTACCTGAACTCACATCGTAGCCATTGAATGGCCAAGTAGAGCGAAGTAATTCACCCGGAGCAACAATATCGAGCTCAGGTCCGAAGGTAGATTGATTCCAAATTACATCTGCAGCTCCTGTGGCGCCAACGCTCATTACATTTGGGTAAGAAGCTGGATAATAAGTTTCACTGAGACCAGAATTTCCAGAAGCTGCAATAAGCAGAGCACCTTTGTTTACGGTTGCATACTGAACCACATCAGCAGCCATTTGGTCATAGAATGTATTTCCCCAACTCGCATTAATGATTTGGCAGCCACGTTCAGCGGCATATATAATTCCTTCGTAACCGTAGCTAAAGCCATTCGCATCATCAATTCTAATGGGCACAAAGCGACATTTATTAGCGTTACCCGCAACTCCGATTCCATTGTTTACGGTTGCACTGCTCAAGCCTGTGGTAAACATACCATGTGGAGAAAGTGTAGCGGTAGGATCGTTGATGTTTGATGCAGTGTTCCAACCAGCAATATCGTCGATATAGCCATTATTATCATCATCAATTCCATTTTCAGGATCGAGGTAATTGTAAGCCCAGTTTCCTAAATCGTCGTGGTTAAATTGAATTCCTGCATCGGTAATACCAATTAATACTGTTGAATCTCCTTCTTCAATGTCCCAAGCTTCAAAGGTTTTAATGAGTGCGTGGTGATATTGCTGTGTAATTTGAGGGTCGTTAGGTGTTGCCATTGGTTTACTTACATAACGTGGTTGAACATGTTCTGTAAGTCCGGTTTTTTCGAGTATTCTGGCAGCTTCGTAAATGTCAAGCGGGTTTGAATATGTTACTTCGAAATACAAGCTCAAATCAGCAAGCGCTTGTCCATTTTCATTTAATTTCTTACCCGGAGCTTTCAATTGTGGAAAGCTTTTGTGGATTGAGCCTCCTCCAAGAGCTGTCAATGCAGGTTGAATTCGAGGGTCAGAGTTTAGGTCAGTATTTGCGGCTTCGCGATGCGATTCGTTCAGTTTAAAAATCAATCTTCCCGCTACATAGTTTTCTTTTTGTAATCCTTGCGGGATGGGATGTTTCTGGGCATTGAGACCAATGGAAATGAATGCCAAAAAGAGAGTAATGTGTAGTTTCATGGGACTGAATTTGTCAAGTAGAAAATTAGAACGAATCGAGCTTCTTAATGGAAGATTTCGTTTATCTAATCAACCGATTTCTAAACAATAAGATTCCAGAAACTTGAGTTTGAACTTACATGGTTTTGCGGCATTTCTATGGTTGCTAAACTCATGCACAAAGCTTCTTTAGTATACGGAATACCAAATATAAACAAAACTCACTTTTGGAAATCAAACCGCCTCTTTTGCAAAGTCCTCGTTACACCGCATCTTTTTTATCAGTTAAATTTAAATTGTACCAGTCTATTTTTCTTGACATATACATAACTAATGAAAGAATAATGAATACGCCAATACTTCCAATTAAAAGTGCAAAGTCTTGCAATTGAATGATTACAAAAATAAATGAGTACAGAATTGTCAACATTCCAGCAATTAACAATGTCAATGGCTTCGATTTTAGGACAGCTCTTACATAGCCAGCTATCAATAAAAGTGTTGCTATCGCTGATATTATGTATGCGAGATTGAAACTTATATGCTCTGAAATAGAAAGCAATAGAGTGAAAAATACTATTAAAGAAATTCCAACTAAAATATATTGTATCGGGTGAATAAATGTTTTATTGAGAACCTCAATAAAGAAAAATACTAAAAATGTAAAACCAATAAATAGAATTGCGTATTTGATAGATCTGTAAGCCTTTTGATAATTATCAACAGGTAGAAGCAAATCAATTCCAAATGCAGAGTTATCTAAAGAATGTCGGTTTCCTATCCAAATTTGAGGATAGTTTCGATTTAAATGAAGTATATTCCAATTCGCTGAAAATCCTTTTTCATTTACATCGCGGCTATCAGGCAAAAACGAACCGTTGAAACTAGGATTTGACCAGTTTGAGGTTAGTTTGATATCTGTGACTTTTCCAACGGGAGTAAAATAAAGAAGTTGACTTCCCTTTAAATTGAGACTTAATTTAAAACTATAAGCTGTGCTATCTTCCGGGTCAATATTTATAATGGCATTAATTCCACTATTGACAATATCGCCTGATGAAACACCTGGATTAAAGGAAATATTTTCTTGACCCCAGTTCAAAATTACTTGTTCCTCAATTCCTCTTAAATCATTTATTCCTAGTACAAATTCTGCTTTGTCATATAATAAATCTCTATTTACTAAATCAATAGAACCAAAATCTAGTTTGTTGAATGTCCCTGAAATATCTAGTTTTGAATCGTAAACGACAATTTCATATATTCCTCTGTATCGTTTTTCTGGGTTAATGACTCCTGAAATATTTAATTGCGTGGGTAGAATATGCAAATACTCTTTTATTTGCACCAGTTTCTCGGTTGAATCTTTTTGAGAAAACTCTTTTACAAATCTGAAATAGGGAATTGAAATAAAAGGTCCTGAAATTGTCTGTTTTTCGCCCCATTTAGAACTAACTTCACTAACAGCTTCATCCTGCGTATATTCTCTTTCAGAGATAAGACTCCTAATCATAGAAGTTGGAATTAGTAGTAATAACGCGATAAATATTAGGGTACCAACCTTAAAGTAAATATTGGTTTTTAGATCTTTCATATCAAATTACTAAATAAAGTTTTATGCACAAATAATGATAACTATGTTATGCTCTCCATAAGAACGGAAACAAGATCCGCGCGAGCGCAACAACTATAATGTTAATGCCAATTAAGGCAACCAAATAAGGTGTTTGAACACTGTGGTCGAGTCCATCAACAGCATTTTTAGAGAAACGAATAAGTACGATCAACATTGGTATTAAAACTGGAAAACTCAAGATAGCCATGAGCGTTCCACTATTATTTGCTTTCGAAGCGATTCCAGAAACAAGTGTTAAAACGGTTGAAAACCCTGTGCTACCAAGCAATAATGCGAGTATAAACCAAGGTTTGTCTTGAACTAAATCTCCAATAAGTAAACTATAAACAAAATACCCCGAAAGGGATATAACGAACATTAAGCCGGCATTGTATATCATCTTAGAAAGAATGACTGCTGGAGCACCGGCGAGTGTATAGTAGTAGAGCAATCGACCACGACTTTCGGTTGAAAAACTTTTTGAAGTAGCGTTGATAGCGGTAAACAATAAGATAATCCAAAGAAGGGCGTTCCAAGTAGGAACATCAACGAGCGTTTTGAACGATAAATAGCAAACGTAAACTGTCGAAATAACATATAGAAACAATCCGTTTAAGGCATATTTCTGTTTCCACTCGAGTTGAATTTCACGAATGAGTAGCATGCGTATTTCGCGGAACATTAATTTCATATAATTCTAAATTCTTCGCCTTTTTCGGGTATAAACGTATGTTTAAAGCCAGCATTGTTTAGTCGTTCTTCCCATTTTAGTTGAGTTTCATATTCTCCATGCACTAAAAATATTTTTCTCACTTTTGAGGCATTCTGGCAGGACAAAATCTCTAACATTTCGTTGTAGTCGCCATGCGCGCTGAAAGAACCCATAACTTCTACGTGTGCCTTTCTATGGTATCGTTCACCAAAAATACTGATTTCTTTATCGCCACGAGCAAGTCTTGCACCTAGAGAGCCTTGTTCGCAGTGACCAACAATTAAAATCGTGGTACTTGGATTTGAGATGTTATTGGCAATATGATGTTTAATTCGGCCAGCCTCAGCCATTCCAGAAGCTGAAATTATTATGCATGGTTCTTTTAAGGAGTTAAGTTTCTTACTTTGAGCAGCTTCGCGGATGTATGTGAGACGAGCAAATCCGAAAGGATCTGGATCAGTTTCTAGGTATTCTTGAACTGACTCATTGAAACATTCGGGATGGTTTCGCATAATGTTGGTGGCGTTTGTCGAAAGTGGACTATCCACAAAAACAGGAATTTGTGGTAAAGCTCCTGAATTTGAAAGGCGATCAAGCGCGTAAACAATCTCCTGAGTTCGTCCAACGCTAAATGCAGGAATGATGAGTTTTCCTTTTTTCATCACACACGTCTCAACCACTATTTTCAATAATTGATCTAGTGTGTGTGTTTGTTCGTCGTGCAAACGGTCTCCATAAGTAGATTCGACAATGAGGATATCGCATTGCGGAAATGGCTGCGGATCTTTGATTATTCGAGGGTGTAAGCGACCCAAATCGCCGGTGAAGGCTATGCGAACTGTTTCTCCGGCTTCTTGAATTACGAGGTTAACTACTGCTGAGCCTAAAATATGACCAGCATCGGTGAAGGTTAGCTCAAGATTCTCATCTATTTGAAAAGGATCGTTATAAGGAACTTGTACAAATTGTTTCAGAGAAATGGCCACATCTTCAGCCGTATAAATTGGCTTTAGCGGCTCTTTTCCTTGACGCAGTCGTCGTTTGTTTAGATAACGAGCGTCACTTTCTTGGATGTGAGCTGAATCCTCGAGCATGATTGTGCATAGGTCGTAAGTGGCAGAAGTGCAATAGATTGGTCCTTTGTAGCCTTCTTTTACTAATCTTGGAATCAATCCTGCATGATCTATGTGCGCATGAGAAAGAATCATGATGTCGACTTCGGTAGGGCTAAAACCAAAATGTCGGTTTAGGTCTTCACTTTCTTGCCCATGTCCCTGAAACAAGCCACAATCGAGCAGCAACTGTTTGTTACCGTAATGGATAAGATGCTTACTGCCAGTGACAGTTCGGGCGGCTCCGTGGAAATAGATCTTCATAGGAATCAAACGTACGAAAAAAGCTAGTTTCGCGCTTAAATTGAATTCATTTACTTTGTTCAAATAAAACTTATGAAATTAGACATTCTTGCTTTCGGCGCGCATCCTGATGATATTGAAATTAGTGCAGGAGGTTTGCTAATCTCGGAGGCGAAGAAAGGTAAGAAGATAGGTTTGGTAGATATGACTTTAGGTGAGATGGGAACCCGCGGCACACCTGAACTTCGGTTGACAGAAGCGGCTAATGCAGGTGAAATTATAGGAGCATCGATACGTACCAACTTGAGAATGCTGGATACACGATTTGAGATTAATGATGCTAGTCGTGCCCTGATTATAAATTTAATCCGAATTCATCAGCCAAGTATCGTTATTACGAATGCTTCTTCCGATCGTCACCCTGATCATGGACGAGCCTCAGCATTGGTTGTAGAGTCTTGTTTCCTTGCGGGATTAGTTAAGTGGCAATATACTGGAATAGTGCAAGCTCCTTGGAGGCCTTCAGCTATTTATCAATACATGCAGTTTTATCAGCATATACCAACATTTACATATGATATTACCGATGTGATAGAACAGAAGATGGATTCTATAAAGGCACATCGTTCGCAGTTTTGGGACCCCAATTCAACTGAACCAGAAACGCTTATTGCATCGAAACACTTTCTCGAAAACATAAAATCGAGAGCTTCTGAATATGGATTGCAGGCGGGATTTGGTTTTGGAGAGCCGTTTATTTGCCTTCGAACACCCGGAGTAAAAGATATTTTTTCGTTGTACTAGAAACATTAGCCCATAAAAAAAGCCATCCGATTGGATGGCTTTTTTTATTTATATCGAATTGATTAGTGTTTAACCACCATTTTCAATGCGCTGTTTTGATTGCCTGAAGCAACATTTACAAGATAGATTCCTGAAGGAAGCTCAGAAGTACCAAGTGTAATATTTTGCATTCCAGGAGCAACTTTTGAAGAGCTCACACGGCTAACTTCTTGACCTAACATATTAATAATTGTAATATTTACATTGCCAGAATTAGCAACATTGAAACGAATTGTAGCTGTTTCATTTGCTGGATTAGGCATAATAGTTAGAGCATCAACTTCATTTTTAGTGGGATTAATACCTACTAAATTGAAGTTAGTTGTTACACCCATGTAAATAATATCGTTTGGTAAATCAAACGGGTGAATAGAAGCGTTATCAATGGATACTGCTGAACCTGGAGTGAAATCGCGTTGGTAAAGCATATGTATGTTATTATCAACTCTACGAGCGATTGAACAATACATGTATTCAGCAAATTGGTCAAAACCAGCAAATTCATCACCTACAACATCTACTGCATCAGTCCATGTTGTTCCACCATCAGTTGATTTTGATAAGTAAATGTGACGAAAGCTTGGACCTTCCCCTAAGTATAAGTAATCGCCACCTTCTTTCATTGCTGCATAAGAAACATATAGGTTTCCTTGAGCGTCAATTCCAGAACTAGGAAAGCCAGATAAACCAGCGCCGTATGCTACTGTTGCTCCATCACTAAAGCGGATAGCAACGTCAAGTGAATCATCACCGTTATCATCCATAGCACCTAAAATTGTTTGTGGCAATGAATCAATAGCAAAATCTTCATTCCAGTAGCTTATTCCGTTAGTTCCTGGGAAAAATGATACGGAATTATCAGTTGCATCATCATTTAACATGCGCATGTTTCCAAACCAAACGTGAACTTTATCATTGTTATCAATAATAATAGAGAAAGAACCATCAGAAACGTCAACAGTTTCGGTATCTTCAACAATTCCGTCATTATTTAAATCTGTTAGTTGCTCATCCCAAGGCTCGTAAGGGAAAGGAAGCACTGTGCGACTTGTCCAAGTTTCTCCGTTGTCGATAGATTTCCACATTTCTACACGAGATGTTAATTCTCCTGCAACGAAAGCAACGGTATTTCCTTTTGCGTCCATTGCGTATGAATCACCACCGAAACTTGCAAAAATTGAAGAATCAACTCCTGGTAATTGAACCATTAATTTATCGAACGTTTGTCCTCCATCAGTAGAGCGACTATATAGCAGGCAACCATCAATACCATTAAAAGGAGTACCTGTGAAAGTTCCCCCACTTGGCTCAGTTAAAGCAATTACATGAACGGTTTTTCCATCTGGACCAGCAACACGCATGCGAGGCCAAATTAAAGGCATATCAGCGCGAGGTGTTTGAAGCCAGTTTTCACCACTTTCTGTTGTGTTGCGGCTTATTTGTAAAGCATCGATTGTTGTTTGGTGAGCAACGATAATGTCTCCAACACCTTGAACTCGAGCCAAAGAACCAAAACCTGTACGAACATTCTCAACACGCGTAATATTATTTACAATGTTGTAGTCTGGTAGTTTTGTCCAAGCAGAACCATCAAATTGATGATAAGCCATTCCTCGGTCTGTCCAACCTACAACTGCTTGAGCACTGAAAGTCCAAGACGCAGACAAAGTTCCATCGCCAAAGTTCTCGATACGGTAATTAATAGAGTTGTTCGTTTGCAGGTCATACAATGTTTGACCAATTCTTACTTCTGGGCCAAATCCTCTTGAAGCAGATGGAGCTTGAACAGTTGGATTACTAGCTTGAAGTGGAAGCGTAGGTAATTCGTTGTTGAGCAAATGCTTGTGAATTGGGCGTTTAACCTGTACTGAACGAATTGAAGATGGAGCCTGGGGCACAGCTTTCTGGGCGGTAGCAGGCATTCCAGCGCACACAATTAGTGCAGAAAATGCTGAATAGACAAAGTGTTTCATGTGATGTGTAGTTATAATTTCCTTGAATTGACAAATCTAAACAAATACTAATTCAAAAGCTCATAACAATAAAACAATACAATCGGTTTAAATTCGGTGTAGTTAATTTTGTAATTGCTTGATCCACAGGGCGAAACTGATAAACTTGAATGTGCGACCATCGTCATCATTTTTCTTCTGTTTGAAAATTTGCTGAAAATCACCTCTTATTTTTTCCACATTTAAGTAGGGTGAAAGCGAATTATCGAACTCATCAATAACTGAATCAGCAATAGTAGAAATCCAATCAGAATTTGGTGTTGTATATCCTTGTTTATCAGACCGGTTTTTAATATTATCAGGTATGACCGCCGAGCTTGCTTCGCGAAGTAAATGTTTTAATTTGTGTTGATTAATCTTCATCGCCTCTGGCAAATTGAACATGAATTCAATCAAATGATGATCATCTGCAAATGGCGTCCTCGATTCCACCGAATGCCACATAGCGCAACGGTCCTCACATTTTAAATAGGCTTTCAAGGAAGTGTTTTGCATTTCCATGGCTAAGCGATCGTTGAGGTTGTTTGTGATGTATTTTCGTTGAGCTGCAAAGCTTTCTGAAAACTCTTCAAACAATTCAGTATTTAAGTACTTCAAATCTCCAAAATAATTTGAAAACACCTGTTTTGACAAAGAATTCGGAAGTTTAAAAACTCCATTAAATCGCATGTCTTGGCGACCATAAAATTTCAATTGGCTTGAAAAATCGCCTTTCGAATTCATCATTTTTAGTCGCTCTGGTATAGACATTCCCTTCAACCTGAAATATCTATGCGTGTCGTATCCAGCAAAGATTTCGTCACCACCTTGACCATCTAAAACAACGCGAATTCCTTGTTCTTTCACCAATTTCATCACCCTGAATTGTGCATACGTGCTAGTCGACCAAATTGGAATGTCTTGCGCAAGCATTAACTCGGATAAATCTCGTTTTAACTCTTCCGCTGTGGGCGTAACGGTATGCTCAATTGCACGAACATGCTGCGCCATTTGGTGTGCCCAATTGCCTTCATCGACTGAATTTCCGGGAAAAGTTGCTGTAAAAACATGGAAAGGATTAGTGCCCAAATTTTTACGCATAAAGCCAACAATTGCCGAAGAATCCAATCCGCCACTAAGGCAAGAACCAACTTCAACATCTGCTCTAAGACGCAATTTTACTGCGTTATCTAATAATTCTGTAATGCGATTGATGGTCTGTTTCTCATCCGGAATTTCTTTCGAATGATTCACTTCTAATTGATACCACTTATGAATTTCGGGCTTAGGATTGGTGATTGAAGCCTCGAAAAAATATCCAGCTTGAAGCTCAAAAATATCCTTTAGAAATCCTTCAGTTTCATATTCAATTTGACCGAAAACAAAATAGTCGAAAACGGCTTTACGGTTGACTTCCGGCTTAATTAGTTCCGAAGCTAGCAATACTTTTTGCTCAGATGCGAATGCTAGAAAATCTTCCTTTACGAGGTAATAAAAAGGTTTTACGCCAAATCTATCTCGCGCAGCAAATACTTTATTTTTGGCTTGGTCAACAATTACGAAAGCCCACATTCCATTGAAATGATTGAGGCAATTTTTCCCCCATTGACGGTAGGCTGCAATAATTACTTCGGTATCACTTTGTGTAATAAATTGGTGTCCGAGCGCTTTCAACTCATCGCGAAGTTCCAGGTAATTATAGATTTCGCCGTTATATGTTATCCAAATTTTACCTTTAGAATCGCACATTGGTTGATGACCAGTTGCGTCAACATCTATAATTGCAAGCCTTCTGTGTGCTAATCCAACCTTGAAATGTGCATCTTTTTCACGTAAATGTTGTTTGGGCGAAAAAGGTAAATCGCGATTACGATTATCATTAGGAGTATCATCTCCCGCGAGGGGAAATGCTTCATTATCAGTAATTAAAAGATATCCTTCGCCATCAGGACCACGATGTTTCATTGCTTGATTCATCTGCACCAAATGACTGGTGCTTAGGGGAATGCGAGAGATAATACCAGCAATTCCGCACATACAATTAACGTGAGATTTTAGTTAATGTAATTTCGAATCCACTTTCAGGATTTCTAGGGTAATTTCGCGGGGCGGAAGGCATTTCGAATGGAAGGTAAACTGCGCACAATGTGTGAGATACAGCTCTTAATTTAGCTCTTAATTTATCGGGCGTTCCTTGATAAATAGCGCGCGCAACATTAAATCGAACTTGTTCTGGTGAATTTGAGTAATCATGCCAGACAATTGCTCCTCCTGGTTTTATCAGTTTGAAAGCAGTTTGAGTGTCTTGAACAACGCTATCATAATGATGATCTCCGTCGACAAACACCAAATCCATTTTGCCTAAATATTCGTCGAAATTAAATGTTCGGGAATCTCCGTGCAGATGGGTAATTCTTGGGTTATTGCTAGAAAAATGTCCATGTAAATGAATGTATTCATCCGACATATTTCGACGTTTTAATTCTTGGTCACTCAAATTTAATGTGAAGCATTTTTCAACCACATCGGCAACATTGGCAACACTTTCGCCTCGCCAAGTACCGATTTCGAAGTAGGATTTTGCATCAACTTTTCGAGCAATTATTTTTAATAAAGCTAAATCGGTTGGAAGTGAACCACCATCGAGGAAGGCGAATGGTTTAACAGTTTCTTTATCGGCAGCTAAATCATGAAAGTCAATCTCTGGAAATCCTTGTGGCATGTTCGATTCAGCAATAAAAGCCTTCTCGTGCACTGACTCTTCATCCAAAACAGTATTCAATAATGCTGGCTGCTTTACAATAGCAGAAATTCCACGAATTAATTTAGAAGCTTTTCGGTTAATTTCAGACATGCTTTAAACACTTGATTTTCTGAGTCTACGGTATAAAATCACAAAGTCAGACCATTTTGGCCAAAGCTCTTTAATGTTAATTCCTGAATCAGATTTGAAGAGCCAAATAACGGAAAAAAACGTGGCGCAATTAGCAAGAGTAGTCACCAAAGCCGCTTCGTGCTCAGAAATTCCTTCAGGACGATTCAACATTAAATAAGCAAACCCAATAATTGTAACTACTAGACCAGAGGCTATTGCGCGGTTATTCTTTTTGAATTGACCCGTGCCGGAGAAATAATGACCAATAATTAAGTATCCCGAAATTGCCACAACTCCTGGTAAAAGGATAAATAAATTGTCTTTTACAGGAATGAATGCATCGCCAAAAAGCAATCCAAAGACAGAAGCGGGCAGGAGGCAAAGAAAAAGTCCTGCAAAAAAAGTAATTAAAATACTCGCTCTAAAAAGCGGAACCGTTAGTTTGACGGCTTGAGCACGATCGTTAGAATTGGCAATGGTTCCATATTGAATAGTCGCAATACTGGTCGAAAGCATCCACATGGCTTCAGCCAAGGAAACAGCATTTGAATAAATACCGAGGCTAAAAGCAGGTAATAAAAAGTAGGCAATTCGTTGAGATGAGAATTGCAGCAAATGCCCGAATTGATTGGCAGAAGAGTAGGAGAGGAGCGATTTTAAACTCTTGGAAATACTTACTGATTGGCCAATTTTTGGAAGTTTTAGTAAAATAAATAGCGACACCAACCACGTTGGAATCCATCCAGCATAAAGCGCATATACGTAGTGAATTGGCTGAGGATTATTCCAGATAAAAAATGAAAGTGAAGAGACAACCAACACAGCAGTCATCAGATTAATTGCATTTACGTAAGCGAATTTCTCTCGACCATTTAGCAAGTGCAATTGCTGATTCATGCTCGCATTAAGGAAAGAAAGTCCCGCAATATGCCAACCGTAATATTCATATAATTCTGGCCTTACAAACCAAACCACCAAGGGTGCAAAAAGACTCCAGAAAACAGTCCAAATCCAAGAAGGAATAATTAGATTTCTAAGACGGTAACGCGGCGCCAAATAGACCATGGCGGCGCCTCCCATAAAATCACAAATAAGCTGCACACTTACGACTATTACAAGCATAAGCGTAGCGATTCCTTTTCCTTCGGGACCTAATTTTCGCGAGAGCAACATGATTGTACCAAAGTTGACTACTGCAGCTGCAAGACGACTCACAAAAGTCATCAACATGAGTCTCAACATTGACCTAAAGCATTTAAATACAATTCGCTAAGTTGCTTTCCAATAGACTTGTAGCTGAATTTTTGTATCGCCTCTCGGCGGATGTCGTCGCGATTATATTTTGAGTGATTCTCAAGCCATTGCAACATTCCTTTTTCGGTTTGACTTTCATCGTTTGGCTTGAAAAGGATACCATTAGTTTCGTTGATGACTTCAGGAATCCCGCCAATAGTAGGAGCAATAACAGGAATTCCGCATGACAATGCTTCCAACATTACCACTGGTTGATTTTCGTAGCGACTATTTAAGATCAAGGCTGAAGCATTTGCATACGCAGCTGCCAGAGCTTGGCCTTCGAGGCGACCAGTAAATGAAACTCCACGGAATGTTAATCCTAGTTCGTTAGAAAGACGCTTGATAGCAGATTCATCCGGACCGCCACCTACGATTACTAATTCTACTTCAGGATGTTTTAAGTGCACTTTTTTAAATGCTCGTAAAAGTCCTGTTACATTCTTTTGAGCATCATCGAGCACCGAAACATGCAGTAATTTTAAGGTTTCTAGACGTGAAACTGCCGGTTTGAATAATTCTGTATCAACCACATTACCAACAACTTGATACTTGCCTTTTAAACCATGTTTTTGCATGGCTTTCATGAGTTGTTCGCTCACGGGAGCAACAAATGCAGCTTTTCGAATGACTTTAGCAGTCATCTGTTTCATTGCAAAACCTCTGTAGCGTCCGTCTTCAGGATGGTAACCAGTCCAGTGTTCGGTAACAGCCATGGGAATTTTCCACTTTTTGCAAATGTTCAGTGCAATTGAGCCAATTGGCCAAGGAATATTAAGGTGTGCAATATCAGGTTTACCATACCAATCGAGTACTTTTTGAGCTCCAAATTGGTAGTGTTTCTTGAGTAATTTAAAATTCTTGAAGCTTTTTAGCCAACCTTTTAAATTGGCATTTCTTCCGTAATGAACAATGACTTCATTGAGATTTTGAGACTCATTTTTCTCGATGCGAAATTCTCCCACTTTCATGGTGTCATCGGCAATAGTATGGAGAATGGTTACTTGATGAAACAAAGCTACCGCTTGAGCATGTCGTTTGACGAAAATGCCTAAAAGGTTATTCTTTTGGTTGGGATACCAAGAAGAAAAAAATAGAACGTGTAGCTTCTTTGGTTGATTCACTTCCATCGGGCTCAAAATAACCAATTTTATCTAAGGTTCACTAAAAAGTCAGGAATGTTGTGTTAGCCAGAAGCAAACATTGAAGATGTGTAATTAATACTTCGAAATGGCTGTAACAAAGCAAACGCTGTATTTCTGGCTAGTTTAAACGCATCAATTAAGAACAAAGTTAATTTTGATGCATTGATTTTACTAATAATCAAGCAAAACCGCGCATTTGTAATGAAATTATTAATACCAAATATCTCATATTTATAGGTCTTAATTGTTTTTAAGTGAGCCTATCGAAGGCGACGAAACTGGAGCAATATAGAATTTCCTATCACAATTACATCCGAGAATGCCATTGAGAACGCGGCAACCATGGGATTAAGAAATCCTGCGGCAGCAATTGGGATAGCAACAATATTATAGAAGAATGCCCAAAAAAGGTTTTGATGAATCGTACGTAGTGTTAATCGACTAAGTTTCACCGCATCGGGCAAGCTCATTAAACTAGATTTTCCAAGTAAAATTACCTGGGCGGAATTGCGAGCAACTTCGGAGGCATCAGATAATGAAATTCCAACATCAGCAAGGTTTAAAGCCGGAGCATCGTTAACCCCATCGCCAACCATGGCAACTCGCATTTCTGCAGAGATCTGACGAATATACTCAAGTTTTTCTTCAGGTTTTTTCTCGGCATGGACTTCATCAATCCTTAATTCTTTAGCAATGGCATTACATTTTCGTTTGTTATCGCCACTAAGTAGAATGGTTTTAATGCCCATTTTATTGAGTTCTGCAATCGCTTCAGCCGCATCTGGTTTTAATTGATCTGAAAGTTGGAAAGCAGCCAAGCATAAATCATCTTCCAATAAAAAAAGATCGAAATCTTCGGCGTCGGCTTGAGATTTTAACAGCCGCTTAGAGCCTAAACGAATCACTTTTCCATCGGCCGAGAGGCCTTCCATTCCTAAACCTTTAAGTTCTTTGATAGAATTAATGTTCGACTTTGGACCTTTGAAAATACGCGCTAAAGATTTTGAAATAGGGTGCGATGATCTTGAGCTGAGACTAAAAACCATGGATTGAATTTCTTCCTCAGAATAATGCCCAAAATTCTTGATTTCTTTTACCTCAAAATCTCCAGTGGTAAGCGTTCCCGTCTTATCAAGCACGATTGCGTTAACCTTGGCTAGTTGTTCAGTGACTTTACCGTCTCGAAATAAAATTCCCGCTTTAGCAGCTCGACCAATTCCTGCCATAACAGCCGTTGGCGTTGCTAAACCCATAGCGCAAGGACAAGAAATTACCAATACTGCAATTGCTCGCATGAGTGCTTCTTGAATACCAACTGAGATAGCGAAATAGTTGACTAACAGGGTGATGAATGCGATTGAGATGACAGCTGGAACAAAAATTCCACTCACTTTATCTCCAATTCTCTGAATATTAGGCTTTCCACCTTGAGCTTTACGAACCAACTCGATGATTTGAGCGATGGTGGTATTTTTTCCAGCTTTGAGAGCACGCAACCTGAAGTTTCCTTTTTCGACGATAGTTCCGCCGCTAACCATCGAATCCTCTTGCTTTTCGACAGGGAAACTTTCGCCCGTTAAAATAGCTTCATTGACAACTGCCTGACCCGAAAGAACAATTCCGTCGGCAGGAATTCTGTCGCCTTCGTTGACTTGAAGTAAATCGCCGGGAGCAATTAGGTTCGCAGAAATTTCAGTGATGTGTTCATGTCCATCATGTTCTTCTATGCGACGAGCTTTTGTTGCCTGCATATCACCTAAAGATCGCAGAGCGCTTCCAGTTTGCTTAACAGAGCGTTGCTCGATAACGTTACCAAGAAGTACTAAAGTGATAATGGTTGCTGCGGTTTCGAAAAATAGAAAATCGTGAGCGCGTGGGCTTCCCCAGAATAATAAAGTTCCCCAAATGCTATAGATAAATGCGGATGCCGAGCCTATCGTGATGAGCACATCCATATTTGGAACGCCCGTTTTTAGAGAGTTTAAAGCACTTTTTCCGAAGTGATAAAGTCCTACAACAACAACTGGTAAACTTAAAATTAGTTGCACGAGTGGATTGTGCAATGGTTTCCAAGGAATAACCATGTGCGCCAACAAAGGAATGGTGAAAATGAGGCTAAAAAGGAATCGTTTTTCGGTGACCGACATTCCAGTTTTTGGAGCGGCATCAGGTTCAATAACGTGATATCCAAGTTTGTGAATATCTGATTTGATTGTATCGAGCGAATAACCTTCGATAGGAGTGTAGCTAACTTCACCAATCGCAAAGCTAACTTGAGCATCGTCCAAACCTTTATTACGAAGCACATTCTCTATCCCCTGAGCACAATTGGCGCAGGTCATTCCTTCGACCTGAAGCACTTCGTGTGGAGATGAAGATATCATAACTAATCTGTTTTCGATGCTTCGCTATCGATGACCTCTAATTTGACTTGTTCAACGCTATGTTTGAAGCGTTTAACGATGGTGAACATGTATCCGCCGGCTTCTTTTTTCTCATTCACCGCAGGGATGCCATCAAATAGCTTATTTACTAATCCAGAGACAGTTTCATACTCCGGACTTTCTTCTAACAAGATAGGAAGCAAATCGTTCACATCACTGATCGATGAAGTAGCATTTACGATATATTCTGTCTCGCTTTTCTTTTCAACGGCTGGTTTTTCCTCATCGTACTCATCTTGGATTTCTCCAACAAGTTCTTCGATGATGTCTTCCATGGTTACTATTCCCTCGGTTCCTCCAAATTCATTGGTAACAATAGCCATTTGAATGTGCTGACGTTGAAGTTCGCGCAATAATTCGTTCACACGTTTTGAAAGTGGGACAAAATAGGCTGGGCGAAGGATTGATTGAATATCGACAGGAATATTGCTATGAATATGACGAATCAAATCTTTCGAGTGTATGACTCCAACGATATTATCAATGGTGTCTTTGTACACAGGCAATCGAGAATAACCCTCTTCAACAATTTTTGCAATAACAACTTCAACAGTATCGTCAATATCAATAGCCGTTACACGAGTTCTTGGAACGTAAATTTGCTTTACAACACGATCGTCGAACTCAAATACATTCTGAATCAATTCATGTTCAGAACGTTTAATTGCGCCACCTTCTTCACTTTCAGTCAAAATCTTACGGAGTTCTTCTTCTGTATGAATATCGCTGTGATCACCTGCGGATAGTCCGAGCAATCTTAATGTCAGATTTGAAAGACCATTTAAAATCCAGATGAATGGACTAAAAACAACGAAGAAAATCCTCATTGGAATAGTTACCAATAAAGTGGTTGTAAGTGGATTACGGATAGCTGCAGTTTTAGGCACTTGCTCGCCCAATACAATATGTAAAACTGTAATTAAACCGAAAGCAATTGGAATGGCAATAGAGTGAGCTGTAACGCTATCGGCTTGATAGCCCATTTTATACATGGCAGCTATTACAAGATTAGCAACCACGCGTTCTCCAATCCAACCAAGGGCAAGACTTGCGAGGGTAATTCCAAGTTGCGAAGCGCTCAAATAAGCATCTAATCGCTCCAACATGTGCTTTGAAATTTTAGCAATGCTGTTTCCTTGGCTTGCTTTAAGGTCAATTTGAGAATGACGAACTTTAACAATGGCAAATTCTGCTGCCACAAAGAAGCCATTTAGGATAACAAGCAAGAGGGTTAGTAATATATCACTCAACATATGCTTGAAGATTGTTGAGTGGTTGAAAGGGCAGAAAAACTACTAAGATTGTTGCCTAAAATTGCGAAATCATGAGTCGATTTACACTTCAAATAAGCGCTAAAGCACTCGGTAGTGCACAATCGAGGTTCTGAGGGAGGTCGGTCCAAAGTTCTATAATATTGAAGCAAATGTATGAAAAAAGCTACTCGGAAATGTTGGATCTGATAAAAACGGCAGAAAAGAAATTAGAATTTTTCAGAACCTGTTAGGAGTTTATAAACCTTTTATATATTTGCGCCCTCATTACGGTGGCCATAGCTCAGTTGGTTAGAGCGCTAGTTTGTGGTTCTAGAGGTCGTGGGTTCGATCCCCATTGGCCACCCAAAAGCCTTGCATTTGCAAGGCTTTTTTGTTTTAACCTAGTTTGTTATTGGTTTTAAAGTTTAAGTATTCGAGTCTTAACAAGATGAATCAGTTGCTGTTGTAGTGTTTTGCTAGATCTTTCCAGAACGAAATCCACACTTTACCTAATCCGGTATTTTCTGCTAGACGAAGATTCTCTTCAGTCATTTTAAATGGAAAAATGCTCACAGGAATTTGTTTTTGTCCGCTGTCTTTGGAATAAATAGCAAGAAGGTAAATCCGTTCAATTATTTCGTCAGTCATTGGTAAACAGCCAATAGTCACACATTTGCCATGAATAAAAATATCCCCGCCAGGGTTTAAGCCTTTGCTTCTAATTTTGTCGGCAGAATTAGGGTAGGAAACCCCTAAGGACAAGTGATAGGTCGAGTTGGGGTTGAAACGATCTATGTAATAAATAGGGTTCACTTAAAAACACCTAAAATTCTGATTATGTTAATATTATAATGTTTAATTTTTGATTTGGTGTGCATTATTTGACCAAATTGATCAGATTGTATGCATCACAAATTATTATTTTTATTGTTTTCTAGAATTTGGCTTAGCCAGCAACACGCCATCTGCTTCGTTAAGAGTATTTTGAAGTACTATTTGT
>Ga0209284_10001281_pt1 | contig 39198 bp, 38 predicted proteins | sample FRY03_FD_187211 | JGI IMG/M metagenome (GOLD analysis project Ga0209284, IMG submission 187211) | Freshwater microbial communities from Lake Fryxell liftoff mats and glacier meltwater in Antarctica - FRY-03 (SPAdes) (version 2) | ecosystem: Environmental > Aquatic > Freshwater > Ice > Glacier... | reverse complement strand
GGCGCCAGAGCAAAAATCGCTGCGCGATTTATTGGTCTGGCACACAAGGTAAACAACCGGACTTCCGACAAGATGTTGGCGCCAGAGCAAAAATCGCTGCGCGATTTATTGGTCTGGCACACAAGGTAAACAACCGGACTTCCGACAAGATGTTGGCGCCAGAGCAAAAATCGCTGCGCGATTTATTGGTCTGGCACACAAGGTCTCAATAACCCGCCGACAGATCCACCTGGTGCTGCAACGCCTCACCGGCGCGATACCGCACCAGGTTGTCCAGAAAGCGCCGTGCCGCGCGCTCGAACATGCGGTCCTGCGAGCGACCCGACAAATGCATCGTGACATGGGCGTTGTCCAGGCTCCACAAGACATGGTCGGCTGGCAAGGGCTCCGGGTCCACCACATCGAGGAAGGCCGCCCCGATGCTGCGTGCCTGAAGCGCCTGCACCAGAGCATCCTGGTCGATGACGCTGCCGCGCGCGACATTGAGCAGCACCGCACTGCTTTTCATCGCGGCCAGCTCGCTGGCGCCAATCAGGTGGTGGGTGTCCGGAGTTGCCGGAACCGCCAGGATCACCCAGTCGAATTCGCCCAGGCGCGCGCGCCACTGGTCCGGCCCGAGCACCGCCCCCGACGCATCGCCGCGACGGCGCACCACGGTGACATCGACCGCAAATGCCTGCAGACGCTGGGTCAGCAGCTGCCCGATGGCACCATAACCCAGCACCAGGGCACGGCTACCGGCCAATTCGACCTTGCCCGGCGCATCTCTCAGCCATTCACGGCGGGCCTGGGCCTGCACCACCTCGCGATATCCCTTGGCAATGGTCAGCATGCCCATGACCACATACTCGGCAATCGTGATCGCGTTGATGCCCGCCCCATTGGTGACCGTCACGCCGCGCCGCTGCAAGTCCAGCAAGGGCAGGTGCTCCATGCCGGTGATCATCGAGCTGAGCCAGCGCAAATCGGTGGCGCCGTTGACCGCCGCCGCCATCGCGTCCTTGTCCATCATGTCGAGCCAGCCAATCTGGGCGCCCCGCCCCAGCGTCAGCGCCTCCTCGCGCGACGACCACCAGCGCGTCTGCAGCCAGGACGGCAGCTCAGGCTCCAGGTAAAGCCGCAACGCGGCGGGCAAGGTGGCAATGACGGTTTCGTGGTCGGGCATGCAGGCGATCTCCTTGTCGCCTGCCATGTTAACCAAGGCCGCCCGTCACGCTCGCACCTCGTCAGCCGTGAGCCCCGTGATGTGCCGGTAGATCTCCGGGTCGGTATCGCCTTCGCTACCCAGCAGCAACACGCGGGAATCGCCGTCGAGCGACAGCAGCGCACGCAGCGATGCATGTTCCCGCGCCACCAGCAATGCGGCCAGGCCGGTGGCGCCGGTTTCGCCCGACACAATTGCCGGATCGCCCGACTGCGGGTGGGCGAACAGACGCACCGCATCGAGTGCGTATTGGTCGTCGATTGCCACATACGCCGCTGCGGCGGTGGACACGATCTCCCATGCAGCCGGGGACACCTCACCGCAGGCCAGCCCCGCCATGATGGTGTCGAGCGCGCCGGTGACGGCCACTGGCCGTCCGGCCTGGGCACTGCGCAGGTGGCAGTCGGCCTCGATCGGCTCGACCACCACCAGCTGCGGTCGGCGCACGCCCCAGGCGAGCCAGAATGCGGCCGCCACCGAAGCGGCAAACGCACCGACGCCGGCCTGCACGAACACATGGGTGGGCGGCTGCTCGCCGATCTGGGCGACGATTTCCCGCGCCATCACGCCATAACCGTGCATCACGTCGATCGGGATCGACCGGTAACCTTCATGAGGAAACGCCGGGCCACCCCCAAGTTTCCTCGCACCCCCTCGGGGGGCCTGGCGAAGCCAGGGTTGGGGGCGCTCATACGTGGTGTCGCTGACCACGGTCCAGCCATTGGCCTTGGCCTGCGCATCGGCATGGCGCACCGAATCGTCGTAGTTGCCCTGCACCCGGATCACGTCGGCACCGTACTTCGCAATCGCGGCGCGACGACCTTCGCTGACGTTTGCGTGGATGTAGATCACGCAGCGGCAACCGAACATCTGTGCGCCCCAGGCCACCGAACGGCCGTGGTTGCCGTCAGTAGCGCAGGTCACCGTCATGTGCTGAACGACATGGTGCCAGCGCCCGCTCAGGATGTCGGCAGCCGACACATTCTGTCCGCCGTCCTGGCGGGCGATCGCCTGCGCCAACAGACGGAACACCGCATAGGCCCCACCAAGCGCCTTGAAGCTTTTCAGGCCGAAGCGCCCGCTCTCGTCCTTGTAGTAAACGTTGCCGACACCCAGGCGACGCGCCAGCGCCGGCAGCGTGCGCAGCGGCGTGGGCGCATAACCCGGCCACTGCGCAATCTCGCGCTGGGCGGCGGAGAACCCGGCATCGTTCAGGATCTCCGACCGCGTCGGGCCGTAGGGCTCCCCCGCCGGTGCGACCGTCGGGTTGCGGACGGCGCGATGGCCGCCTTCGTTGCGCATGGACTCCGTCATGAATAGCTATCCTTTCTCACTTCAATGCCTTGTCGAGGTCGGCCAGTATGACGTTGCGCACGACCGCCGCGGGGCGCAGGGCGCGTGCAGGCGTCAGATGCTGCGACTGGCGCTGACCGGGCGATCGGCCGCCGCACCCCAGGCATCGCCGGCAAACCACGCACCGCCCGAAACATAGTCGCGCAGCACCGGCAAGGCGTCAAACCCCCAGAACAACTTGCCGTCGACAACAAACGTCGGCACACCAAAAATGCCGAGGGCGACCGCTTCGTCGGTACTTTGCCGCAGCCGGGCCTTGACCGAGGCATGCTGCATGTCCTGCCGGGGCGCAAGCTGCTGCACCAGCGCCTGCAGTCGCGCCGGTTCAGCGGCATCGAGGGCACCGCGCCAGACATGGCGAAAAATCGATTCAGTCACGAAACGGTTGGGCTCGCCGCTGGAACTGCAGGCAATCGCCAGGCGCAAAAGCGCCAAAGGATTGAACGGGTGCCCCGCCGGCATCTGCATGTCGATGCCATGGTGCTGCGCCAGCCACATCACATGCCGATAGGTCCAGTCGCGCTTGCCGGGTATTTCAGCCGGCCCGCGTTGTCCGTGGTGCTGCAATAAGCCGGCGAACAACACCGGCTTGTAGTGCACCTGGTAGCTGTGACCCGCCAGCGCTTCAGGCAATTGCTCGAAGGCCAGATAGGCAAATGGCGAGACAAAGTCGAAGTAGAAGTCGATCTGCTTCATGCTGGCTCCTGTTCGCGATCAACCCGGTTGTGTCGCCATGCGCTCGGTGATGGTCTGCCACACCACACGCTTGCCATCCTCGTCCATGCGGCTCCAGGCGATGATCTCGTCGATGTCGCGCCAGCAACCCAGGCACAGGCCGCTGTGCGGGTCCATGCGGCAGACCGATATGCATGGCGACGGCACCGGATGCTGACTGTCTTGCGCTAACTCGGCCAGTGCGCGCAAGGTTTCGGTCGGGTTCATGCCGGTTGGCGCTGATTGAGCAAGGCGGTGGCCGCACGTGAACCGGATTTGCGTTTCAAATGCGTGCTGATGAATTGCCCGGCATCGATCAGCTTGTCCATGTCGATGCCGGACGCTATGCCCATGCCATGCAACATGTAGACCACGTCCTCGGTTGCGACATTGCCGGTCGCGCCCTTGGCATACGGGCAGCCACCCAGACCGGCGATCGAGGTATCGAACTGCCAGACACCCATTTCCAGAAACGCCAGCGTGTTCGCCAGGGCCTGGCCATAGGTGTCGTGAAAATGGCCGGACACATCGTCGATGGCGTAATGTTGCAAGGTCGCCTCCAGCGCTTTTTGCGCCTTGATCGGCGTGCCCACGCCAATCGTGTCGGCCACGCCGATATGTTGCACGCCGATGTCGTGCATCAGGCCGGCCAGCATGGCGACACGCTCGGGCGCAATCTCGCCTTCGTAGGGACAGCCCAGCGCGCAAGACATCGCGCCACGCACATAGATGCCCTGGGCTCGCGCTGCCGCGACCACCGGCCGGAAGCGCTCGATGCTCTCGGCAATCGAGCAATTGATATTGCGCTGGCTGAACGCCTCGCTGGCGGCACCGAACACGACAATCTCGTGCGGCCAGAACGCCTTGTCGCAGGCCACGGCCGCTTCAAAGCCCTTGAGGTTGGGCGTCAGCACCGAATAACGCACGCCGGGTTTGCGCCGGATGCCGGCCATCACCTGGCTGTTGTCGGCCATCTGCGGTACCCACTTGGGGCTGACAAAACTGGTGACCTCGATCTCCGTCAGGCCGGCGTCCTGCAATGCGTGAACCAGGCCAACCTTGACGTCGGCCGGCACCGTCTGCTGTTCGTTCTGCAGGCCGTCGCGCGGCCCCACATCCACCAGTTTGACCCGTTTGGGCAACGTCATGACAGGCACTCCCTCTTGTTCATCAATATCCACGCAAAAGATCAACCATAGCCGCAACCGGCTCGCCCCGCTCTAGCGCCAAAATCTTGCCCGCAATCTGCGCAATACTTTCGGCGCGCAGCGTCTGGGCCGAGGTATGGGGCGTGACACGGATCCTCGGATGGCGCCAGAAACCATGGTCGGCCGGAAGCGGCTCGGTGCGGAACACGTCGAGTGTGGCGCCGCCGAGATGCCCGCTGTCGAGCAGGGCCAGCAGGTCCTCGTCGACCAGGTGTTCGCCGCGCGCCACGTTCACCACATAGGCCCCGGCAGGCAACAGCCCCAGGTTGGTGCGGCCCAGAATGCCCTGGGTGTCGGGCGTGAGCGGCAGCAGACAGACCACCGCCTGGCACTGCGCCAGAAATTCGGCCAGCTGCGCTTTCCCCGCAAAACACCGGATGCCATCGATTTGCCTCGCATTGCGGCTCCAGCCGAGCACCGGAAACTCGAAATGGCGCAAAGCGGCGGCGACCTGCTGGCCCAGCACCCCCAGGCCCAGCACACCGACAGTGAACGCGGACCGCGGGCGTGCTGGGCGTTGCGTCCACTCGCCCTGGCGCGCCTGGGCCTCATACGCGGCAAACTCGCGGAAGTGCCCACTGACGGCATGGCAGACATACTCGGCCATCTGTACGCCCATGCCGGCATCGTCGAGCCGGATGACGCGAAGGCCCTGCGGCAGACGCAGGCGCAACAACTTGTCCACGCCAGCCCCGACATTGAACAGCGCACGCAGCCGCGTCTGCTGGTCGATGAAGCTCTGCGGCGGCGCCCACGTGACGGCATAGTCTGCCGGCGCATCACCCTCGGCCCAATTCTCCACCGTCACCCCGGGCAGGTGGGCCCGCAAGCCCGCAATCCAGGGCTCGGCCGCACTGGACCGGTCGCAGTAACTGACGCGCAGCATCAGGACGCCATCTTGAGCAACTCGGCGCCTTCGGTGACCTGATCGCCGGGTGCGAAAAGAAGTTCCGCTACCGTGCCATCGGCCGGCGCGGCAATCGTGTGCTCCATTTTCATGGCCTCCATCACCGCCAGCGGCTGGCCCTTGGTAACCTTGTCGCCGGCCTTGACGGCAAAGGATAAGAGCTTGCCAGGCATCGGCGCGGTCAGGCGGCCACCCTCGCTCTGGCTGTCGCCGGCATGGGCCAGCAGATCGATGGCCAGGATTCGGGTCGCGCCGTGGGGCGCGAAGACGTGCACCAGTTCGCCCTGGCGGTAGACCTGCACCACATGGCGCTGACCGGCGAACTGCACATCGATGCCGCCGTCGACCAGGGTGAAGGTCAATACGCCGCCGACCTGTTCGACCTGCAGATGCAACGCGCCATCATGCAGATAGGACAGCTGGGCTTCGACTGGTTCACCGTGGAATTCGAAACCAAATCGCCGCACCGCCACCCCATAGGCGCGCCAGCCGTCACGCCGGCCGAACGGGTCGCTCGACGCGTGGCGCCGCTCGGACGCCACGGTATCGGCGACCGAAGCCGCAACCGCAAATGCCAGCCCCACCGGCTCTTGCTTGAACAACACCGCCTCTTCGCGCGGAATCAGCGCGGTATCCAGATTGGCCTGGGCAAATGAAGGACTGCGCACCACATAGCGCAGGAACTGGACATTGGTCTGAAGCCCGACGATGTGCATCTCGGCCAACGCGGCATCAAGCCGCGCGAGGGCCTGTGCGCGGTCGTCCCCGACCACGATCAGTTTGGCGACCATGGAGTCGTAGAACGGTGAGATCACGTCGCCTTCGCGCACCCCGTCGTCAATCCGCACGCTGCATGCCGCATCGCCCCGGACAAAGCTGACATGATTCGGCTTTCGGTAGATCTGCAGCGCACCAGTGGCGGGCAGGAAGTTGTTGTCCGGGCTTTCGGCGCAGATACGCGCTTCGATTGCGTGACCGGTGATGCGCAACTGGTCCTGCATCAAAGGCAGGCTCTCGCCACTGGCCACGCGCAGTTGCCACTCGACCAGGTCCTGGCCGGTGATGGCCTCGGTCACCGGGTGCTCCACCTGCAGACGCGTGTTCATCTCCATGAAGAAGAAGTCCATGCGGCCGTCCGGGCCTTGCTCGACGATGAATTCGACCGTTCCCGCGCCCACATACTGCACGGCGCGCGCCGCCGCCACGGCAGCGGCACCCATGCGCTCGCGCATCGCCGGCGTCATGCCGGGCGCGGGCGCCTCCTCCAGCACCTTCTGGTGCCGGCGCTGCACGGAGCAGTCGCGCTCGAACAGATGCACGTAGTTGCCCTGGCTGTCGCCGAACACCTGAATCTCGATATGGCGCGGCCTTTGCACATATTTTTCGATCAACACCGCATCATCGCCAAAGCTGTTGATGGCTTCGCGCTTGCACGAAGCCAGCGCGGCATCGAAGTCCTCGGCCTTGTCGACCGCGCGCATGCCCTTGCCACCACCGCCGGCGCTGGCCTTGATCAGCACCGGATACCCGATGCGTGCCGCCTCGCTGCGCAGCAGATCAGGGTCCTGCGCGGCCGCGTGATAGCCCGGCACCAGCGGCACACCGGCCGCCTCCATCAACTGCTTGGACTGCGCCTTCAACCCCATGGCCTTGATGGCGGAGGGCGGCGGGCCGATGAACACCAGGCCGGCATCGGCACAGGCTTGCGCGAACGCTTCGTTCTCGCTGAGAAAACCATAGCCCGGATGCACCGCCTGCGCCCCGGTGGCTTTGGCCGCTTGCAGGATGGTCTCCCAGCGCAGATAACTCTCCTTGGGGGCGCTGGCGCCGATAAACACCGATTCGTCACACGCGGCCACGTGCTTGGCATTGGCGTCGGCGTCCGAATACACGGCCACGGTTCGGATGCCCATGCGGCGTGCGGTGGCCGCGACCCGGCACGCGATCTCGCCACGGTTGGCGATCAATATCTTGCTGAACATATTCTTCCTCTGGTTACGGCGGCACGGCGCGCCTACATCCGGAACAGGCCGAACTTCGTCTCCGCGATCGGTGCGTTGCGCGCGGCGCTCAGCCCCAGGGCCAGCACTCGCCGGGTATCGGCCGGGTCGATGACACCGTCGTCCCACAAACGCGCGGTGGCGAAATAGGGATGACCCTGCGCTTCATACTGATTGCGAATCGGCGCCTTGAAGGCCTCTTCTTCTTCCATCGACCATGTGCCGCCACGGCCCTCGATGCCGTCACGGCGCACCGTTGCCAGCACCGCCGCCGCCTGGTCGCCGCCCATCACGGAGATGCGCGCATTCGGCCACATCCACAGGAAACGCGGCGAGTACGCGCGCCCGCACATGCCGTAGTTGCCGGCGCCGAAACTGCCGCCGATGATGATGGTGAACTTGGGCACGGCCGCAGTCGCCACCGCCGTCACCATCTTGGCCCCGTTGCGGGCGATGCCTTCGTTTTCATACTTGCGCCCGACCATGAAGCCGGTGATGTTCTGCAGGAACACCAGTGGCACCTTGCGCTGGCAACACAGTTCGATGAAGTGCGCGCCCTTGAGCGCGGACTCGCTGAACAGGATCCCGTTGTTGGCGATGATGCCCACCGGCATTCCCTCGACCTGCGCAAACCCGCAGACCAGGGTCGTGCCGTAGCGTGCTTTGAACTCGTCGAACTCGGAGCCGTCGACGATGCGCGCAATGATCTCGCGCACGTCGAAGGGCTTGCGGGTGTCGACCGGAATCACGCCGTACAACTCGCGCGCATCGAAACGCGGCGCAACCGGAGCCGACGGCAGCGCCGGCTTGCGCTGCGCCTGATTCAGGTTCTTCACGGCATTGCGCGCAATCGCCAGCGCATGCATGTCGTTCTCCGCCAGATGGTCGGCCACGCCGGACAGGCGGGTATGCACGTCACCGCCGCCCAGGTCCTCCGCCGACACGACCTCACCCGTGGCCGCCTTGACCAGCGGCGGCCCGCCCAGAAAAATCGTGCCCTGGTTGCGCACGATGATGCTCTCGTCACTCATCGCCGGCACATAGGCACCACCGGCGGTGCAACTGCCCATGACCACGGCGATCTGGGCGATGCCTTGCGCGCTGAGATTGGCCTGGTTGAAAAAGATGCGGCCGAAGTGATCGCGGTCCGGGAACACCTCATCCTGGTTCGGCAAATTGGCTCCGCCCGAGTCGACCAGGTAGATACACGGCAGGCAGTTTTGCTGCGCGACTTCCTGCGCCCTCAGGTGCTTCTTGACGGTCAGCGGGTAATAGGTGCCGCCTTTGACCGTTGCGTCATTGCACACGATCATGCAATCGACGCCACTGACCCGGCCAATGCCGGCGATCAGGCCGGCGCATGGCGCGCTGTCGCTGCCATCGCGGTCGGGGTACAGGCCCAGCGCTGCCAGCGGACTGAGTTCGAGAAACGGGGTGCTCGGGTCGAGCAGCATTTGGACCCGATCGCGCGGCAGCAGTTTGCCGCGCGCCGTATGTTTTGCGCGCGCGGCCTCGCCGCCCCCGTTTTGTGCCTGGGTGATGCGCGCCTGCAGATCGGCGACCAGGGCCTGCATCGCCTGAGCGTTGAGCTGGAACTCGCTGGATCGGGCGTTGAGCTGGGTGTCGAGAATGGGCATGTCGTCAGTACCTGGGTTGGGCTGGGTTGCGATGGCGCGCTGTGCCAGTGTGCCGCCGGCCTTTAGTGCATCAGCAGCGGCAGATCTGCCATCGACGCGAATATTTCGACAGCGCCGGCTTCGCGCAATGCGGCGCCGTCACCTTCGGGCGCATACGCGAACACGACCGCACCGGCAGCCACGCCGGCCGTGACGCCAGTGACGGTATCTTCCACGACCGCGCAGCGCGCGGGTGAGACCTGGAGTGCGGCGGCAGCGGCCAGATACACGTCGGGAAAGGGCTTGGAGCGCGGTGTTTCGTAACCGCTGAAGATACGCCCCTCGAAATAGTCCATCAGCCCGACCATGCGCAACTGCATCTCGACCTTGAACCGGTCGGCACCGGAGGCGCAGGCGATGCGCGCGTTGTGGTGTGCATGGATCCGGTGCACAGCATCATGGATATGCGGTATCGCGGTCAGTTGCGCCATCAGCGCCACATTGCGCCGCTGCTGGAAATGGGTGAGCCAGCGCGCGTCGACATCGCGACCCGTACGCTCCGCGATCATGACGACCTCTTCCTTGAGCGCCTTGCCGACAAACATCTCCATACACTCCTGCGGGCTCAGGTGCCAGCCAAGTTCGCCCAACATCTCACGCAGCACGCTGCTGGTGATTGGTTCGGAGTCGACCAGCACACCATCGCAGTCGAACAATACAGCTTCAAATTTCATCGGGTACGGTCTTTCTGAGTGTTCCTGGATAGGCGGGTCGGCGCGCTTCGGCCGGGCGTCATGCCGCGCCCTTGCGGCGGGCCTGGTTGTCCGCGAGTGTCTCCGTCGGTGCGCCGGCCTGTGTCCATTGCGCCCAGCCGCCATCAATATGGGCCACGTTGGTCATGCCCATGTCTTGCAGCGACTTGGCGGCCAGCGCACTGCGCCAGCCGGCGCCGCAGAACAGCACGAATTCGCGCGTCTCGTCGGCAAACAAGGGCTTGTGGTAGGGCGAGGCCGGATCGACCCAGAACTCCAGCATGCCGCGCGGTGCGTGCACGGCGCCGACAATCGTTCCTGCGCCCAACTCGCGAATGTCGCGGATATCAATGATCTGCAAGGTCGGATCGGTGTCCAGGCGTTGTCGCACTTGCTCGACCGAGTAGGTGCTGACCTCGGCCATGGCCTCGTCAACGAGTTGTCGGTATCCCTTGGTGATCGGCATCGTTGGCTCCTGGTGGTTAGGGTTTGTGGCGCCGGCTCAAACGCCTTGAGCCAGCGCACGCTGAATCAGGATTTTCTGCACGTCGCTGGTGCCTTCGTAGATCTGACAGACGCGGACATCGCGGTAGATCCGCTCGAGCGGGAAGTCGGCCACATAACCATATCCGCCCAAGGTCTGGATCGCCGCGGAGCAGACTTGTTCGGCCATCTCGCTGGCGAACAGTTTGGCCATGGCCGCCTCCTTCAGACAAGGGCGTCCAGCATCGCGCAGGCTCGCGGCATGCCAGATCAACTGGCGCGCGGCTTCGATGCGGGTGGCGCAGTCGGCCAGGCGGAAACCGACCGACTGGTGCTGGAAGATGGGTTGACCAAAACTCTCGCGCTGCTTGGCGTATTCGAGTGCCACCTCAAAAGCACTGCGCGCCATGCCAACGCTCTGTGCGGCGATGCCGATACGGCCGCCCTCCAGAGCACCGAGCGCGATCCGATAACCCTCGCCTTCCTGGCCGATCAGGTTCTCGGCCGGGATGTGGCAGTTGTCCAGGTTGATCTGGGCGGTGTCGCTGCTGTGTTGCCCCAGCTTGTCCTCCAGCCGCGCGACCTGGTAACCCGGCGCATCGGTCGGTACCAGGAAGGCGCTCATGCCCTTCTTGCCAGCCCCCTTGTCGGTGACGGCAATAACGATGACGACCTGGCCGTTCTTGCCACTGGTGATGAACTGCTTGACGCCGCTTAGCAGGTAGCCATCCCGGTCGCGCACGGCCGTGGTGCGCAGGGCCGAGGCGTCCGAACCGACATGCGGTTCGGTCAATGCGAATGCCCCCAGCATCTCGCCCTGGGCCAGCGGCGCGAGCCACTGCTTCTTTTGTGCTTCATTGCCGTAGGCCATCAGGATGGCATTCACCGGGCAGTTGGTCACGCTGATCGCGGTACTGGTGCCACCGTCGCCGGCGGCAATCTCCTCGAGCACCAGCGCCAGGGTCAGATAGTCGAGGTTGGCGCCACCATACTGCTCGGGCACGCAGATGCCGTAGGCGCCGAGTTCGGCCAGCCCCTGGTGCGCGTCCTTCGGAAAGTGGTGCTCTTTGTCCCAGCGCGCGGCATGGGGCCACAGCTGTTCGCGTGCGAAAGAGCGCACCGCATCGCGCACCATTTCCTGGTCCTGGGTCAGCAACATGGCGTTCTCCGTCGTGAAGGTTGGATCGCTCGGCGTGTCGACAACAAAGGCGTCAGAGCAGTTCTACTGCCATCGCCGTGGCCTCGCCACCGCCGATGCACAGGGTCGCCAGACCGCGCGTCTTGCCGCGCGCCTGCAAGGCATGGATCAGCGTGACCAGAATACGTGCGCCGCTGGCGCCGATCGGGTGGCCCAGCGCGCAGGCACCGCCATTGACGTTGACGATTGCGTGGGCGATATCCAGCTCGGTCATGAGGGCCATCGGCACGACGGCAAACGCCTCGTTCACCTCCCACAGATCAACATCAGTGGCTTTCCAGCCGGCCTTGGCTAATGCTTTTTGCGTGGCGCCGACCGGTGCGGTGGTGAACCAGTTCGGCTCCTGCGCATGCATGGCGTGCGAAACGATGCGTGCCAGCGGCGTGACGCCGAGCTTCTTGGCGGTGGATGCGCGCATCAGCACAAGCGCCGCAGCGCCGTCGTTGATGGACGAACTCGAGGCGGCGGTAATGGTGCCGTCCTTCTTGAACGCCGGCTTGAGCGTCGGAATCTTGTCGAGCTTGACGCGTCCCGGGCCTTCATCGATGGCGACCACGGTCTCACCGCTGCGGTTTTTCACCGTCACCGGTGTGATCTCCTTGGCAAAAGCGCCGGACTCGGTGGCGGCCTTGGCGCGTTGCACCGATGTCGTCGCAAATGCGTCCTGTGCCTCGCGGCTGAACTGGTACTTGGCCGCGCAGTCCTCGCCGAAAGTGCCCATGGCGCGGCCGGGTTCGTACGCGTCTTCCAGGCCATCGAGCATCATGTGGTCGTACACGCGATCGTGGCCGATACGCATGCCGCCACGGCCCTTGAGCAGCAGATACGGCGCATTCGTCATGCTCTCCATGCCACCGGCCACCATGACCTCATGGCTGCCCGCGAGCAGCATGTCGTGGGCCAGCATCGCAGCCTTCATGCCCGAGCCGCACATCTTGGACAAGGTGACGGCACCGGCGCTCAGCGGCAAGCCCCCTTTGAGCGCCGCCTGGCGTGCCGGCGCCTGGCCCAGGCCGGCCATCAGGCAATTGCCGAACAACACCTCGCCCACCTGGTCCGGCGCAACACCGGAGCGCTGCATGGCGGCGGCAATGGCCGCACCGCCAAGGTCGTGTGCGCTGAGTGCGGAAAAGTCGCCCTGGAAACTGCCCATCGGGGTGCGGGCCGCACCAACAATGACGATGGGATCGATTGATTTATCAGACATGGTCTCTCCTTCAAATGGACGGTTCATGCGGCACGGCGCCGCTTGTGCCCGCACTACAGTTCGGTTTTCGCGGCCGCGGAGAACCGCTTTTCCTGCTCATATGGGAATACATCGAAGACATGACCCTGGGCAATACGTTCCTTGTGCGCCTGCCAGAACTCGGCTTCCAGCAAATCGGCGTGGTGGCGCATGAACACTTCGCGCACCGCGGGGTTACCCAGCAGGAAGGGGCCGAAGGTCTCGGGGAACACGTCCTTCGGGCCCACCGAGTACCAGATCTCGCCACTCATCTCTTCCTCCTCGTTGCGCGCCTGCGGCACGCGGCGAAAGTTGCAGTCGGTGATGTACTCGATCTCGTCGTAGTCGTAGAACACCACCTTGCCATGGCGCGTGATGCCGAAGTTCTTCCACAACATGTCGCCTGGGAAGATGTTGGCCGCCACCAGGTCCTTGATCGCGTTGCCGTATTCGACGACGGCGCGTTCGATCTGCTCCTGCGCGCGTATCCCGGCGGGTTCATCGGGCGCACTGTCCCGACCCAGATCAAAGGCCTCCTGCAGATAGATGTTGAGCGGAATCATGCGCCGTTCGATGTACACATGCTGCAGGATCACTTCCATCTCGCCGTCGCCGTCGCGATCGCTGATCTCCAGCAGGCTGGGTGCAAATTTCTCGATTTCGGCGATCAACTCGTCGTCGAAACGGGCGCGCGGAAAGGCCACGCCGCTGTATTCCAGCGTGTCGGCCATTCGGCCGACGCGGTCATGCTGCTTGACCAGCAGGTACTTGCCCTTGATCTGCTCGCGGGTGGTGTCCTTCTGTGGCGGGTAGTAATCCTTGATCACCTTGAACACATAGGGAAACGACGGCAGGTCGAACACCAGCATGACCATGCCCTTGATGCCGGGCGCGATGCGGAACTTGTCGGTGGAGTGGCGCAGATGATGCAGGAAGTCGCGGTAGAACAGGTTCTTACCCTGCTTTTGCAGACCCAGCGCGTTGTAGATTTCGTTGCGCGGCTTGCGCGGCATCATGCTGCGCAGGAACTGCACGAACGCGCTGGGCACTTCCATGTCGACCATGAAATAGGCTCGTGCAAAACTGAACAAAATCAGCATGTCGGCTTCGCCAAACAAGGCCGCGTCAATGACCAACCGGCCCGCCTTGTTGTGCAGCAGCGGTAGTGCGAACGGCTCCTCGGTGAAGCCGTTGATGATCTTGCCGACGATGTAGGCGCCCTTGTTGCGGAAGAACAGCCCGGAAAGCACCTGCAGCTGGAAATTGGCGCGCAAGGTCGCGTCGCCCATGCGCCGGTTCATGGCCTGCGCGACAAAGCCGCAGTCGCGCGCCAGGTCCTCGAAACCCAGGCGCAGGTCGAAGTCGCCAACCATCTGCGCCAACGCCTGCGCGAGGTCGCTCTGCGCCGGGTAGTACGCACGGTAGGTCGGCAGCGATCGCGGCCCGTCGTCCTCGATGTACTCGGTGCTCACCGCCGGCCGCACGAAGATGAAGTCGTTCTGGAAGTAGCTGCGATGCAGGATCTTGGTCGTTACCGAGTTGAAGAACGTCTCGGCCAGCTCCGGCTGGTGGTGGTCGACCAGCAGGCCGATGTAGTGCAGCTTGATCTGCTGCCACTCCTCCATGGGCTGGTCGCCAGCCTTGAATTCGCGCTCCAGGCGTTTGGAACATTCGCGCACGCGCAGGTCGTAGAACTCGATACGTTCGCGCTGCGCCCGCTGCTGGCCGTGCCAGTCGCCGGTCTCGAAGCGGTGCTTGGCCCGCGCCGATTCGGTGCGGAACAGGCGATAGTGGCGATTGAAGCCGTCCATCATCGCCTTGGCGATGCCGTAGGCGACCATGGAGTCGAGACGTTGCGGAAACATGGCTTGTCTTGCTCGCGTTCAGGCCGGCGGATTGCGATCGACTTCGGAAACCCGCGCAACGGCGACACGGTACAAACCGTCCAGCCACTCGGTTCCCGGCACCGTCATCTGCAGATCCTTGAGCAGCCCGTCCCCTAGGCCATAGACCCAGCCGTGCAAGGTCAGTTTCTGGCCGCGTGCCCACGCATCGCGCACCACCGTCGTGTGCGCCACGTTGACGACCTGCTCGATCACGTTGAGCTCGCACAACACGTCACGTCGCACGTGGGCCGGCATCTTCTCGAGCAGGTAAGCGTGGCGATCACGCACGTCCTGGACATGGCGCAGCCAGTTGTCGGCCAGGCCGACACGAACGTTCTCTAGCGCCGCCAACACGCCGCCGCAGCCGTAATGCCCCACCACCATGACATGCTCGCCCCGCAGCCGCTCGACCGCGAACTGAATGGTCGACAAGGCGTTGAGGTCGGAGTGCACGACAACGTTGGCCACATTGCGATGGACAAAAACTTCGCCCGGCTCCAGGCCAGTGATTTGATTGGCCGGCACGCGGCTGTCCGAGCAACCAATCCACATGTATCGTGGTTTCTGCTGCGCCATCAGGCTCGTGAAAAAACCCGGGCGCTCGGCTTCCATGCGCGCTGCCCACTCACGATTGTGGGCAAATAGTTCCTCAAGGGAGGTCGTGGTCATCGAATGATTGTGCCTATATGGTGAAACGTGGAGCGGTCAATGCCCCCGATTGTCACCGCCGACACGCAGCGGTGTTACGCAGCGGCGCAGCAGGATCACATGGTCTCGGCGAACAGCTCCCGGCCGATCAGCATGCGCCGGATCTCGCTGGTGCCGGCGCCGATTTCGTACAGCTTGGCGTCACGCCACAGCCGTCCGAGCGGGTAATCGTTGATGTAGCCGTTGCCGCCGAACAGCTGTATGCCTTCGCCCGCCATCCAGGTGGCCTTTTCTGCGCACCACAGGATCACCGAGGCGCAATCTTTGCGTACCTGACGCACATGCTCAACGCCGAGCGCGTCGAGGTTCTTGCCCACCATGTAGCAATAAGAGCGACCGGCCTGCAGCACCGTATACATGTCGGCCACCTTGCCCTGGACCAGCTGGAACTCGCCAATGCTCTGGCCAAACTGCTTGCGGTCGTGGATGTAGGGCACAACGTTGTCCATCACCGCCTGCATGATGCCGATCGGACCGGCCGACAGCACGGCGCGCTCGTAGTCCAAGCCGCTCATGAGCACCTTGGCGCCGCTGTTGAGCCCGCCAAGGATGTTCGCCTGCGGTACCTCGACGTTCTCGAAAACCAGTTCGCCGGTATGGCTGCCACGCATGCCGAGCTTGTCGAGCTTCTGGGCGACCGAGAAGCCCTTCATGCCCTTCTCGATCAGGAACGCGGTGACACCGCGCGCGCCGAGTTCCGGCTCGGTCTTGGCATAGACGACCAGGGTATCGGCGTCCGGGCCATTGGTGATCCAGAACTTGCTGCCGTTGAGCAGGTAGTAGCCACCCTTGTCTTCGGCCTTGAGCTTCATCGAGATCACATCGCTTCCGGCGCCCGATTCGCTCATGGCCAGCGCGCCGACATGCTCGCCGCTGATCAGCTTGGGAAGGTACTTGCGGCGCTGGGCGTCGCTGCCGTTGCGCTTGATCTGGTTGACGCACAAGTTGCTGTGCGCGCCGTAACTCAGGCCCACGGACGCGGAGGCGCGGCTGATTTCCTCCATCGCCACCATGTGCGCCAGATAACCCATGCCCACGCCACCGTACTCCTCGCTGACTGTGACGCCAAGCACTCCAAGGGCCCCCATCTTGGGCCACAGGTCCATCGGGAACTGGTCACTGCGATCGATCTCGGCCGCGCGCGGCGCGATTTCCGCCTGGGCAAACTCGCGCACCGTGTCGCGCAAGGCATCGATGTCGCTGCCAAGCTGAAAGTCGAGGCCGGGCATGGGGGTCATGGAAAGTCTCCTGATAATTTGAATTAGTCGGAACGGAGCGTCTGCCGGGGAGTTACGTCAGTATGTCCTGGGTACCGGCACCAGGGTTTGCTGCATGACGGCGCAATCGGTGGATTTTCCGCTGGCATCAATATGCACGACCGTCGCGCTGGTCACGATGATGCGCCGTCCCGCCCGGATCACCCGACCCGTAGCGCGCAACTCGCCACCACGCAATGTCGCCAGAAAATTGATCTTGTATTCGACCGTGGTCACTTCCGCGTCGGCAGGCGCCACGGTCAAGGCGGCATAACCACCGGCGATGTCGGCCAGCGCACCCATCGCGCCGCCATGGAAGCTCCCCTGCTGCTGCGTGACCTGCTCCCCGTACTGCAAGGCCACGACGCATAGTCCCGGACCGACCTCCAGAAGGCACGCGCCCAAGTGAAGCATCATGCCCTGGCGCTCGAAACTGGCCTGTACGCGCCGGTGCAATTCGGGGTGCGGCAGCGCCGCGGCGGACGGACTATTCATGGATGGAATCCTTCACGCAGGCATTGACGTTTACGTAAACGTCAATTATGTCCGATCTCGCCGTGCATGTCATCCGATCCAGCCGCCAGACCATCGGTCACGCCGTGGTCGCGCGCTTCTCCGCCTTGGCCAACAAGGCCTTGGCTTCCTTTTCGTGGGTCTTGACTTCGTCCAGATTGGCGACCAGGTCAGTCATCTGCTGCTCCAGTGCCTGCCGATGGGCGGCGAGCACCGTCAGGAATTTGCGCAATTGCGCCGTCGTGTCCCGCGGACTGTCATAGACGTCGATGATGTCGCGCGCTTCCGTCAGCGACAGGCCGAGCCGTTTGGCGCGCAACGTCAGTTTGAGCCGCGTACGATCGCGCGCACTGTAGACCCGGCTGCGACCACCGGGGCCTGCGCGCTGCGGTTGCAGAAGACCCATGTCTTCATAAAAACGGATTGCCCGGGTCGTGAGATCAAACTCGCGCGCCAGATCACTGATCGTGAATTGTTGTGCCATAGCGATGGAGGGACGAGCCGGCCGATCGACGACACGTTGCCCAGGTGACAGCGTGCAGGACAGGCTCTTCATACAATGCCCGATTACAACTGACGTTTACGTAAACGTCAAATGATCCGAGGGGACTGCATGAACGAACTCGAAAGCCAGCTGCATTACCCAATGGGCGATGCCATGCCCGGGGCGGGCCAAACCCTGGAAGTGGCACCGGGCGTGCGCTGGATCCGGATGTCGCTGCCGTTTGCGCTCAACCACATCAACCTCTGGCTGCTACGTGACGAACTGGATGGTCGCCAAGGCTGGACCATCGTCGATTGCTGCATCGATCGCCCCGAGTCGAGGGCCCAGTGGGAGCAGATTTTTGCCACCTCGCTCGAGGGGCTGCCGATCCTGCGTGTAGTCGTGACCCATATGCATCCGGATCACATCGGACTGGCGCACTGGTTGTGCGAGCGCTGGAACGCCCGCCTGTGGATCAGTGCCACCGACTACAACGTGGCTCGCCTCGGCGCCCTGGGGCCGTCCGGATTTGGCGGCGAGGCCGCGGCCGACTATTTCGCATCCCACGGCCTGAACGACCCGGCATCGGTCGAGCAGATCAAGGCGCGCACGCATTATTTTCCCAGTCTGGTGCCCAGCGTGCCGGCGCAATACCGCCGCATGGCCGATGGAGATGTGCTGACCATCGGCGCTCGCCAGTGGCGCTGCATCAGCGGCTACGGTCATGCGCCGGAACATATTGCCTTGGCGTGCGACGCGCTGCGTGTGCTGATCGGCGGCGACATGATGCTGCCGCGCATATCGACCAATGTCAGCGTCTACGAGGTCGAGCCCGAGGCTAATCCGCTCAAGCTGTTTCTCGACTCCATCGAGCGCTTTCGTGATCTGTCCGGCGACACGCTGACCTTGCCGTCGCACGGCAAGCCTTTCACCGGCCTGCACATCCGGATCGACCAACTGCATGACCACCACCGCGATCGGCTGGCGGAGGTGATGCAGGCCTGCTGCGAGCGCCCCCATTGCGCCGCAGACATCCTGCCCATCATGTTCCGACGCCCGCTAGACCTGCACCAGAAGACATTTGCCATGGGCGAAGCGGTCGCGCATCTGCACGCCTTGTGGTTCGAAGGCAAGCTGGCTCGCGCGCTGGGCGCCGACGGCATCTACCGTTTCACGGCGCTCGGCTGACGCGCCACGACACTGCGCATCAGGACCAGGTCGGGATGGTCTCGTCCTTGAGTTGTCCGCGCAAGATTTCGTAGTCGGGCACGATGGTACGGACCGTGTCCCAGAAGCGCGGGCTATGGTCCATCACGCGCAGGTGGCTCAGTTCGTGCACCACGACGTAATCGATGATGCTGGAGCGGAAATGGATCAGCCGCCAGTGCAAGCGGATCGCACCGTCGACCCGTGCACTGCCCCAGCGGGTGCCAGCACTGCTCAAGGACAGCTTGCGCCATTGCACCTGCAGGCGCGGCGCGAAATGGTCCAGCCGCTCGGCGAACAAGCGTTTGGCCTGGCGCATCAACCAGGCCTGAACCGCGTCGCGGATCTGCTCCGGGCTGGCGTGGCGCGGCAGATCCAGTTGCAGCTGATGGCGCACCGCGCCGGACGCATCCGCCGCACCCATGCTCAGCACCGCACCTGATGCGTCAGACGCATGGTGCGGGTCCAGTAACACGTGCAGCGGTTGACCGAGAAACGGCAGCACCGCGCCGTCCTTCCACTCGATGCGGTTGCCCACCATGCGCTCGTGGCGCTCACGCGTTTCCACCAGCTTGCGCACGATCCATGCCGACTTTTCGTCCAGCGCAGACTGCACGTCAGCCAGCGTGACCCATTTCGGCGCATGCACGACAAGACCATCGTGGTTGACCGAAAAGCCGATGGTGCGGCGCTTGCCCCGCTTGAACAGATAGGCAATACGCGCACCGCCGAGCCGGGTTTCGCGATTGGCCTGCGGATGGTTGGACATCACCGACTGCGTGCTCGGGCCGGGCCGCTGCAGCGCTGCCACTCTGGTCGGGCCTAAAACCGGGGCCGCAGTGTCGCCGGCATCTGCCTGGCGATGCACAGCGGCGGGCACGTCCGGGCTATCCGCGCCAAACAGATCCAGTGTGTATTGAAGCAACGCACGCATGGCGGTCATCGTGCGGGAGATGCAGCCAATCTCACCGATAGGCTTCGGGATCGAGCCGACGCATCTCGGCCTCGATCCAGGCCTCGACCTCGCGCATCATTTCGTCAGCCTTGCGGCCCGCGCTCGGAATCGGCGCACCGATCGAGACGTGGACGGTGCCCGGCAGCTTGACGAACGCCTTGCGAGGCCAGCATTTCGCGGAAGTAACGGCAATCGGAATCACCGGCGCACCGGTCTCGATGGCCAGGCGCGTGCCGCCGGACTTGTACGCCCCCTTGTGCCCCCGCGCCATGCGTGTGCCCTCCGGGAACATGATGATCCAGACGCCGCGCGCGAGCAATTTCTTGCCCTGCGCGACAACTTTGGAGAACGCCTGCGTACGCTGGTTGCGGTCGATATGGATCATGTCCAGACGACCCATGGCCCAGCCGAAAAACGGCACCTGCAGCAACTCCTTCTTGAACACATAAGCCAGCGGATGCGGCATCAGCGTGGGCAGCAGAAATGTCTCCAGTGTCGACTGGTGCTTGACCAGCAGGATCGCCGGACTGGTGGCACCGTCCGGCAAATTCTCCATGCCGGTGACCTGGACCTGAACTCCGCACAGCACGCGCGCCCCACGCACAGCCCAGCTCAGCCAGCGCACAGCCATCCACCATAAGGCGGTGCCGCGTATCCACAAGGAAGCGACCAGCATGATGATGCCCCAGGGGATCACGGTCACCAGCATCCAGAGCATGTGCAGCGCCGATCGGATGAAGGCCATGGGCCGGCCTGCTGCGGCACCCAGGCGCTGGCCATCAGAGACCGTCAAGTCGTCCCTCATGTCGGGGCAAAGGCGCCGAGGACCTCGTCGCGCGCTCCCAGGTGCTGGGCGAAAGCGGCCAGGTTCTCGTGAACCACGACGCCCGGTGGAAAGGTCGACGGCAAAGGCGCGCCACGGTACTGCGCTCCCTCGCCGGTGAGTACGAGGTGCGGCGTGCAACCGGCGTCGGCCGCGGCGAGAACATCGTCCAGCGAATCCCCCACAGCCGGCATGCCCTTGAGTTCGACGCCGTATCGCTCGCCAATCTGGGAAAACAGGCCGGATGCGGGCTTGCGGCATCGGCAGGCCTCGTCGGGCGCATGGGGGCAGAAGAACATGGCGTCCACTCGCGCACCGACTGCCGCCAGCATCTTGTACATGCGGGTCTGCAGTTCGTTGATCCGGGCCATCTCGTAGACCCCACGGCCCAGTCCGCCCTCGTTGGACGCAATCACGACGTGCCAGCCGCCGTGGTTGAGCCGGGCTATGGCCTGCAAGGCTCCCGGTAGCGGTTGCCAGTCGGACGACAGATCGCCTTGCGCTGCACTCGGCTCGCCAATGGTGCCGTCGCGATCCAGGATCACCAGCTTCATGTTGTTCATGCGCCTGGACTGTCCAGACGGGAAAGGTCGGCCACCCGGTTCATGGCGTCATGCAATGCCTGCAACAAGCCCTGGCGATTCAGCCGTAAGTCCATTTCGGGAGCGTTAACCAGGACGCCCTCGAAGAACGCGTCCACGGGCGCGCGCAACGCCGCCAGAGTCTGCAGCGACGCCGCAAAATCACCGCCATCGAACTGGGCCGCGGCCTCGGGAACAACCCGGCGCATGGCGGCGTACAGCTCCTTCTCTGCCGGCTCCGCCAACAGCACCTCGCTGACATGGGGATCGACCGGCGGCACCTTCTTCAGGATGTTGCCAATGCGTTTGTTGGCCGCAGCCAGCGCCGGCGCTTCGGGCAGGGCGGCGAACGCGCGAACAGCGGTCAGGCGCTTGGGCAGTTCGGCCCAGGTGTTCATGCCTTGCGCATGGATTGCCGCCTCGACCTCGCCATTCGAATACCCGGAGTCCTTGAGGTAGCCCTTGAGTCGCTCGACCAGGAACTGGGACAAGGGCTCGACATCGTGTTGCAGCATGGCGGCAGGAAATGCGGCAAAGGCCTGGCGCACCAGTGCGTCGGGTTGCAACGGCAAAGCGCGCTCGACCAGCATGCGCACGACGCCCAGGGCGTGACGGCGCAAGGCAAACGGGTCCTTGTCGCCGGTGGGCAGGTTGCCGATACCGAACAGTCCGACCAGGGTTTCCAGCTTGTCCGCCAAGGCGACTGACAGTCCCGCATTGTCGCGCGCCAGCGCATCGCCGGCGAATCGGGGTTTGTAGTGGTCTTCGATCGCCATCGCCACCACGTCGCCGAGGCCATCGTGGCGGGCGTAATAAGCCCCCATGATGCCTTGCAATTCGGGGAACTCGCCCACCATGTCGGTCACCAGGTCGGTCTTGGCCAATCGGGCCGCGGTGTCGACCGCGTCCACGAGGGCGGCATCGCCGAGTTGCGCCGCGATCGACCTGGCAATCGCGCGCACCCGCTCCATGCGTTCGCCTTGCGAGCCCAGTTTGTTGTGGTACACCACCCGCGCCAGCTGTTCAACCCGGGACGACAGGCTTCGCTTGCGGTCCTGATCATAGAAAAACCGCGCGTCGGCCAGGCGCGGGCGAATCACGCGCTCATTGCCGCCGATGACGGCGCTCGGGTCTTGCGGCGACACATTGCTGACGAGCAGAAAACGGTTGGTCAGCTTGCCCGCGGCGTCGAGCAGAGGAAAGTACTTCTGGTTGGCCTTCATCGTCAGGATCAGGCACTCCTGGGGTACTTCCAGGTACTGCTCCTCGAAGGCGCACACCAGCACATTGGGTCGCTCGACCAGCGCCGTGACTTCGTCCAGCAAGGCCTCGTCCTGCACCGCCTGCACGCCGGTGGCAATCCGCGCGCAGGCCGACGCGAGCTGGCGCTCGATGTCGGCGCGCCGGGCCGCGAAACCCGCAATCACGGCGCCATCGCGAAGCAGGGTTTGTGCATAGTCATCGGCATGTTCGAACGACACATCCGCCTTCGGCGACTCGAAGCGATGCCCTTTGGTCACGCGGCCCGCCGCATGCCCGAGCACGCTGACCGGCACGATATCGCCGCCGTGCAGGACCACCAGTCCATGCACCGGTCGCACGAAACTCACGCTGGTCCAGCCGGGGAGATCAGCATGAGAACGCGCATCCAGCTGGTAGGTCATGGCCTTGGGAATTGGCAGTTTTGCGATCGACGTGTCGATCGCGATCTGCAGACCGGCCGGCAGCGCCACGCCCTGCGCCTGACCCAGCAGGAACACGATATCGGCCTTGCCGTCGTTGCGCACGACGATCTGATCGGCACCGTCGACGACATCCGCGCCTTTGTCTGCCAGGTGGGCCCGGCCCAGGCCGGCGAGCTTCTTGCGGTAGGCATCCGACGCCACGCCGTTCTTGAACGCCACCGCCACCGGCATCAGCTTGTGTGTCACGGTCTGCGCAGCCGCTTGCCCGAGCACCCCGGTGACATGCACGGCCAGACGCCGCGGTGTCGCATAGGACGTGTACGCAGCGCCGTCGAGCAGCAGACCTTGCGCCTTGAGCTGTTCGAACACCACGAGGGCAAATGCATCACCCAACTTCGCCAGCGCCTTTGGCGGCAGCTCTTCGACCAGCAATTCAACCAGAAGATTGCGACTTTCCATATCCATCGTTCGTGTCACGTCAAGCCGCCTTCTTCGCAATTTGTTCGACCCACTCCCTCGGGGCGAGAGGGAATCCGAGCCGTTCACGGCTGTCGTAGTAGCTGCGCGCAACCGAACGCGCCAGGTTGCGGATGCGCCCCATATAAGCGGCCCTCTCAGTGACGCTGATGGCGCCACGGGCGTCGAGCAAGTTGAAGCTGTGCGCCGCCTTGAGAACCTGTTCATAGGCGGGCAAGGCCAGCTGTTCGGTCACCAGATAGGCGGCCTGCTTTTCGTGGGCGGCGAACGCCCTCTGCAGAAAGTCAATGTCGCTGTGCTCGAAGTTGTAGCGCGACTGTTCCTGTTCGTTTTGCAGATAGACATCGCCGTAGCTCGTGCCTTCGGTCCACTTGAGCTTGTAGACGTTGTCGACATCCTGCAGGTACATTGCCAGTCGCTCCAGCCCATAGGTGATTTCGCCCGTCACGGGCCGGCAGTCGATACCCCCGACCTGCTGGAAATAGGTGAATTGCGTCACCTCCATGCCATTGAGCCAGACTTCCCAGCCCAGACCCCAGGCGCCCAGGGTCGGATTTTCCCAGTCGTCCTCGACAAAACGCACGTCATTGCGCTGCAGGTCCAGGCCCAGTTCCTTCAAGGAGCCGAGGTACAGGTCCAGGATGTTGGCCGGCGCCGGCTTCATCACCACCTGAAACTGGTAGTAGTGCTGCAGACGGTTCGGGTTTTCGCCATAGCGCCCGTCCTTGGGGCGCCGGCTCGGTTGTACGTACGCGGCTTTCCACGGCTCCGGGCCAATGGCGCGCAGGAATGTGGCCGTGTGGGACGTGCCGGCACCAACCTCCATGTCGTACGGCTGCATCAGCACACAACCTTGTGCGTCCCAATAGGACTGCAGCTTCAGAATGATTTGTTGGAAAGTCAGCATGGGATCTCGAAAGGGGTTCGCGTGACGCCTGGCGCGGCCTGACCCGAACCAGGATGCGGAGCGGACCGGCGCAGGATGTCGCCGCTTGGTGCACAGTGGCTACCAGCCGGCTCGCGTTTGTTGCCTGATTTTAGGGCTATCAGTGCGCGTGGCGACGCCGATTGATCCCGGCCAGCAGAACCACAGCGCCAGCGCCCAACCAGAGTGGCCAAAGCCCGAACCGCGACGCCCACCACGCAAACGGCGTCAAGCCATCGCGCCCTTGTACCTCGCCCTGCAATACGCCCCGTGTCAAGCGCGCCAGCCGGTGCGTCACGCGTCCCTGGTGGTCGATGATGGCCGTCTCCCCGGTATTGGTGGCGCGAATGAACGGGCGCTCGAACTCCAGTGCCCGCATGCGCGAGATATTCAGGTGCTGGTCGATCGCAACCGTGTTGCCGAACCATCCGATATTGCTCACGTTGACGAAGATGGTGGGCGCCTTCGTGGGGTCGTCAAAGCGCTGCGCCAGTTCTTCACCAAACAAATCCTCGTAACAGATATGCGGCGCCAGGCGCTGGCCTTGCCATTCAAAGGATGATTGGCCAACGTCTCCTCGGCTGAAGTCACCCAACGGAATGTTCATCAGGTCGGTGAACCAGCGAAACAGCGGCGGGATGAACTCGCCGAACGGCACCAAATGATGCTTGTCGTAGCGGTAATAGGCGTGTGGGTCGGGCCGCTCTGCGGCTGCTGCCGGCTTGAGCCCCACCACTGCGTTGACGTAGCCACCATTTCCGTCGATCAGTGGCAAACCGAACAGCGCCGCCTGGTTACCCTGGGCATAACGCGCTTGCAAGGCAGCCCAATAACCGGCGGGCAGATCCTGCGGCAGCAGAGGAATAGCGGTTTCGGGGGCCACCACCAGCGGCGCTGTCGCCGCGGACATCTGCTCGCCGTACCAGCGCAGCGCATCGACGACGCCGGTGCCGGGTTGAAACTTCTCGTCCTGCGCGATATTGCCCTGGAGCAAAGCCACCTGCAGCGGGGCACCGGCCTGCTTACTATAGTCCGACGGACTCCAGATCATGGCGCCAGCTATCGACGCCGCAAACAGCGGCATCCATATGCGCTGGCGATCAAGCGGCGCCTGTAGCCAGATGGCACTGAGGCTGGCGATGAACGCGACCATTGCCGCGATGCCATAGGCACCGACGTAGCGCGCGAATCGGGCCAATCCGTCGATATGGGCATACCCTGCGGCGCCCCAGCCAAAGCCGGTGAACCAGACGCCTCGGGCCAGTTCTGCCAGCAACCACAACGAAGCAAACAAGGTGGCTGCGGCCAGCGTCCGCGACGGCCGCAGCGCCACATACAAATAGCCTGCGACTGCGTAGTAAAGAGCCAGTGCAGCCGCCAGGGCCCACACCGCTAGTGCAGCCATCCAGGCCGCCAGGCCGGCATAGGTGTTCATTGCAACGAATAGCCACCAGAAGGTCGCGCAAAGCCATGTGGTGGCGAACACCCATGTCAGCACTGCAGCTTGCCGGGGATTGGAGGTGCGATGCAGTTGCCAGGCGAGAAAGCCGAGCGCCAGAAGTTGCAGACTTCCACTGGCTTGACCGTCCCACGGGGTGGCAAGCGCGATGCCATGGCACGAGCCAGCGATGGCTGCGAGAAAAGCAGCGAATAACAAGTGCGCTTTCAGGGCACTTGCGGAGACACCTTGAACCACTTCACCGCGCCGCCTTTGGTATGCAGGACGATGAAATGCAATCCGGCCCGGGTGTGGTGCTCACCGCGGCGCGGCACATGCCCCATCTCATGGGCGATCAGACCTCCGATGGTGTCGAAATCCAGCTCTTCGTCTTGCCCGGTGAACTTGACACCGAATGCGTCCTCGACACGCTCGATCGGCGTGTCGCCGCTGACGCGATAGGTGCGATCGGCCAATCCGAAGATGTCGCCCTCGTCTTCCTCGACATCAAATTCGTCTTCGATTTCGCCGACTATCTGCTCCAGCACGTCCTCGATGGTGATCAAGCCCGCCACCCGCCCGAATTCGTCAATGACGATCGCCAGGTGATTGCGGTTGCCACGGAAATCGCGCAGCAGGTCATTGAGCTTCTTGCTTTCTGGTACAAAAACTGCTGGCCGTAGCAGCGCACGCACACTGAATTGCGGCGCCCGTTGCAGCTTGAGCAGATCCTTGGCCAACAAAATGCCAATGATATTCTCGCGATCTCCATCAAATACAGGGAATCGCGAGTGCGCGGTGTCGATGACCACCCGGAGCAGGTCTTCAGGCTGCGAATCGATATTGACCAGATCCATTCGGGTGGCCGGGACCATGACGTCGCCGGCTGTCATGTCCGCCATTCGGATAACGCCTTCGAGCATCACCCGGGATTCGGCGCCAATGACGTTGTTGTCTTCTGCGTCGGCAAGCGCCGCGATCAGTTCCTCTGTGGAGTCAAGGCCTGGGTGGATGAATTCAGCGAGCTTCTGCAAGAACGAGCGTTTATCTTCCCGCTCGGGGACGGGGCGCTCAGGATAAGGTTCGGACACTGCCGTGGCACTGGAGTTGGAGAACCCCGAGGATACCGGATTGCCCAATCACCGGGGAATCTATCTATCTACCTGAAATGGCGGCCGAACTGCGGTGGCAATGCGCTCAGGGTCTTGGTCGAGGCCGGCTACCGCTCCAGGTGTGATTCAGCGACTTGATGGCGGAAAGAATGTCGAGAACTTGCTTGGGCTGCGCTTTGAGTCGATAGTCGATCTGGGCATAGTGATCCTCCACGATCTCCGTCATCCGACTGCCCAATGAAGCCGGCGCCAGGCGCAAGAGCGCTTCGGAATCGGAGCCCATGCGCTCGATCACCGCCCCGGCATTGCGCGCGATGCGCAGCATGGCCGTGTTCTCGCTCAAGGCATGGATGAGCAGCAGCGACACACCCTTGTTGCGAGCGTCCATTGCTGCACGCTCGAAAAGCAAGGCGCCATATCCTCGCCCGCGCGCGGATTTGGTAACTGACACGCCGAACTCCGCACAAGCCGCCGGACCATTGCCGGGGGCAAATGCCAAATGGGCGACAGCAATCAACGACAGTTTGCGATTGGTAATCCCCAGAATCTCGTCCCGCTCGAAGTTCAGCCCGCCGACATAACGCTCGACTTGCTCATCACTGGCGACAAAGCCGAAGCGCAGGTATCGATCGTGGGAATCGAGTGCGAGCAGATGTTTGGCGATTTCGCCTCGGTGACTCTCACCCAGTGAGCGGATTGGAATCAGCAGCTTGTAGCTGCAATCCTGACGGCTGCCCGTGCGGTCGGAATCCTGGCGCACATGGCGTTGTCCGCTCGCACCGTCGGCTGGAGATTCTTTCTCGATCAAGGTCATGAGGTAAATATAAGGGTTTTCCCTAGACTCAATCACCCAAAGAGGCAATCTGAAGCTGCTGTACGCGCAATTGGGCCGATTCCGAGACAGGAAATGCGTCTGATCGACGCAACAAGGGTCTTTTGAAGCGGCTGTTGCAGGTCTACAACGTCCGGTAGCAGCTGACAGAAGTGGCCTCGCAAATTTGAACGGCGCTATAAGTGGCAACTCCGGGCATGAAACTGGGCCGAGATCGGCATGGCGACAAGGAGTTTTCGATGGTCAAGAAATCAGCGCGGCGTACTCGCCGCAACCATACGCCGATATTCAAGGCGCAAGTGGCCGTGGCTGCTTTGCGTGAAGACCGCACCCTGGCCGACCTGGCCAAGGATTTCGGGCTGCACCCCAACCAGATTACCGACTGGAAGCGGCAGCTGCTCGAACATGCTGCAGACGCTTTCGGCGGCGGCGCGGCCCAAGCCGAGGAGCCGGTGGACCTGGTAGCGCTGCACGCCAAGATCGGCCAGCTCACATTGGAGAATGATTTTTTGGAAGGCGCGCTCACCAAGCGGGATTGCTGAACGCAAAGCGATTGAATCAACCCTGAGCACGATCTCACCATCACGCGCCAGGCCCCACTGCTGGGCATTAGCCGTGGTTCGGTCTACTACCTGCCCCGCCCGGTCAGCGCAGCCGACCTGGAACTGATGCGAAGGATCGACCGGCTGCATCTGGAGCACCCCTTCATGGGCACTCGCACCGCGCATGCTGCGCGATCAGCTCGCGCGTGATGGCATCCGCGTGGGCAGGCGCCACATCGGCACACTGATGCGTCGCATGGGCATCGAATCGCTGGCGCCGCAGCCGGGCACCGGCAAGCGCGCACCGGGCCACAAGATCTACCCCTACCTGCTGAGGAAGCTGACCATCACGCGGGCCAATCAGGTCTGGGGCTGGACACCACCTACATCCCGATGGCCCGAGGATTCGTGTACCTCACCGCCGTGGTGGACGTGGTCAGCCGAAAGGTGCTGGCGCACAAGGTGGCGATCACACTGGAGGCGATCCACGCCAAAGAGGTGATCGAGCTGGCCCTGGCCCGTTACGGCGTTCCCGAGATCGTCAACACCGACCAGGGCAGCCAGTTCACGGCCGAGTAGTTTGCCGACGTTGTACTGGCCGCCGGCTGCAAGCTGAGCATGGACGGGCGCGGCGCCTGGCGAGACAACGTCTTCGTCGAGCGCGTGTGGCGCAGCGTGAAGTTCGAGCCTGTGTACCTGACGGCCTACGACAGTGTCAGCGCGGCGCGCGCCGACATTGCCGTGGTCGCGTCAACTATCCTGGCCGGCCGGCCAAGGTAATTGGCACCAACCGTTGCCGGCTACATCAGCTGGTACAACGCGCAGCGGCCTCATTCGAGTCTGGCTCGGTTCAGGCCCGATGAGAAATACTTCGGCGACCTGCCGCAGTTGAAGCTGGCCGCGTAAGATGAAATCCTTGGTGCGCCCCGAGTTGCCCACCGCGTCGGTCAGTTCGTCGCAAGCGACCACCGCCGCCGTGGACAACTCTGCACCTGCAGCAACCTGCCCGCAGTCCACTTATAAATCGGGGAAAGCTGTTCAAACAAGCGGAGCCACTTCTGACATCCCATGCTGGCCACCGCTTCCGGCGAGTGTCCGAATCCAGGTTTTCGCGGGCGATCCGCGGCGCGAGCAGGTCTGATTCAACGGGATGAAGCGTCATCCAGCAGCGCCATTGTTTCCCGCATGATTCCGGCGTCCAGCGCCATGGCAACATGCGGCAGACCGGCGACAAACCGGTTGTCTGCGCCTTCCAATCTGGCGGTGGACGCGGGCATGACGATGTTGTCGCAGTTGGAGTAATAGCAAATGAAACGGCCGCGCTGCGCTGCGGTTTCCTTTTGGGCCAACGCCGCAAGCCAGCGACTGCCGTGGCACATCTGGTTGGCGTTGACCAGCCCAGGCAGATTCGGGAACCGCTCGCTTATCCGTGTCCCTTGATGCGGCGAGGCAATGGTCACGATGCCGTGAATCGCGCTGTCCTGCGCGCCGCTTGCTTGATACCAGGCCCGCGCTGCCAGTCCGCCCATGCTGTGGCAAACCAGTAGCGGAGGCCGGCCGGTCGCCAGCCGCATGTCGCGGATGGCCTTGTCCAGAATTTGGATGTAACTGTCGATGGAACCGAACACCGGCTCCAGATTGATGGCAATGAATGGGACCTGCCGCCGTTCCAGTTCTTGCAGCCAATGCATCCAGACGGCCCGGTTGCACAAGAAGCCGTGCACCAAGACCAAGCCCCTCCTTCCGCGCGATGCTGCCTCACACCGCAACTGGTCAGGAACGCGCCGAGCACAAAAAGGCTGCCACCAGCAAAAGACCTGTGCAGCCGCAGCCGCCTCTCGGATCCAGGCGCGCAGGAGCTGGTGATATGTTGCGCGTGGCGCCGCGTCAGCAGCGTTGATCCAGGGCAATGCCGCAAATTGCATTGCGAGCACAATCGAATGCGACATGAGGATTCCGAAGAAAACCGCCCACGCTGCTGAGTGTGAGGTCTCCCACAGGACAATCAGGAGAACAATGGCGCAGGCAAGGATCCCGAGCGTCAGCAACTGTTGAATACGGGCAATCATGAATGTGGCATGTTTCTTTGGAGAATTGGCGGCTCAACCGATATCCATTTTGATACCGGAGTTGAGTCATCCACTTGCTGCAAGGTAGTATGAAATGGTTTGCTTATGCTCCAGCGCAAAAACCAGTGCCGCCCCATGACGCCACTATTAACCGACCGACGCATCTGATGGAACCCGCGCACATTATTCGTGATGCCATTGCAGAGGTACAACGCCTTCGCCTCCAATCTGAAAGTCAGCAATCACTATCTGAAGCAGTCTCTGCGGTCAAGCATTTGCAGTCACGGCGCTTCGCCGCGACCTACCAGGATCTGTTAGCGGGCGGACCCTATCAAGCGGCTGCGAAGTTCTTTCTGTCAGAACTATACGGCGACGTCAACTATTCGACGCGAGATGCCCAATTCGCAAGGATCGCAGGCGCCATCCAACGCCTATTACCCAAAGCAGCCGTTGCGACAGCCGTTTCTCTTGCGCAATTGCATGTATTAACTGAGCGATTGGATCTGGCGATGGGACATGCTTTGGCTCAAGGCGGGCTGCTGCCGGACTCCACCGGAATGTCGGCGCGCTATGCACGGGCGTGGCGGCTGACCGGCCAGGAGAATTCACGGCAACGACAACTGCAACTGGTACTCGAAGTCGGACGCGACCTCGATGCATTGACCCGGACGCCCGGGTTGCACCTGGTACTCAAAATGATGCGCAGACCCGCCCATGCTGCGGGCCTGGCCGATCTCCAACATTTCCTGGAACTGGGATTTGACACGTTCGCCACAATGGGGCGGCGAAAAGCCACGACCGAAACCTTTCTGCGGTTGATAGCGGAGCGCGAAGCGGAGGTGCTCAAGGCCCTGTTTGCAGACAATCCAATAGTTGCCGATAACTACCTGGCACTCATGTAGTCGGCCGCGCAGAACCCCCGCAATCCGCATGAATCCTGACAATTTAGTGTAAACCCTGTGCACCGAACCATCGGTTGCGGTAGGGACGGAGGTTAGTCGTCGACGGTCTTGGCGTTGGGCAGCGCGATGAACAAGGCGCTCAGGTAGCGATAGGGGTCGATGCCGTTGGCCTTGCAAGTCTGCACCAGCGAGTACAGATTCGCGCTGGCGTTGGCGCCGGCCACCCGAGTTCGACAGTTCCGACGCGCTGAGGCTTGCTGGCTCTTTGTAACACAAGGACTTGGAGTCGATTTTCGGGTTTTTTTGTAAACATTCGGTGAACACGTAGGTCGATTTTTGGGGTGGCAAGAAATTGCTGGACACTTTGCTGGTTTTCTTTATTGCTCCCCCCATGAGCGCGGTGCCAAGCCCCAGCAAAGCGAACCTTGCACAAGGGGGCAGGGATGCGTCGGCGGTATCGCAAGAATTGGTGAGCCTTACCAAGGCACAGCACATCGAGCTGGTCATGCAGGCCAATTACTGGAAGAGCCTGCACGCGCGTGCGGTGCGGCGCGAGCAATGGCGCCACGAGCGCTTTGGGTGCATAGTTCGCCAACTCAAGGAAAGAGCTGACAAACGCGAGGCTGATTTGTTGGCTCAACTGGCCTTGATGCGGGCCCGGATTCGCGATCTTCGCCAACGCGTATTTGGACGCAAGAGCGAACAGGGCAAAGGAGTCAGCGAGCAACAGCGCGGCCAGTGTGCCGCCCATGTGTCGCGCGGCCAGCGCCACGGTACGCGCGGGCACGGCCGCACGATGCAGTCGCACTTGCCCAGGCGCAGCGAATTCGTGGCGCTCGACTCCCTCCAATGCCCGCAGTGCGGCCTGGCGTTGGAAGAATTTCCTGGCACCCAGGACAGCGAGGTGCTGGAGATCGAAGTCAAGGCGTACCGGCGCGTCATCCACCGCCAGCGTTACAAGCCAATGTGCGCATGCGGCTGCCTGCCCGGCATCGTCACGGCACCGGCGCCGGCGAACTTGATTGAGCGGGGCAAGTTTGGCGTATCGATATGGAGCACCGTGCTGCTGGACAAGTTCCTGTATGGCCGCCCCAGTGCGCGACTGTTGCAGGATCTGGCCGGTCATGGCCTCAACATGTCCCCCGGCACGCTGGCCGGCGGGCTGCAGGCGCTGGCGCCATTGTTCGAGCCGCTGGAGCAGGCGTTGGTGGCCAAATTACGCAGCCAGGCGTATTGGCATGCCGATGAAACGCGTTGGGCGGTGTTTGTAGAGCTCGAAGGCAAGGTGGGCCACCGCTGGTACATGTGGGTATTTCACTCACCGTCAGTGGTGCATTACGTGCTGGACCAGTCACGCGCCACCCAGGTGGTGCAAGACGAGTTGGCCGGTGTGCAAAGGGGCATCATCAGCTGTGACCGTTACTCGGCGTACAAGAAGTTTGCCCGTCTGAACCCCGGGGTGGTACTTGCATTTTGCTGGGCCCACGTCAGGCGAGACTACCTGGAGATAGCCAACGCCTGGCCTGATCTGTCCAAGTGGGCGATGGGCTGGGTGGATGCCATCGGGGCGCTGTACCACCTCAACAATTTGCGCCTTGGGCCAGCGCAGGGCAGCACCGAGCGCGCTGGCCGTGATGACCAGTTGCAGCGCGCCGTGCAAGCCATGGCCAGTCGAATGGATGCCGAAATGGGCCAGATTGGGCTGAGCGAGCCCGCACTCAAAGTGCTCACAAGCATGAAGAACCACTGGGACGGGCTGACGGTGTTTGTCCACCACCCGTGGGTGCCCATGGACAACAATGCGGCCGAACGGGACATCCGCACACCGGTCATCGGGCGCAAGAATTTTTATGGCTCATCCGATCGAGTCTTTGGTCGGGCCAACTGGCACCGTGACGATGTACAGCTTGTTAATGACGGCAAAGCTGTGGAAACTCAACCCCAGGACCTGGCTGACCGCCTACCTGCAGGCCTGCGCAGAGAACGCTGGGCAAGCACCATCGGATGTCAGCGCATTTCTTCCCTGGGCGATGGACACCAAGCAACTCGCTGCCATGCGCGCTTGCCCAGCGGGCGCAGCCCAATACACTGTAAGCCAGCATGGTTTGGAGAGCTTTGATACCTCATGACGGTTTACTGTGGTCGCGATTTCAGCGCCGACGATATTCTGGTGATCCGCCAGATGATGGAACAAAGTCCCACCCTCCAGCGCACGCCACTGTCGCGCAAATTGTGCGAGTTGTTCAACTGGACCAAACCCAACCGGAGCTCAAGGACATGACGTGCCGCGTGGCGCTCCTGCGCATGCAGGGCGACGGCTTGATCACGCTGCCACCCTCTCGCATGCCCGGTGGTCGTAGTAAGCCTCACTTCCCCGCCACCCCAGCCAGCGATGAACAAGCCCCCGTCACGCAGCCCGTGCACGAGCTCGCTCCATTGACGCTGCGCCTGGTTACGGGCACCGCCGCTTCGCGATTGTGGAACGAGTTCGTCCAGCGCTACCACACCTGGGCTACACCCCGATGTCGGGGGCCCAGCTACGGTACAACGTCTACGCTGGCGAGCAGCTTGTCGCACTGATCAGCTTTGGCGCCAGCGCCTGGAAACTTGCACACCGCGAACGCTTCATCGGCTGGCAGGAACACGAGCGCAAGAAGAACCTGCAACTGGTGGTGAACAACGCCCGCTTCCTGATCCTGCCCTGGATCCAGTCCAAAGGCCTGGCCTCCAAGATCCTGTCCAGGGTCAATCGCCAACTACCCAGGGATTGGCTCCACCGCTACGGCTATCGCCCGGTGTTGCTTGAGACATTCGTCCAGACCCAGCGCCATCGCGGGACCTGCTACAAGGCATCCAACTGGACGCTTGTCGGTCAGACTGTGGGACGCGGAAAAAAGAGCCGTGTGCACAGCCAAATCATCCCCATCAAGGACATCTGGCTATACCCGCTACGCAATAACTTCCGCGCCATCCTGTGCCAGCAAGTCGCATAGCCCACACCTTTTCACCGAATGTTTACCTTTCTTGTACTGGCAATTTATGAAGGTAAAGGTACTGGCAATGGTTGATGAACGTTCGCTACAATCGGCGCATGTTCATCAAGCTCACCCGATCTGGCGGCCACAGCTATGTGCAGCTCGTCGAGTCGTATCGCAACGAGGACGGTAAACCCCGCCAGCGTAGCGTCGCCACGCTCGGTCGGGTCGATGAAACCGGTGGCGGTGTCGATTCGCTGCTCCATGGTTTGCTGCGTGCCAAGGGCTTGCCAGCCTCTGTCGCGGCACCCCCTCAGGTGGCTTTCGAATCGGCGCTGGCACTGGGCGATGTCTGGGCGCTTGATCAGTTGTGGAAAGAGCTGGGCTTTGACGCCCTGGCTGGTGTGTTTCGCAAGGCGCGCTACACCACACCGATCGAGCATGCGATTCGCGTGATGGTCTTCAACCGTCTGTGCGATCCGGAATCCAAGCTCGGCGTGCTGCGCTGGCTCGAGACGGTGAGCATTCCCGATGTCGACGTGCAAAGTCTCACCCATCAGCACCTGCTGCGCAGCATGGATGCGCTGATGGCCCACCCGGACGGTGTCGACGATGTGGTCACCGTTTTGTTGCGCCCCCTGGTCGATCAGGACCTGTCGCTGGTCTTCTACGACTTGACCACCATTAGCGCGGCGGGCCTCAGCGAGCAAAAGGACGACGTGCGCCGGTACGGCATGTCCAAGGAAGGCTTGATTGCGCGCCAGTTCATGCTGGGCGTAGTGCAGACCGCCGAGGGTCTGCCGATCTACCACGAGGTATTTGACGGCAACCAGGCTGAGTCGCCGACCTTGCTGCCCACGCTGAAGAAGGTGCTGGCGCGCTTTGCGCACATCAAGCGGCTGATCGTGGTGGCCGATCGCGGCCTGCTGTCACTGGACAACATGGAGGAGTTGGCCAAGATCAAGCTCCCCGGCGGGCAGGCCCTGGAGTTCATCCTGGCGGTGCCGGGGCGGCGCTACGGTGAATTTACCGAAGTGCTGCAATCGTTCCAGGCCAAGGTTGGTACGGCCAGCGAAGAAATCATCGACGAGACGCACTGGCAGGGCTTGCGCCTGGTGGTGGCGCATCATCCCGAGCGCTCTCGCGAGCAAACCGTACTACGGCGCGAACGCATCGCCACACTGCAGGACAAGGCCAACCAATGGGCCGGCAAGCTCGACGGACAAGAGGCCGGCGTCAAGGCCCGAGGGCGAAAGCTGTCGGACAGCGGTGCGAAGGCGCGGCTGTATCACGAGGTCTGCGAGGCCCATCTCGCGCGTATCGTGAAGGTCGACCTCAAGAGCGAACTGTTCACCTACACGGTCGACGAGTCGGCACTGGCACAGGCCGAGTTGATGGATGGCAAGCTGCTGCTGGTCACCAACGTGACGGACCTGATGCCCACCGAGGTCGTGCAACGCTACAAGGCGCTGGCCGACATCGAGCGTGGGTTTCGGGTGCCGAAGTCCGAAATCGAAATCGCCCCGGTGTTCCACCGACTGCCAAATCGAATTCGCGCTCACGCCATGTTGTGCTTCATGGCCTTGATCGTCTATCGCGTGATGCGTCAGCGATTGAAACTGGCCAAGAGCGATCTGAGCCCCGAGAAGGCACTGGCACAGCTGCGGCGCATTCAGCGGCACAGCGTCAGCATCAACCAAGCCAACCCGATCTCGGGTATCTCCATCATCAACACCCAACAGGCCGGCGTGCTGGACGCATTGAACCTGAAGAAACCCACTCAAGACCCCCAAATATCCCTTCTGTAGTGGCAATCGAGAGGTTCGCCCCTATATGAATCCATGACTTACGTCATTTGGTGTCGAACTCGGGGGCTCAGGCCGACTGGCCTTGCGAACATGCACGGTGCGCCCATCGCGGCGAGTCAACGTGACAATCACCCTTGCCGCTCATGGAGGACTTCATCGCGTAGCCCGTAAAGGCTTTCTGCAACAAACGGCTCACTCGGTCAACTGACCCCGAGTGCATTCGTCAAAATGAGATCAGGTCAACAGGCCGGAATCTGCCCGACCGCAGTGTTAAACCGATCGGACTCGGGTGCCACGAACCGCATCTACAAGCAGTGGGCCAGCATCTTCAACAGCGACGCCGTGCTCACCTCGGCGCTGCTGGACCGCCTCTTGCACCACGCCGAGACCGTGCTGATCGAGGGAAAGAGTTATCGCTCCAAGGACCAAATAGAGATCTGACCGATCTCAACGATGAACGTCACCGCACCCGCCGTATGCGCTCAAACCCCGCAAAAACCCTGCGCATTTCCAGACCGGCCAAATTCATGCATGTTGGCACTGGTGGCCACATCACAAGCACCTTGCCGTGCTCGTCGATTCCGTGGATCTCCCGAGTTCCTCAGTTAATCGCGTAACGTGTTGATCCATATAGGGGTGCGATGCAATCGCTCCACTACAAAAGGGTCAACTGGGTATTAAGCGTTGGTTTTTTGATTGCCAGCGCGGACAAAATGTCCGAGTGTTCCTGGGAAACGGTGGAGAGTCCGGCCACGGGTTGCGTGCCACTGATCATCACTTGGTGATGCTGAATGCGGCGCAGCTTTTGTAGCGCGCGCTCGGGTGAGAGTGGCGTATCACCGCTGCGCAATCTGCCTCGCATCACCCGGTACAGAATCAGTGCCATGAAGCAAATCGCTGCATGCGCCTTGATGCGCTCAGGCAAGCGGTGATAGATCGGCCCAATCTCGATCTCGGACTTGAGCACCCGAAATCCGCGCTCAATGTCGGCCAAGGACTTGTAGCGTTTGACCACCTCAACGGGCACAAAATCCGGCGCGTTGGTCACCAACAGCAACTTGCCATCCATCAGGCGCGCATGCGTTAAGGCCCGCTCATCAATGGCGTAGGCGAACAACGCACTCTTGAGGTCCACTTTAATGATGCGTGCCAGATGCGACTCGCACACCTCATGATAAAAACGGGCGCAGGCGCCGCCGTCCGAGAGTTTGCGACCGCGTTTGGTTTTGCCGGCGTCCTGCTCGTCAAGCTTGCCCACCCACCGCGCTGCCTGCGCTTGCAGCTCCGCAATGCGCTTGTCACGCTTGGTGGCGGCTTCAAGCGCGACCTGTGGATCATGTGCAATGACCAGGCGCAGCTTGTTCCAGATCACCTCACCGAGCACCTCCCCCTTGGCACTGGCGCACTGCGCCGCATGAAACGGCTCCAACAAATCCACAAAGTCCCCGTAGCGCCGCCCCGGCACGGCCAGGATGAACTCCAACTGCCCACCGCCAGGCAGCGCAATGGCTTGCAAATCGGCTAGGTTGTCGGTGGACAGCAAGCCCCGATCAGCCACGGCGATGACACGCTTGACGGGGAAGCGTTTGACGATTTTTTCGATCACGCCCTTGATGGTGGTGACTTCGCCGGTGTTGCCGTCAAACACCTCGTGGTACAGCGGCAAACCTTCGGCCGTTTGCACCACCCCGAGCATGACTTGACGCGCCACCACGCCTTCTTTGGCCATGCCATAGCGGCGCAGGTCACCCTCCTCTTGGGGGAGGCCAGCAGCGCGGATGGTGGTCATGTAGTAAAACACCACGGCCAGGTCCTGATCCACCAGTGGGCGCAGCAAACCGCACATCACGCCATCGACTTCGTCCTTGTGATCGACGATGGCATCCATGGCGCGCAACAGGTGCTGGTGGTCGATTGATTCAAGCGTCACGCCGGGTAACGTTACCGTTTGCAACCAGCGCAGCACACCGAGCTTGGAGTCTGGATCGCACAGGCGGTTGATCACCATGATGCGAATGAGGGACTCCACATCGATGCTGTGGCGGGTACGACGAAAGACCGTGCGCAGACGATCAAAGCCCAAGGTATTCCACAGTTCGGTGAGGGTCCAGACATCACCGAAGTCCCGAGCCGCTTCAAAGTTGACGGTAGGAGTTGGTGGTGCAGCAACGGGTGTTTGACCGGTGATGCGCTGCAGGCCGGAAATAACTGACTTGAGGTCGCCCTGCATTTGGTCAAAACGCCCAAGGGTGGCAACGGTACGCTGCTTGGGGCGACCACCAGAGTCACGAAATGCCTCTACGAGTTGGACGTATTGGTTGGGGCCAGAGCGTGTGAGTTTGATGAACACGCCATTACTTTATCCTAAAAAAATGCGCTGGCAAATAAACAACAAAAAACATGCATTCGTGCCATTACAACTTAAACCGAATGACGCCGCTAAGCTGTTGCTTTCGTTCGGTGAAGTGCGGTTTTCTGGCTCTGGACTGTCGAACCCGGGGGACCTGGAACACGTTCTTCGCCAGGTCGATGCCAACTGTCGTAAGCTTCATGGTGGACGCCCCTCTCGGTTCAAGTGGTTGATCAACGACTCCACTTTGGCACATCGATGCCGCTGCGGGTGGGGGCGTTCATCCCATTGCTTACAATGCACCTCCAAGAGTGCGCCCATGCTGGGCGCACCAAAAAAAACGCCCAGCGGTTATGCTGGGCGTTTCTCGCTGTAATAGCCTGACGATGACCTACTTTCACACGGGAATCCGCACTATCATCGGCGCGGAGGCGTTTCACTGTCCTGTTCGGGATGGGAAGGAGTGGTACCACCTCGCTATGGTCATCAGGCATAACTTGTTGTCATCTTGACCGGGTCAAGACAACGAATTCATAGAGTTTTCATCAGCCTCGGATTGTTCCGAGTTTTGGTTGACTGCGTCACTTGGCATAACAACCTTGATTCAATATCAAAGTTATAGGGTCAAGCCGCACGAGCAATTAGTACAGGTTAGCTTAACGCATTACTGCGCTTCCACACCCTGCCTATCAACGTCCTGGTCTAGAACGACTCTTTAGGGGGCTCAAGGCCCCGGCAGATCTCATCTTGAAACGAGTTTCACGCTTAGATGCTTTCAGCGTTTATCTCTTCCACACTTAGCTACTCGGCAATGCCACTGGCGTGACAACCGATACACCAGAGGTGTGTCCACTCCGGTCCTCTCGTACTAGGAGCAGGCTTCCTCAAATCTGCAGCGCCCACGGAAGATAGGGACCAAACTGTCTCACGACGTTTTAAACCCAGCTCACGTACCTCTTTAAATGGCGAACAGCCATACCCTTGGGACCGGCTACAGCCCCAGGATGAGAT
>Ga0209284_10001280_pt1 | contig 39216 bp, 39 predicted proteins | sample FRY03_FD_187211 | JGI IMG/M metagenome (GOLD analysis project Ga0209284, IMG submission 187211) | Freshwater microbial communities from Lake Fryxell liftoff mats and glacier meltwater in Antarctica - FRY-03 (SPAdes) (version 2) | ecosystem: Environmental > Aquatic > Freshwater > Ice > Glacier... | reverse complement strand
GTCGTCATTAACGATTGCAAAAAGTTCCACTTTGTCGGTTGAGCCCAATTGGTCCTCCTCAAATGAAACCAAATACGGATGTTCTTGGCGGCATGGCACACAGGTGGAATTAAAAAAGTTGAGCACAACCCAACTTCCTTTGCGCCTAGAGAGGTCAAAGGGTGCGTTGCTCAGTGTTGTTGAGATAACGCTCGGAGCGGGTTTCCCCAATAACGGAGATGACGCAGATTCCGAGTCACCCGGCTTAGCAAGGACTAGCACGACAAGAAAAGCAAGGAGAAGAACTCCCACTATTCCTGCGATAAGGGGAACAATGCGGGTCTTGTTGCTCATCGTTGTGCACCAGTGGGCACGGGAGCAGACGTAGCGTCTGTTGGCTTGCGGCGACGGCCAGGGAATGCTGACAACAGTGTTCCAACACCCATCAGTCCCCCACCAATCCACAGCCACATTATTAATGGCTTAATAAACACTTTGATCTTCGCGGTTTGAGATGTTGGCTTTATGGGTGGTTCAATCGTGATGTAAATATCCTTAGTAAAAGTTGACTTCACTGACGGGGTTCCGATGTTCGTTCCGATCAACTTGAACTTGGTGATCGCCGGAGAATACGTCTGTTCACCATCAACTTTGATCTGTGCTGAAACAGTTGTCTTTTGATCATCTGACACATTGGAAAACCCAACTAATTCAAAAGTGTGACCGCCATAGGTTGCTACAACACCAACCTTTAGCGACAACTCTTGACTTCGGGTATATGAGTTAGACGCTGCCAACGCCACAGCAATAACAATGACACCAATATGTACAACCATTCCTCCGTTTGCTCGTCCGATAAGCCCGCGCAGACCCTGGCGACGCATAGCAAGTACTAATTGGCGCATTGCAGCACCAGACGCAAACCCACCAAGAGCAAAGGTAAGTAGTGGTTCAATACCTGTTGCGCCAAGATACAGGCTGAGTGCCAGTGCACCTATGCCACACCATGCGGGCCAAAACAAACGTTGTGATAACAGTTCTCCCGATGCTTTACGCCACGGTAATACCGGCGCAACACACATCAGAAAAAGAAGGGTAAGACCGATCGGAACAGCTAGCTCGTCGAAAAATGGTTCGCCGATAACAAGTTGACGATCCTGCAAAGCCTCAACAATGAGCGGGAATACAGTCCCCAACAAAACAACGAATGCGAACACACTGAAAATCACGTTGTTGGCAAGAAACGCACCTTCGCGAGACAACATGGAATCAATCGTTCCTGGCGATCGAAGTTTTTCGCCACGCCAACCAATGAGCCCGACTGAGCCAATCACAATGATTGCAAAGAAGGTCAGCAAATACGGGCCAATTTGTGAATCACTGAATGCATGAACACTGTTCAGGACTCCAGAACGGGTAAGGAAAGTTCCCAAAATTGTGAGCGAGAAAGTAGCAACGAGAAGCGACAGGTTCCACACCCGCAGCATTCCTCGCCGTTCTTGAACTAAAACAGAGTGAATATAAGCAGTGCCCGTGAGCCAAGGAAGAAGCGATGCATTTTCAACAGGGTCCCACGCCCACACTCCGCTCCATCCAAGTACTTCATAACTCCACCAACTGCCAAGAATGATGCCCAAGGTAAGGAAGCCCCATGAGAACAAAGCCCAACGACGCGTCTCAAGCAGCCATCCTTCGCCAATTCTGCCTGTAATCAATGACCCAATGGCGAATGCAAATGGCACTGTCATGCCGACATAGCCGAGATACAAAATCGGAGGATGAAACACGACAAGAACGTGATTCTGTAGCAGTGGGTTTGGTCCCGGCCCATCAAGCACGCCTGGCGCACCAGGACTAAATGGATTCGCTGGTCCCACTGTAAGTAGAAAGAAAAAGACCGAAACAAAAAACATTGTGGCCATTGCCCATCCAACCATCGGATCATCGAGGCGTTTTCGATACTTATAAACAACACCCAATGTGAGACACACCAAAATAAGTAGCCACATCAGGATCGAACCCTCAAGGGCACTCCACACTGCGGTGAAATTGTACATAGCAGGCGTACTCCACGAGCCCACTTTCTGAACGTACGCCAGCGAAAAATCACGCGTAATCATGGCCCATTCCATCGCGGCAAATGCTCCGATTACAGAGATGCAACTCAAGAATGCAAACCGCGGAACGAGACGCATTACCCGCTTATCATCGTTACGGGCGCCCATAACAGAAGCCACCATGCCAAAAATCGAAGCGATCAGCCCAACCAAAAGCGCTGCTCGACCGAGTGGACCCGCTAGTCCTTCAATATTGAGCACGCTGCAGCCTCTTTATTCGCCTCAGTAAAACGGCTCTCATTTTTCTCTACATATACATTCGAATGCTTCACTTCGATTCGATCGCTTTCAAACACACCGTTTCTCATGCGGCCATGCGCGACAACTGGAACACATTCTTGGAAGATTCCGCCAGGATCGCCCGAATACATGACATCAATTCGGGCTTTATTAAATTGCAACACAAACGACGATGCAGAACTGTCACGCGTCAATGAACCCTCTTCAACTATTCCTTGAATACGAATCCGACGAGTTCCGATACAGCCATCGCGAACGCCTATTTCATCAACATTGCAGTAATAATCAATTGCGCTAGTCAAAAATTGTGTGACAACAACTCCGCCACCTGTAAGAGCCAACACAATGACCAAAATTGGCAACCAACGACGCTTCTGTTTTGATATGTCACTAGATTCTGGACTAGTGCGAGGTGTTAAGTCCATGGCATTTCCGCATCAGTTGCATGCTCTGCCAATGTTCGCCCACGTCGAATAATCCAGAATGCATACAGCGCTATAGACACTGCCGTACCAGCGTAACTGCCCAAAATAAACGTTGCGTGCTCCATAATGATCAGACCTGTGCTTCATCTCGTCGCGACAAAATCGCAGCGTCCAGTCCACGGTCTGCCACGGCATCTTCAAGAAAGAGAACACGCTGACGATGCAATACCAACCAGGCGTAAAGCAACGTAAAAGAAACAACACCGAGGAATAACGAAAACAACATCAAGCCATCAAGTTCTACTTTTGCATTTGTATTAGCAACAGATGCATCCTGATGCAGCGATCGCCACATTTTGACACTGAAATGAACAAGCGGTATCTCTATGACCGCGAGTAATGCAAGAACGCCAGACCGTCGAGCACGCTGACGATGTGTTCCGCCAAGCCGACGAACTGCAAGGTAACCAATATATGTAATGAACAGGAATGCGGTACTTGTCAGACGTGCATCCCACACCCAATAAGTTCCCCATGTGATCCTGCCCCACAAGCTTCCGGTGACAAGTGAAAGTGCAACAAAGATGACGCCGATTTCACCCGATGCGCCAGCAACACGATCCCATACAAGAGAACGAGACTTTGACGAGAGATACGTCGCTGAACACAACGCAGTTATAACAAATGCGATATACGCAACCCAGATTGAAGGGACATGGATATACATGAGCCGAACAGTGCTTCCTTGCACCACATCTTCAGCCGAAAACACGAGACCACACAGAGCAAGAAGTGTCAACATCAACAAGACAACAACGCCAAGCCAACGTGTGGCAGAGGTACCAGTGCTCTTGCGAGATGTCATTTTCACTTCCACTCTCTCTTTTGCGCTATTCATCAATCAATGGCCCAAAAGCCACAGCCCCCACTACGCCAAAAAGCACAGCGAAAACTGCCAGAAGACCGATCCATGGCCAACCTTCTGAAATTGAGGCACCACCGCTACCGAATGCTGCCTCGGTCGCACGAGTTGCCCCAATTAAGACTGGAGCCACCACTGGCAACAACAACAACGGAAGCAAAGTCTCCCGCCCTCGCGCACCAGCTGCAAGACCTCCATATAGAGTACCGACGAAAGACAGCCCAATGGTGGCCACGATGACCGTGACGAACGCCATACCAAGGCCTGCAATTGACATCTCGACGCCGTACAAAACAACTGCGGTGGCAACCAACAGCGTCTCGAGGGCAAACAATTGGACCATGAGCGCCAGTGCCTTTCCCACAAAAAGTGCTCCTGGGTCGACTCCTGCTACACGCAATGCATCAAGCGCTCCATCTGCTGACTCCACCGCGAAGGTCCGCTGGATCACAACCAACATGGAGAACAATGTTGCTAGCCATACAAGCCCAGGGGCCACTTGTTGAAGAATCCCATCGTTGTCTAATGCAAACGCAAACATCACCATGACGATGGCTGCAAACGGTGCGACCTGATTTACAAGAATTCGTGAATTCCACTCGATAAGCAAATCTTTGCGCGCGACTGCGACAGTAATTTGACGACGCAGACGAAAATTGGTGCTCATAATTCGCCCTGACCAATTGAACCGCCATCAACGATGACTGTGCGTGTTGCTAAGCCACCTGCGCGTTCGCTCTCATGACTCGCCAATACAACGGTTGCACCAGCGCGTACTGCATCTCTCAACAGTGAATCCAATTCATTGCGACCAGCAGCGTCAAGCCCCGCATGTGGTTCATCGAGCAACCAAATCTCTGCACGTCGAACGATCAGCGATGCAAGGGCAGTGCGTCTGCGTTGGCCTGCCGATAATTGAGATGCCTTCACAGTCGCCAGTCGACCGTCAATTTTCATTGACTGCATCGCTAAACGAACTTCATCTTTTGTAGCAGCAACCGTCGAGGCCCAAAATTCAATATTTTGTGTCACTGTCAGATCGAGGTACAAGCCATTGGCATGTCCGAGCAGTCCAACGCGAGAGCGAATTGCGTCACGGTTAGTGTTCAGATCAATTCCTAGGATTTTCCCGACACCACGCTCAATCGGCATAAGGCCTGCACAGACCCTCAAGATCGAGGTCTTTCCAGCACCATTTGGGCCCTGCAGCAACACAATCTCCCCACGGTGCACACGCAGATCAATTCCCGCCAAAGCAGGAAATTGGCCGAGGACTGCTACGACTCCATTGAGTTCGATAACCGTTTCCATGCGGTATGAACGCTAGTCACCTCTCCCCATCCCCACAACGCAGAAGAATTGGTTAAAACAGCCTCCTTCTGACCTACGCTCAAAGGCATGCCACAATCATCAAAGCAATCAGATCCAGTACGGATGAGACGCCAGAAGATTGCCCATTGGACATTGCTTGCTAATCGAATTGGATACTTGCTGTATGCAGTCTCCATTTCTTTTTTCATCATGGCATTCGCCTTTGGTTTTAAAGGCCCAATCGTCACGGTCGTGACAGCAACATTCATGGCTGGCTCTGTTTTGCTTGCCCCTTCTATTGTGCTCGGGTACGCAGTTAAAGCTGCCGAACGCGAGGACCGAGAAAACGGTAGATGACATGAGTGCAGCAACACCTGACCGCCGGGAACAAATTCTCACCGTTGCCCTTGTCGCTTTTTCCACTACTGGCTATCACAACACATCAATGACTGATATCGCAGCGGCACTAAAAGTAACAAAGCCAGTTTTGTACCAATATTTTGACTCCAAGCGAGAGTTGTATCTGGAGTTATTGCATTTCGTTGGAACCGATTTAGTTCGAGCTGTCACAGACAGCGTGAGGCAAGCGTCTAGTGGACGCGAGCAAACTGAACGAGGAATGGTCGCATATTTCACATGGGTGTCGCTCAATACAGCAGCTTTTTCGCTTTTGTTCGAAAGCAGTGCGCGAGTCGACGAAGAATTCACTGACATCGTGAGAGAATTTGAAGATCTGGCAGCGCAGGCGATTGCTCCCTTTATCGCTGCAGATGTATCAACAGTCGACCAAGAAATGTTCGCAATCGGGCTAGTTGGAATGGCAGAAACCGTAAGCCGACAAATGATCCGACATGGGCGAGCAATAGACCCAATTGTTTTGGGAAGCACATTGGCGCAACTGGCATGGGGCGGACTGCGCTCAGTCGGTCTTTCACACCAAGCCGATCGGGAGTAGAATTAAGTTATGCCAAATCCAGGTGAACATCACCCAGCGTTTGAAGAGTACTGCGAATGTATCTTTGAACTTCGCGAAGACGATCTCGACGTCATCCAAGCACGCATCGCTGAACGACTCAAAGTGTCGCGACCATCTGTTTCAGAAATGATCAAGCGAATGGCAGAAGAATCTTTAGTGCTTGTTCAAGCGGGAAAGATTTCATTGACGGAACAAGGCGAATTAATCGCACACCGAGTTGTGCGCCGACATCGCTTGGCAGAACGATTCATTACCGACATTCTCGGTTTGTCTTGGGCTCTTGCTCATCGTGAAGCTGGTCGGTGGGAGCATGTTCTCAGTGACGAGGTGGAAGAAGCAATCAATCGCCTTCTTGGAAATCCAACTACATGCCCTCACGGAAATCCCATTCCTGGTTCGTCGTACACACCACCGTTGGCACAACGACTTGGCAGTCTTCCGGTTGGACAAGAATTCACAGTGTCTCGTATCCCAGAAGAACTTGAGTTCACCGCTGGAATGCTTGAATTCCTTGAACAAGCTCATCTGATTCCTGGTTCACATGGAATAGTTTCCACCTACCCTGACCCCAACTGTATGACAGTTGACATTGATGGAAAGTCCATTGATATCACCAAGTACATGTCGGAGCGCATTCTTGTCACCATCTAAGCAATCAACACGCAACATCAGGTTCGCCATATCTATTGCCGGATGTTTATTATTTCTATCATCGTGTTCCACAACAATTAATTCATTGACATCCACAACTTCAGCATCTCAAGCATCAAGCACAACTATTGCCACTCCCACTGGCAACATCAATTCATTAGTTGCCCAATTAGGCAATGTTGCCAATGGTTTAGGAGAAGCGGTAGTAGATAGAAACTCTCAGCTGACTCGGCAAAAACTGGCAGAAGCCGATGCCATCTGGATAGTTCTCGAACCACAAATTAGGGCATCTGGGCTCGACCTGGTTGAATCCTTGCAATTAATTGTTGACCTGATGCATTCAGCAGTGGAAAACAAACGACCAGCCGATGCTGACAAAGCACTACGTTTTATCCCGCTCGTCACAGAGGCGCTTGCCCTGCTTCTCAAAAAATAGTTACGACAGCATTGCATCAGGCAATGGCATTGCATGTACAACTGTCAGTGAGTGAGTTGATCGAGTGAGAGTGACGTACAACAAACGCAATCCTTGAGCATCGTCGGCCACAATTTCAGCAGGCTCAACGACAATGACATCATCAAGTTCAAGACCTTTTGCCAGCGACGCAGGAACAATCGATAGTCCTTGATCAAGACCGGCGACTTGAGCACGACCATGTGAGATTTCCTCTGCGTCAAGTGATTTCGAAATGTGATCGACCATGTCATCAGGACAGATAATGGCCGCCCGGCCGCCAGTGCTGTTCTGAATCAGTATTTGGGCATGTGTCACTACTTCAGAGAAAAGTTCTGATCGGCTTGAAACTTGAACTATGACAGGAGATTCATCTCCCTCGCGAACACTCCGAGGAGCCCGTAATCCAGGAGTTGCCGCGTGCATCACTTTGTCGGCAAGTTCCATGATTTGTGCCGGAATTCGATATCCAACAGAAAGTCCGACAACCCGCGGTTCCTTGCGTGACGGAAGATGGTCTAAGACATCGTCCCAGTTATTTGGTGCTAATGGTCCAGTGGCTTGTGCAATGTCACCAACAATGGTCATCGCGCCGCTTAATGAGCGTCGCGTCACCATTCGTAATTGCATCGGAGTCAGATCTTGTACTTCATCCACCACGATGTGACCGTAGGTACGAATTTCATCGGAATCATCGATCTTTCCGTTACGTCTCGGGCGCGGTCCGAGCAAAAATCTGGCTTCGTCCAACAACGCCGCATCGGCATTTGTCCAACGCACATCGTCAAGTGATTCAGATCGGGGCCGATATAAGGCATCAGCGTCAGATTCGGTAACGACGCCACTTCCAGCCGAACGAAGCAAAGCCTTGCTTCCAAAAAGATCGTGAAGCAATTGCGCCGGAGTGAGAACAGGCCACATCTGCTCAAAAGTTGCACGTATTTCAGTGCTTTCGCGCAACAGATCTTGTACATCTTCTGCATTTCCTTCTCCACCACGCACAGATGCCGCCAAACGTGACCAAATCTCATTTTCAACATAACGCCGTCCTTGATTATGGCGGTGATAACGGCGACGCGCAGCTTTTACAATATTTTTAGAATCCTCAACACTCAACGTGACATATCCTGTGCGGTACGGCAACACAACTGGCGTTCGTAACGGCCGCTCACGATCACTAATTGCACGATCAAGCATTCGAGACATTTTCTTTTGTCCCTTGATCCGCGCCACATTCGATGAATCTTTGCCACCGAAATGAGCATCAGGGATGAGGTCGGCAAGGATTGCTTGCTCGACGCCTGCTTCACCCAAAGATGGAAGCACTCGCTCGATGTAGCGCAAGAAGACACGGTTGGGACCAATGACGAGAACACCTTGATCTTCAAGCGGAAAACGATGCGTGTACAAGAGGTAGGCAGCACGATGAAGCGCCACCACGGTCTTGCCGGTGCCTGGGCCACCTTGCACGACGAGAACTCCCGCTTGTGGCGAGCGAATGATCTCATCCTGTTCAGCCTGAATGGTGGCAACGATGTCACCGAGTTGACCTGTGCGATTTCGTCCCAGCGCTGTGAGCAATGTTGAGTAACCACGCAGGCCATGTGTTGGGTCCTGACCACCCAAGCCTTCATCATGACCAACGCCGAGATGTCCGTCACCGAATAGTTCGTCTTCAAGGGCGAGCAGTTCTTTTCCTTGAACAACAAAATGTCGACGACGAATGAGACCCATTGGTTCACGACCAGTCGCCCGATAAAACGGTTCTGCAACAGGTGCTCGCCAATCGACAACAACAGGTTCACGATTCTGATCAGCCACTGCTAGTCGTCCGATGTGGAATGTCTCAACGAGGAGGTCTGCTTCATCTTCGTTTTCGTTCGTAGCGTTGCGATCAATACGACCAAAAACTAATGCTGCGTCACCTAGATCTAGTTGCTCAAGCCGGCGGACAATATTTTCATCAAAGACATTCCGCTCGAGCCGAGCCTGAAAAGTTCCACCCGGCCCCGATGAGGTGAGTTCTCTAATTTTAAGCGCATTAGTTTTGCTGAATTCAAGGCATTCGTACGCGTGCAGGATGTGCTCTTGCTCTTGCGCTAACTCGGGATGCTCCTGGGCCATATGACGCCAATCTGCTCGAATGAATGCCACCCGATTTAGGGGTCTATTCAGGTTATCGGCGCACACATCAAGAGTGCTCTGGGGCGACAACAATCCTTGAGCGGATTTCGTCATAATCCAAGCCCCATCACCCACTCAAGAAAGAGAGCTCCATGGCTCCCACACTGCATCGCTATTTTGTCGTTATCTGCTCGGTGCTTATCACCAGCATGATCGGCGTTATCAAGGAACCAGGCCACGCATCTGCAAGCCCTGACGGCTCGGGATCTATCACGGGCGACAACATCGAAGCCCAGGTTCGCTTCGACCTTGCCCCAGAAACATCCTCTGGGGGATCAGCGGGCTCCGTATGTAAATGGAGCAAGGCCCCCGTCAATAGCCCTACAGCTGGGACATCTCCCACCTCCCCACCCACACGGACCGTGGCAACACATACAGAAACTCTGTACCAGCGCGGCTGTCGCGGAACAGTTTCGACGTACCACTGGATAAGAGACGACACATCTCTTCGAATTGCCGAACACTCCCAGAGTCGCGTTAGTGAGTTGGTGCCGATGTTGCTCACGCGTACTGCTCCTTCACACACAAAAATAGTTGTCAATATCCCCACCTGGTACTGGGTGCCAAAAATTGTCTGGAAGCCAATCTCGATCACTGCAACAGTTATGACATCTGTAGGCCCAATCAGTGTCACTACAACAGCAAGACCAGTAACGCTCATTTATTCACCAGGCAACGGTAAAAAATCCGTGTCTTGTGCAGGTCCTGGCCAAGCATGGAGATCCTCAAATGGAGACAGAGATACCAGCAACTGCGCCTACGAATACCGATCTGCATCACATACGCGTTCATCAAAAATGTATACAGCTCGTCTAACTACTCAGTGGGCTGTGACATGGCGATCCAACATTGGTCTTTCGGGCCCTTTGCCGAGCATCAGAACTGGCTTTAACTTCGATGTAAAAGTATCCGAACTACAGGCAATTACCCGATAAATCGCAATTAAATCACCCTGTTCTCACACATTGGCTATTCATCTAATATCCTGTCTCGGTCCCCTTGAAAGGTTTCTATGAACGACGACAAAGACCGCTTCTTGCTTGATCGCCGCTATACCGCTGCATTCGACTCTCTCGACGATGCCGCGTTGGCAGCCCTTGCCTGTGCCCTCGAAGGTGACCTACGAGATGGCTTTGCTCGCATTATCGGACTATCTGCAGATGCCTACGACGACGTTGATGCTCTTGGCAGCACGGTGCGTACTGGAATTGCTCAACGACGGATGGCTCACGACGCTGGTGTTATCCTCGCCGAACCGTGTACCAGTTATAGCATTGAAAAACTTGGTGACTCTTCGGAAGACCCAGCACTAGAAGAGCTGCATGCACTGCTTCCTGAAGTGATCGAAAAATTTGGGATTGATGCCGTGCGTCTGATGGTGATTCAGTACTCACGTTCTCTCAAGGGATTCCGCCAACTAGTTGCAACTGACGAACGTTTCGCTCCATCAGGAGGCGCACCTGGAATTGGTGTGATCGAGATAGACGAAGCTGCCCAAACTGCAAAGCGTGAAGCGCGTAAACAACGTAAAGCCGCAGAAAAAAGTGCCAAAGCAAAGCAGCAGGGTAGCCGCTAGACAAAAGTCAGTGTGTCGCCCTGAGAGACAGTTCCTGCAGTGACCACTTGGGCATACACACCTAGGTTCTGATCAAGATCACGAACTATGTGGCGCAGAATTGCACGGTCATAGTCAATCTCGTCATTAATGCGACGAGTCACCATTACGCAACGGGGGCATGGGTCGAGAAACTCAATGACTGCAGTTCCAATAGAAGCAATTCGGCCTTTCCATTGGAACTCTGGGTGACCAGCATCTGCGCCTTCGATAACGATGCTCGGACGAAACCGGCGCACATCAACCACCGAGTCAGGAACAGCCAATTTCAGTGCCTCAAGCGCTGAAGTAGTCATGATCATAAGTGGCCAACAGTCATGATGCGTCCCCGGAGGTGACTCAAACTCGGCCACCTCAGGCGGAAACACTGCGAAGTTGGGTAACGGCTCATCTTCGTCGCGACCAAATATTCCTCGCAACTCCGCCATCACATCGGTGGAGTCGGCGGCACCACGGCGAAAGTGTTCAAGCGATCCATCTGCTGGAAGAGAATCAAGACTTACCGATGTTCCAAGAGCTTCCGACAATACCTGATCCACCGTTGCGTCACGTGATGTCACCTCGCCACCATCGGGCAATGTGATAACGACATGATGTGAACCATCGTCCATTGATCGTGCAGAGAACTGCATCAGTTCGCCTATTTTTTTGGCACCACGAATACCACCTCGCACATTGTCACGCACAGCCCACACCCGATCGCCGACAATACCTAAAGAAGAAATGCTGACTGATTCAACCGTGTTTCCAACAAATGACTTGACGGGATATGTCCACAATTGCGAAACGTGCATGATTAGTTCAACTGTAGAAAGGTGTCGCGCCGGTTGCATGGTCGGTGAGATCAAGCACTTTCAACACGCCTGGAATCTGGTCAACCAATGTAGTTTGCACACCTTCTAGCATTGTCGCCTTGCTCATCGAACAACCGTGGCATCCACCACCCATTGTGAGAAAGGCGATGCCTTCTGTGTTGTGACCCATAAAAGTTACAAAACCGCCGTGCGCAGCAAGCGATGGATTTATCTCTGTGGAAATAATCGCTTCGATCGAAGCAGACAACTCGTCATCATTCACTAAACCTTCAATAGAGACTGCAGGTGGCTTGTTTGGATTACGAATGATGAGACCCTGACGGTCGGAGTAATCAAGAGTTGCTCCATTGATGTGTTCAAAACTCTCCATTGGAATAATTACTGTGAGTCCGTTGATGGTGCGTATTTCATCTGTAAACGCAGCCTGCGTCACAATTTCAAATGACAAGTCGTACCCAAATTCTTCGCCTGAAGAAGCCGTTACTTCGAGTCGCAATCCAATACGTTCTTTTTCTGGTTCTTCATCGCGCAGAATCACTAGTTGGGCATGAGCCTCAGCGGTGATCTCAATGATGGTGTCTGTGTTCTCGGGGGCAAGTTGACTCATGTTGTTAGGTTATCCAAGCGAAGTAGTTTTGTACATAGCTTTATTGTCCAACACGCAAGTTTGATCCACCACCATCAACTTGGATTCGCTGTCCTGTGACATAACCAGCCCCTGGTGAGCAAAACCACAACACTGCTTCGGCAATATCTTCTGGCTGGCAAACACGGCCAAACGGAGCATCAGAATCCATCGAACGCAGATCGTCCATCTCTCGTCGCCCCGTAATAGCCCTCGCTAAACGCACACCCATATCGGTCTCGACAAGGCCTGGAGCAACCACATTGACTCTAATTCCGTTAGGGCGTTCCTCCTTGGCCAACGTAAACGCCAGCGCTTCCATTGCTGCTTTGCCCATGTTGTACGGCGCACCGTTGGCCGACATTCCAGACGTTGCAACACTTGAGATGAACACAATGTCGCCTCTGCCACGTGTCCTCATTGACGGCAACAGTGCACGACACAGCTGATGAGGCCCAAGCGCGTGCGTGGCAACCAACTGCCATACTTCTTCGGCTTCGGTGTCAGCGACACTGCGTCCCTTTGAAGCAATACCACCATTGATGATTGCAATGTCAATACCTTCATGCACTGATAACACCTCTTTCACAAGTGCAACATTCTCTGCTGGAATGTCAGTTGATCCTTGATGAATTGTGGCAAGTCCACCTGCGTCTAAAATCATTCGCTGAGTAACCTCGGCTGATTCCTTATCTTTTCGGTAATTGATTGCCACGGTTGCGCCCTCATGAGCAAGCAATAGCGAAATTCCCCGACCAATACCTCGACCGCCACCTGTGACTAGCGCGATTCTTCCTGCAAGTACTCCCATAACACTCTCCCTGTTAACTGTTGTATGACAACCTAGAACACTGCGTGAAGGAAGCCGTAAGGCAACCATCTTTTGCTAGCATGACAATTAAACATAACCAAGGGGAGCTCACACGTTCAGTGGGCTGAGAGGGTGGATGCGTCCGCCGACCCGCAACCTGATCTGGGTAATGCCAGCGGAGGGATCGGACAATGGCTATTCAGCCCTTACTCATTTTTATCGGCGGTGACCCACCGCCAGGCTCGGTTCTAGCCCAACTACCGGACAACCCCTATGTCATTGTTGCCGACTCTGGATGGGAACATGCCGTTGCGTTGGGGTTCATCCCAGACGTTCTCGTCGGTGACATGGATTCAATTCGCCCGCAGCATCTTGAAGATGCCCGTCGTGGTGGTGTCGAGATTATTGAATACCCCAGCGACAAAGACTTCACTGATACTGAACTTGCACTCTCAACTGGACACGATCGTGGCTTCATCGACATCACTGTTATTTCCGGAGGTGGAGATCGCTTTGACCATCTCCTTGCGATGATGCACTCGCTCTTGCCATATGCACGCCCACCAACAGAAATTGTGTGTCACCTCGCACATGCACGTATTGACTTTGTCGCTGGCGGCTACAGCATCGGACTTGCTGTTGATATTGGCGAAACAATTTCACTAATACCGCTTGGAGGCGATGCAACTGGTGTCACCACCACTGGTCTCACCTGGAACCTCAGCGCCAACACATTGTCAGCAACAAGTTCGCGCGGTGTAAGCAACATAACAAAGTCAACCGTCGTAGAAATCTCTGTCACTACTGGCCTACTCGCAATTATTCAACCATTCATTCATAACAAGGAACAACAATGAAAATTCCAAAAAAAATACTCCTACTACTTACTATTTCGGCACTAATCACAAGTGCATGTACTTCATCTTCGCAATCACAGCCAGAAAAGGACGCAACACCAAAGCAAGTAACTCTCCTGGCCTACGATTCATTTACCCCCGTCGAAGGAATCTTCGATGATTTCACTGCAGCCACAGGAGCCAAAGTGAAGGTCGTTACCTCTGGTGATTCAGGAGCACTCATCAACAAAGCAATTCTCACTGCTGGGAATCCAGAGGGCGATGTTCTGTGGGGACTTGACAACACTCTGTTGACAGCTGCTCAAGATGCCAAGCTTCTCACCTCGTATATTCCAGTTGACGAGGGCGATGTATGCATCAATCTCGACAAAAACTGGTTTGTCAAAAACAAACTGTCACCGCCATCAACTCTGGAAGAACTTGTCCTTCCACAGTACAAAAATCTCCTCGTAGTTCAAGACCCACTTGCCTCTTCACCAGGCCTTGCTTTTTTGATGGCGACAATCGCAGCATTCCCAGAGACATGGCAGGATTACTGGCAAAAATTGAAGGAAAATGGTGTTCACGTTGCTGCCAACTGGACCACTGCATACACCGTTGATTTTTCTGGATCATATGGAAAAGGGAAATATCCCCTTGTCGTGAGCTACGGAACAAGTCCCCCTGCAGAAGTTCTGTATGCAACAACTCCTATAACTGAACCGCCAACATCGGTGATGGAAGCAAGTTGTTTCCGCCAAACTGAATATGTGGGGCTATTGCGGGGAACAAAGAATCCAACTATTGGACAACAGCTAGTTGATTACTTGCTTGGTAAAAAATTCCAAGAATCAATTCCTCTATCGTTCTTTATGTTTCCCATCAATACAGAAGCAGTTTTGCCAGAGTTGTTCCTAAAGTTTGCAATCAGAGCTAAAAATCCACTGATGCTTGCCCCAGAGACTATTGCTTCACAACGGAATTCTTGGCTCCAGACATGGCGTGAGATCATGCTGTGACATCACCCGTAGTGCGCACTGTGGCATCACCCGTGGTGCGCACGATGCGGTGGTTGCTTATGTTGCCAGCTGCACTTTTAATTATATTTTTTGTGCTCCCAACAACCAATAGTTTTGTGTCGTATCTGCGGTGGTCATCGTTCTTTGACACAATAAGAAATGGCTCAAACGCAACGATGATTTGGTTCACGATGTGGCAAGCAATATTGAGCACATTTCTCACATTGCTCATCGGACTACCAGCAACATGGGCGCTTACTCGCTACAAATACCGTGGATCAGGTTTTCTCAGCGGTCTCATCACCGCTCCTTTCATGATGCCAACGGTTGTTGTTGCAGCCGGAGTCCTTGCCATCTTGCCTCCAGATAATCGCTACGGGCTTCATGCAATCCTGTGGGCACACGTGATCTTCAATGTTGCGGTGGTTGTACGAGTAGTTGGACCTCGCTGGTCAACAATTAGTCATTCATCACAAAATGCAGCTGCAACACTTGGAGCACGTCCCTTGCTGGTGTTTACCCTCATCACGTGGCCCCAACTCAAATATTCAGTTTTGAATGCGGCAACACTCATTTTCGTGTTTTGTTTTACATCATTCGGCGTCATCACAGTTCTTGGAGGATTTTCTCGACGAACCATCGAAACAGAAATCTTTACTCAGGCAGTTCGACTTGGTAATACCAGCACCGCAGCAGCGTTGTCCGTCATTCAACTCATCATCGTGCTCGCAGTTTTTCGCCTCTCGCGAATATCTCTTGCAGAAACTACTTCGGTCTCAGTGGATCCTGATCAACTTGCAACGAAGCCACGCAACCGATATCTTTTGCCATCTATCGGACTGTTCACAACTCTGATTGTTACCGCACCTCTGTTGGCAATTATGTTCCGATCTGTATACAACAACAATGGCTTTGACATGACAGGGTGGAGATCACTAACAAATGATTCTTTGGCTGTAGTCGGTATTAACCCAACACAGATTGTTCTTACGTCACTTACTTTTGCATTTATTGCAACGGTGATCTGTCTGCCGTGCGCAATAATTGCATCATTCGCCCACAATGCATGGTCGCGACATTCACTGTGGGGTCGACTGATCTCTGGTGTCTCAGTCCTGCCAATCGTTGTTTCTAGCGTCACACTTGGTCTCGGATTGATCTTAACTTTTCGGCACGATCCCTTTGCTTGGAGGTCCGAGCGCTGGCTTATCCCCATTGTTCACTCTGTTATTGCTCTTCCACTTGCCCTGCGTGTTTTACAACCAGCAGTAGCAGCCCTGCCTGCATCTGCCCGAGCAGCTGCAGCCACACTTGGTGCTTCACCATGGCGGGTGTGGTGGAGCATCGATCTACGCGCATTAAGACCAGCAGTTCTACGTGCTGGGGGGATGAGTGTGGCAGTGTCGCTCGGCGAATTTGGCGCCACATCTTTTCTGACTCGTTCAGGGTCCACCACATTGCCTTTGGCAATTGCATCGCTGCTGAATCGCACGGGAGCATCACTTCAACAATCTGGTTTTGCACTTGCAGCCATCATGGTGATCATTACATCGGTGGTGATGACCCGTGCTTGATATTCGTAGCCTGACGGTGCGCTACGACAAGCGCACCATTATTGACAATCTTTCACTGTTTGTACCCGCAGAACACATAATTGGTGTTTCTGGAAAAAGTGGGATCGGTAAAAGCACACTCCTCCACGCCATCTGTGGACTTATCCGAATTCACGCAGGAGTAATCGAATTAAATCGTGTTGACATCACCTCATTACCGACCCATCAACGTGGCATCGGACTCGTCTCACAAACCGGTGATCTTTTTTCTACCATGACCGTTGCTCAAAATATTTCCTTTGGTATGCGAATGCAACACATAGACAAATCGAGCAAACATAAACGTGTTGAAGAACTCCTTGAAGTAGTCGGTTTAACCGGGTATGAAGACAGAAACGTTGCCACGCTGTCGGGCGGGGAAGCCCGCCGTATTGCTCTCGCACGAGCCCTAGCCCCTAAACCACGCGTCCTGCTTCTAGACGAACCACTCACAGGCCTTGACACTGATTCGCGCGCAGCACTTGCCGAAGATCTATCGAACATTTTGATTCAAGCCAAGACAACAGGATTGCTTGTCAGCCACGACACAACAGACCTAACGGCGATCTGTCAATCAATTTTCAGCCTTTAGTCTCCAAGCCCCAGCCACTATCGTGACATCATGAAAGAAATGCAGAAACAACCAGTAGTCGGCTTTATCGGAACAGGGCACATTGCAACATTTCATTCTAAAATGTTAAAAGTCTCTGGTATAGAGATTATTCGTGGTGGAGTTTTTGACATCGACCAAGAACGAGCAGAAAAATTCGCACAAGTATCGGGCAGTTCTGTGATGGCATCAGCACAACAGGTAGTGGACACAAGTGATCTCGTATACATCTGCACCTGGACTAGCGAACATCAGCACCTCGTCGAGATGTGCATTAATGCCAACAAGCCCTTCTTTTGTGAGAAACCACTTTCTACAGGATTCACTTCTGCACACGAGATGACAACGGCGGCGATTTCTTCAGGTATCACTCATCAATGTGGACTCATCTTGCGCCGTTCTCCCGCATATCTGTGGGCCAGAGAACTAATAGCTGATAAGGCTGCAGGAGCCCCCATGGCTGTGGTATTTCGAGACGATCAGTTCATCCCAACGCAAGGTCATTACAAATCAACATGGAGAGGTGACGTTAATAAAGCAGGTGCTGGCACACTTCTTGAACACAGCATTCATGATGTTGACATGTTGCTATTTCTCATTGGCGATATTGACAGCGTTAGTGCTCGTTCGACATATCGTCACGGCATTGAAGGAATCGAGGATGTCGTTGCAGCATCTATTGGTTTTACCAACGGCGCTATTGGGACACTCACTACCATTTGGCATGACAATTTGTCACGGTCAAGCCTGCGCCATGTTGAGGTGTTCTGTGAAAATCGGACCATCGTTATCGAGGGCGACGACTGGTACGGTCCGGTTAAATGGAGCAACGCTGATGGCACGTTCGGGGAACTGAGCGGAGAAGATCTAGCGGAAAAAACTGCACCACTTGCCCCCATCGATGCCAATCCAGATGCAGCATTTGTGCGCGCCACAACAGAAGGTTTGCCTGGTTTTCCTGATTTCTCTATTGCGCTAGAAGCTCACCGCATTGTAGAAGCGATGTACCGTAGCGCCCGAGATAACGGGGCATCCGTATCCGTTTCTTCTGTTGAGGCCCCATGAGCAATGAAGTAACCGAGTTATCAATTGAAGACATCATGGATTTGCGTGTCAAGGTCTTGCGAAAAGGCACACCATATACGCATGCTAATTATCCAGAAGATACCTATCACGATGTAGTGCATTTTGGCATCATGGATGACGGCATTGTTCTTGCAACATCAACCTGGTTCATGAAGGAATGTCCAGAGCGCATCGGTATCTCGGCAATGCAGCTCAAGGGCATGGCTGTTTCGTCCTCTCTACAGTCATCTGGATTCGGGAGCAAGTTAATAACGCGCGGGCTTCAGCACGCTCAAGACAACGGAGCACAGTGTATTTGGGCACGAGCACGCGATTTTGCCATTGGATTTTATGAACGATGTGGTTTTGAAGTTATAGGTGACGGATTTATGGACGAACCGACAGCCATGCCACATCACATCGTGTTGCGTCCAGTCTGATTACTTTTCAGTAATCACGACGGTGGTTGAATAACGAAGAGTTTTATTCGGTTGAGATAGTGCACGAACTTCCATGCTCCACTTTCCTGCATAAGGAAACTGCACAACACCAGCAAGATGATTCGGACCTAGTTCTAACATGGTGACTGGAATTGGCGGTATGTTTCGTTCGGGTAATTCAAATTGCACTGTGACATTTTTGATTCGCGCTAGCGTTCCGCCTGGAGGACTAAAAGTGAGGTGCACCTCTGCTGCCCCGACAAAAGTAGGAAGAACTGAAATATCTGCAGCGATCCCGTCCTGAATCAAGGCTGCGCTAAACGTAGTAGCGCGTGGAGCCGTAGATGACGGCATTGATCCAACAATAAATATAGTGACAACAAGAACGGTGACTACTAAAACTAAACCAACACCAATTCTCTTCTTAATTGGGCTAAGGAATGCTCGCCAAAACAGCTGTCTTGTCATAAACCTGGACCTAATGGCAATCCTTCAACATCTTCGCGTTGCAAAAGCCACGCAACTCGCCTCGCTTCAGAAAGTTCCATAACCTTTTGTGGCAAAAGAGTCATCCCCATTGAGTGGCTCGCAGCCCACGCCATTTTTTGTTTTTCTAATTCGAGTCGAACATACGTAGGAGGCCATTGCGTGTATTCATGACCAATATTCATGTCAGTTAGGTGCACAACAGTTTCACGCCATCGATTGAATACAAGTTCGTGAATCGGTATCGATGCACCCGAGGCAACAGTGGCAGTTGCCTGCCACGCATCTAACGAAGCGCCAGCCCATGCTCCTTCGAGTAAATACACAGCCTTACGTAATTCAGCACCCAACTTTTCGTGTGACCACGTCGATGCGGTTTCAATGTCATTATTTCTCTGAGCTAATCCCCCTGGATATTGCTGACCCTGTTCTCCACGCATTGCACATGCAATGAGATGGACATGGCTCTGCGCATTCATTGTGAGGTGACCAATGATGTGTGCACGCGTCCAACCATGAAGTCTTGACGGCTCTGAGAACTGTTCTGCAGTTAACGCATCAACACTCACCAGCAACAACTGATGTGACTGTGCACATCCCTCGACACATTCATTCAATAACTTTGCGTCAAGCGTTCCAGCCACATCTCCACGGTACTACCCGTTTTGCTTGAATAGAAAGTCTCTTAGACCACAGAACGCCGATTTGGCACAACGATGATTGTTCCATCGTCTTCACGGTGCACGCGCACGGAAACCCCATAAAACTCACTAAGAATTTCTGGGCGCAGCACCTCTTCTGCGGCACCATCAGCGACTCTGTGTCCTGCATGCATCAGGACCAGCCGATCTGAATAGATTCCTGCCAAAGTGAGGTCGTGCATCGCTGATACCACCGTAAGCCCGTGTTCACGGCGCAGTCGATCCACTAGCTCAAGAGCTTGCTGCTGGTAGCCAATGTCAAGTGCGCTCGTTGGTTCATCAAGCAAAAGAATAGGAGCCTCTTGGGCAACGGCTCGCGCGATCACTAATCGCTGACGCTCCCCACCGCTCAGTGTGTCGACATCGCGAACCGCAAGATCTGCGAGATCTAAGCGCTCAATGACATCGTTTACCGTTGAGCGATCGTTGTCAGATTCAACACCAAAGTGGGTGACAAACGGATTACGACCCAGAAGTACATACTCAGCTCCTGTCATTCCAGACGGAAGAACAGGCGCCTGGGGCACATACGCAATGAGTTGTGCCCGCCGACGTGAGGAGCGAGAACTCATTGGGGAGCCGTCGACCAAAATGCGACCAGTGTGTTGAGTTATACCAGCGATCGCCCGCAGAATTGATGATTTTCCAGCACCGTTTGGCCCAATAACGCAAAGCCATTCTCCAGATTTGATGATGTCGGTAAAACCATCCACCGCGACGCGCCCATTGTAGTTAACGCTGACTGAGTCAAGATGAAGTGATGTCATTTCTGTGCCTGGCGTGTGCGCAAGATGAGTAAAAAGAATGGCGCGCCTAAAAATGCAGTAACAACCCCAATGGGCGTTTCAGCTGGGTTGTCAAGAATGCGTCCTGGGATATCAGCAATAATTAAAAAGGCCGCGCCGAACAATAATGAAACAGGTAAGACCACCCGATACGACGTTCCGACAATCAAACGAACAGCATGTGGCACAATAATTCCAACAAAACCAATGAGACCGCTCACAGATACGACTGCTGCTGTTCCCAGAGTTGCCGATATAACCACGGCCAGCCGCACTCGAGAAACATTCACTCCGAGGGCAGTGGCCTCTTCGTCGCCAACGCGCAACACATCAAGCAGACGCCGATGCAACAACAATGTGATCGAACTCACGATCACATAAGGGAGAACTAATCGGACATCTCCCCATGTGGCGCTCGATAATCGGCCAAGAATCCATGAATAAACCTGACGAATAACGTCCGTATTGCGCTGCAACAAAAATGTCTGCACAGCTGTTGCGAGTGATGTGACAGCAACTCCAGCGAGAACCAAAGTAGTTGCACTGTGCTCACCACGCACCCTCGAACCGACCAAGTATGTTGCGATTACGGCAAGCAAACCTCCGATAAATGCGACTAGGGGCAAGGGATCAATAAACCACGAACTTGTTCCACTTCGATTAGTGGTGATCACGATGGTGGCGCCAAGTCCTGCACCTGCTGCGACACCAAGCAGATACGGATCTACTAGTGGATTGCGAAACACACCCTGATAACTAGCCCCAGCGATCGACAAAGTTGAACCGACCAAAGCTGCTAAAACCACACGAGGCATTCGAATCTGCCAGATGATCGACCAATCCGTCGCAGACAGTCCGCTATTGACACGCACTATCGGAAGCCGGTTGATCAGTTCTAACGGAACTCGCCACCACACAGGGCCCGCTGGCCCGATCATGACACCAAGCAACAAAGCACACACGAGCAGGGCTGTGGCAGAAAGAATCCACCACTTCTGCTCAGGTTGTGCCTGTACTTTTGATGTCATGACCGAGCGGCTTCTACTTCTTCAGTTTTCCTAAGGAAGCGGCAACTTGTTCAACAAGGTCAACAACACGAGGTCCCCAACGAGACGCAAGGTCATCGTCTAACCCAAAAATATTGCTATTTTTTACAGCAGTAATACCTTCCCAGCCTGGACGTTTCGCAACTTCGTCTGCACTTGTACTTGTACCAGCGAGGAACACAACAGATGGATCAGCTTTGACAATAGCTTCAGCATTTAGTTGTGGATAATCATTTCCTTTTTCACCACCATCTGCAATGTTGGTAATGCCAAACGACTTCATGACCGCCCCTACAAAGGTATTAGATGTCACGGTATAAAGAGTATTGTCTAGCTCATAGAAATAAGAGATACCTTCTGGCACCACTACTGACTTCACCGCAACGTCGATTTTTGATTTCATTGTCTTAATCAATGCATCTGCCGCATTTATATTGCATGTCAATACACCAAGTTGGCTGATCTGTTCATAGACATTGTCAAGGGTCGCTGCTGCGGAACCGTTCCACACGGTGATTTTGATACTGTCAATTGCGGTCAGTTGCTCAGTGATCTTGTTCGCATCGTATGAGATAACAACCAGATCAGGCTCATATCCAATAATTGCTTCTACGCTCGGCTCAAACGCTGAGATCTTCGTTACTTTCGATGCTCCTTCAATAGGAAATGTACTCAAACTGTCGAGTGCTGCAACTTGATCGCCAGCACCAATTGCGTACAACATCTCGGTGGCTGTTGGGGACAAGCTCACGATCTTTGTTGGCTTTTCCAACAGTTCAATAGTGCCTGCAGCAGTTTCTACTGTTACTGGATACACACATTCTTCGGACTTGGAGTCGGTAGCTGCATCTGTTGTGTCTGTGCTCGAACTACCCGAGCCACATGCTGCGAGAATAAATAATGAAGCAACAACTGCAACTGCAGAACGCTTTCGAAATTGGCCTAAATGTTTCATGGATATCTTCCTTCGAGATAGGCCCCGAAGAAGATGGGCCAATGGACAGCATGACTGCTTACCGCGGACCGTCCTTCCTTCGAGGACTGGCTTTTCGCACACAAAGACAGGCGATCGGACTTGTCTGGGTCGGATTCCTCCGACCAGCTTCACCGTTGCGGGACAGTGCCGGAGTTTCACCGGACTTCGCTGGGCTTTGTGCCACACAGATTTTTATGTTGTGCGCTCCAAAATCTAGCAGAACAATCATGAAAACAGCTATTTACGCCACGTAATTGATAATGCGCGTAATACCGTCAACCAAGTCATCGTCACCAAGGGCAAATGAGAAACGGGCGAATCCTGGAGCACCAAATGCTTCACCGGGAACAATGGCTACTTGAATTTCCGACAAGATGAGATCGGCTAGCTCCAAAGTACTGCTGGCCTTTTTCCCCTTGATGTCTCTATTCAATAACGCCGATAAATTTGGGAAACAATAAAATGCACCTTGTGGCTCCATGCATGTCACGCCAGGAATTGTTGACAGCATCTTGTGCATGAGAGCACCACGCCGAGCAAAGGCAGTACGCATCATCACAACAGCCGAAAGATCTCCACTGACGGCCTCCAACGCAGCCACCTGTGACACATTGCCAACATTTGATGTTGCATGGGACTGAAAGTTAATTGCCGCTTTCATGATGTCTTTTGGCCCAATCATCCAGCCAACACGCCACCCAGTCATTGCATATGTTTTTGCAACTCCATTCACAATGATGCATTGGTTTGCTAATTCCGGAACCAATGTTGGCATCGAGGTGAACTTGTGTGTGCCGTAGGTCAGATGCTCATAAATCTCATCGGTTATGACCCAGACGCCATGTTTGACTGCCCACTTACCGATTGCAATAACTTCATCTGGTGAATACACCGAACCGCTTGGGTTGTCGGGTGATACAAATAGCAGCACTTTCGTTTTGGGTGTGCGCACTCGCTCAAGTTGTTCTACCGTGACACGAAAATGTGTCTTTTCGTCGGTATCAACAATGACTGGCACGCCGCCAGCAAGAGTGATCGCTTCTGGATACGTCGTCCAATAGGGAGCAGGGCAAATCACTTCATCACCCGGATCACACAGCGCAGCAAACGCAGTAAACACAGCATGCTTCCCGCCGTTAGTAACTAAAACTTGATCAGCCGTGCACACAAAACCACTATCACGAAGTGTCTTAACTGCAATAGCTTCACGAAGTTCTGGTAACCCTGCTGCTGGTGTGTAGCGGTGGTACTTCACATCGCGACACGCCCGCACTGCTGCTTCCACAATGTTCTCGGGAGTTGGAAAATCGGGCTCACCAGCGCCGAATCCAATCACATTGAGGCCTTGTGCTTTGAGTGCCTTTGCTTTGGCATCAACAGCCAATGTTGCAGACTCAGCAATGGCGCCAAGTCGGGCGGATATTCTTCTCACTTCTTCGGGAGGGGTCATACCTGTAATGCTTACACAGTGAGCCAATTAGACACACATACATTTAAAATCCCAGCCACCCTTCTCCCCGCCGATGGTCGATTCGGTTGTGGGCCATCGAAAGTGCGAAAAGAGCAACTTGACGCCGTCATGGCCCGAATGACTTCCGTGATGGGAACCTCTCACCGCCAAGCACCCGTAAAAGATCTCGTCGGATCAGTACGCGACGGGCTCACATCGCTTTTTTCTCTCCCTGAAGGTTGGGAAATTGTCCTTGGCAACGGTGGTTCCACCGTGTTCTGGGATGTCGCCACCTTCGGCCTTATTCGAGAGCGCAGCCACCACCTCGTGTTCGGCGAATTCTCTTCAAAGTTCGCCGAGGCCAGTGCTGCTGCTCCTCATCTCAAGGATCCTGTTGTTGTTTCATCAGACACGGGCACTCATCCTGAAGCGGCCTCAGACACCACCTGCGATGTGTATGCCTACCCCCACAATGAGACATCAACAGGCGTTGCGATGACCCCTGTTCGCCCTGCCAGCGAGGGTCTCGTGGTGGTGGATGCCACCTCAGCCGCCGGCGGACTTATGTGGTCTCCAGCCAATGTTGACGTGTATTACTTCGCTCCCCAAAAGTGTTTCGCTGCTGACGGCGGACTGTGGCTGGCGGCCTGCTCACCACAAGCAATCGAAAGAATCCGTGAGATTAAGGCGTCAAAGCGGTGGATGCCTGCATCTCTAGATCTTTCGATTGCACTTGATAACTCGATAGCCAATCAGACATACAACACACCAGCATTGGCAACCTTGATCATGCTTGACGAACAAGTGAAGTGGATGAACACACACGGCGGACTGTCCTTTGCTGCTGGTCGCTCAGCAGAATCAGCCAATACTTTGTATTCATGGGCCGAGGCACGCGATTTTGCGACACCATTTGTTACAAACCCTTCTCAGCGCTCAAACGTCGTTGGCACCATCGATATTGATGGAGTCGACGCCAACGAGATCAGTGCCATTTTGAGGGCAAACGGCGTGGTCGATACCGACAGTTACCGCAAGTTGGGTCGTAATCAACTGCGCGTAGGTATGTTCCCAGCCATTGACCCCCAAGACGTTGCCAAACTAACCCAATGCATCGATGTAGTAGTCGAGCATTTACGTTCGTAGATTGATCGGCGATGCCGTTCACAATTGATGAAGCCCTAGAGACCTATTGGGACGACATAGGTCCACTGCGTAATCCAGTCATGCTCGTGGCATTGCGCGGACTTTTTGACATCAGCGGTGTCGCTACTTCTGCACTTGACTGGATGATCAAGGAACGAGATGCCATCATTATCGCCGACATTGATCCAGACCCGTTTTTCAACTTCACCAGCGAACGTCCTGAAGCATTTACCGATGAAGACGGAGAGCGGCAGATTCGTTGGCCAGAAAATGAATTCATGATTATTCGCTACCCAGAAGGTGCCCGCGACATGATCGTATTGAACGGTGTTGAACCTCATCTCGCTTGGCCTTCATTTACACAATGTGTGGTTGATGTAGCCATTGGTCTTGGCTGCAACTTGGTTGTCAGCCTCGGAGCAGCAGCAGAACAAGTTCCGCACACTCGTGTTCCGTTCGTCGTTGGAAGTACAACCAACGATGATCTTGCTACATTGCTCGGCCTCAGTCGCCCGCAATATCAAGGACCAACTGGCGTAGCCGGCGTCATGCTAGAAGCACTCGATCGTGCTCATATTCCAAGCATCAGTTTGCGAGTAGGAGTCCCCCACTATCTCATGCATGCCCAACATCCAAAAAGCGCAGCAGCACTCTTGCAACACTTACAACATGTCCTGGGCATTCCAACTGACCACACAAACCTCATCGAGGAAATAAGTCGATGGCAAGAACTCCACGATGCCTCAGTTGACGGCGACCATCAAGCATCTGCATATGTGAAAATGCTGGAACAACGCCACGATCAACTCGCAGAACGCACCATGCCAACAGGTGATGATTTAGCCGCAGAACTCGAAGAGTTTTTACGTAATCAGTCCCCTGACGACCCTTCCGAATAATTACGAGACTTTAAATTTTTTCGTTAAGGAAACTACATACTTCTTTTTAGAGTTCAGTACCCGAAGAGTAACTTTACACGTACCTTTTTTCTTTGAAGCAACTACCTGCGTTCCCTTAACCGAACAAGCCCCACTTGCACTCCACTTCGGCTTCTGAGATTCCTTCGGCTTGGCAACTGATGCCAGCAATACCGACTTGCCTCGCTTGATTACTGAAATTGATCGGACTACAGATAAAGCAGGAGCAACTGTTCCAGAAGAAACCGGTTGAGTTCGGACTACAGATAAAGCAGGAGCAACTGTTCCAGAAGAAACCGGTTGAGTTCGAACTTCATCAGCCTTTAACACCTTTACTACAGGATTTGGTGCGGAGAAATGAGTCACGCCAGTATCAATTAGTAATCCATTTTCTTTTATTGTCACGTTCGCAGTGGCAGCCGCACCTGACACTGTGAGTTCTACCTTGTCCGACGTTACAAATTTGATGTCTGTATAGCCACGATCGAGCGTGACGTATGAAGTTGGCAGAAAAACTCTTACGAACCAGGCCCCACCTCGGGAGCAGCACCATTCACTGATGGGAGAAAGTGTGGTGATATCGCTGTCACGGAAAATTTGTCTTGAGAAAAGACCCAACTTTGTGTCATTCCATTCGTTGAGATCCAAGTTCCTCGGAGCGCATCGCGTAATTGTTTGGTCGCCACGGAAGGCCATTTTATGCCGTCTCCAACACCCAGCATTCGTACGTAACCTTCAAGGCCATACCGAACGGTTGTGGCCACAGTATTTTCTCCACAATTGGCAGCTGAGTAACAAGCACTAAGCCAAGCCTTCAATGTTGGTCTCGCCCAAATCTCCAATGTCCAGCCAGTTGTCTCATTCCCGGCGACGACTGATTTTTGAGTATCGCCCAACATCATGATGTCGGGTTCGAACTTCCCTGTTCGCAGTTTCCAGTGGTAGGTGTTCTGGACATCGGAAGCATTAAAGTTGGCAGCAATAGACACTCCAATCCAGTCAGATCCATCAAAAACGCAATAGTCAGATGAACGATCGTTGTTTTGACAGTACGTGATCGGAATTACATTTGCCCCGGCTGGTACAAGGGTTTCGATACCTGATGGAGTAATCACTCCAACTGGCTCGTAGCAATAGACCTGTTGGGCAAATGAACACCCCATCCACCCACCGTCTCGAACAGGAGGCAAGTCAATGGTGAGATAGCTGTTCCGACCCGGCGAACGCGGAGCTGGGATACTCGTATCTGTGGTGCTACCAATAGTTGTACTGGTGCTATCGCTCGAAGTTGAAGAAGAAGTGCTAGTGCTCGAAGTTGCATCAACTGGCACGTGGTCAGCCGACACCAACGAGGATGAGTTACCGACATACGTCGTTGTACCCAACATGCAGACAACTACAAGAAATCGACCAATTCTGCGCATGGACCAACCATACAACGTGCCTGTGCGCCGCATTACCAAGTCTCATGACACAACCCAATCAGCTAGGCCTGAGTTATTTAATAGCTGCAAAGCCCAATGCGAGATCAGTCAGAATGTCTTCAATTGACTCGAGGCCAACAGACAAACGGATCAAGCCTGGCTCAACACCAGCAGAACGCTGTTCATCTTCTGACAGTTGACTATGAGTTGTTGATGCAGGATGAATCACCAAACTGCGCACGTCACCAATGTTGGCGACATGGCTATGCAACTTGAGTGCCTCGATGAACTTTGGTCCATCTTCTTTGCCACCCTTGAGCACAAACGCAATAACAGAGCCATAGCCCTTGCCTCCGAAGTACTTCTTGGCTCGCTCATGCCATGGGCTTGATGCAAGACCTGCATAGTTGATGCTTGCTACAGCACCTTGCTTCTGCAAAAACTCAGCAACCTTGTCGGTGTTCGACCAGTGTCGATCCATCCGCAATGACAATGTCTCAACACCCTGCAAAATGCTCCATGCATTGAACGGACTAACAGCCATGCCGAGGTCACGCAACATCTGCACACGAGCCTTGATGATGTACGAGCCCGCTCCAAGCGCTGGCCAGTACGCAAGACCGTGATAGCTCGGATCTGGCTCAGTGAAGTTAGGGAAACGACCGCTAGCGGAGAAGTCGAATTTTCCACCGTCCACAATGCCGCCCGCAATTGACGTGCCATGTCCACCAAGGAACTTTGTCATCGAGTGAACAACAATGTCTGCACCCCACTCGAGCGGACGAATGCCATACGGAGTAGGAACAGTGTTGTCGAGCATTAATGGAACACCAATGTCGTGTGCAACTTTTGACACGCCTTCAATGTCGAATACATCGTTGCGTGGGTTTGCCAATACTTCGCCGAAAAATAATTTAGTATTTGGACGAGCCGCGCTCTTCCATTGTTCGAGATCATCTGGATCGTCAACAAAAGTAGTTTCGATTCCCATTTTTGGCAATGTGTAATGCAACAAGTTGTATGTACCGCCGTATAGCGATGGAGACGCCACAATATGGCTTCCTGCTTCAGCAAGAGTGAGAATCGCAAGTGTCTCTGCGCTCTGACCAGATGCAACGACAAGTGCTCCTGGTAATCCAACTGCAGTTGCAGTGCCACCCTCTAACGAAGACAAGCGAGCTTCAAGTACTCCTTGGGTTGGGTTCATGATCCGGGTGTAAATGTTGCCAATCTCAGCAAGCGCGAACAGGTTCGCTGCATGTTGTGAATCACGAAATTGATACGAGGTGGTCTGGTAGATCGGAACGGCACGAGCTCCAGTTGTTGGATCTGGCTCTTGGCCGGCGTGAATCTGGCGGGTATCAAAACCCCAATTGGCATTAGTCATAGGGTGGAACGCTAGCGCCAATACCCGACTAAACAACTCGGGTATTGGAATTCTAGACAGACAAAAGGGCCAGGCAGTAACACCTGGCCCTTTTGTTAGTTCAAAACTCAGCCACCTGAGATATCAGACACCTTCTGCTTGCCAGACGATAGCCACGGCATCATGGCCCGAAGTTGAGTGCCGACTTTTTCAATCGGATGCTTAGCTCCAGCAGCACGAAGCGCATTGAAATTAACACGGCCTTCTTCAGATTCTTTGATCCATTCGCGAGCGAATTTGCCCGTTTGGATTTCTTTCAGAATCTTTTGCATTGCCTTCTTTGTAGCTGGTGTGATGATCCGTGGTCCACGTGTGACGTCACCATATTCAGCAGTATCAGAAATGCTGTAACGCATTCCAGTAATACCTTCTTCGTACATCAAGTCCACGATCAGCTTCACTTCATGCAAGCACTCGAAATACGCCATCTCTGGCTGATAGCCAGCTTCAGTGAGTACTTCAAATCCGGCTTGCACCAATGCAGTGACACCGCCACACAAAACAGCCTGTTCGCCGAACAAGTCGGTTTCGGTCTCTTCTTTGAAAGTGGTTTCGATAATTCCAGCACGTGCGCCGCCAATGGCCTCTGCGTACGACAGGGCAACATCTTTTGCCTTACCAGTTGCATCTTGTTCAACAGCAATAAGGCACGGCACTCCGCCGCCTTCTGTGTACGTACGACGCACCAAATGGCCAGGACCTTTTGGTGCAACCATGATGATGTCAACACCCTTTGGTGGGCGAATGCGCTTGAACAAAATGTTGAAACCGTGAGCAAAGACAAGTGCCTTGCCTGGCTTCATATAACGCTTGATGTGTTCGTTGTATGTTGCCTTTTGCTCTGTGTCTGGCATTGTCAACATAATGACGTCAGCCCACTTCGCAGCATCAGCGATGCTCTTGACTGTGAGGCCTGCAGCTTCTGCTTTGGCAGCAGAAGATGAACCATCGCGTAGACCAACGACAACTGGAACGCCGCTCTCTTTTAGGTTGAGCGCATGAGCATGGCCCTGAGAGCCGTACCCAATAATGGCTACTTTGCGGCCTCGGATTATTGACGGATCGCAATCCTTTTCGTAATACATCTTTGCTGCCATTAGCTTGTCTTTCCTTTAGTGGCGCGGGTTCGCGCCTCACGTTCCAACTTTGGCAGGGCAACACGCCCTGTTCGTTGGCTCTCCACAATGCCATAATTACGCAACAATTCCTCAAAATCGTCAAGTTTCTCAGGGTGTCCATCGAGAGAAATTGTCAGGGAATCCCCGCCCACAGCCAAAATCTTGGCTTCAAAGATGTTGGCGAGCTCCACGACTTGGCCACGGAGGTCACCGTCCGCGCTGACTGTCACCATCATTAGTTCACGTTCAACCGACTTGCGGGGGTCTAATTCTGTGATCCGCACAACGTCAATAAGTTTGAATAATTGCTTGACTATTTGCTCGAGAGGAGTTTCTGAAATGTCAACCACGATGGTGATCCGGCTGTAATCAGCATCTTCTGTTGGTGCCACTGCCAAAGAAAATATGTTGTACCCACGGCGAGCAAACAAACCCGATACGCGGGCCAAGACGCCAGGTCGGTTCTGTACAAGAACCGACAAGATGTGGTGTTGGTAAGAATCACCAAATGGATTATTGGAATTGATTGTTCTCACTTTAAGAACTCCCTCTTGTCTTCTTGTGATGGATGAAGCATTACGTCGTCGTTGCTAGTGCCGGGCGGAATCATTGGAAATACCTTTTCAAATTCGTCAACACGGAACTCAACAACAACTGAACGATCGTTGATGCTGTTTGCCTGGGCAATAACTGCATCGATTTCATCTGCAGATTCGACACGAAGCCCAACACATCCCATAGCTTCTGCCCACTTCACAAAGTCTGGACAACCCGCGAGATTTACTTCGCTATAACGCTCTCCATAAAACATTTCTTGCCACTGGCGAACCATACCCAAGTACGTGTTATTCAAGATTGCGATCTTGACATGAATGCCTTCTGTTGTTGCAGTAACCAACTCTTGTGCAGTCATCTGGAAACAACCGTCACCATCGATAGCCCATACTGTGCGATCTGGCCGAGCAGCTTTTGCTCCGATGGCAGCAGGTACCGCGAATCCCATTGTTCCAAGTCCGCCTGAGTTGACCCATGTGTATGGCTCATTGAATCTCCAAAACAAACTGGCCCACATCTGATGCTGACCAACACCTGCGACCACGATGGTGCCCTCTGGTGCGAGATCACGCAAGCGTTCAAGACAAAACTGCGGCTTTAAACGTTCGCCGGGCTCTGCTTGATCGTATGCAACAGGAAATTTTTCCTGCCATCCACTCACCTTGCTGCGCCATGGACCAACATCGGCTTGCGTGGTCCCTTCGTGAAGAAGTTCCTTAACGCTCTTCACTATTTCTTCAGTGACTTGTCGACAATCGCCGACAATTGGCACATCTGGCTTGCGTACTTTGCCTTGCTCGGCTGGATCAATATCAACGTGAATAATTTTTGCATAAGGAGCAAAAGTAGCTACTTTGCCGGTCACGCGATCGTCAAAACGAACGCCAAGCGCTATAAGCAAGTCTGCTTTTTGCATCGCAGTAATCGCTGTTGCGTTTCCATGCATGCCTGGCATACCTAAACACAATGAGTGATTATCAGGGAACGCTCCGCGGCCCATCAACGTTGTCACCACAGGAATCTGGGTCAGTTCAGCAAGTTCTTTCACAATCTCAGCAGCATGAGCTTTCAGCACTCCGCCACCGATATACAGAACTGGGCGCTCTGCTTCAAGAATCAGCTTTGCTGCTTCTTTGATCATTTTTGGGTGACCCTTTGTCGTTGGCTTATAACCAGGCAATGAATCAAGAACTTCTTGATCAGTTGGCCAATGCCACGTCATTGTTTGTTGCAACACATCTTTTGGCATGTCCAACAACACAGGCCCAGGTCGGCCAGTTGTTGCGATAAGAAACGCTTGACGCACTGCCATTGGAATGTCGTCGGGACGCATCACGAGTTCGTTGTGCTTTGTAACGCTGCGGGTGATCCCCACCGTGTCGCATTCCTGAAAAGCATCGGTTCCGAGCGCAGTTGTCGATACCTGGCCTGTAATGCACACCAACGGAATCGAGTCCATAAACGCGTTACACAAGGGAGTCACCATGTTTGTTGCAGCAGGACCACTTGTCACCATTACAACTCCTGGGCGTCCTGTCACGTGGGCGTAACCCTCCGCCATGTGCCCAGCCCCTTGCTCATGACGAACAAGGACGTGACGGATGCTTGATTTCAACAATGGGTCATATGCAGGCAGAATGCATCCGCCTGGCAGACCGAACATTATTTCTACGTTTTCCATCTCGAGAGAGCGAATCAGTGCTTCTGCTCCAGTAAGAGTTTCTTTTGTTGACATCGTGTGTCTCCGTTTTCTTGGGTCTTGTTTCTAAATGATGTGTTGATCGATGAACTTGGGCTGAGAAATGAAAAAACCACCCCATTGGGTGGTTTTACGCGCGGTCGGCAAAAGCCGCCGCGCTACAGAACGACGACGACGATAATTGTGGTGTTGAGTCCCTGTGTCATTGTCTCTAGTCTGCCACCCCATCGGCACGATTCGCAACCCCCAATTTGTGAAGCATCACGATGCCAGCAACCACGAGCCCAACTGTGACCCCAGCGTTCATCTTCAACGCTGTCAAAGGATCTCCTGAGGCTAAATAGACACCAGCCCTAGTACCGCCACAACTGGGGCACGCAATCCCTGTGAGCCTCAGCAACGGGCACAAGGACGGCTGATGATTGAGTTGATCTGCAATCCACCTCGTTGCTGGACTTGCCAGCACCGCTCCTGCCAACACAGTTGGAGCGTAATTAAGCCTCACTGACAACCATGGTGGTTGCGATGTAATCCCATACACCCTGCCTCTTTGGTGTCACCAGAATCAGTACAGCACTCACGAGGACTCCAAGACCAGACGCCACTACACCTAACACCATCTTTCCTAATCCTTCACGCAACAGCATCTGTGTCATCGTGGCTGGAGCGCCCGTGTTGGCATCAACAATACGCAACTTCAGCATCTTCTTGGCAGGTGATGTTGACTGCTGCCACAGCACGATGTTCCAAATTAGCCATCCAATTCCACAAGTCACGGCAAACAACAACAAATCAAGTAATTGCGCTCCAAAACGCACTCCGTTACTGCAAGGTGTTGGCGCACCGACCGAAGAAGAGCCCGCCGTTGACGGAACAGAAGGTGGTGGAAATGGATCAGACATTGTGGTTCCTTTGAAAGCGACGAAGGAACGCACCGTACTAGACCGTGACACGTGGTCTGAACGCGATCCATTGTTTTCCTATACGGGCTAACGATGAAAGAGACGTTCACGAGGCGCTCCGCTGTTCCTCGCCTAACCTAAGACCCATGTCTGAATCCCGCACAATTGCCCCTGCCGAAGGAAAGCTCGGTGTTCTCACCGTTGGTCTTGGATCCGTTGCGACCACTTTGATCGCTGGCGTTGAGCTGGCCAAGCGCGGTCAGGGCCTTCCCATTGGATCAATGACCCAAATGGGCACGATTCGTCTTGGCAAGCGCACCGATAATCGCACAGTGCTTGTGAAGGATTTCGTTCCACTTACCCGCCTTGAAGACATCGTGTGGGGCGCGTGGGACGTGTACCCAGATGATGCATATGTTGCAGCGAGTCGTGCCGGCGTTCTTGAACAGGGCAAACACATCGAAGCAATATCAGATGTTTTACGCGACATTCGCCCAATGAAGGCAGCATTCGAGCGCAAGTACGCCCGCAATCTTGAGGGCGACCACATTATGGAAAACATGGATAAGCGTTCCATGTTGAATCAGATTCGGGCCGACATCAACAGATTCCGTGATGAAAAGGCAGTTGATCGTGTTGTGATGATTTGGTGTGCAAGTACCGAAATCTTTATTGAGCCAGGACCACAACACCAATCAATTGAGTCATTTGAAAAGGCAATTGATGCAAACGACGAAATGATTGCTCCGTCAATGTTGTATGCATATGCAGCGTTACTTGAAAAAATTCCGTTCGCAAACGGTTCACCAAACTTGGCAGTTGACATGCCGTGCTTGCGCCAGTACGCCACCGACAACAACATCCCTATCTCTGGAAAAGACTTCAAGACAGGCCAGACACTCATCAAGACTGTTCTTGCCCCCATGTTGAAAGCACGCCAGCTTGGCTTAGCCGGTTGGTACAGCACAAACATTCTTGGCAACCGTGACGGTGAAGTTCTTGATGCACCAGAAAACTTCAAGACAAAAGAAGAGTCAAAACTCGGCGTGCTTGAAGACATTCTTGATCCAAGCAAAAACCCCGACCTGTACGGCAATGTGTTCCACAAGGTAAGTATCAACTACTACCCACCACGCGGCGACAACAAAGAAGGCTGGGACAACATCGACATCTTTGGCTGGATGAATTACCCAATGCAGATCAAGGTTAACTTTTTGTGTCGTGACTCCATCTTGGCTGCACCACTTGCACTCGACCTTGTGTTGTTCTCAGATCTTGCACAACGTGCGGGACTTGGCGGCATTCAGGAATGGCTATCGTTCTACTACAAGAGCCCGCAAGTTGCGCCTGGCCTCTACCCTGAACACGACTTGTTTGTTCAACTCGCAAAGCTGCAAAACACATTGCGATGGATGATGGGCGAAGATCAAATCACTCACCTTGGTCGTGAATACTACGACGACAACGATTGATTCTGTCAATGAATCGCCTCGCGCTTCAAACACTTGCATACGACGTGCTGTGCGTGATGGCGATGGTAATTATCGGGACTCGTAATCACGACACTGATACTGGAGTCTCTGGTGTTTTGTTCGTGGGAGCACCGTTTCTCATCGCCACCATTGTGATGCGTCTCGTTCCAGTCGTTTTTAAACAGCCACGATCAATATTGTCAGGCGTCATAATTTGGATTGGAACAGTTGCTTTTGGAATGCTCTTGCGCAACTTCGTATTTGATCGCGGAACAGCGTTGGCATTCATTATTGTTGCGTCTGTGTTCTTAGGTGTCACTATGAATGGTTGGCGCATTGCGCTGACTGTTCGCAAGTAAATTTCTTTTTACAACGGTGTATTTGTAATGGCACCAGTCTCTGCGCCTTGCACCAATTTGACATACTTCGCTAGAACACCTGTGGTGTAGCGCGGTGGGTTCGGAATCCATCCCTTTCGACGCTTCTTCAACTCCTTTTCAGAAACCAAAAGGTTGAGACTTTTTGAATGCACATCAATCAAAATGAGATCACCATCACGCACGAATGCAATTGGACCACCATCTGCTGCCTCTGGTGCAACATGCCCAATACAGAAGCCCCATGTCCCTCCACTGAATCGACCATCGGTAATCAATGCACAGTCTGCGCCACGACCAGCACCTTTAAGCGCTGCCGTGATTGCCAGCATTTCGCGCATGCCAGGACCACCCTTTGGGCCTTCGTACCGAATGACAATGACAGTGCCAGGGGCAATGTCGCCTGTCATCACAGCATGCATCGCGCCATCTTCCCCGTCGAACACACGCGCTTCACCCTCGAACAACATCTGATCCTTGCTTAGGCCAGCAACCTTCACAACAGATCCCTTTGGTGCAAGCGATCCAGACAGAATGTTGATTCCACCTTCTGTGTGGATCGGATTAGATAGCGGATGGATAACATCGCCATCGGGATCTTGTGGATTCATCTCCGCCAAGTTTTCAGCCATCGTTTTACCAGTGCATGTCATCACATCACCGTGCAACAGACCGGCATCAAGCAGATGCTTCAATACGACAGGAACACCACCAACACGATGGATATCGGTCATATGATATTTGCCGCCGGGTTTTGTATCGGCAATATGTGGAACTTTGTCCGCAATGCGATTGAAATCATCGAGCGATAATTCAACACCAGCTTCATAAGCTATTGCCAAAATGTGCAAGACAGCATTGGTGGAACCACCAAGCGCATTAACGATTGCAATTGCATTTTCAAACGCTTTTTTGGTCATGATGTCACGTGGGCGAATTCCTAGTCGCAACATATTCACTACTGCAACACCAGCACGACGTGCATCTTCTTCTCGTGAACGATCAACTGCTGGCGCTGACGCTGATCCGGGAAGACTCATTCCTAATGCTTCTGCAATTGACGACATAGTGTTTGCAGTAAACATTCCGCCACATGCACCTTCACCAGGACAAGCAGCGCGTTCGATATCGGTCAGTTCATCTTCGGTTATGGTTCCAGCAGCGCAGGCTCCAACCGCTTCAAAAACGGTGGTGATGTCGATGTTGTTGCCTTTGTAGACCCCCGGCTCTGTTGAACCGTTGTAGACAAACACTGAAGCAAGGTTGAGACGAGCCGCAGCCATCAGCATTGCCGGAATACTTTTGTCGCAACCAGCAAGACCAATAAAACCGTCGAACCGCTCGGCGTGCACAACGGTTTCCACACTGTCTGTGATGACTTCACGACTCACCAATGAAGCGCGCATTCCTTCATGGCCCATCGAAATACCATCGGAGACTGTGATTGTCCCGAACTCAAGTGGCACACCGCCACCTTCGCGCACGCCAACTTTTGCGGACTCAGCAAGTCGGCGCAACGACATATTGCACGGTGTCACTTCGTTCCATGCATTTGCAATCCCGATTTGAGGCTTTACCCAATCATCGTCACCTAAGCCAACTGCTCGCAACATGGCGCGAGATGCGGCTTTTTGAATTCCATCTGTGACATCGCGACTACGCGGTTTAATATCTATCGGAGTGCCGTCTAAGTTGGTCGTCATATTGTAACGCTAGTGCTTTGACACATCAGCTTCCTTATGTCAACGTAAAAGGCTACTAACGACGCTCCGCTGGGGCTCCAAAGCCAAAAAGATTACTCGCCACCTTGCGCATCTGGATCTCTTCAGACCCTTCAGTAATTCGGTAGCGACGATGATGGCGGTAAATATGCTCGAACGGCATGTGACGGCTATAGCCGACTCCGCCGCAGGTCTGCATTGCACGATCTGCTGCATCACACGCCAAACGATTCGCTCTGTAATTGCACATCGCCACCAAATGAGTAACTTCCATGTGATTCTTCTGGTCGAGCATCGTTGCTGTGTACCGCACAAGTTGACGCAACATTGCAGCCTCTGTGTGTAACTCCACCAACGGAAACTGGATGCCTTGATTCGTGCTTAATTTCTTTCCCCAAGTAATTCGCTCATTTGCATATTTCACGGCTTCATTGATACAGAATTGTGCAGCCCCAAGCGACGATGCAGCTTGTCGAATTCGATTCTCATGTACAAAATGTTGCGCAAGCTCGAGGCCATGATCAATACGACCGAACACCGACTCTTGTCCGACGCGAACATCAGACAAACTGACTTCTGCGTGGTCGGTTGGCATGTTAAAGGTCCACCAGAAAAATTCGACTTTAAAGCCTGGCGAATCAGTTGGTACCAAAAACGCAGTAATTCCAATGGGTTCACCGTGGTTGCCACTGGTACGAGCAAAAATAATGTCGTGCGTTGCGTGGTGCAGTCCGCTGTTCCAGCGCTTCATCCCGTTTATGACCCACTCTTGGCCATCCTTGTATGCAGTGGTTTCTAAATACGTGGCGTCACTGCCATGATTTGGCTCTGTCAGTCCAAAAGCGAGGCGTCTTGTCCCAGCGAGAAAACCTGGCATCCACTCTTTCTTTTGTGATTCCGTTCCAAAGTCACGCATCATTAGCACTGTTGGGAAGTTTCCAACAATGCTTGACTCATTCTGCAAGTCATTGTGCAAACCAAGTCCTTTGGCAGCGAGATGCTCTCGGATAATTGACATCTTTAAGTTGCTTGCACTTTTACCGCCGTATTCTTCGGCTAATGCCAAGCGCAACCATCCCGCTTTGTCGGCGCGTCGACGCATTTCGCTTAGTAGATCTTCCCAATCCTGCCGAGGCACTCCATCATTTTCAAAATCGGTGCGTGCCCATTCGCGGCGATGATCAAAGAATCGCTCGTTGTCATCTTGAGCCTGAAGCGGAACAATCTCGGCCTCTATAAAGGCATCAAGTTCTTGCAGTGTTTTTTGAATGTCGTCCGGTATCGCAAAGTCCATAGACAAACAGTACGCCACACGTCGTGCGCAGGCTTAGTCGCGGCGTGATTGCATGATGGCCACCACCTACTAGACGCGCGGGATAAACCATGGTTCGTTTCGCGCAGGATTGCCATCAACGTCTGTAAACCCGCCTACTGCCACTGCCCACCTATCAACTGGTTGACTACTGTCATCAATGTCTGACCACGTTTGAGCGGGAATCGTGAATGTCCACGAACGGCCTGTAGACCCAGATGCAGCAAAATTGATGAAACCAACTCCGGAACCAAGTTCTCCAATGAACCCTGTATTCGAATATTGCTGAAGGTATAAAGAAGTTGTACGGAACACATAGGGCACCTCATGAAAAGTGACTGTGATTATGTCGCCAGTTCGAACAAAAGTAGCCGAAGGACCATCAATGTCATAGTAGATCTGCCGATAGACATCACCGACACTGACATTCCCAGCAATATCAGAATACGAACTTGGAGCAAGACGAACAAGCCCTCCATTTGCCATATTGTTCACCATGGAGAATGTCAGGGAATAGGCGCTTCCACTTCCCATAAAATTCGATTGAGCACATCCATCTGGCATGGTGCAAAGAATTGTGACTGATCCACCAACCAAGGTCGTACTCGATTCAGATAATTGAATAGTCACGGTGGTTGATTCATTTGAATTCAGCGAGATTGATGCTGGTGTCAATACAGAAGTTGGTGCTGTGCGATCAACAACTACTAAATAGCTAGACGATAAGATTGAATCAATGCCGCCACTACGCGCACGCGCGGTAATAGTTTTAGCACCTTCGACCACGGTGCCCAAAAAACAAGCAAAGTTTCCAGACACATCAGTAATACACGGTGAGCCAGACGACATTCCGTTCACGTACACCTGAACACTTGAACCCACTGGCGCTTGACCCACAATTACTAGGTTTGTTGCTTTCGTAATTCCGTCACTATTTGAATCACCCGTATCGCTATCAAGCGAGAGTGCCAACGAGTTTGGTGCGTTTACCGTCGGAACAGTTGCAATTGGCACAG
>Ga0209284_10001276_pt1 | contig 39303 bp, 62 predicted proteins | sample FRY03_FD_187211 | JGI IMG/M metagenome (GOLD analysis project Ga0209284, IMG submission 187211) | Freshwater microbial communities from Lake Fryxell liftoff mats and glacier meltwater in Antarctica - FRY-03 (SPAdes) (version 2) | ecosystem: Environmental > Aquatic > Freshwater > Ice > Glacier... | reverse complement strand
TACGCCAATTTGCGTGCCAGCGTGCGCCATTACGAACAGCTGCGCAGCTGCACCGGCCTCGGCCGCCGCAAGAACCCGATCATGAGCCACGAAGGTTCAAACAGCAAGCTGGCGAAGGTCTCGGCCCGCCCGGGCGTGGATGCTCATATGATTCTGAGCCTCTCACTGGCACCAGCTGACTCGGCCGGTATCGACGTGTGCCCAAGTCGCTCGGCAGGATGCACGGCCGGATGCCTAGGGCATAACGCCGGACACTCGGTTATGGGCGTAGGATGCGCCAATAATCCAAGCATGCCAACGCCAGTGCGAACAGCCAGAATCATGAGAACACGGGAACTTTTTGGTGGCGGCGCACCGGCAATGGCGGCTCTCCGTTCGATTGAGAAAGAGATCGCATCATTTCAGAAGCGCTGCTTCAAGGCCAAAAAGCTCCCGGCTGTGCGTTTAAACGCATTCAGCGACATTATGTGGGAGATTATGTGGCCGGAGCTGTTCGTGCGCTTTCCGATGGTTCGATTCTACGATTACACGAAGATCGGCAGCCGGCTCGACAGCTTGCTGCCGCCGAATTACCATCTCACACTCTCCCACAATGAGGATAATGCCGCCACCGTGGTTTCGGCCTTATATCGGGGCCATAATGTGGCAATGGTATTCGGCGTAAAGAACGCCGAGGACATGCCGAAGAACTGGTGGGGCTATCCCGTCCTAGACGGCACGGCCGACGACATGCGCTTTTTGGATCCAAAGAACTGCATCGTCGGCCTGACATGGAAGGGCCCAACATCCAAGGCCGAATATGCTGTAAGTTTGCAGAACGCCCTGGCATCGGGGTTTGCAGTCTCGGCCACCATCGCCGGGGCAACCCACTAAGCTTGACACTCCCACCACTTTAAGGTACAATTACAAACATGACCACTTCAACACCTATCGTGAGCATTAGCTCTCTCCAGCCCGCAAACATTATTATCGGCCACTTGGACATGCTCGGCGGCAGCCTTGCAACGTTCGGGTCTAATATGTGCCGCTCCCAGCTGTTCAACAGCTACGTAGAGTCGCTCCAGCAGCATATTGCTCATGCTGGCGCAAACGACGAGATTGCCGTACAAATAAAGGCAGGTCTGGCGCAGCTGCGAACCGACATGGAAGCCCTTGTTGCAATCACCGGCTGCCTGCGCACGCTTCGCATGGACTTGGCAAAGGCCAATGAAGTCGATGACGGCTGCCAGTATAAGACTGCGGCATATGCTGCACAAATGATGGAAGATGAGCGAATGGCCGGGTTCGACCGTACGGCCGTTGATGGCCCACTGCCCAAGAAGAACACGCAGCATAATCCATTCCCGTTCACCAACGAGCCGGCGAATGAGGATGATTGCGACGAGGATGAGCTGGAAACTAATGGATTCGATGATTATCAGGTCGATGACTGACAAAAACAGAAGGCCTTCTTAGCTCAGCTGGTAGAGCAGGGAACTTTTAATTCTCTGGTCGTGGGTTCGAGTCCCACAGAAGGCATATGACTCCACGGCTCGCAACGATCATTAGGCAGCGCCAATGGTCATTCGGTGCTGCTTAAATGCCCTGTCTAGCACTCACTTGAAACAAAGAGAGGCTAGATGGGGCTTTTTTATGCAGAAAGTTGATAGTATACGATGTTATCGGACTTGTGCAATCGCACCATAAAATCTTGTCCATACCGCTTGACAGCGGGACATGATCATGGGAGAATATACACATGACTACAAATCAGCCTCCTATCGTGAGCGTTCTGCGCTCTCCTATGCCCGCAAACATTCTCATTGGACATATCGACCTGCTCGGCACAAGTATGGCAAAGTTCGGCATGGGTCTTTGCACCAACGAATTGATCTGTAAGGCAGTTATGGCGGCCGGTAACCAGCATCATTCTGATCCTGATGCCACTGAAGAAGAGGAGCAGTTCCATCAGATGATGCAGAAGTCGGTGGCGAGTCTCAAGCAGCACTTGCTGGCGTTTCATGATATGCTTGGTGGCTTTCGTCAGCTTCGTGATGATCTCGCAAAGTCCAACGATGTCGGCCCTGAACCGCAATATGAAACGGCGGCATATACGGCAGAGATGCTGTCCCAAGAGTGGAACATGGGTGAGGCCAATTCATGAACGCAGAAACAAAGAAACCTATCGTGAAATCACCCGCCCGCAAATCAAACAAAGTCAAGGTCAGCAATTCTGCCCCCATCGTTGCCAGTCTCGATTCAATGAAGATTGGTCTTGATACACACAATGACCAGTCCATCAAAGAGCTTTTTAGGGGCGTAAACGCTCAACACGATGAGCTTTATGTGTACAAGCAGAGCACCAAAGAGAGCATCGAAGGCCTGAAAGTCGAACTGAATGGGATTTATTACGATATTGAAAAGCTCGACGAGAGGATTGATGCGGCATTTAAGTCTCGTATGAGCTCATGCAACATCGACAATTCATTTGCCGAGATTATCAGCAAAGAGAAGCAAGAACTGAAAGACGACATATCAGAAGCTGTAATGGATGAGCTTTATGATGATCTTGAAGCGCTGGGATCGAGAATCTCTCGGATTGAACAGAAAACAGACAAGTGGACTGTACTCACTTGGTTCGGGCTGGCATTGCTGACCAATGTTACAATCACTTCGCTGATCGTGATTTCGTATATGGAGAAACTATGAAATATATTAATAATGATAATTGTCCATCATGGTTTGATGTAGGTATCCTCATTATGGCAACAATCATGGCATTATGTGCTTCATGGGCAGCAATACGGGCAATCTCTACCTTCCCATAACAAGCATTGCGCTGATGGTCATCAAGCGCAACTTTTGGCGCCCCGACTGGCAGAATGCCAGCGGGGCGCTTTTTTTGGCTAAAAAAACTTAAATAAAAAAAGGTGCCAGCAGAACTGCAGCCCCGGGAGCTGCAGTCCCACCAGCATAGTTATTTATACCGAGGGCTGTGTGTGATCGAACTTGATGCCGTCATCGGGAAAAAGTCGGATTCCACCAGTTCGGCCGACTGTGAAATAAACGCGATCTCCAAAGTGCTCCACAAGATGCTTCCGCATTGCCGCAGGTTTAACATCATGATCCTCTGCAAGCTGCTTGAGAGTCCAACCAGCTCCGGCCATAACTTGCCTTTCAAGGCCATCAAAAAATCCTTGATAATGAACATATGCCGAATTGATATGTGCCATATTTAGCTCAATTTGATGCCGCCGGTGCGACCCTTTGTGAAGATAATGTTGGCACCGTAGTGGTGTACAAGCATCTGTCGCATGGTAGAAATACTCACGCCATGAAACTCGGCGAGGTGTTTAACAGTCATGCGAGAACCGAGCTTTAGATTATTCTCCAAGTTGGAGAACATATTATCCAGTTGGTCGGCCGTCATGTGAGGCGCAGTAAGGTAGGATGGTGTTGATGAAGTAGCAGGAGTTGCCATATGTGTGTAGTTCCTTTCTTGTTGAACTGTGTATATTCTCCCATAATGTTGTGTCGTTGTCAAGCATATAATGTAAATAATATGTACGGGGCGTAGTGGAGTGCAGAATTGAAAGTAGACTCCACTACGCTCCTAGCGGAGTCTGTACACTCCACTAGCGATCAATGGCGACATATTCGTGGCGCCACGAAGATGATATGCGCCTATTATGCCGGCGCAAATGGATCATATTTTGTTGATAGTAATTTTTTGGCAAATCGAAGCCCAATCATAAACAGTAAAGTAAATTAACTGGGCTCCATATGTGCTTAGTTCATAATTCCCTCCAAAATATCTTTCATGGGGCTTGACAATGGGACACACCTATGGGAATATACCCATATGTCCAACTCTACAAACATTATCGTCTCTCCTGATATGAGTGAACCTCGGCGCGTATTTGTCGCACAGGCCAAACTTCTATATCCATCGCACACTTCGTTTACACGATCAGAAATAAAGCATATTGCTTATTCTCTGAACATGATGACGCCCCCTGCGTGGATCGTTAATGATCCATCATGCCGAGTTTCTCGTGGTGTCTATGTTCTCCCTATGGGCCCAGGCTCGCCTGATCTAGTGCCAGTTGCGATTACTCGGTTGATTTCAACCGAGGATAAGATAATGGGCGCAAACGCATCTACAATGAGTCTCGCAACCGCCGCAGTCATGGGAATGACTGGTGGCGACCGTATGACCATTGTGCCCATGATCTGTGATGAATATGTGCCGTGGGGACATTTCGCAGATATTGAGAAGATCATCAAGACTCGGCTGTTTGCGCCAACATACATTACTGGCATGAGTGGTAATGGTAAGACGACAATGATCGAACAAGTCTGTGCGAAACTGAAGCGTGAATGTTTCAGGGTGAATATCGTTGCAGAAACCGATGAGGATGACTTGTTAGGGGGGTTCCGCCTGGAGAACGGTAGCACGGTCTGGCAGGACGGGCCTGTGGTTCAGGCGATGCGTAACGGTGCAGTGCTTTTACTGGACGAGATTGATCTCGGCACCAGTAAACTTATGTGCCTCCAACCAGTTCTCGAAGGAAAAGGCATCTATCTCAAGAAGATCAATCAAATTGTCGTTCCTGCGGCCGGATTCACGGTGTTTGCAACGGCGAACACGAAAGGCAAGGGAAGTGATGACGGACGATACATCGGCACCAATGTTATGAACGAAGCTATGTTGGATCGTTTCGATTACACATACGAACAGGAATATGCGCCGCGACCAGTCGAAAAGAAGATTGTGATCAAGGCCATGAATAAGTTTGGTGTTGAGGACAAGAGTTTTGCAGATTGTCTCACGAAGTGGGCGGAAATGATCCGTAAGTTGTTTGCGGAAGGCTCGATTGACGAAGTAATATCAACACGACGATTGGTGAATATCGTCAAAGCTTATTCTGTGTTCGGCGAAAAGGAAAAGGCAATTCGTATGAGTCTTGCACGATTCGATGCCGAAACTTCAGAAGCATTCTTCTCTGCATACACCAAGATCGACGGCGATATGGTTCTTGCCGCAGCTGTGTTTGAAGAAGGTACGGAGCTTAAGGGAGTGATCGACGAAGTTCTAACTATTGTTGATCCTTCGGCGAGAACATCTGAACAACTGCAGGCACAACTGGAGATTATGATTCAACAGCAGAACATTGCTGCCGCTGGGCCATTTATTACTGGCAAAACAATCGGATATCCGATTCAGTATAATGCCAACAACACTTCAGGTAAGAAAATCTAATACAAAAGGAAACTACATTATGACAAACAACACACAATCAGAAACACAACCAAGCTCGTTCGATCCCGATTTCAGGGAAGATGTTGATTTACCATTCGCAGACCCAGGCGAATCAGATTTCGGCGACGAAGATGATGACAAAGTGGGTAATGTCGGCGACGATGACGATGACGATGATATCGAAGATGAGCTCGATCCATTCGACGATGATGATTTGGACTTGGACACAGAGCGAGCTCGGCCTGATGAGGACGATGAGGACAATTACGGCGATAATGAAGAGGGTCATTGGCGTGGCGAGCTTGTGTACGGGCGTTCTGATGAGATGAGTGATTTCGAGGCCGCCTACTACGACGAGCCGATGGAGTGTCGATCTATGGATAACTACGAGGATGAAAACCGATCATGAATGATGGCACAACACAACAGCAAGTAACAAACTATGATCTTCATTTGGAAGCGATGGCGCGGGACAATGCCGACACATATACCACACATCTTGCGGCATCAAGCGACGATCCAGTAGTGGTTCTGACTGCATTAAGGCACAGATATGCTGATGCGGGCACAGTTTCTATTGCGGCAAGAAATCCAATCATTACTGGATGGATAAACAATTGAAAACCAACATTATTTATCGTCCTTTATCGTACCTGCTCTCAAATGGAGCGTGTATTTGTTTGTTTGTCTTATCAGTATATTATGGAATATGCTTGATAATCGGAGCAAACTTTGCTTGGTATGACAATATTCTTTTGTATATCCTGATTCCATATATGATTTTTTATATATGGTTTACAATGCTGCCGTTTGGATATAACATTAAATTGAAAATAATGAAAGATTGAAATGGCAAGAGACAACCCTATTTTACAGAAAGTAAAAACATGACATATTTTGATATATCGCTGACATTTGTTGCAACCGAGTGGACTAATGCCACGCAAGATTCTATCGTTCAGCCCCTGCACCGTGTGTGTAAACGGTTTGTTGCCGAAGTAATTTGGTGTAAAAACAAAAAGGCAGTCATTCGCATGAGGCTGGCAGGTGAATCCGTTCAACCAAGCAGCATGACATCTACTGCGGCCAGTTTTGTGGCGGCATTGACGAACGAACTGGAACACCCCGATGATGTTGTATGGTGGTCGAGTATTAAGCTATCCGAGAATCAGAACGATATTGTTGTTGCTGAAACAGCAGATGATATTGCTGATCGTATTCTCGGTCATGTTAAGAAACTTGAAGAAGAAACAGCCGAAGTGGAGTATTGAAATGAGCAAAGAACCAGCCCCAATTTGGGAAACATTGGTCGAGATTGGTAAATCTGAACCGAGTGGTGTATGGGCTTCGGTGCCGGATTCGACCGCCACAACTCAAGAACTCACTGCGGCTCTTGCACGGGCACATAGATTCGCAATTGTTATTGCAGATAGAACCGCAAAGTTGGCAGTTCAGGCAGCAGAAGTTGCAGCGAAGGCGCACAGTACATTTGCAGTCGGTGATATTGAGGCTACAGGCAAAGTACGCAATTTATTAGAGGATTTGACATGGGCGGCAGACCGTGCCGCCGATGAAGCGCAATTCGTTGCCGACGAGGCAAAGACGGTGGTGGAACTTGCGGCAAAGTGGGAGACAAAATGAACGACGATCAAAATCAAAATATGCCACAAGCCACCAAGATTAAGTATAAGTACGATGGCGGCTCTGTTGTAATCACAGTAAACATATCGCAATACTTTGATGATCTTCCGCTTGCCAAGCGTGTCGAGATCGTAGAGCAATCTCTTAAGTCTGCTGTACTGGATTGCCGAATCAGATGCGGCTGAAAATGTTGATAGTAAAAAGGTTATCGGACTTTTGCACTTGCATAATATAATTCTTGTCCTTACCGCTTGACAGCGGGACATGATCATGGGAGAATATACACATGACTCACTCCCAAAATAATGTGAACAAAGGTTCTAAAAGTATTCTCGCACAGCTTCTTGCCACCGAGAATATCTCGGTAAGGCACGATATTAAATCAAAGACGGCCATGTTTGATACCAAGAATCGTGTACTTGTTCTTCCAGTATGGAAAGACATGGACAATTCTACTTATGATATGTTGGTAGGCCATGAAATTGGTCATGCTTTATACACACCATACGATGATGCTCGTGAAACTGCGTCAAAGCACAAAGGCGAATGGTCTGTGGATGCTCAAGAAATCGGCGGCGATTCGCACGGGCATATCGCAATGTCGTATCTGAATATCGTAGAAGATGCTCGCATTGAACGACTTATTAAGACAAAGTTTCCAGGCCTGCGCCGTGATTTTATTGCGGCGTATAATTTCATGAACGCAAAAGACTTCTTTGATCTGAAGAAAAGCCCAGCTGAAAAGCGATGCTTTATGGATCGAATCAATCTCCATTTCAAGTTGGGCGTATCTGCCGAACAAAACATGGGTGTTACATTCTCTACTGAAGAGCAAGTCTTTGTAGATCGTATCGCAGAATCAAAAACATTTGAGGATGTTGTGCAGATCACCAAAGATATTTGGGACTTTGAGATCAGTCAAAATCGTGAAAAGGCACCGCCTCCTGAACCCCAAATGGCATATAAGAAAGTCAAAGGCGGCGGAGAAGAGGGGGAAGAGGGCGATGCACCACAAGAGTGTAACGGAATCCAAGGCGGTAAGGGATACGATCTGAACTCTGTAGCTCCTGCAATGCCGGCGTGTCATGAGGCATTCTTGAAGAACTCTGAAAAACTTGTTGATAAATCAACAAAGGATTGCAGTTATCTAACAATTCCTGCACCGATTCTTGAGAATCTCATTATCACGGCCGCAGAAATCAATCAGATTCGATCCAGTCATACAGAAATGCTGATTAAGCAGCCTGGCGGTTATTACCGAGATGCCGATAAGTATTTCGAAGAATCTTTGGTCAAAGCAAAAACATTCATCACTCAATCCAAGAAATCAGTAGGAATCTTGGTCAAACAATTCGAGATGAAGAAGGCTGCAGATGCCCACAAGAGAACAAACATATCCAAGACAGGAATCTTGGATTGTGTCAAGATGATGAAATATAAGTTTTCAGAAGATATTTTTGCTCGTCATGTTACGATTCGTGAAGGTAAAAATCACGGCGTTGTTATGTTCGTGGACTGGTCGAGTTCTATGACAGATTGCATCGAGGACACGATCAAACAATGCTTTCTCATTGCTTTGTTTTGCAAGAAATGCAACATTCCATTTGAGGTCTATTCGTTCTCTAGTGTTCATGTTCGTCTTGAAATGATGGGCGAAAATCTTGGCGATGTTGAATCAGTTAAGTGTGGTTCGTGGAAATCAAAAGATGGCACACCATACACGAACGATAGCCAATGTATGAGTGGAGCGCCAAAAATGGACTCCAGCATCATGCAATTAGATAATTTTGCATTGTTGAACTTTGTGAGCTCGTCAATGTCAATGAAAGAAATGACATCTGCATTGGCAAATATGTTTAATATATCCCAAAGAAATGCAGTTTCGCCTTTGTTGGTTTTGCACTCTACTCCACTTAACGAGTGTATTGTTGCGGCATCTAGTATTGTGAACGCATTTCAGAAGAAGCATAACATTCAGATTTGCAGCTCCATCTTCCTTACTGACGGTGAAGGTGGTACTGCATATAACAGCAATGCAAATAGCAAAGTATTTCTTATTGATCCTGCAAGTAAGAAAACATACAACACCAAAAAGTATTTTGATAAGAATTGGAAAGATGACGATCAACATAATTATTATTCGTACAATTCAATGTCTACAAAAGTCATGTTGCGGATTCATGCAGAACAAACTGGAGCAAATGTGATCGGATTTTATATCTACAATAAATCCACAATTCATGATAATTGTGTATCGGCGTTTACCAATCCTGACAGTAAAGGTGCCGATAAGACTGCAAAGCAATCATCTTTCAAGAAAGAAGGATTCTTTGTCGCCGATCAAGGTTCACGATATAATGGTTATGACGAGATGTATGTTGTTCGTGGATCGGCTCTCGCAATCGACGACGATAACGAACTGGATAACTTGCAAAGAGGATCAGTATCGGTTGCAAAGGTATGCACGGCGTTTCGTAAGAGTATGAGCCCAAACCTTGTAAGTAAGGCTCTTTTAACGAAGTTCATTGAACAGATTGCATCGTAAAGAAAGAAAACAAATGTCTATAATTGATTACACAGAAAATCACGATGATGGCACACCAGCTTGGATTCTTTATCAGGGGGAATGGCGCAGTACGCCAACTCTTGAGGAATTAAAAACCATGAAGGACACCGATAATTATAGAGATGTCGATGGCACTCCTTGTGAGCGTGAAGATTTACTTTCATGGCCGACGGTAATTAATTATGAGAAGAGGGGCAAAGCTCAAATCGACCATGTTACTGGTAAATGTTTGATTCCAAAGACCGAAATGACATTTACTAGATTAACAGAACAGATCGCAGCTGCGGAACACTCATTGTCTTATGCTGAGGTGGAGATGTTGGCGGCTGCGGCTGTCGTCGAAGTGTGGGCAAAATCATCGTTTGTTAAGACAGAGCAAAAAGCATTGTCCTTGCACTGCGAGAAAACTCGACGCTTCGATTTCCAAACTCGATGGCTTACTTATCTACGCAACCTGATTCCAAAATACACAGAAATTGTCCCACTAATAAGGACAGAAGGAGAAACAAAATGAGCAGAGAAATAACAATCAGACTAGAGTTCACTTGCGACAATGTACTTGAAGCGCAACAGTTTGTAGAAACAGCAAAGGCTGAGTTCACAGTCATGGAAGAAAAGATGCACATTATGCTCGTGAAATCTAACATTACAGAAAAGGTAGAAGGCGGGTATCGCAATATCCCCTGTAAGGAATAAAAGACATGGACGCAGGAACAATTCCAATTGCAGCACGATCAATTGACACAGCATGGGCACTAGAGGCTCTAGCAGATGGTAAGTCTAATTTCTCAACAACACGGTTTGCCGCGAATCACCTTGATCCAATAGTGGTTCTGGCTGCACTAGCGCACTCGTGTGCTGACTTATATACAGTACATATGGCAGCACAACACAGAGATGCAAGAGTATTGTTGGCAGTTTTAAGACACAAAGAAGCAACAATGTTTACGGTAAACATCGTATCAAAGAATCCAATTTTTAATATGATCCAACAGATTGCAGGGGGTGTCCATCACACCATCGCCCTTCGCGCCGACGGCACTGTGCAAGCGTGGGGAAGCAACGGTTCCGGCCAGTGCGACATAACATGAGAATGGCACAACCGCCACGAAATAAGTTGATAGTATCGCGCTAGCGTTTACGCTTACACACATGGCCACAGTACAAATTATGACAAATTATCACCCCATCAGCTTGACACCCTTACAACATTATGGGAGAATACACCACATGAAAACACCCCTCAAGTCACCCCTCAAGTCTAAAGAATACTCCTTCACCATCGAATCTAAAGACATGCCTGGCATGGAGTTAGCATTCAAGAAGCTTACTCGTGCTCAGAAACAAGCACAGACTGGTACTGGTTACTTTTTTGCGGATGGCATAAGAGATCATGGATTCCTCGTCAAGAGTTCATTCATGATGCTGCGGATTCGTGCTACTTATGAGAAGGTGATGAAGAACCGCAAGAAGGCCGGAATCACATTTTATATCCACAAAGAAATCTAATATGAAAACAAAACAACATTGGTATGTAGCACACAACTTTTTTTATGGTTGAGATGATGCTGGATGGTTAGACGATGATCAGCCCCTTCGATTCAACACCGAAGATGAGACCAACGAAGCTATTGCAGAGTATTTGGTTGATCAAAATGCGGCAGTTGATGCCGGAGACATGATTGGCAAACAAGGAATTAGCGACTTCAGAGCGCAAAAGGAAATTACGTGAAATCTAAATCAATCAAAACACCACATAAACCAAAACCATCCAAAGCGGCCTATACAAAGTGGAAACTTCTGGCAAAGGCAGCAAAAGCAGCCGATATAGCAGATAACAAGTCTTGTATAGCGAACAATAAAACATCAGCTGCACTCAATAAGGCTGTTCAATTGGAATACGAAGCTGAGGGAGAATACTATGCTCTTAAGGAAGAAGAAGAAGAGATGAAAAGTGGCTGGATGACTGGTACAGTTCAAGATTTTCTTGGTCTTTCAGACAAGGAAGTCAAGGAAGTAGAGATGAAAGTAAAAGAAATTAAAAAGACGAGATCAAAATGAAACCGAAAATACTTAATAAATCAACTATAGCCCGCGAAAAGTGGAAGGCTCTAGAAAAAGCAGAAAAAGGCATAGCATTAGAATGTAATAAGTTATATGATGCCTATACAAGTATGTGTAGAGTACTGGATCGAGCAGAATGGAAAACCTGGCAGGCGGAATCTGCCTATTATAATAACAAGAAAGCAAAATCAAAATGAAAGAAGTATCAGCAAAAGAGAGTAATGCCTATTCTAAATGGCAAACACTCGAGGATCGAACCAACGCACTCGACAAGGAAGCAAGTGCTTTCGCGAAAACGGCTCAAAAGATTTGGAGCAAAGCAGAAATTATGGATCGACGAGCTGCCAAAGCAGAAGAAGCATATTTCAAAATCAAGGCAAAATCACAATGAAAACAAAAACAGTACCGTACCCTAATGGTCTGACACCTTCACTCTATTCGCTGAACAGCAATGGAAGTGTTCAGCAATGGACAATTACCGTCCACGGCAACATCATCACGAAAGTGTATGGTCAGGTCGGCGGAAAGTTTCAGACAACCAGCGAGATGATTCTTGATGGAAAGAACATCGGCAAGGTCAATGAGACTTCACCTGGCGAACAAGCACTTATTGAGGCATATGCTCAATGGGAAAAGAAACTTAAGGGGGGTTATTCAGATAGCATAGCCAAAACAAAAAGCGGTAAGGTCGATAAAATCATTTTAGGTGGAATCGAACCGATGCTGGCTCAGAAGTTTAGGGATCACGCTCATAAGATCGTTTTTCCAGCACATTGTCAGCCAAAGTTGGACGGTATTCGATGTATTGCAATTGTGAAAAACGGCAAATGCACTTTGTGGTCTCGTACCCGTAAACCTATTACTGGCGTGCCGCATATTGCTCGTGCAGTAGAAATGACGCTAGGAGCCAATGCAGAGAATTTAATTTTCGATGGTGAATTGTATAACCATATGTATAAAAATAAATTTGAAGAAATTGTTAGTTTTGTTCGCCAAGACACACCAAAGGCTGGGCATGAAGTGGTGGAATATCACGTTTACGACTTAATAGCCGACGATTTACCATTCAGCTATCGCTCTAAAACTATTGAAGGGCTGGGGTTGAAGTCCCCCCTAATTGCAGTAGAGACACGAAACGTAATATCTGAAGATCAGCTTATGGAGTGCTTTGAATTGGATCGTTTCAGGGGGTATGAGGGGTCGATGTGTAGAAATACTGACTCGATGTATGAAATTGGCAAGCGATCTTATAATCTTCAGAAATTAAAAGATTTTGATGATTCGGAGTTTCAAATAGTCGGTGTAGAAGCAGGTCGGGGCCGAATGTCGGAGTGTGCAGTATTTTGCTGTGTCACAAAGAATGGTGACACTTTCAACTGCAAGCTTGAGGGGGCGTTGGAGAATTTAAAACCATATTTAAAGAATCCAACACTTGTTGTTGGTAAGCTACTCACAATTAGGCATCAAGGATTTACTACGGCCAATAACGTTCCTAGATTTCCTGTGGGAATTGCAATCAGGGATTATGAATAATTGTCAGGCGTCGCAAAGCGGCTCGCTTCTTTAGAGACTCTGATATTTTTAGTTTAACTTCTTCAGAATGCCATTTCCCTTTGTGTGATTCGGATATTTTTCGACAATGTTCTACAGATAAAACTTTCCCTAGATTTGCCAAAGAAACGTTTCTACGATGTTCGGACGACTTTGCTTTTCCCTTACTAGCAATAGACATTTTGTATTTAGTTTCTTCAGAAGGGTATTTGCCTTTTTTAGCTTCAGATATTTTTTGTTTACATTCTTTAGAACAAACACGACCACTGCTTTTTCCCCTTTTCGCATCAGACATTTTTTGTTTAGCTTCTTCAGAATGAATATACCCAACAGCGTTTCGATTTCCTTTTCCGGCCTTTGATATTTTTCGTCTGGTTTCATCGGAAGCACCAATCATTCCCTCCCCGCCCATTGTTAAATTATACCCACCTTCAGAAACATGAGTTTTATGTTCCATAATAAATTGATTTTCTTTAATATTCAGTGTGTGCTCGAGGTCGGCCGACTGGTAAAGTACTTCGGTTGTAAAGGCATCCTTACCATATTTTTGGATGCCGGCATGAATAACATTTATACCGTTATTTTTTGCTTTCCAACAATGCTCTTCCCATCGCTTTTCTATACCTTGTGTAGTAAACCCAACATATTTTGGCTCTCCGTTTAAACGGACTAGATATATTCTTCCCACCTTTGCTACATCAGTAATCATCTGCTATATTTATACAACAGATGAGTAAAATGTCGAAAATAACGAAAAAACACACAAATCACTTGACAAACACCCACTTTTAAGGTATAATAAATACATGACAAAAGACCGATACGAAGAATTGAGTGAGGATATCGAACTCGCACTAACTCCCGCCGAACTTACCGAGGGCTGGTATTGGAGTCTTGATTTTGACGGATTGCTTATCCATAAGACTTGGACAGAAGCGGAGAATGATAATGTTGGATACGATCCACTTGGAACGCCAGAGGAATTAACATGACTGTATTTTTAACTGCCTTCGTAAGTTGTGGTGTTGGATTCCTTGTTGGAGTTGTATTTTGTATTTGGTTGGTTAAGAAAGGTATTTTAACTATTACTATTATTAGGAAAACAAAATGAACGAAAATAAATCAGCGTGGGATAATCCATTCGTGCAAAACTTCATGGATGGCACAATAGAAGGATTGTTTCATCCTACTTATGTAAACAAATATATTCGGTTCCGTACCCCGTTTATACTTCCTGATGGCACCGTAATCGACATCTTTATCGACGAACAGACTGACCACTTTATCATTACTGATTTGGGAGAAACCGTTCGTTGGGTCAAGGATCAACACCCAACAATGTATCTATCAGAGTATCAAAATACTATTAATGTGAATCATAGAAAAGATGTATGCCTTACTCATGGACTAGAGTTCGTGAATGGGGTATTGTTTGTGAAAACGAAGTCTACTGATAACTATGCAGCAGTTATGCTTCGACTAATACAAGGAATCATCCGAATTGCCGAAAAGGGGAGTAGAGCATATTCGATGTATCACATTGAGCCAATTGAGTCAGAAGAGACAAATATCAACAACGCAAAGTTTAGAGAAGGAAAATTATAATGGATGACATGACGACAGTATCAGAAAATCTTAAACTAATCGGCGGAATGGTTCTAGGAATCATTCTGTTTTGTTGGTTGGTACGGAAATATGTTTACGATAGGTGCAAATGATTAATACAATCCTATCAATTCAAGATTTTGTTGGATCAATGTTAGTGGTATTACTGTTTCCAATTCTTGTAGTCAGCGTTTGGATTTATTCAATCATTAAAAAAGAGGACACACACAGATGAGTGAAGCATCATTAGAGCAATTACTTGGTGAACGCAATACATTACAGAAGATGATCGCTGAGACACCAAAAGAAGATGTGATTGATCTTGGCAGTCTTACAGTAAGACTAGAAGAAGTTCAAGAACTTATATATGAAGCTAATACCAGAGCTCTAAAAGAGACACCGTGGATAGACAGGAATCCATTGGCAGAAGCTGATATTCTTGTTAGAACTGCATCTGATGATGAGATGTTAGAGATGCTAACAGAGGCATATAAGCAAAAAGATGCGGACGAAGATGCTGAGCGTTTGCGCCAGCAAAGTTGATAGTAAAAAAATCTCAGCTAAATTAGTATAAATATAACGAAGAACATGCCTATTCTTATCACTGAAACAGCAGCTCGCGAACTCGACACCACCATTCTATATCAAGAGCTCGATGCGAGCAAGACTTGTTTGCGTGTTGGCGTCAAGGGCGGGGGATGCTCAGGATTTTCCTATATCCTTGATCTAACAGAGAATCTGAAAGAAAACGATGAGACATGGGAACATTCATTTAAACGGAGCAATGATGAACCGTTTACTGTGCGTATTATATGCGACCCCAAGTCATATCTTTATCTTAATGGGCTAACAATAGACTATAAAGATGCAATAATGGGTCGAGGATTTGTTTTTGATAACCCTAATGCCTCCACTTCATGTGGCTGTGGTTCGTCTTTCAGTGCATAATATGATCGAATATAAAAACGGCGATATTCTTAAGAGCGATGCAGAGGCATTGGTGAATACTGTGAACTGTGTTGGTGTAATGGGCGCAGGCATTGCATTACACTTCAAAAGAGCCTTTACTAATAACTTCATGCTTTATGTTAAGGAATGTAGATTGGGAAAGGTACAGCCTGGACTAATGCTCGTCTATGAGACTGGAGTACCAGCACCACGATACATCATCAACTTCCCTACCAAGCGGCATTGGCGAGACAATAGTCGAATGGAAGATATTGAATCAGGACTGGAGGCATTGGCAAAAGTGATCATAGAAAAAAACATTCGGTCTATTGCCATTCCAGCACTTGGTTGTGGTCTTGGTGGACTAAATTGGCTCGATGTGAAACCTCTTATTGAGGCGGCATTACAGCCACTCATAAATGACATCAATACACGAATAATTATCTACGAACCGCTTGACAAGGCATAAGCTTTATGGTATAATAAACACATGGAACAAATAACCAAAATTGATAAAAAAGAATGTGCAAGACAATTAAAAGCTCTGATGAATGGACATGATGATTCGTTATGTCGAATTGGAACTTTAATTAAACACCAAAATGACAATGGGTCAGTTATTATTGTGCTCTGCGCTACACATACGGCAGTGCAAATGGAACCTCAAACTATTGCAGATGAAATACTGCAAGCAATGAAAGAATTCAAATGACACATGTAATTGCCGAGCCGTGTATTGGAACAAAGGACGGTTCTTGTATCGAAGTTTGCCCTGTGGACTGCATCCATCCAGTAAGGAGTTCTGCGAAACATCCTGAAGTGCCTCAACTTTATATAGATCCTGAAATATGCATCGACTGCGGATTGTGTGTTGATGAATGTCCTGTGCAGGCCATCTATACTAAAGACGACTTGCCACTCGAATGGTACAAGTACATTCAGATCAATGCCGATCATTTCAAGAAATGAAAAATAAATGTCAACATACGATGACTTTGATATGTATTACGATGAACCTCAGCCGGGTTCTGATGTAGAAATCGCAGAACGGAAATTAGATAAGGCCATCGCAATAGCCAATAAAGCTACAGATACATTGAAAAAAATAACAAAGAAACTAAAGGGGTCTGATACTTTCAGATCTCGTATGACAATTAATGATGCCAAGAATAAATGTAGTGTTGCAAATAGTGCCATGGAGAAGGCACACGACAAATTAAACCTAGAACTGTATTGGGATGATATACGATCAATTGGGCTTGATCCGTGGGATTGATCGAATATATCTTATTGATTGATGTGATAACATTGTCCTCCATGATGATTATATGGGGAATAATGATAACTAGACTAGACAAAGAAGAAAAGAACTACAAAAAGAAAAAATATATTGACTTATCATAAAATGAAACCATTGACAATCGTACAACTTTGGGATAGAATAGGGACTTGTGTTGCATGGTTCATGATCGTAACAACATTGTTCGGAATTATATACGCATTGGTAACTATAAAATGAGCAAAGCAACATTTTTGATCGGGTGTCCTCATTTTGGGCACGACAATATCTATAAGTTCACACGGTATAATGGCGAAAAGGTTAGACCATATGCCAATGCCGCCGAAGGTGATGCAATCATGTTGCAACGATGGAATGAAGTTGTTCGTGCAGACGATAAGGTTTATATGCTCGGAGACATATGCTTTGAAAACAAACACCTAAAGATCTTGGGACAACTCAACGGCAAGAAAGTCTTGATAAAGGGGAATCACGACAAACTTACTATGGGCGAGTACTCTAAATATTTTTATGATATTCGTGCCACGCACACTCTGGCGCACGAAGTTCTTTCTCACATTCCTGTTCATCCACAAAGTTTGGGCAGGGGGAGCGCAAAGGTCGGCAGAAAATGGTTGAACATCCACGCGCATCTTCATGCCGAAAGAGTGATGTTGGACAGGGTGCCCCGTTACAGTCCTGTAGAGCCTGATCCACAATATTACTCAGTTTGTGTGGAACACACAAATTATACACCAGTCACCATCGACGAGATTCGTGCCAGCCCTCAATATCAGAAATGGTGGACAGATATGCAAACCACGATTGAAGTAAATCGAGTGATTCTTGCAAGAGAAAAGTCAGAAACTACAACAGGATTGGAGTGGAAATGAAAAATTGGATTAAAAACATCACGAAACGATTTGGTGCTCAAGACGATAAACCAACAGATAGCACACACAAAGAGAAATCTTGGCTCGTTGATCAACTGATCGAAATCAAGCGGCTGAAGGAAATGGTTGGCGATCATCCCCTGATGTCGGTATCGTTCGCAGAGCGTGAGCGGGAATTCCAGGAGAAGATTGCGGCTTTGCCACTCGATCCAACAGAACAGATGGACATCTTATTCATTGGTGATATGCAACGACTTCAGGTGAACCCTGGCGATGTGTTTGTAATAACTCTACCACATGAGATACCCTCTGCGAGATTGCAAGTTATTCGGGAATGTATTGAAAGAGACTTTCAAAAGATACTTCCTGGGCATAAGGTGCTCCTGATGAGTTCTGGAATAAAACTTGGTGCCATAGGAACAGAATCGAAATCTACAACAGAAGCAGAATGTCGCGTGTGGAAATCATGGAAGAATCACCGGCCAGAACATCCTCAAACAGAAGTACAAAAACTGATGAATGAAATCGAGTACGAGAATCAAGTTGCAAAATGGAAATTGGAATTATCAAAAGAAGAATCGACCGATGATCGACCGATGAACTGAAAGAATCGACAGATGTTCAAACAATTGTAATGCCAGTAAATGCTAGAATTCTAACCATTCAGACACAAAAATTTGCTGATCGAATACCATATGAGGTTCCGTGTATTTGGGCTTTAGTTGATGCTAATAACACCCACCACATCACACGAACTTTCGAAATTTATAGAACTGGAGTAACCGTAAATCCAAACAGCGCCTATGTTGGCACTTATCAGTTGGATGGCGGTAAATTAGTATTTCATTGCTTTGAAAGGACGAACGATTGAAAAAGAAAACAGACCACGAACTCCGTAAACTAGAATATTTGGCCATTTGCTACCATTCTAGAGAGGAATCAATAGCTGATACAAGTGGAGGATACTCATATCCTGATTATGCACTAGATCCTCTAACATACTACAGAATAATTTATGTAGATGACAACGATCTCTGGGTTGATTCTGCTAGGTTTCAGGGGGTTGATACCTCTAAATCCGATGCTGACAATAATGCCGATGCGATGAAATACACAACGAAACTGTGTGAATCAAATGAATGGGAAGTATGGTTATTGGTTAAGAACGGAAAATTAATAGGAGAATCAAAATGAGAAAACTCGCAACAATAAGAAAAATAGATTCAATCCATCCTATCGAGGGCGCCGATAACATCGAGTGTGCCAAGGTTGGTGGCTGGTCTGTCGTGGTCAGAAAAAGAGATTTTGAAGTAGGCGAACTCGTAGTCTATATCGAGATTGATTCATGGGTGCCGCATCATGTGGCACCGTTCTTGAGCAAAGACAAAACCCCTCGTGAGTTTATGGGGCATGGGCCAGGCGAACGACTGCGGACTATAGTTTTGCGTGGGCAAATCAGTCAGGGGCTGGTGCTGGATCTGTATTCGGCTTGTATGTACGACACAAGAACCGACGAATCAAGAATCACCCCTGATCAATTCGTCGAGGGTCTAGATGTCACAGAACTTCTAGGAATAGTCCTGTGGACTCCATCCTTGACGGCACAGTTAAGTGGAGTAGCAAAAGGCAATTATCCTTCCTCGATTCCTAGATCGAATCAAGAACGAGCTCAAAATTTATCAAAAGAAATCTTTGAAGCAAAAGATACTCTCTTTGAAATTACAGAGAAGCTTGAAGGATCCGCAGCAACATGCTATTTAATCAATGGAGTATTTGGTGTGTGTAGTCATAACATAGATCTAATGGAGTCAGTAGGTAATACTTTTTGGGACACCGTTAGAGCTAACGATATTGAAAGTAAAATGCGGTGTTGCCGCCATGTTAATCCCAGCGATTGGGCTATTCAAGGAGAGTTAGTTGGACCCGGCATACAAAGTAATATCTATAAGCTTGCGAAACACGCATTTTATGTGTATGATATATACCATATCAAATCAGGCAAATTCCTAAAGCCAGAATACAGACGAATGGTAATTGAGAGTATGGGTCTTGACCATGTTCCTATTATTTTGATGAACGAGGATTTGCATCCCGGCACTGTCAGTCAATTATTGTTGCTGGCAGAAGGAAAGTCAGCACTGAATGACAAACAAGAACGCGAAGGGCTTGTGTTCAAAGCCTGTGATGGAAGTCTGAACTTCAAAGTTGTATCAAACTCGTATTTGTTAAAAGAAAAGGAATTAAAATGAACGATAAATTCACAGTACATAGTAGATATTCTACCGCAAGAACTGTTAAGTGGATTGATATGGAACGAGGCATCTTTGAGGTAAGTGGAGTATCGGAGTTTATAAGAGTAGCACCAAACATGATAGATTTTGAGGGTGGGCCAATGTTAATGGTCGGCGAAGAGTTCTATGGATATGGAACTATTGCAAGTCTACAACAGGTCATACAGAAAACAGGAGAGTATGCAAAGGTGTTGGTGTCTGTGGACTACAATGCGAAAACTGCGAAGGATGTCGGTGACAGTCTTAAGGAGACTACTAAATGATAAATCCATGTGTTGGCGTGTCAATTGAGCTCACAGCCCACAACAAAGCTCATTGGATGCGTATTTTAGAGCGTACCACATATGATGTGTATATACTACATCATGCAGTAAGGATGGAGGACCAAGAAATAGCTTTAGCTGGACTAGCACATATATTGGCTGATAATACAGTAACTCGATGGGCAGTCAGGCACAGTGATCCAGTGGTGATTCTAGCTGCTCTACGACATCATAAGGCAAATTCCACTACAGTAGATATCGCAAGAATGAACCCAATTTTTAAGGATATAATTAAATGAAAATAAAAATACAACAAATATTAGATAAAACACTCGTAGCAATCATATGTTTTATTGTTGGATATTCAGCAACTAAATTGATAATCGAGTATTTACGATGAAAAAAGTAGGCTATTTGAATTCCCATGCAGACACAATTGCAGTTTTGGAAGCTCTATCATCCTCACATGCTAGCAGTTTTACAACACACTGGGCAGCAACACATATAGAACCAGTAGTAGTGCTGGCGGCTTTAAGGCATAAACATGCTGATAAACACACGATAAGATACGCATCAGAAAACCCGATCTTACAACAACCTTCAACAAAGAAAGTATAACACATGGATGATTTTTTTTACAACGAACTAGCTAAAAATATTGATGCAGAGACAGATACTCAATCGAAAGAGATACAGGCTTTGATCTATGGATTGTTAATATTCATGGATTATGTCAAAGAAGTTAACCCTGATATGTACAAACGAGGCATAGAGTTTATGACTGAGACCAATCAGATCAAAAGCATAGAACTTATTAATATGCTTAAGAAAGAAACAGACGACGATGATTCAGAAGATGATCCATACGAATAAATATAGTATGGACAACGAAGTAACACATATGCTAGAGAAGGTTCATTATTGGGTAGATCAATCACATCTACATAATACCAAAAATGACCTGTTTTATAGTGATATTTGTTACAAAAAAGCTCAGACATTGGCAGAACAATTGCTGTCAATGCATTTATCAAACACAACCTATCTGGCGACTGATGAGCAAGAATACCTAGATAACATTTTAAGAAAAGAGACAGATGAATAATAATTCAACTACCGTTACTAACACTCTCGCAAATTTAACAAAGACAGAACGAATATTTCTAGAATATTTCTATATTAAATCGTATAATTCAAAGAATATTCGAGGCGTGAATCCATTCAATCCAGCATTAAGCACTTTGTGTACTCGTCAGTATATTAACGCAATTTGTAAAAAATTTGGATATGCTGGTACAAGTCAGTGGATTGTGCGCAAACAATTTGGTCGTAGAATGTCATCTAGAGGAATATATGATATTCCCGAACTCAAAGAACTACATGATCTTTGGGAGAATACAGATATCGTATTGAAGATCGTGACTCGAGCAGGAGAAACAATTTATATCAACAGAAAGAAGAACATCGATGTCGCGTGATAACACCATTGAAGTTTTCCTATCTGAAGATCATGGACATAGAGGATATATTTGGTATCCTAATATGACCGAACAAGAATTTTCTCTCTGGTGGAGTGACCAGACCGACACCGACATTATTGGTTATTTCTTCAACATCAATAAGTTGCCTGGAATCTTAACGCCGTTTAAAGAACGGAAGACCATTAAGCCGTCTCCTGGCGTAATGATGAGAGAAGATAACGATCCGAAATCGTGGTGTCCAAAATATTATTGTCATCTGAACGACGTGGGGGACAGTTATATTGAAATAGAAAATAATCGCATTTCACGACGCTACGTCAAGCGTCTAGGTTATTGGAAAGATTTATGGCGTGACTGGAAGCCGAAGCAAAAAAACCTATAACGGTGGCGATACCTGTCGTAATCGACGCAACTTTTGACTTTCTGCCATTTTTCGTCTAGTTTCTATTGGAATAATTCTGCCCCTTTTCGCTTCTGACATTTTTAGTCGAGTTTCTGCTAAAATAGGTTTCCCTTTTTTAGCCTTTGACATTTTTTGTTTGGATTCGTCAGAATGAACTCTTCCTTTTCCTGCTTTAGATATTTTTTGCCGTGTTTCTTTGGAAGGACTTTTACCATGCAAAGACATTTTTTGTTTAGCTTCATCTGAACGAACTTTTCCTGTATTTGCTTTGGATATTTTTCGACGATGATCTTCTGAAAAACGTCTTCCTTTTCTTGTCAGAGACATTTTTTTCCGTGTTTCTTCAGAAGGAACATGACCAGCCATCCCTTCTCCGCCCAGTGTTAAGTTATACCCGCCTTCAGATACATGAGTTTTGTGTTCCACGATAAATTCCATTTCTTTCACATTCAAGGTATGCTCAAGGTCGGTAGATTGGTAGAGTTCTTCTGTTGTAAATGCACCTGCACCATATTTTCGTATGGCAGCATGTAGCACAGATTTAGTTTTGTTAACTTTTGCAGCATAACAATGCTGTGTCCATCGTTTTTCTATGCTATTAGTTGTAACCCCAGTGTATTTACCGCCGCCATTTAGTCGGACAAGATATATTCTTGCAATTTTTTCAATAGTTGATTCCATACTATATTTATAAGTTTTACCCACTTTTATCCACTTTTTCGACCAAAAACTTGACAAAATCTAATCTATAGAGTATACTATAACATTATGAAATTGCCAAAAATTTATATCGCTGGGGCAATGACTGGTCTCCCGAACAATAATTGGGACGCATTCTTTGCCAAAGAAAGACAATTAGAGGTCGCCGGGTGGGATGTCATCAATCCAGCTCGAATGGACAAAGAAAAAGGAATAAACCCTCCTAGTGATTATGATTATGAAGATTGCGCTCGAAGAGACATAGAGGCATTGATAACCTGTCAGGCAATTTATATGCTATCGGGGTTTCAGTTCTCCAAAGGTGCGTGTTGGGAAAGAGCATTGGCAAAACATCTAAACCTAAAACGATATTATGAAGTTCCCCGTGCCGAGCATGAGTTTGCTAATGGAGAGTATAATTTTATTACCAAGATCCCTGGCGAGCCCGAAATGGATGAGGATGGAGTGGATGAGGGGGTAAAGGTGGATGAAGGTGATGATGATGAAATCATACGGGATTATCTCAAAGATACGATAGAACTGCCGGTAAGAATCGAAGGAACTATATGTTCTAGAGTGGTTGCGCCAACTGACTCTGATATGAATGACATTCAGGATATCATTCTTACAGACAAAAAGGTGATTGAGGCTCTTGCTGGCCGAGAGGTGCGAATGTTCACGGTTGATACTAATACAGCGTATGGTGTCGGCATACGGTTGTGGATAAACTGAGTTTTTACGTCAAAAATCAACAAAGGCCTAAGCTTTTTCGAAAATCCTCTATTTTAGACCCAAGTTGTCCTTGCTCTGACATACATAGTAGACACGCCGAATTCTCGGTAATTTAATTCATAAACAGGAGAAAGAATGTTTAAACAAGTAATTGCATCAGTATTAGTATCCGCAGCGGCCGCAAATTTAGTCTTCGCTCAAAATGTCTGCCCAACCACAGGGAAACCTGATTGTCCATCTACATTGAGTTTCACAGATAAGATTTCAGTAACCGAAACCTTTTCGATTGTAAACTACAAGGGTGACGTTCAACCAACTCTTATTCAGTTCCTTCAGGGAGTAAATTATAACCTCTCGGATTCACTAGATATTTCTTTGACCATTCCTGTCTATATTGAGGAAACCACAGAACTAGGTGCTATTGGTCTTGATCTCACATGGGATGCATTTGCTAGTGAAAAACTAGACCTTGCTTTGCGTGTTGGTCTTGATACACCGATGAATACTGTATATGGTGCATCGTCTTTTGATCCATCTCTTGGTGGTGCTGTTACTGTTGTTTTGCCATGGAACTCAAAGTTTATTCAGACGGTGAATTATGAATTTGTTACAGGAGATGCCTTTTCATTGGCATTCGGTAGTAAGGTCACAGAGGATATTCTTACTATGAATTCCTCATGGGTTCATAGTCTCTCAAAGAACCTAGATCTAGGTCTGAATGTATGGCAGAACTATACAGTAGACTCTGACGGTCAGCAAAACATCTTGGTGGGCCCTGATCTCAAATGGAGCATCACAGATAATATTAGTTTAGACACTAGTATCGCGCTTCCAGTATATCAAAACGTCACAGCAAGTGCAGAGCAAAATTATACTCTGACTGCCAGTCTCGGAATTAAGTTCTAATTTTATAAAGAAAGGAGATAATATATGAGTACAAAATCATGTCCAGTCGTTTCAAAGTGTTGCTTTTCTTGGAAATGCCCCTTGCAAGTCGGAGTTTTGCTCGCAGTGCTTCCGTTCACAGTTGCAGGCGCAAAGCAGGTTGTTGGTTGGGTTAGTGCATTATTTGCCTAATTTATAATATTATTTTTATTATACAAAAGAGACCGGCACCCCAAGGTGCCGGTTTTTTGTTTTGTATATATAATGTATGAGTAAACAAACACAAGAAATCGTATTTCATATAATAAACAAAAATCTTCATAAAGCTAAACTTCTTATTCATGAATCGATGAATGAGAAATTAGGTATGCTATTAGAACAAAAACTAATAGAATATTCTCCTACTATACTAGAAGATAAAACCGTAACTACTCCGAGGAGTAGGTACTGGGCCTATCAAAATGCAAAGGATGCTGAAAAAAATCTCGGTAAGGGTAATGTATTAGCTGCAGCTGGTGATGTGGGAAAAGTAATATGGAATTCATCACCACTTGGTTTAGGTATTAATGCCGTTGCTAATATGTTTGGAGCAGATCCTGGTGTTGATACAGAGGTAGTAAAAGATGCAGAAGATTCTGCCGCTGGCGCTGGCGCTGGCACAAAAGTTAATTCTGACAATAAAAAATCATTCAACAATAACAGAGACTCCAATAACACAAACTCTAATAACACTACCACAAATAACACAGTACGTACTGGAAGTGGAGACGCTACAACGGGTAATAATAATGTAGGAACCGTAACTAATACAGGAACTGTGGGTGGTAATATAAATGCTCAAGGAATGGCTACAAACATTGAGTATAGTGGAAGAGGAGGGAAGGCTGGTTGGCAAGGCAGTAATCCCGAAGGTGAATCTCAAAGAACACAAACAAATACAGGTGGTGCAGCCGGAGCAGCCGGAGTAGCCGGAGCAGCTGGTGCAGCCGGAGCAGGTGGAGCAGCTGGTGCAGCTGGTGCAGCCGGAGCAGGTGGAGCAGCTGGTGCAGCTGGTGCAGCTGGTGCAGCCGGAGCAGCCGGAGCAGGTGGTGCAGCTGGTGCAGCTGGAGCAGGTGGAGCAGGTGGAATGAGTACTAGAAATTTTGTAGAACTTGATGGTCCAGAAAAACCACTAGCAGCAACACCAGCAAGCACATTAGAAACTGACCGTCAAACGAAGGAAGCTAACACAAATGCTGCACTACAACAGGCTGGTCGTAGTCAAGGTGGACCAACAATAGCAGGTTCCGCAGTAGGTTCCGCAGTAGGTTCCGCAGTAGGTTCCGCAGTAGGTTCCGCAGTAGGTTCCGCAGTAGATTCAGTATCCTCAGCAGGTTCCGCAGTAGGTTCCGCAGTAAATAAAGTAATAAGTAAAGTAGGAGCTGAAGCAAGACCTCTTAGTTCTGAAGCAGAACCTGTTAAGAAAAAAGTCACATAACCTTAAAAAGATAATATGACATCTATTAACAGTATAAAAATAATATATAAAGATTATTTTAAATCATGTTTAATTGAACAATTAAATAATGAAATAGCTATTAATGGGACTATTATAGATCCCAACCTTTCTGTTAAATATACAAATCCTATTATTAAAGAAGAAATTAGGCAGAAGTTAATAAAAAAATTCATGATAAATGAAAAAATTCTATGGGGCCCTGTAACAGGTGTGGTGGAGGCAGGATTGGGTGGTCGGGACGAATGGCAAGAAAATAAAGAAAAAGGAGCTGGAACGGCTGAAAATATAGGAAAAACTGCTATTAGAGCTACTGGTGCCGGTGTAGGTAGCGGTTTGGGATTTTGGGGAGGTGCGGCAGCTGGGGCAGCTATAGGAACAGCTATTTTTCCTGGTGTTGGATCAGTGATAGGCGGAGTAATTGGAGGTATTGGTGGAGCATGGGGTGGAGGTGTGATTGGAAATGCGGCTGGAGATGCAATAACTAATTCCTATGGTACTGAAGGAGATGTATCCAAAGATGCACTTGGAAAAAAGGAAAAAGAAGAAAATGTCCGTGTTGAGAAAAAACACCAAAACAAACTTCGCCGAATTGCAATGGATAATGATATATTGCTCAGAAAGCGTGAAAACATGTGGGGAGTTATCGGAGATCCCATGGGAGATCCAATTGATATTCCTGAATCATCAATGACTATTAAATCATCACGAATATTATCAGAAATGGCTAGTATCGCAGGATTAAAATCATTTGGTACCAAATTGGCATCTGGAGGATATGCAAAATATGGACAATATGGACTTGCAGCAGCAGGTCTCTTAGCTCTTGGACATTATGTTCCTAAGATGTTCAATTACGTAACAGATGATACAAGAGATGATACAGAGTTCTTGAAATCAGAAAATAACATTATGCAAAAAGCGGAAAAAAATTATAGTAAGCAATTAGAACTTCTTGGTATTAACAAAGAAGATGAAGCTTCCCCGATTCCCACTACTCCACCAATAATACCTGCCATTCCACCAGAAGTTCAACCAATGGTAGTTCCTTTCGGTGGATTCCCACCTCGTCGAGGATTCTCGGTAAATAGTAACAATACCTCAAGTTTTAATAATAATACAAATAGTAATAATATTAACAGTTTTGTTTAAAATAACAAAAAACCCCACATTACTGTGGGGTCTCTTGCGAATCAATAAAACTTGTTTTGAATCACGCGATCATAGTGCGTGTACCATCACGATTGAACGTGTAAGTACGACGACCTGGGTGGGTATCATACATTGAGTATGCACCATTTCCATCGGTTGTGATTTCCCAATTTCCATACGTCTCTACCTTCGCTCGAATAGAACTGATGCATGCTCTCAGATTCTTTACTCCGAACTTTGACTTTGCTCGTGCAGCAGTGAGAGACTTACCAGACGAGAGATGATTGATGACATTGCGCTGCTTACTGAACTTGGTTTGCGACTTTTGCATAATGATACGTTTCCTTTAAGATGTACACTCATTTAAGAAGATTATAATGATCTGAGTGCGGAGACCATTATCTTACAGTGTGTATTCTACCAAGGATATGAGGGGTTGTCAAGCTCTTTTCAGAGAATTATTGACTATTTTCTGTATCTTTGGGTATAAACACATATTTTTTATCACTATGTGATCCATACCTCAATCTTGACCAATAATCTCTGGTACTTGCTGCTGCAAGATCTAGGTTCTTGTCTTTCCCGTGTTGAAAATCCATGATTCCTTTACCAGATGCCACATCAATCATAGTAAAATTTGTTCCACTTTTATGAATAACCGCTTCTTGATTGTGGTGACTTCCTAAAGCAATCAATTCATCTGTTGATATGTGTGGGACTAGCAAGCTCTTTTCGTACCCAGCTACCCCTTTTGCATTTGTCCAAAGACCATCATGCTCGATATATCCATAATTCATAGATCTGACTTGTTTTTTTAACTCTATGTGTTTTTCTTCATTACGTGCATGATGTTTATCTTTAACCGATTTCAATTCATCTACAGATAGACCCTGATGCTCTAGTGCATCGGCATCGAAACCTTTCATCGCAGAAATAACACCAAAGGACATAGATGGAGTTTTTACATGACTATTGACCCTACTCAAACTGGACATCTCTTTCAATAGTTGAATAAAGGTTTTCATATATTATTTATAATGTCTCGTTTTTCAACTTCATCATAATTTCTCTCAAAGATCGTGATCCACTTTTGTTTTCCTCTGTCACCGCCTGGTCCAGAACGCATACATTTGTACAAACTCCAGGGTTCCAGTTCTTGTAATTTATATGACGAGGTATTATGTCGGATGACATTATCTGACACACCATTAATATCTGGTATAAATGTATATTTTTCGTTTTTTCGTGAACTTCTTCTTCGTTTTTCAAAAAAAGTCACAATACTGTTTTGAGCAAATTCTAATAAATCTTGCCCATCATTTATATTAAACTCATATAATACATCACTAACATTTGTCTTGTTTGTCCCGATAGAACAAAATTCTGCTCCATATTTGTACAAAACACTATGTTGACCGTTCTGTATCCCCAAAGAAATCAGGGCAGATTTGGATATACCAAAAATCAGAACACTATCTTCATATCTGATTCCATACCCATTGTCTTGGGTATAAGACCCACGAATGTCTCTATAAAGATACTTATCCTGAATTTGAAGTTGTAATTCTTTATCTGATTTTTCGTTGTCTTCGTTTGTGTTATTAAATCGCACCGCAGAAACAATACCAAACGATGAATTTGGAGTTTGTATTATGTTGTAAACATCAGACAATGATGGGGAGATCAACGGAGTCTCTGTTTGTGCTTTATGCTCTTTACCGTTCAGATATTCGTCTAACTCTTCTTGGGTCGATATTTTATAGTCGGTTTTCATATAACCCATATTATACTAGGATTTTGACAGTCTGTCAAGCCCATATTGTCGGCGCCGACAAAATGGTCTATTCGATGGTATCTTCGATATTCTTCGTTCCACCCATATATCGTAAAATATGCTTTTGCAACGCTTTCATCTTAACGGCTAGTTCTTTATAACCAATTTCATCGAGAAGGTACTTCTCATAAGAATATACACTCTCATTGGATAATTCGATCAATCTTGAAACCCATTCTTCGGTGTACTTTGGTCTAGAAGGTTTTTCTAACATATTATCTCCTACATCTGAAAAAAGACAATCAGTATTTTCATTAATATTTATCTGTTTTGCTTTTTTCAAAGATAAGTTTAGTGATGAAATCAGTTCCTCTATTTCTGAAGGAGACCATCCATCTTCACTTTCTTTGGTATTCCAGTCATCAAGACAAATAACTACTTTGCCTTCGCTGTTTTTCTTTATAGTAATTCTAGGATATTGAGACCCCTCAATAGAAGGTATTATTTTATAGGTTTTCATATGTGAAGTATAACACATACACAGTTTTAATCAACTTCTTTTTCTTTTTTCTTTTTATTTTCTTGGTGGTTTTTTGGTAAATCTACACTGATGATGCTAGATATTCTGAAGCTTCTCCAACCACCGTTTAATACATCCCATACTACCAGAGTTTCAGGGGCGCCTCCACCACCAAGAATTGATTTTAGTGTTTTCAAATGATTTGTGGGTATATTTTTTAATGAACAGATCAGTTTTCTGTGTGTTCCTGTGGTTGCCTTCGTAAACGAGATAGCAACAGCATCGTTCTCTAGTAAAATTTCTGTCAAACTTGGACGATTTATGTCTTTTTTCTTTAACATATTATTATTTATAAATAGTGGTAGATGCCTAATATAAAGAAGATATTATACCTGATGGAACAATGGGATCAAGAATTACAAGAAAAATCTCTACTTCCACTAGCAGCAGCTGCCGGTATCGCAGGAGGGGTAGCACTTGGCTTGTTTGGATCTCGGGCAGAACCCCCATATATCCCAGCAAATGTAGATCCACCGAAGTCAGTAACCCCTGTTACACCCACTACGATCCCCCCTGTTGCGTCCCAGACCTCAACTGGTGGTTATGGACCATATACCAGAGCTATGCTAGATACAATATCGGATGGTGAGGGAACTTCCAAATACGAAAAAGGTGGATATAATACACTTTTTGGCGGAGCTCAGGTCGAGGATTTGACCAAACACCCAAAAACTTCTGTGTTGTATAACAGAGGAAGGGACAGTAGTAATGCTTTTGGTAGATATCAAATAATAGGAAAAACCTACGACTGGTTAAAGGGGGAAAGTATGCACCCAGAAGAGCAAGACAAAATGGCTGTTAAATTATTACAATATAGACTTAAAGTAAAAACACCAGAGGCAGTAGAGGAATTTTTAAAAACCAATAAAATGAGTCAACATACTTCAACTATGCTTTCACGAGAATGGGCTTCTTTTCCTGGAGATGACGGAAACAGTGTATATCGTGATCAAAGTGTACAACGACTAGAAAAATTACAATCACATTGGGATAAAAATATCGAAAAGCATATACCTACGGCAAAAGAACCTGTTAAAGAATCGTATCAATATAAAAGAAGAAAATATGTTATAGAAGCATTATTCAGTAATGAGCCAAAGTTGGACGGGAGTATTTTTGATTCAGGTGGCGAATTTGCATATAACGCACCTATGATACCACATGAGCCAGGTAATCCTGTAATAGAACCGACAGGTAGTGTTTTTGAACACAGTAATGAAGAAAGATCTCATGTTAGGACATATGATCACACATTACCCGTATTAGATTCTAATAATAAACCAGAGGGGCATTTACCAGACATAGAAGTGAGGAGTATAGGACGTAGTATAGGGTGGGGTGGTAAAATGATTGCATATCATCTATATACTGGCGGACAATTGATTCACACGATACACGAAATACCGTCAGGGCAACTGCTTCATGCTCCTATGAGATCGGATGGAGTAGAGTCGTCACCAGAAGAAGAAAAAATACACGAACATCAAGGTCAATTATTAAAATATTTAAATATAGGTGCTAGAGGTTATAAAAAAGAAGCAGAGAGAATTGTGAAAGAACACAAAGCTACTATGGTTGATAATCCTAGTCTTCAGTACAAGAACAATATTTCAGTGTCAGATTATCATGCAACTAAATGATTATTTCTCGCCAGGAAGAAATTCTTGAAGACCATGTTTCTTTCTCAGTTTCCTGAGAAATTTCTTCATATCAAAATTTGTGCCTGGTTCAAACAAAGATGTGTTTGTTTCTCCGACTTTAACATCATATTCAACCCATTTTTCAGAAAGAATCGGAAGAGTCGGGTCATGAGATTCAGCGGCTCTTTTCCATTCTGGTTCATCTCTTCTAGCCTTATCCATTCTTTGTTGTAGATTTTCATCAGGAGGCGGAGTGGGTGATATGCCTTCAGTGTTTCCCTGACTCAATCTCCATGCATTTTTTTGTGCCCAAGTTTGTTTTATTACCTTAGCATTTCTTGGTCCACTACTAATATATCTTGCTATGTCTCTTGGATGATCCAACGAATCAGATGTAAACTGTCCGTCATCTGACTCTGTATGCTGGGTATCAATTTGTATAGAATTGGGATGGGTTATTAATTTCATTAAATTTTGAATTGCGTCTTGAGCATGTGATGCATTGTGCGCTTCTACCCAAAAATTATTACCAACTCTACTAACCCGTGCATACCCTCTTTTCATTGCAAAATCTAGTCCTGATTCGGTGTGGCCTGGATTTGCCGAAGTGTTCTGTATGTGATCATCCATTGCAGCTTCATTATCAAATCCAAATTCGGTTTTATGATGCTCCCAAACTATATCATCATGAGTTGGATTCCGTTGAGAGGAAGTTAATAACTTACCAGTCGAGGACAAGACGGATTTGGGGGGTAGCTTAGTGGTAGTATCTTCGTAAATCGAGTGTAATAGAGAGCGGAGAGATTTCATCTTATTATTTTATTAAAGACATATCTTTCATATAAACAGCTGAATCCGCTAGTTTCTTTTTTTCTAGTAATTTATTAGCTTGCTCAGCCTCAGCAGCTTTTATGTCATCATCTACTTTCGTTTCTCTTTCTAGTTTCTCTTCCTTTGCAGCAGTTGCCTCCGCTTGTTCCTTGTCTAATTGCTCTGCATACTTCACATCTGATTCTTTCTTTATATTAATTCTATCTTCTTTCGCTTTATCATCTGAAGCAAATGCTTCATCATCACTTAGATTGTCAGCCATTAAAGCTCCTGGAGAGTCTGTTGATTTTGGTTTATCATTGTCTATTGTTGTTTTCCCATCGACTGTTTTGCTTCTATTTGTTGTAAGCTCACCAGACCAAGTTTCAACTTGCTTTTTATTTCCATACCCCCCAACCTTAATGTCTGTAACCATTCCTTGAGCAGTTACATTACCACCCACCTTTCCTGTAGTAGTTATGGTTCCTACATTATTATCACCCGTTTTGGCATTCCCAGTTGCGCTTCCGCCACCACCAGTAGCAGCTCCGCCAGCAGGTGTTGCAGCAGCTCCGCCAGCAGGTGTTGCAGCAGCTCCCCCAGAAGGTGTTGCAGCAGCTCCGCCAGAAGGTGTTGCAGCAGCTCCGCCAGAAGGTGTTGCAGCAGCTCCGCCAGAAGGTGTTGTGGGTGCTCCTCTGACCTGGCCTGATGTTGGTTTTAAAGTAAATGAACGGGTCATAGTATCCGAGCTCGGACCTGATGAATTATTAGTTATACTCTGTTTTTGATTAACAGTACCCGCACGGATAAACCCCTTATCCTTTGTATAATTTTCCCCTGCCGACTTTGTTGAGTTCTCCCATGCGCCAACATTTTGTAGAGTCAATTTGCCACCTTCGTCTTTAATAGAACCACGTCTTTCCTCTCCAGTGTCAGGATCTACGGCACTATATGCGTCAAAATCATCTTCTGCCGCTTGTTGATCTGCTAATGGACCTGTATCACTATTAGGATCTTCTTTCTTTTTTAGTTCATGACTACGTGGATCGGAAGCTATTCCTTCTTCTGTATCCCTATTATCAGCTGCAAAAGCTTCAGCTGCGGCTTTGTGATCAGCACGTTCCTTTTTTTCTTCCTCTTCTTTTTTTTCTTTTGCTGCTCCTTCACCATACCAGGTCATTGGGTTCCACCATGTTTCTGCTAACATAGACAAAGCAATAGATGGGCCTAACTGAATATTATTTTTTTTAGTTATAATATTGTTAGCTATAGGAAAATAAGTCATATTTTATTCTTCTGAATTGGCGTAACCATAATATAAAAGTGCAGCTGCTGCTGCAGCTAATCCTATTTTACCACCCATCTTTAATCTCGGAAATTTCGGAGGAAGAGGAACAGGAATACTTTTACCAGTTTTTGCAGCTTCTGCAGCTGCTGCAGCTGCAGCTGCAGTTTTTTTGGCTTCTCTGCTATTTGCAAACATTTGATAACCCATCATTCCAGGCAGTGCTGCATTGCTAGCAAAGTTAATAGCTTGTTGCCTACTCGAAGGAGGAGCTGCATCATAAGATGCCCTACCAGTAGCTAATTGTATTTGTGATTGTATACTTTCTTGTATATTGTTTTTCATAGGTTTTAAAAACTGTTAATATTATTACTATTTGTATTATTATTAAAACTTGAGGTATTGTTGCTATTTACCGAGAATCCTCGACGAGATGGGAATCCACCGAAAGGAACTACCATAGGCTGAACTTCATCTCTAGCTACTGGTACTATTGGTGGAGCTCCATTTTGATTCGGAGCTCCATTTTCATTTTTATTAAAATAATCATAGATTATTTTGCCAGCAGCAATTGCACCAACACCAACTCCAATCTTTCCCCAAGGTATCTTACCTTTTAAACCTGGTGCTGCAGCACCAGGGGCTGTAGCAGTATTCGTTGGTGGGACACTACCACCACCAAGACCCAAACCAGCTGATGCTCTAGATATTCTATCTAGTTCGTAATTCTTATTACTAGGATGTAAATCGCCTGTAGTTACACTTCTGGCAAGCCCACTTGGATCTAGATTCAGTTCTATTCGACCTGTTGCAGGATTTCGGCGTTGATAATCTTGGTTAGCTTTAAGACGTGAAGTAATACTCTCTGCTGCGGACTCTGATGGAGCTCCACCACCACCACCACCACCACCACCACCACCACCACCACCACCACGCGAAGTGGTTGGTGTACTAACCACAGGAGCTGCCGCTGCCGCTGCCGCCCTGTTCATTCCTGCGAACTCCTTAGGCGTCATATTAAATCCCTTCGTACCTTGCCCTTTTGAATTCTTAAATCCACCACTGTTTGATATTTGCTCAGGGCTTAAGCCCTGAGATTGCAATCTTCCGAAGAGTTCTGCGTTTGACCTATCAGTCGCATCAGACATTTCTAGAAATAACATCAAATTATTATTTAATGCTTCTTTTAAATATGAATTTGTATACTTAGGAGGTATTATACAACCATGTACTTTTATTTCATCTTTTAATTGTTCGACTAAAATTGTGGTAAAGAATTCTTTATATGCTGATTTTGCTTCATTTATTTTCATTTATCATATCTCCTGTTATTATATATAAAAATTAAAGATTGATTTATTATCTAAATACAGTACAATGATCATATGACAAATTATGTTAAATTGGCAAAACCTATATGCCTTATGATACCAAGGCAGAAAAAGCATGTATCTATGATATTTTACAAGAAAACCTTGATATCTGTTGGTACAAATTCATTCAAAACCCACCCAAAAGCAAAGGAAATTGGCTATAGGTATGATGAAATGCATTCAGAATTAGACGCATTTACCAAGATACCCAAAGAATATAAAGACAAACGATTGATATTAGTAAACGTCAGAATGAATAAATACAAAGAACTTAGAATGTCAAAACCCTGTGATCTTTGTCTTCTTTGGTGTAAAGAGATCTTTCATAAAATATATTACACCTCAGATGATGGAATAATGAAATTGTAGTGAAATGGACTTGACAGTTCGACAACTACCCTGTATAATACCTACATGAATACATTTAGACTGTTTATAGATATTCCTATAGATGCTTCTTCTGTTGGAGAAGCTGTTTTAAAAGGAAATGAGTTAGTATTTAACCTCATAACACTAAATGAAGATAATATTTCAAAATTAGGAGTATCACAAATTAATTATAGACTAGGTAACGATAGTGACCGTCAACATGCTAACTATTTTATTATTGATGACCGAGATCATGCTTCTACTAAAAAGACTATAATTCATTATGATCACTAATCAATCTTGCGCCGTGGGCGGACAGCTTCGCAGACCCGCTTATAACGGGTTCAACATGGGGCAGCACCATGACGGCGTATTCTTGGCCTCATCGTCTAGTCTGGTCCAGGACACGACCCTTTCAAGGTCGTTACAGGGGTTCAAATCCCCTTGAGGCTATTCTAGATAATGTATTTTAACAAAATTGAAAAGTTTTTGGGTATGTGCTTCAAAAATCCATTATAAATATACTGTATGGTTTCAATGTGTATAAGGCACTGCTAAAGCCCGTTTTAAAATGAACAACAAACTAACAATAACAACAGTAGTAGTAGATGGAAGATGTTTAGATCTTCTTCTTACTCAAGATGAGATAATCGAAGCACATGCTCGAGCAATGCATCCTGATAACAAAGAATTGTTAGGAGATGGTGGTTGTTCTTGCTGGCCAGCGGACCCAGACAAAGATCCTTGTGGATTCTGGGATAGACTTTTGAATAAATGTGATTGTTGTAAGAGATTGTAAATATATTTTTAGAAAGGAATATTATTATGTCAGTAGTTAAAATTGCTCGGTTGAATACAGGCGAAGAGATCATTGCTAATATCACAGTAGATGGTGATATTTTAAACTTTAAGGATCCTTGTGTGTTGGTTCCATCTCAAGATGGTAAGTTACTCTTTGTTAAGTGGCTGCCTTATGCAGATACCTCGAATGGTATTCCTATTAATATAAAAGATATCATGTTCCTTTTGAATCCCCTGAAAGATTTAGAAGATCACTATACAGGTGCTGTTGTGAATAATCTTTTCATTCCACAGAAGAAGGTTTCTGGACCTGTTCTTTCATTGACATCGTAAATCTTGATTTAAATATCAAATTTAAAAGCACTCATGGGAGTGTTTTTTTATTCCCGTAGCTCAGCTGGATAGTAGCAACAGATTTCTAATCTGTAGGTCGCTGGTTCGAATCCAGCCGGGAATGTTCAATAACTAATATTTGATGCTGATGTTGTGATATTTGATGATGAAGTTCCAGATTGATCATTTGTGGTGCTGTATAGATTTATAATTTGCGGTTCTGTTATAGAAAAACTAATAACATCTATAATTTCGTCTGTATTTGTGTAAGTTATTATTAGTTTTTCTTTAAATGGTACACTAGAAATACTTAAAACTTTATATTTAACATTATCAATTTCTATAATAGAATTTACAACTACCTTGTTTATGCTAAATGAATTTGCTGCACTGTGTAATGTATTGGTTAGTAAAAACACATTCTTTTCTAAAGCAGTATAAACAGCAACATTTTTAGTAATTATAGGTGTAGCATCAAAATGATTAGCAAGATACACTTGATCTATTACATTTGATAAAGTACCAGAAGTTGCTATGACTAAGTTATTTATCTTTTTGTCAAAGGTATAACCACCATCTAGATTATATGTTTTCCAGTCATAGGCACCATTGGTTAAAGTGAAAGTCGTGCCTGGTACAAAGTTATCAAAAAAAGCATTCATTGCAATTGGATTGATATTATAATCAAATACAACAGTCGTCCCAGTAACTTTTATATTGGGAGTACCAACAATTTCAGTTACACTGTCTTCTAACTTAATAGAAGATGTCATACTTAATCCGATCATGGTAAAACTGTTAAGAATTTCACCAACAGATCCAGGTTTTTTGTCTTTACTGGATACAGATGTTCGTAAATTTTGATTACGAGATAACATGTGTTATGACGCGATATAGATTAATTTTTGTTTAGTTGGATCAATTTTTGCACAACAATATATTATATTCGTCGAATTGCATTCTATGAATATACTTTCACCTGGCTCCAGGGGATATGCGGCATCTTTATTTGCTATGATTATATCACTTCCAATATATACAGTTGAAGTGTTTGTTGATGGTGCTTTAAGATTAACCCCACTTTTTAACACAACAGTAGAACCGATAGTTATAGCTTTTACACTTATATCTGTAAATGTTATTGCATTATTTTGTATTCTACTTGATTTCAACACTTCAGTTACTTTAACATTAATACCACCAGAAGATATCTTATCGTTAATTGTTGATATAATATTTGTATTATTCTTTATTGCAGCAATATTACCAGTAGTTCCACTTATAGCACTAATTATAGAATCTATCTGAGCGCCAAAGGTAGAACCAACACTTACAATTTGTGCTGATATCGGATATGGTGTAGAAATCGGTACTGTACTTGAATTATAATACTTAATAAGAACAGGATTGTCTGATGCAGTGCCACCCTGAATTTTCAGAGGGGATTCAGAGGCATTTGTGACACCTATAGTAGATGTCAAATTTAATGTAAATGTTATTCCAGTATTTACTATACTTACCTTGAGTGAATCCCCACTCATACCAATTGGCGCGAGTGTGTTTCCGTCCATGTAATTCAATACAGAAGGAATATAAGGTTGACCAGTTGGTCCAAATATCTTAATACTGTCTAGAGTAAATCCCAATAGTCCAGTACTCATACTGATACCGACGATCTTGGAATTTGAAGATACAGAATCAGTAGAACTACCTAAAAATCGTCCACCAGTGATTGTTATAGCAGCGGCGCCACTTATCCCAAAAACACCGATCATGGTGGTTCCGAATACTATAGGGCCAACAGTAACACCAACCAAAATTCCACTTGTTATTCCTTGTACTTGTCCATAGATGTTTACAGGAGGAAAATCGGTGTTTGTTATTCCCAAACCAGCGACATATAAAGGGGAGGTTTTGGTGTTACCAACAGTAAAAGTACCAAGTCCGAAGACATTTCCAGTAATTCCTAATAAATATCCAGCTCCAGAAGATCCGAGAAACGACTTTACGTCGATTGGCATAGGATATTCATCACCTACTCTATATGAGTAATATTCATTTCCCCATACCATCTTTGAGAAAGGTATATGAATACCAGGTGTTATACCAGATGTATCGTAATCGGTACCAAGAGTAGCAATTCCATCATAAATTGTTACAATTATATTATTATTCGTGTCAGTTGTAGGCATATTTTATTCCTTTAGAAGTATATATATAAAAAAATTGCTTTATTTCCCCAGAACTGTATAATGAGAACATGATAAACAACCCACAAAAAGATTCTATAGAACTCACAAAAGAGCACATTTCTCGAAAAATAGAAAGTTATATACTTACCCATAATTCTTCATATATCGACGCTATAGTCTCTATATGTGAAACACATAACATAGAATACATAATAATATCTAAATTGTTGTCAAAACCCATTTTAGAGAAAATTACAGAGGAAGGTCGAGGATTGAATCTTTTACCCAAATCTAAAAATAAGTTACCTTTTAAATAAAAGTACTTGACAACTCGATAATACATGATATACTTGCACTGAGTACATGGGGAGTTCCCATGATATATTCTAAAATAGGCCGAAGTAGATCTTCGGGAAAGGTAATGCACTTATGGGATTTAATGATTTAAAAAAGAAGTCGAAAACAGGAATGGACGAATTGATTAAAAAGATGGAAGATCAGTCAAAGAAGACTGATTACAAGGACGATAGATTCTGGAGACCAGAACTTGATAAGTCAGGTAATGGTTTTGCTATCATTCGTTTCTTGCCTGAAGTAGAGAATGAAGATTGTCCGTGGGCAAAGGTTTATGGTCACGCTTTCAAGGGTCCGGGCGGATGGTATATTGAAAATTGTTTGACTACAAACAATCAAAAGGATCCAGTTTCAGAATTAAACACTCAATTGTGGAATTCTGGTGTTGAGAGTGATAAGAATCTTGCTCGTGATCGTAAGCGTAAGTTGACATACACAAGTAATGTTTATGTCGTGTCTGATCCTTCTAATCCGCAAAACGAAGGAAAGGTATTTTTGTACAAGTATGGTGTCAAGATCTTTGAAAAGATTCAAGAAGTAATGAAGCCTGAATTCAAAGACGAAGAAGCAATCAATCCTTTTGATTTTTGGAAGGGTGCTAA